>Ga0105147_100099_pt1 | contig 9751 bp, 10 predicted proteins | sample RS_189metaG_FD_91501 | JGI IMG/M metagenome (GOLD analysis project Ga0105147, IMG submission 91501) | Switchgrass associated microbial communities from Austin, Texas, USA, to study host-microbe interactions - RS_189 metaG | ecosystem: Host-associated > Plants > Roots > Rhizosphere | place: USA... | reverse complement strand
GGTACTGGCGGAACATGCGGCAGCGGCACCGCTGGCGTTATCGGCGGCACCACCGCAGCTAACGGCATGAACTTCGCAGCCAATGGCGGTGTGTTCCTGCAAGCCGGTGGCAAGACCGCCGTGGCTCAGACCGCTGGCACCAACGTCGATCTCTGCCTGATCACATCGGCCGCCACGCCACTTGCTGGCGGCATCCGCTACGTGCAGGCACCGTAAGGAGCGCAGCCATGAAAAATCTATTCGTTCTCGCGATCCTGGCGCTGGCGTTCTTGGCGCCTCTGAATGCAGAGGCTGCCAGTCGTTTTTGGGTTGGCGGCACCGGAACGTGGGATTCGTCCAGCACGACGCATTGGGCGGCAACGTCTGGCGGCTCTAGCGGCGCATCCGTCCCCGGGGCTTCCGATGACGTTACATTCGATGCAAATTCTGGCGGTGGGACTGTCACCGTAAACTTCGGCGGCACAGTTTCAATAAACACGCTTACACTAAGCGCCTTCACCGGAACGCTAGATTTTTCCGCCAACAACAATAACGTCACCATTAATGCCAGCTCAGGTGGATCAGGGTTCAACAACTCCGGATCAGGAACGCGAACCCTCAATCTGGGTAACGGCACCTGGACGATGGCCGGATCAGATTGCCTGTGGAACCAAACCGGCGCAACAAATCTCACATTCAACGCCAATAGTTCAACGGTAGTTTTGGCTGGAAATGGAAACCGCAATTTCGCTGGCGGAGCCTTTACCTACAACGTGGTGTCCTTCTCTGCTGGAAGCTCTTCTGTTGGTTCGGAAGCAAACTTCAGTGGTGGAGTGACGGTAGGAACCTTGAATATAGCCGCTCCAAATTTTTTTAGAGCGGGAACAACAAGCAATGCAATCACCACGCTAAATGTGACAGGGACATCCTCCTCCTCCCTTGTCATGATCCAATCCAGTTCAACTACAGCGGCGGCACCGCTCGCTGTGACAAACAATTTCACTCCAAGTTGGGTCGGTATTGCGAACGTCACCTTTTCTGTTGGCACTCACACGGCCAGTAATTCGTTTGCATTCAAGGGAGTCACCGGAATCACGGTAACGCCCCCGTCAAGCGGTGGCGGTGGTGGACGGATCATTGGCGGCTGACCCCATGTGGAAGTTCATTGGAGCATTGGCGGCATTTCTAGGGCTGCCGAGCGTAGCCTTCGCCGCCTTTGCGATATTCCAAACCTACTCTGGCCCGCCGCAGATCACCTGTGATCTCGTCACCGGCGTGGCCAGCGTCAGCGGCCCATGCACGGCAACAACGACTTGCAACGGCTCCGGTGACGATGCCCCAGCCTTCAAAGCATTCAATACGTGGGCCCGTGCCAACCAGGGGTCAAACTTTCAGGCCGTCCTAACAATCCCGAACGGCAGCAATTGCGTTTTTAATTCTAACCAGTCGATCACTGGCGTAAACACTTTCAACACGTTCGCTGCCGGCATCAACAATTTCATCCTTGAAGGCACAGGTGCGACGCTAAGCGCCGGGACGTCGAGCTTTCGGCTTGGCGGCGCTGGCGTTTGCTACGTGGGCATTGCATCAGCTAGTGGATGTTCGGCACGGCTAGAGTCTGTTTCTCCCGGCGCCACAACGGTCACTCTGACAGCAGCGTCATTGGCGTCTGGCTACATCGGCCGCTTCGCCATCGGCAATTGGGTGATGGTCGGCGGCCTCGACACACAGGGGCAGTGGGGCTTTCCATTTGGCGACCCGCCAAACAATACCTATTTCGAATTTCGGCAGATCACCAACATCAATGGAGGAACTGGAGTCATCACGCTCGATCGCGCGCTGACCAAGTCCTACCTTTCGACGTGGCCGCTCTATAACCCTGGCGACAACTTTCATTCGGACGGTGGCGGCCCTGCGACGATCTGGAAATTGAGCGACACATGGCCCGCTTCGTTCGAATATCGCGGTATAACGATCAACCAGGGTGCGATCCAGACCTACGCTGAAGGTCGCTATGTCACCTATCGAAACGTCACGGTGACGGGTTCTCATGGCGCCATTCCAACTCAGAATGAGATTTGGGCGGCGTACAACTCGGATTTTTCGAGCGTCGACATGGAGACCGACAAGCTGGTCGGATCGATGATCCTCGACAACACCTCGATATTTAAGATCACGGTTCAAAGCTCGTCGATGGATACGCTGGTCATCCGAAACAACTCCACCATCAGCAATTCTCTGCTTGGAACGCCGACGAGCGCAGAAATAACCGATGCCACGATCGGGACCTTCAGGCCCGGCGCTACTGCTTATGGAGCCACCACCGGCCGCGTCGTCTGCACCAGATGTGCTGTGACCACCTTTGAGGTGGAAGGCACACTGCTTCAAAACAGCCCAACCGAATATTCAATGAGTTCTGGCGTCATCTCGTTCGCCAACACCGATGCCAGCGGATCAGATCCTGCACAGCGCGTGTTTGTCCCAGGAGGAAACATCTATTGGGGTGCTACTGGCTACCTGACAACTGGGCTCTTCCAGGGTCAGACTTTAACGCAGGACGCCACCGACACCTTCATTCAAACCAATGAGGCTGGTGGGTTTCCAACGATCGGCACAAATTACCCGCAGTTTCGTCCGCACCCTGCGCCGCAGTGGACTTGTGATGACTGCACTGGCGACACCAACATAACTGCCACGAACGTTCAGCGCGGCGCAACGGCGCTGGCTCCGCTCGGGCAATACGCCAGCCTCGATTATGCGCCGACATCTGCGCATGGCGAGCTAGCTTCTCTCCGAGGCAAGGGAAGAATCGTTAGCCTGACGATCAATGTCACGCAGGCCTATACCGGCTCCGGCTCTGCGACTTTGAATGCAACGTCGCAGTTCAACAACATGACGACGGTAAAGCAGTCGGATTGGACTAATTTCACGTGGGGCCCCCAGATCAATCTGAAGCAGGCCGGTGAGCGAGTCATCACGCCGTCTGGCGTTACCTGTGATGGGGTCTCTGCTCCAACCGGATGCACCGGAGACAGTCTTGGCACTGCGCTTCCAGAGGCGGTTTGGATTCAAGATCGGTTGCGCCCGTACATGGGCAGCACGTTCAGCGGCGGCACCAATCCGCTGTTCACCATGACCCTTCGCACAGATCAAGGCGTTGTCCCATGAAGCGGATTGCTGCTGCAATCATCCTGCTACTTGCCATCCCGTCTGCGTGCCTAGCAGCGTTCGGCATTTTCCAAACCTATCTACCGCAACCGGCCGCCAATCCGAACCTGCGGCAGCAGAACTTCTTCGGGCTGACCGGCTCCGATTGGTCAAACTTCACCGGAAACTATACGCCCGGCCTCGGCAACCCAGCCGTCGCTACCGATGACTACTATCACCAGAACGGGCTGGCCGGATTCCGCCCGTTCGATCTGACCGCAGCCGACTGCGGCGCCACCGGTGCCTCGATTGCTGCAAGCCGTGGCCGTTATGCGTGGGCATTTTCTGCCGATCATGGTCAAGGCGGCGATGCGGTCTGGAACGGCAGCTTCAGCTTCCGCATTGGCTACAGCAATGATCCCGGCGTTCCTCCAGATCGGGCTAACTTCATTTATGACATAGGCAACGTTGCGGCTACACCGACTGTAGCCACAATCACAGCCTCGATCTCGAACGGGTCTGGTGGAGCCGGCAACATCCTTGCTGTCAGCGCGGTCACTGGTTTCATCACCAATGGCGGCGCGGCCAACGTCTCGGGATCTGGGGTTACCACCGCTCAGATCACCTCACAAAGCACGGGGACGGCGGGGAGCACGGGAAATTATGTAATTGGCGGCGCGGCGCAGTTTGTGGCGTCGCAGACCATGACGGTTACTCAGGCCAGTTACTTCCTGTATTACGGGGCCCAACTCGTCTGCAATCCCGACGATTCGACGTATCCGTTCTATCTCTATGCGGAGGGTCAGGCGAACTCTGTTCAACACCAGCAAGGCGTGATGAAGTCCGCCGATCTGCTCACATGGACGACGCCGCAGCCGACGCACATATCGCTCAATTTCAATAGTTGGTCCAGCTTCCAGAAGGTCCGCCGGATCGGCACAGGGAACTGGACATCGCTCGGTTACCAGATTGGCTATCCCCAAAATGGAAACACGAACGCTCGCTCTGAATGGACCAGCACTGATGGGCTGATTTGGGCGCCGGCCCCGAACAGCAGCACCAATATGAACTGGTGCATTCCAGCGAGTAATCAGTCCGGAACGAGCACGACTTGCACCGGAAACGGGATCAAGGTCGAGCAGTCCCCTGACACGGACCAATCGGCGACTATTTCCGGCTCACCTTGGACGCTTGGACATCTAAATACACTGGTGGGCGGGACTCGAATTGGCTCGCAGTGGGCGGGGCGAGCTCCGCTTGATGCCGATTTCAACGTCATCGACAGCCCCGCGCAAGTAAACGTCTCGTCAGCGTATGGTGGGGAATATCCAGGGCCGAGCTACCTGCAAGTTGTGAACGGCTACGTCGAGGACGGCATTGCGCATTACTACGCTGCCGTTGGTTGGCCAATCAGCAGCGGGCTCTGGGTGCAAGCACCCTTTGCGACCTACAGCAACAATGGAGGCTGCGCGGCCAACCCGGTGGTGAACGGTCAGCAGGGGTTCTTTCAGTTCACCGGGTTCACATCCGGAACGACGCTGACGGTCCAGTCGCTTGGGACCGGGACGATCCAACTCGGGTCGTTGATCTACGGAAACGGAATCTCTACCACCACCAACAACCGGATCGTCAGTCAGATCAGCGGAACGCCGAATGGCGTGGGTGACTACACGATTTCGTCCTCGATCACTGTTGGATCAGGGACTATCTCTGGCTCCTCTTGCGGCGGCCTGTGGCAGCAGGCGATCGATTACTATACCGAGGTCGTCGACGCGACCGCAGCGGCCAGCGCTGCACCTGTAGGCGTAAGAGCAACATGCGCCGCTGGCACCGCGAGCCTGACTTGGTACAATTCTCTCCCGCACCAGAACTATCGGGTCTATCGCGGCACCTCGGCCGGATCGCAGCCGACCCTCGTCGGCGACGTGACCGGAACGAGCACGACGAACGTGCCGGGATCAGACGGGGTATTCTACTACAAGGTCGTCACCATCAATGGCACCGAGCAGGGCAGCCGTATTGTCAGCACCTATTGCTCGTCATCATCGGCCTTTGTGAATGCCCACATGGCGCGGGCGCTGGCGGCCGGAGCTGACGCCTCGACATGCGACAAGGCGTGGATGGATACGTTCGACGCCTGGCTGGTCTCGAACAGCCTGTCCAACAACCTCCTGTTTGCCACGATGGTAGATTTCTGCGTTGCCAAGGACGGCAGCAACGTCATCTCCAAAATCTTCGACATGGGGACGACGCGCCTGCCCCGCGGCGGCGACTACACCCCGACCACATCGAACACCACCTACAACGCTACAGGCATCAACGGCAATCCGGCATGGGTGAATGGCACAAACACGGCGTATGGCTACTATGGCGGCGACCGCGCCTATCTCAACAACATCCGCCGTCAAACTCAGATTACGTTCTTTGCCGCTTATCAGAAACCGGGTACGGCCGCAGCCAATGCGTTCGTACTTGGGCAGTTCACGAACCGAACGCAATTGTCCCACACCTCTGGCTCACCAGGCAGCATAAGCTGCCTGATCTACGACGGCACGCAGCAAAAGGATGCGACCGCGACTGTTTCGGGCTCTGCGACAGACTTCCACACCATGGCGTGTACGTATGATGGCGATGAGTGGCGGGCATGGTCGGATGCTACAATGGGAAGCCTGTGCAGTGGCTGCGACAGCTTGGCTATCCCGAGCCCTAATCTCAGCCCCGCGGACAACCTGACCGGGCAGATCGGGAGCGCCAATTTAACATCCCTGCTGATCTCGGGCTCAGAGACCGGCTATTATAATCGATCTGCCGGAGCGGTTAACGCGACCGGAAATACCGCGCAGTTCTCTGGTGGGGCGCAGATCGTATTCGACAAGGCTCTGACGTCCGGGCAGATGACGTCGCTCAATACCCTGATCCGGACACACTACGGATTCTAGCGTCGGAATATTCGCTTGAACAGCATTCGAAAGAACAGCCTGTGATTTATGCCAACCTCCCACCCAGGAGGAGCCTCTGCCGGCCTAAGTCCCGCTAAAGCTAATATCTTGCGATTTTTGATAAACATCTGACGCCCTCCATCCCCTCCCTCTACCCGACGTTGCCTGACAATTCTAGGTCTTGACGGGGGAGAAAAGGTTCACGGAGTTTGGCCAAGACCGAAACACTGCGCCCCCAGCCATGTGGCCGAAAGGCTCCACTGAGGGACATTCGTTATCGCGCATAGCCAAGGCGCGTCATGACGCCTCTGGCCTTCTTTTCCCAAGCGTCCAGGTCCATGTCGTATTGTTGCTGCACCCAAACGGCGGGCGTGGCGCATCGCGTCCCCTCGGGGAAAATGCGGCCCATCCCAGCTTGAATGGCGCGCTCTACTTGTGCGTCAAGCTCCTTTGCCCTGATGCACAGATCCAGCCCCTCGGACAATACCTCTGCAAGTTCTTCTGCTGGTGTCATGTCCAGACTCTGCTCAAGTCCGAGGTGCCCGTTCTGGGCACGACAGTGGGCGCCAATCCCGACCATTGACCAGTTCGTGCCACAGCGATCCGCAGCGGCCGCATGCCCACCATTGTTGGCCATTGGAGTCGTCTAGCTGACGACTGCACTTATCTTGGTCGGCACTAATCCACGTTCCAGTGGCAAATTCTGGTGCTACCAGGCTCTCAACGGCCAGAACCTGTTCGCGCGTCACTTCGTCGTCGTACTGCACCTTCATTGCTTTCCTCTTTCGATCGTCGGTCAAGTCCGTCACAGTCCCTGACGGTACTCTGTAATGGCCTCGTCAATCCGGCTGGGGGCGCTATCGCCGCTCCGCACCCATTCAACCGACTTCCAGACCTCGTTGAGGCGGTCCATCCTGGCGAGCATCCTTGCCTCGAATTGGTTCAGCACCAATAGAACGCTTTCGGTTTCCTTGGCGGCGTCAACGTGGCCCAGCTCGGCCAATGCTTCGACCATATTCCTCAGATCCTCGCGCTTCCGGAAAAGCTCGTCCGGCTCGGAATAACAAAGATAGTTGAACGATCCGCCACTCATGCTCGGTCTCCATTCGAATCCGGCAAATCAGGGAGGCTTGCAAAAGCCTTGATTACGTCTTCCCTGGATGGCTTGTCTTCCTCTCGGTAGGCGCCGATGGCTATTTCCCGGCCGCCCTCAACCGTATAGAGATCCATGTACATGCCCGCCCCTGTGCCGGAGCCGTACCACTTTAGCTTCATTTGCTCTTTCCTTCTCTACTGAAGACCGGGCTTGAGGCTATGAAACGCGACGAGTACCGCGCCGTAGAGTGCCACCACGCCAACCATCCCGGCTACCGTCAGGCTCATGTAAAATCTCGTTCTCGGGTCCATCTCACGGTTTCCTTGCCTGACCGGCTATTCCCATTCTTGAGCCAGCGGCACATCTCGCCATTCGATCTCTCCGGTCGCCACCGCTTCCCCGTCCCGCGAGATGATGCGCCATGCCTGCTGTAAGACCCTGATCGACTGGCTCTCAAGGTTTTTGCCTGCCTCAAATACAAAGTTCCGCTGGACAAAGCGGAGCTGGTTGGTCGCTTCTACCGTCGTAATGGTCGTCATACTGTCTTTCCCCTGTCTGTGTTTCGCTCTGTTTGAAACTCCGGGCCTTAGGCGACGACGGGCAGGCCGGACAGGCCAGCTTCAAGCTCAGCCTTCCGAAGATTTGCCTTGCGCTGCGTCGAGACTTTCAGGGACCGCTGGAACAGTTCCTCGGCGAGCGCTGTATCCTTGTCGAGGTCAACGACTGAAACGCTCTCGACCTTTTCCAGGCAGATGGCGGCCTCTCCGGAGGGCGTCCTGATGACGTGCGTGGGGTTTTCGTCATCGCCGTTCTTCCCGTACCACCTCTTGCCGATCTTGGAATTGAGGGCGGAGAGAGCCGAGTAGGCGTCCTCGCTTGAGGTAAAGGCGTAGCCCTCTTCGCGCGCGTGGTATCGAACGTAAAGCATGTGCATCTTCGCTCTCCATGCCGCCTAATGCGGCTTCGCCTGTTTGGGATAGCGGACAGGTTTCCCGCTAACTGCTTTCACTGATTATCGAATTGCCGAAATACCTCAGTCACCTAGGCACTCCGGGCCTCGTCTATTTGGCCCTATAATCAAACACTTACAAAACCGTCCGCTATCCGTCCGCTATTCAGGTTTTCGGCCTGTTCTGTGCTGCGCCCGGATCGCCATGACCTCGGCCGCCGCCTTGGCGTCATTCCTGGAATAGTTCTGTGTTTGCGCGACGTTACTGTGCGTCGCGGCCTTCCTGACCTTCTCCATGTCGGCGCCGGCCTCGGCGGCCTCGGTGATCGCGCCGCTCCTGGTGTCCATGTTCTTGACGTGCTTCGGAATGCCGGCATCGTTCGCCACCTTCCGCCACTTGCGCCGGAACTCGGTATTGTAATAGGGGTACTTGTCGAACTCGCAGATGATAACCGGGCCCGACGCCGGCATGGCCGCGCGGTCGGTTGATCCGAAAATGATCTGGAATTCCTCCATCACCATCGGGGCCAGCTTCAGATCGACCTCGATCTTCTTGTTCCGCTTACTGGTGATGTGGCGCAGGATCAGGTTCTCGTCGATCTTTTCCCAACGGATCCCGGTAATCCATTTCTTCGTCTTCTTCTGGCCCTTGTACATCTTCGTCTGGATCATGTCCGACACGCCGGGCTCCTTGACCGGAACCCACTGGCCGATCACGTCCTTCTGGCGCAATGTGCATTCGAACTGGATGGCCTGCGCCAGCGCCATACGAGGCCATTTGCGAGCATGGGCGGCCCTCCTGATGGCCGTGGCCTGCTCGGCAGACAGCGCCACCTCGCGCGGCTTGGTGCCCTTGTAGCTCTGGCTGGATAGCGTCTCGGCCAGCCTGGCGCACTCCCGGTCGTCCAGCAGGCCGGCACCGAACCGGAACAGGGTGCGCAGGGTCGCGATGAACGCGCCGCCGGCAGACACCTTCTGCCCGTTGTCGCTCCATTCCTTATACCAGGAGAGGATCATCCGGCCGCCGATCTCGGCAAGCACGACATCCCCGAACCGCTTGTCGATCCGCTTGAGCAGCGCGGCCTTACCTTGACGGGCTTCGTACTGCTTCTTGTGGAACGCCGAATCCGGGTCGTTCTGATATTTCTCGATCAGGTTGTGCAGGGTGACCAGCGGAATGAGCTTGCCGCCTGCGTCCCGTTCCCGGCTCCATATAAGCATGACCGACTGGTGTTCGTGGCACTGCGAGGCGATCTCTAGCGCGTCGATCTCGTCCAGCTCGGCACCTTCCCACAGCCGCACGGCGCCGGGGGCGTAGCCCTTCTTCACAAGGTCACTGCGGGCCTGCCAATAGGCAACCCACGTCTTGGCTCGCGAGCGTTCGCGCCAGACCAGACCCGGCGCATCCTCAACGCGCGGCGGCGTGCGTTCAGTCATTGTTCTCCCTCCGTGCTACATCCGAACCCATCGTGATCCCGTTGCGCTTATCCAACCACGCTTTCACTGCGGGCCAATAGCGTCTATCCCCAAAAAGCGGCTGTTTCCGTGGAAAACCGTACTTGGATTCCAGGCCGGGCAGGATCTTGCGCATGTGCTTTTCCGGCACGCCGAGACGGCGGATCAGCTCGGCGTCGCTCAGGT
>Ga0105147_100097_pt1 | contig 9843 bp, 10 predicted proteins | sample RS_189metaG_FD_91501 | JGI IMG/M metagenome (GOLD analysis project Ga0105147, IMG submission 91501) | Switchgrass associated microbial communities from Austin, Texas, USA, to study host-microbe interactions - RS_189 metaG | ecosystem: Host-associated > Plants > Roots > Rhizosphere | place: USA... | reverse complement strand
GGTGCCGGACCACGCCGACGGGGGCGCCGCTCGGTGCTCCTGCGGTCAGCGCGTCCAGGCGGTCGAGCTCGGCGTCGACGTCGAGGCCGGGGCGGGCGCGGGCGGCTGCGGCGACGGCTGCTGGGGGGCGGCCTGGAGCGGCGTGGCCGTGATGCGCTGCGGCTCCGGCGCCGCCTGCTGCGACGGCTGCGTCTGCGAGGGCGCGGGGGTGTTCCCGTACAGGTTCGTGCCTGTCGGGTTCAGCTTCTGCTGCTGCTGCTGCGAGGTCTGGAGCGCGCCGTAGAGGTCAGCCATCGTTACGTCCCCAGTTGTGCCAAGAGGGCGTCACGCGAGGGCTGACCCGCGATGATCCGTTCCAATTCTGCCCGAATTTTGTCGAGTGTGCCAGCATCCACGGTTGGCGTCTGGGCCGCCGCGCTCGTGTCGACACCGGCTCCCTGGGCGCTCCCGCCGCTGCCCTGTGCCGGCTGGGCCCCGCCGCCGTCCTCCGCGAGCCACTGGGGCTCGTTCAGGCCGGCGCTGGCGCCGCGGTAGATGTCGATGGTCCCGACGCCGGGAATCGTCACCTTGTCCTTGCCGTTGAACGTCGAGCCCGGATACGCCGCGAGCAACTGATCGACGTCGTTCGGGTTGTCGTCCTGCGTCAGGCGCCCCCAGACGTACTTCGGCGTCTGGTGGTTCGGGTCGTTCCACTTCGTCTGGTCCCAGCCCGGAGGGGCCTGCCCGCGGAAGTTCTGCGCCGTCACCTGCGGCGTGGCGTACCCGTCCGTGTTCCACGAGCCGGGAGTGGTCGCCGCTGCCGCCGGAGCCGCGCCCGCAACCATCCCGGCGCCCTGCGTGGGCCGCTCGTTGCCCGGGATGCCCGCCACAGGCGCACCAGCCCCGGCGCTCCCGGCCAGTTGCTCCATGACCGCCCCGCGCGTGGCCCGCTGCTGCGCCTCGGGGCTGTTCTTGATCTGGCCCAGAACGAAGTTCAGGCCCTTTTCCCCGACCCAGCGATCGCCGCCGGTCGGATTCCAACCCTGCCCCACCAGCTGTGATTCGATCTCGTCGTCACTCGCCGGCCGGCCCAGATACTCCTGGTACGCCTTCGCGATGGCGTCGGCGGCATCCTCCACGCGGAAGTCGGAGAACGCAGACGGCGCGTGGCGCTTCGCAGCAGCGATGCCGGCACCGATGGCCGCGCCGCCCAGCACCGACAACCCACCCGTCGCCGCCACGAGCGCTGGATTGGCGCCGTAGCCAGCCCCGCGAATCGCTCCGGCCTTCGTGCCGCCGCCTGTGGTCTGAAACCGCCGCCCCATCTCGTCGGTGATGTGCCCGAACTCACCACCGAACGTTGGCATCTCCTCCTTCGTGCGCACACGATCCGCGAGCGCGCCCGTCGCAACGTTGATGCCGGCGCCGGTCGCTGCGCCGGCCGCCGTGTTACCGAGGGCGCGGCCCGCGATGTTGGTGGCCGTGCTTGCGCCCATGTTGGCGACACGACCCGCCATGTCACCCTTCGGCAGTTCCTTCACCTGCCCGCCACGCGAAAATCGGTCGGAGACGGGAGACGCCGACGACGACCCGGGCGACGACGCCGTGGGCTGTGGCGCGGGCGCGAGTTGCTCCATCACCGCCTGCCGCATCGGGTCCTGCTGCAACGCGGGCGCCGGCTGATTCGGCCGCTGCGGGTTGATGCCGCCATTCCGCAAATAGTCCTGCACCGCCATCTCAGGTCCCCTTCGGCGCTTCCTGCCGCGCCTGCGTGCGAATCCGATCCAGACTCCAGTGCTGGTTGAGCGCGCTCTGATCGGCCACGCGCACCTGCACCACGTCGCACTCGCTGATCTCGAGCCCCGGCACCGTCACCTGCGCCCGCGTCGTCGTAAGCCCCACCGGCAGCGCCGTCACCGAGTCGCTGGTCGCAAAGTCCTTCCGGAGCGCCACATCCAACGTGACCGACGAGTCGGCAATCCCCTGGAGGTCCACGCGCTGGATGCCGAACTCGACGCCCGGCTGCCCTTCCACCGCCCGCGTGACCAGATAGGCCGTATAGGCCACCGCGTCGTTGTCATCCCGGTTGCTGCTGTCGTGGTCCGATTTGTAGACAACCCCGCTGGCCGCTACCTTCGCCGTATAGGGCTTCAGCCGCAGCCCCATCGTTGCGGCCGGTGAGGACGAGAACATGCACACCGCCGCCGACGTCGCGAGGTTGCCGTCATCGCGCGTCCAGCCGCCGCGCACCTGCCCCTTGCCATCGCGCCGCCCCAGTTCCACGTGGAACTTGATCAGCACGCTCGGCGTGTTGTCGGAGCCCGTGGGCAGGAACACCCAGATCTGCCCGGCATCGGCGTGGTACGTCGCCGTGATGCCATACGTGGCCGACAGGTTGACCGTCGCCCACAGGTCCTCCAGGTCTTTCCCCAGGAACTCCAGCCCGCCCGCGCCATAGCGGTAGTAGCCGCGCCGCGCCGGCCAATAGAGCGCCGGAGCGCCCGTTTCGTCCTCCGCGAGCACGATGCCCTGATAGCTGACGCAGCCCACCGAATCGGACAGCAGCTGCGGCACGTAGGGCAGCGTCGGGTCATTCGTCGGATTCAGCAGATACGACCGTCCGAGCTTGAACACCATCGGCGCGCCGCCGATCGGCCCGCCCAGCCCCGTGATGCCGCCGCCCAACTGCGGCTCGACGTCGATGCGGTTCGTGCTCGGGATGCGCTCGTCGTCCGCGACGGTAAAGCCCGTCGTGTTCAAGGCCGGCGTGTAGTAGACCGTCGAGGACAGCCCGGTCGTCTCGTGGCTCCCCGCGAGCAGCAGTTGCGCCTTGTCGACCAGCCCGAACTTCGCGCTGATCGGCGTCGTGAAGTAGTCGCTGCCCGTCGGGAACCCGGCGTTCGTGGGTGAGAGCGTCGGGTAATCGCTCGGCGCGTTGGAGTCGTCGTACGTGGACGTGCCAGACGCGATGTTGTCGATCAGGTAGTAGTTCACGTCGTCGAGCGAGCCGAACAGATACCAGTTCGTCTCGTGCTCGCTCAGGAGCGCCGGACGGGTCACGCGCGCCGCCGTGCCTGCCCCGCTCGGCGTGAAGCTGACCGAGGGCGACAGCGGCGAGAACACGCGATTCCCCACGCCGTCCACCGAGAGATACGCCACCTTGTAGTAGCGCAGCACCGCCGAATACGCGCCCGCGCCCGTGTTGGCCACCGTGGGCGCCGCGGGCGTGGCGAGCCCGGCCCGGCGCACGCTGGTCCCGTCCCACACGTGCAGGCGATCGACGGCCGAGTTGTAGAACAGGAACAGCTTGCCGTTGAAGCTGACGCCCCGGCAGTACCACGCATCCGCCGCCGCGCTGATGGCATCGCCCAGCGCCACCGCCGCCCAGGCCGCGCCCGCCGCCACGCGCCCCAGCTCCGGGGTCGTGTCGTTCGACATCCCCCAGAGCTCCATCGACGTCTCCGACTGCCCCGGCGTGTGCCGGAACAGCGAGACGACCGACGACGACGCCGCGAACACCGACGTGGCGTTGGTCAGATTGAGCGTCGAGCCGCGACGGCGCTTCAGCCCGCGCGTGCGGCGATACTCCAGGTTGCGGAGGTCCGGCAGCTGCCCCGGCCCGATCTGGTCGGGCGGTTCGGCCGAATTCAACCCGCCCGAAAAGTCGACGAGTTCGACCACCGGACGGGTGGGCTGGCCCATCGTCAGGTCCCCGCCGGATACATGCCACCGAGCCGCGACCGGCGCATGCTGACGCCCTGCGTGTCGTCCGGCAAATCCCAGACGTAGGCGTTGAGCGACTTCAGTTCGCGCTCGAGCACCTGATTGACCAGCACCGAGCGGTCATCGCTCATCTTCACAAACTCGTCAAAGGTCGCGCCGTAGCCGAGCACGGGATGGAAGTCGTAGGGCAGGAGCGGCACGTCCGTGTCCTGCACCAGGTCCTGCAGCACCCGCGTGTAGTCGAGCCGATAGGTGATGGCGGACGACGGCGTCGGCCACAGCTGCACGTGAATGAACTGCCGCGAGAGCGCCCCCGCGAGCATCGAGGACAACTGCGTGCCGCTGCCGCTGTCCTCGTGCACCGTGACCGTGCCCGCCGCCGCCGTGCGCAGCGTCAGCTTGACCACTTCGATGACCGTCGAGGCCGTCCCGAGCTGCACCGCCGTGGTGCCGGTCAGCGTCGTGTTGCCGCTGACGCGGTCGAGCGACGACAGCACGAACTCCCAGTCCACGATCTGCGTCGTGTCGCCGGCCGCCGTGCTCTTGGCGAAGATGCTCGAGGCATTCGCCGGCTGGAGCGCGACCGGATACCACCCCTTGGGGATGTAGACCGAGGCCGGGTCGCCCGAGGCCGTCAGCCCCGGATCGACGCGCCGCAGCCACGCCCGGTCGCCCAGCGCCAGCGTGGCCTCGTAGCTGTCGCAGGAGATGCCCAGGATGCGCCCCACCGGCAGCCCGAGGCCGTAGGTGGTCTGGCTGGCCACGCTGTCGAACGTGGCCTCGGAGTCGCGCAGGAGCGCGTTGTAGCCCGGCCGGTTCAGGATGTGGCGGTGCCACCGATTGATGGCGGACTTCACCCTCGTGCGCTGCGGAGACGACGCCGCCGTCGTGTGCCCGCAGGCATCCAGGACTTGATTCTGGATCTCGAGGTAGGTCACGTCCGCCCCCGTTTCAGGCCGTCGCCGGCACGCGCGAAGCCGCTTCTTCGACCATTTCGCGCAGCATGATTTCCATCCCGGTCACGCGCCGGCCCTTGCGATGCGGGTTGTCCGGGTCGAGACCGATCAGCGGCGTGCCGTCCTCGTCCTTCGCGCTGGCGTCCCAGTAGTCGCTGGGCAGCGCGCTCCGCTCGTCCGGCGTCTTGCACGGGAAGTCGACGCGGTAGTCCTTCGACCCGCGCACCCCCGGCTGCCGGTCGACCACGACCCACTCGCCGTTGTGGTAGATGCCCGGCTCGATCTGGAGCAGCAGCCGCATCTCGTCGTACGTCTGCTCGTGCCAGACGATCGGCGTGCCGACCCACGAGATGGTGTGGTTCTTCGGGAAGCGCGGACGCGGCACCCCGCCCACCGTCTTGTTCTCCCCGTGCGGGTTGAACGCCGACACGTCGGGGAAATTGGCGATGTTGTACTCGCCCTTGTTGATGTCGCTCCGGATGTGCTGGAGCGCATCGACCACGGCGTCCGTCTTCTGCGCCGCCACGTCGGCCGCCCCCGCCTGCATCTGCACGATCAGCTTCACCGCCTCCATGAACTCGCTGCGCGTCATGGGCGTCTCGCTGGGCGTCTGCGTCGTGCCGTCCGGCTTGATCAGTCTCGGTTCGTTCGCCATACACTCCTCGAAAGGTGCGGGGCCGCCGCCAGCCGCTCAGCCACGTCCGGCAGCGGACCCCGCGTGCTGCCGTGCCCCCACCGACCGGAGGAGGCGAGTCGGACGCACGGCAACGTCACACGAAGGCGGCATGCAGGCCGTCCTTCAGAAAGCCCTGCTCAATGAGCCGGTTGTAACTGGCGTATCTGCACGGCGGGCACTTCGATACGTCGATGTCGCCCACCATCCGCTGGTGCTGCGCGTTCCACCACACGTCCTTGAAGCGCTCGCGCAGGACCGACCCGGCGCGGAAGTTCGGCATGCCGCGCTGAATGCAGCAGTGGTAGATGTAGCCGTCCGCGTTGATGACCGTCGTCAGCGGCCCGATGTGGCACCCCGAGAAGCCCTTGTCGGCCCCGTTCAGCGCGTCGAAGCGCTGGATCATGCCGATGATCTGGAAGCCGTGCGGCGCCACGCGCTTGGCCGCCTCCAGCTTCAACTGCGCCCGCTCCACGTTCTCTGGCGACAGCGCCCGCGCAAAGCCACCGCCACGCCATTCGGTCGGGAACACCGGCCGCACCTCGAGGTAGTTCCCGCCGGCCGCCGCCACGAGCTTGGCCGCGCCTGGAATCTCATCGACGTTGACGTCGAACACGCAGAACGCCGCCCCGATGGTCAGACGGTCGCCGGCCAGCTTGCGCGTGATGCGGATGTTGTCGAGGATGACGTCGAACTCGGGCTTGTGCGTGGCGTGCAGCAGTTGGTGCGTCTGCGGCGTGCCGGCGTCGAGGCTGATGCGGACGAACGTCGCGAGCTCCGCGATGGCCTCCCGCGCCGCGCCCACCAGCAGCCGGCCATTCGTGACCACGCCGAACTGCATCCCGAGCTCGTGACAGCGCCGGAACAGCCGTGGCGCATCCTTGTGCGTCAGCGGCTCGCCGCCGCCCGTGAACGTGATCGACTTGACGCCGACCTCGGCCAACTCCTCGAGCAGCGAGAAGGCGCGGTCGGTCGGCCACTGCACCCAGTTCTCCTGCCGGAAGCCGTTGAAGGAGCACCAGGGGCAGCCGTGGTTACAGGTGTTGGACAGGTCGAGCTCGACGCTGACCGGATAGACCGTAGCGCCCGCCAGCATATGCTCGATGCGGTCCGAGTGCCGCAGCAGCTTCAGCGGCTGGAACGGGTGGACAATCTCTGTGCTGGCGCTCACACCGGCACCGCCTCGACTTCCTTCGCGCGCTGCGCCGCGGCGTCGATCATCCGCACCGCTGCCCGCGCCCCTTCCCGCGTGATGCTGTCGATGATCGGAGCCGGCGCGATGTGCCCGCACTCGATCGACGTGTCCACCAGCACGGGAACGCCCGCATCCGTCAGCCGCCGGCACATGTAGACGTCGTGCGTCATGGCGCCGCCGTCCTTGTCGGTGGTCCCAAACACCGGCTTCTCGCACGCCTCCAGCGCCCGGCGCGTCCAGAGCGCCACCGGCAGCCCGCAGAAGTCGGCCCGGAACAGCCCGCGCTCTTTCGTCGGCAGCTTGTCGAGCCAGTAGAAGCCCGCCGCCGTGCCGTCGCCGTGGACCGTCAGGCCCTCGGCGTAGTACTTGCCCACCGTCGTGGTGTGCGGGTAGTTGCGCATGTAGCCCATGCCGGCCACGAAGTCGCGGCCCGCCTCGGCGTGCGCGATGAGCCGCGGGATCACCCAGTCCGGCGGCAGACAGTCGTCATCGAACGCAATCAGCCCGGCGTAATCGCCGTTCAGCACCGCATCGACGGCGGTGTTCATCCCCATGTGGAGAATCTGGCGCTCCAGCGACATCATGTGCAGCGCGTGCCCGGGGCCGAGGTCGAGCCCGGCGCGGTAGAACGCGATGCAGAAGCGGTAGAACGCCTGCGGGAGGACATGCGTGAAGATGGGGACCGTGACGACCCACTTCTTCGGGGCGGGCGTGTCAGACATCGAGCGCCGCCTTTCGGGCCGGGAACCGTGGGTCCCAGTAGGTGCGCCCGCAGATCAGCTTCCGCCAGACGTAGCGCGACAGCACCAGCCACGCCGCGTGCCACTCGGGAATCAGCACCATGCGCGCTTCTTTCCCGCCGCAGCGGCAGCCCACGCGCCCCGGCTCGCCCGCCGGTTTGCAGGCCCAGTAGTGCATGAACACACGCCGACACGTCGTGCAGCGGAAGAAATCCCGCGCGACGTCCGCTGACGCGAACGCCGTGCGGTCATCCGTAAGCCACGTCCAGTACTGCAAGAGCACATCCATAGGCTGATATGGTGGGGCGGGCTGCCCGCCGCCCCTCGGGACGTGCTGGTTGTCAGCCAGCGACTACATCGCGCGCAGCCACACCGTGCCGGTCGTGGTGCCCGCGGCAGACGACGTCGCCACCGTGGCCGCCAGAATGACCAGCCCGCCGATCCCCGTGCGCGCAGCGCCCGTGTCGCTGGTGCCCGTCCCGGTCGGGATGGTCAGCGGCCCGAGCGTCACGAGCCGCGAGCCCGTGGTCGGCGTCATGATCAGCAGCGCCGCCTGCGTGGCCGTGCCGTTGGCGATGACCGCGTTGGTCATCAGCCCGTAGCACTGGATCGACCCGTAGTCCTCCGGGTTCCAGCTGCCCGTCTGGTTGACCGTCGTGTCCGGGAAGTCGTAGGCGCAGCCCACGAACAGCTCGTTCACGTTCTGGCCCGCCGTGTCCGGCGCCACAATGTCGTACCCGTTCAGGCTCGCCGTCGCCGTCGCCAGCACCAGCGGAGTGCCACGCGCGTAGACGCTCGCCGTCGCCGTCTTGGTGTTGGAGTTGCGGGCCACGCGGATGACGCGCTCGTTCTCCGCCCCCGCCGTACCAGTCTGGAATCGCATGATCGGTTCTCCTTTCTCGACAGCCCGATCAGCTGATCGCCGTGATGACGCCGAGACGGCGCGGGTTGTTGATGGTGGCCTGGCCGATCGTCAGGATCTTGATGACCTCGATCAGCTGATTGGCCGGATCGACGCCCGGGAACGCGTGCATCCACTCCAGGTAGCGGAAGAACAGGTTCCGGTCGTTCAGGACGTAGCCGGTCGACGCCGTGCAGTCCTCATCGAACGTCACCTTCGCGCCCTTGAACTTCAGGACCTGGAATCCGCCCTCGCCGACCTCCTTCGACGTGAACCGCTCGTTCGTGGTGAGGGTCGATTCGTAGCCCTCGAACGACGTCTGGTCGAAGATGAAGATGGTCGGGTGCTCGTCGGCCGCGCCCTTGGACGTGTTGTTGTAGACCGTCCGCATGGCGCCGCGGAGCTGATTGAACGCCGTGCCGGTGTTGGTGCCCGCGGTCTGGCGGTTGCGCCAGAACGGGAACACCGCGCGGTTGATGCCGCCCACCGTGCCGGTCGTTGGCGTGCTCGAGACGAGCGCGGCGAGGCCGAGACAGTTCTTGCCGCCGTTGCCCGTGCCGTCGCCGTAAAGCATGCGATTCAGCACGGCCATCGCCGTCTGCTTGGCGTTGTCGACCTTGCGCGCGACCAGGTCGATCTTGGCCTCGCTACCGGCGCACTGCCGCTTCTCGAGCTCGGAGAAGACGATCGTGCCGCAGACCGGCTGGACGATGTCGAACCGCGCCGAGTCGAACACGTCGTAGCGGGTCGTATCGAGGACTTCCGTCTCGCTGTACGACCGGAACGAGCTGTTCTCGGAGTACATGAGCGGCTCCTCGAAGAGGCGCCCGCCGGGTTCCTTCTTGAAGCCGTTGCCGCCCTGAATGAACTTCAGGAGCTGCTGGCTGGTGAACACGTTGTCAGCCGGGTTCCGGCTCGTCACCCGCTCGAATGTCGTCGCGGCGATCTGCCCGAGATTGGGAACGGCCATGCCGTCCCTCCTTTCGGCCGCCTACGCGCCGAGTCTCGCGAATTCCTCCCGCGCGATGTCGGAGGACGTGCGGTCTCGATCGCGGAGCGGCGTCACGGCGCGGGGCGCACTCGGAGGGGTGGCGCTCGCCGCAGCCTTGCGTGCCAGTTGGCTCGCGCGATCGGTGTCGTGCTGCTGCTGGAGGGCCGGGAGGCCCTTCGCCGCAAACGCTCGGATGTAGGCCCGCTCGAGGGAGAGCTGGGGGTCGGCTTGCATGCGCGCCAAGATGTCGGGCTCGAGCGCCCCGAACTGGGGCCACTCCGCACGACACTCGGTCAGCGTCACGGTCGCGTTCTTGTCTGAGATGCCTTTCAGCTTCGCGTATTCCCGCTCCTCGATGAGCGGTTCATAGCGGCGCCGAAGGTCGTCCAGCTGCTTCGCGACTTGCGCGTCCTTCCACGCGTGCAGCTTGTTCAGCTGCGCCGCGGAATAGAACTCGCTGCCGTCGTCGAGTCGCACATCCGGCGGTGGCGGGCCCTCGGGTTCCGGGGGCGCGGCTGGCGCGGGAGGGGCGAACGACACACCCAGGGCGGCGGCCAAGGCCCGCAGCGCGTGCTCGGGGTTCTTGTCCAGCGCCGACATGAGTCCAAGGGCATGATCGGCCCGCTGACGGTCGTACGTGTCAGCCCAGCCGTACTTGGCCTTGAACTCGGCCTCTACCTCTGCG
>Ga0105147_100096_pt1 | contig 9854 bp, 27 predicted proteins | sample RS_189metaG_FD_91501 | JGI IMG/M metagenome (GOLD analysis project Ga0105147, IMG submission 91501) | Switchgrass associated microbial communities from Austin, Texas, USA, to study host-microbe interactions - RS_189 metaG | ecosystem: Host-associated > Plants > Roots > Rhizosphere | place: USA... | reverse complement strand
GGCGCGGAGGGCGTCCTCCATCGACTCGGCTTCGCCTGTCCACAGCACGGCCTGGGTGCGCCAGTCTCGAATGGTGATGTTTGGCATGTTGATTCCGATTCCTTAGTGCACGATCAGGCACCACAGCCCACCGACTAGCGCCCTAGCTCCTTGAGCCGTCGAGCCTGCGCCTTGCGCTCGTTCGGCGTGTAGCCCTGCTCGTCGTACTCGCCCCGCGCGACCGCCGCCCGGAACTCCACCCGCAGCCGCACGCACTCATCCCGGCAGCCCTGACACGCGAACAGTGGCAGCGCGAACGGGTAGTGGTCCGTCAGCGGTGAGCCGAAGGCGCAGACCGTTCGCGCTTCGACTGGCTGGTCGTCGTCTCCGCCCACGGCCCGTCTTGTGCGATTCGCGCCCATATCTCCGCCAGTGTTGGAGTCGTCTCGCTGCCGCAGGCATCACAGAGCGGCACCTCGGGGCCCACGCCGAAGCCGTCACGGTGGACGCTGTAGTTCCCCTCGGACGCCATGCCGCAGAACGAGCACATCTCCATGTCTCTCCTCCTTAGTGCGCGACGAGGCACCACAGCCCATAGGCGGCGCAGCCCAGGAGCAGCAGCCCGACGATCCAGGCGACCGCCCGCCAGACCTCCGGGTACTCGGGCACGTCGGAATCCAGTGACGGGTCGAACGGGCGCGGCTGGCGTGTCGTCATTGGCTCAGTCCAGCGGAAAGGCGGCGCACAGGTGGCAGATGCCGCGCGGCGTGAGCGCCAGCACGCGCGACAGGCAGCACGGGCACTCGACGGCCGGCGGCGGGGGCTCGAGCAGCGCGCGATACTTGGCCTCGAGCGCGACGAACAGCGCGGACCCGCCCCCGCGGTCCCAGGCGGCCTCCAGCGGCTCGCAGGCCCGGCGCGTCAGGGCGTCCGAGTCGCCCGTGTCGCTGCGCATCACCCAGGCGTCGAGGTGGGCGTGGCCGCTGGGCAGGCGCGTGCAGTCGGCGCGCAGGTAGCCCCGCGGGCCCGCCACCACATACGTCGCGCCCGTCTCGCCCTCCGTATACGTACGCGACAGCGGGCGCATCGGGACGATGGCTGTCATGGGCATGGCTCCAGTCTGACATTGGCACATTTGCCTTGTCAATGACTAAGACGTGTGACACGATGGCGTATGACCGATAGGCCACCGCTTGCGCCAGGCGAGGCATACGTCTGTCCCGTGTGTCGATGTCTCCAGACTGGCGTCATGGACGAGACGCAGCCAGTGCCGGACAAGCTGCCGCTGCGGCTCTGTGGGCCCTGCCGCCAGAAGGCTGGCCTGCGATGACGCTGCGCGAAGCCCGCACCGCCCGCGGCTGGACCCAGCGCGAGCTGGCCCGCCGCGCCGGGGGCAAACTGGACGCCGCCGCCATCTGCGACTTCGAGCACGGGCGCCTGCCCGGCCTCGCCAACGCCCGCCGCCTGGCGAGCGCCCTGGGCGTCAGCCTGGATGCGTTGTGGGGAACGGCGCCTTCCAATACACGCCCAATACATGGGCGTCCGAGACGGGCAGCGGCGGGCCGTGGCAGGCCCTAGACGGCCGTGAATTTCAGCGGATTTGCGGATTCGTTCGGAAACACGAACGCCCTGGATCGGCTCCGGAGGCCGACGCTCTATCCGCTGAGCTACGGGCGCAACTGGTTGGAACGCTAGTGGGTTAGCGTCGAATCGGTCGCCGTGGCCGATGTCGGCCCAATACGGAAATCCACAACATCGGCATCGAAGGCGCGGAGTGCGGCCCGCAGTTCGTCGCGGATCGCCTGGCTGGCGTAGAGCTCCGTGGTGGCTTCGTCGCGGTGCTTTGCGGCGCCAGCTGCGTGCTTGGCGTCGGTCGCCATGCGCGGACCGTAAACGATCCGGCCCGGCTCGTCCACGTCCAACTGGACGTTAGTTGGCGGATTACCATTGACAGACGAGTCCGCTATTGATACAAGGGTGTTCATGGTTAACACACTTCGAGTGCGGCGAGCCGAACGGCGCGTCACACAGCTGAAGCTGGCTCAGGCGTGCGGCATCAGCCAGAGCCAGATTTCCCTGATCGAAAACGGGGACGCCGAGCCCAAGCCCGAGGAGATTCGCAAGATGGCGAAGTTCCTTCGCGTGCCGGCGTCGGTCCTGTTTCCGGAGCTGGCGTCAACCGCTGTCAGTCCGATGTCAGACGCGCCCGTCGCCCACGTTTGAAGGCCATGAAGCCCGCCGTTGCTGCTCACCTGCCCATCATCGGGTTGACCCCGCGGTCGACGGAAGTCAAGACCGCTGAAAACACAACCACAAGCGAGGTCAATTCGATCGACCTCGCCGAGGCGATTGGTCAAGCGCTGAGCCGGGTAGGGCTGAACAACAAGCAGGCGTGCGCCTACATGGAGCTGGACCCCGGCCTCTGGTCGCGGCAGCTGCAGGGCGACGGGCACATCAGCTTCCAGCGTCTACTGAAGCTGCCCATCACGTTCTGGACGGAGTTCGTGCCGCTGCTCGCGGAGCCGGTCGGCCTCTCCGTCGCGCATGAGGACATCGCGGACCGCGCGCTCATGCAGTGCGCGTTCACGCTGGAGGCGCTGACCCGCGCCGTGGTGCAACTGCGTTCGCAGAGGAGGACTGCGTAATGCCGACCGTACACGAGAGCCAGCTCCCGCCCGTGCTCGAGCAGTCGCACATGTGCCAGTTGCTGGGCATGAGCGTGCGGACGATGAACAAGCGGCGCAAGAGCCGGTCCTGGCCGTTCTCGGAGATTGCCCGCCTGGACCGCAAGCCGCGGTGGTCGCGCGACCAGGTGCTGGCCATCATCAACGGGCAGCAGCTGCCGACGCGCCGCCGCTAGGAGCCGCCATGCACCACGACACCGACCCGGCCGACTTCGACGCGGACTACAACTGGGATTCGCACCAGACGCGCCGCAACGACGCCACGCGCGAGTATCTGGCCGCGCACCACGCGCTGCGGCTGATCGTGCCGGGGCTCCCGCGCGCCGAGCGCGTCGCGATTCAGGACCGCTTCGTGCGGGCTGCGCGGGACGTGCAGGCATGGCTCGACGATGACCAGCTCGCCGTCCTCAACGCGGCGCTGCCGGACCGCCAGCAGGCGATTCGGGAGGACGTGGCATGACATGGGACGCGGCAGTTGATGCGTATATCGAGGCGTCGGAGGCGCTGAGCGCGCTCCCGACGACGCGGCCGGAGCGCTGGGCGGCCTTCGAGCGCTTCTATCGCGCGCAGGTGGAGTTGCAGGCCATCGCCACGCTGAAGCAGCTCGCGGCCATCAACGCGCAGCTGCCGGGGCTGCCGGGCCTGTATCGGGAGCGTGCCTGATGTCGGCCGCTGACGTCGTGCTCGGGCATCGGTATCGCACCCCGCGCGTGCTGGTGGCGGTGGACGCGGGGGCCACGCCGGACGTGCAGGCGGCGCAGTACGCGATTGCGACGGGGCTGGCGCGCGCCGAGAACGAGATGCGCAGCGTCGGCTTCTCCCCGGCCACGGCGCAGCACCTGACGCGCATGGCCGCGCTCATGTTCCTCAGCGCCTTCGACGCCCAGCCACAAGCCGTCTCGCTGGTGTTCGACGCGCTCGTGGATCGGATCAATCGCGAAGGCTGGATTTCACGCGTAGGAGGCTGAGATGCGCTTTTACCACGTGTATCAGCGACAGATCGAACTGGGCGCCATTTGCGCCGGCATCATCGCGTTCTGGTTCCTGTTCGCCCTCGCGCTGAAGTGGTGGCTGCTGTGAGCCCGACGACGTTCCTGCTGCTCGTGGTGGCCTCGACGATCGGGGCGGCCATCTTCGGGGTCGGGCTGGGCCTGTGCGTGGCCGTGGCCACCCGCTGGGTCCGGCAGGTGCTGACCGCCGACACCCCGCGCCTCGATGCGCTCCGGACGTTGCTCAATCACCCAGGAGGAGACCGATGACGACTGCGACCGAGAAGCCGTTCACCCAGTACCGCCGCAAGCAGATCGCGGAGCTGCGCCCCTACGAGCCCGGCGAGGACATGACGGGCATCAGCGTCAGCGGCGAGGACGCGAAGGCCGGCAGCCCGAAGCTGGGCGACCGGATTGCGCGCAACCCCGCCAACCACGCCGACCAGTGGCTCGTGGCCGAAGCGTACTTCCTCGCCAACTTCGCCGAGCTGTAGCCATGACCGCCCGTGAACGCGCCGAGCTCGCTGAATTCGTCGCTCAGATCCGCAGTGAGAACGCCCAGGCCGAGCGCGAAGTGCTCAGCCGCCGGCACCGTGACGACGACCCCGAGCCCGGCGCGTTCTACGGGCTCACGCCTCCCACCGACCCCGAGCCGACCCATGCCGAACATTAACGAGCAGTTCCCGAGCAAGTACCTGCGCGCCTCCGACTTCGACGAAGAAGGCGCCATCGTCACCATCGCCAGCGTGCGCCAGGAGACGATGAAGAACCGCGAGGGCCGTGACGAGCAGAAGCCCATCCTCTACTTCCGCGAGCACGACCAGGGCCTGGTCCTGAACAAGACCAACGCCAAGAAGATCAGCGCGCTCCTTAAGTCCGAGGACACCGACGACTGGGTGGATGCGCAGGTGCGCATCTACGCGACCGAGACGCAGTTCGGCGCCGACACCGTGGCGTGCCTGCGGTTCCGGCAGGCGGCGCTGCCCACGAAGAAGCAGGACGCCCGACGCGCCCTGACGCCGCAGCAGACGGGCCCGGCGCAGAGCATCGAAGCCGACGACCCGTTCTGATGGACACCTATCGCGCGCCAGGGCGGGTCGTGGACGGCAAGCTGACGGTCAATCAGACCCGTCTGCGGGCCGCCTTGGCCGCGATGAAGGACGGGGACGTGGTCGTCACCGTCCAGCGCAAGCGCCCGTCGCGCACGGTCAACCAGAACGCCTACTACTGGGGCGTCGTGATCAAGGCGATCAGCGACGAGACGGGGCAGGGCCTCGAGAGCATCCACGAGTTCCTGAAGCGCGAGTGCAACGCGCAGCACGTGGAGATGACCAACCGCACGACCGGCGAGCAGTACGACGCCTGGATTGGAGGGAGCACCGCCAGCCTGAACGTGAACGACTTCTATGACTACGTCGAACGCTGCCGCGCCTGGGCCGGCACGTTCCTGGGCCTCACGATTCCTGATCCGGAGAGCTAGGTGAGCACCGCACCGTTCTTCCCGCTGTACCTCAAAGACTGGGTGATGGACACGAAAGGGTTCACCCATGAGGACAAGGGCGTGCTCCTGGATCTGTTGTGCGTGGCCTGGGAACGTGGCGGGGTGCCCCTGGACCCGGCAGTCCTACGGCGTCTGACCGGCTGCACCAAGAGCGCCTGGGCGCGCTCCTGGCCGATGGTGCAGCAGCACTGGGTGGAGCGCGACGGCGTGCTCATCTACCCCAAGCTCGAGGCGTCGAGAGACAACCTCGAGCGGCGCTCCAAGGCCGGCCAGGCAGGTGCGGCGGCGAGGTGGACCGCATCCGAATCGCAATGCGACCGCAATGCGATCGCATCCGAATCGCATGGCCATCGCAATGCAATAACAGATAACAGACTACAGATACCAGACAACAGACCACAGACGACTTCGCTCGCTGTCGCTCGCTCGTCGGCGCCGAGCCCAACCCCGGGCGACGAGGACGACACCCCGACAACCCTGCGGTTTCCGACCGTTGGTCTTCAACGCTCGTGGGGTTTGACCGACGCGCAAGTTGCGGCGTGGCAAGGACTTTTTCCGCATTTGGACGTGCTGGGCGAGTGCCGCGCGGCGCTGGCGTGGCTGCTGGCGAACCCGTCCCGGCACAAGACCGCCCGAGGCATGCCGGCGTTCCTCGTGGCGTGGTTTGGGCGGTCGAATGACCGCCGCGGGAGCGCCAACGGCGCGGCGATCGTGCCGCTGACACGCGAGCAGGTGCGCTCCCAGCGCAATGCCGCGGCGGTCGAGGCGGTCATTCAGTCGTATCGCGACGAGGAGGCGGGATGACGGCCCCAGCGGTCGATGTCGACGCGTGCTCGCGACACATTGCGATGCTCGCGGAATACTTCGGCGCGGCGCTCGAGCCGCACGTGCTGCGTGTCTACGTCGACGGGCTGCGCGAGTTGCCGATGCCCATTCTGCGCGGGGCGTGTCGACGGCTGGTGCTCAGCGCCACGTTCATGCCGAAGGTGGCGGAGATTCGCGCTGCCGCCGAGCTCGTGCGCGCGGAGTTGCAGGCGCAGGCCACGCGCCAGGCGAAGGCTGCGTTGCGCGCCGCCGAGACAGGTCGCGAGCCCTTCGGCCGCATGTCGAAGCAGAGCGTGCTGCAGCACTGGGGCGGCTTCGAGGCTGGGCCGTGCAGCTGCGTCCCGTGCTGGGACGCGCAGGTGCCTGGGCCTCCGCGCTTCGTGCCTGATGGCGTCTCGCCCGTGCCGGTGTGCGTGCGTTGTGAGGATGCCGGCTGGGTGGTCACGCAGGAGCGCAGCGACACGACGGCGCCCACCTGTGCGCGCTGTGGCTGTCTGGCGAGCAATCCCAACCTCGTGGAGGGCACGCGGGCACACACGATCGAGATGGGCCGGTGGCTGCACGGGGCCGAGCTCGCGGAATGGTACGCGGCGAAGCAGCAGTTCGACGACGTGCTGCGCACGGCGTTACGGAGACACGCGCGATGAGCCTGCCCACGTGGCGCGTGTGCGTGCGCTGTCGGCAGCAGCCCCCGCGCCGCCAGGGGATGCAGCTCTGCGCCCCGTGCTTTACCAGCCGGATGGCGGCCCCACCGCCCGCGGCTCGGCCCGTGCCCCCGCGGCGTCTGTGCTCGTGGTGCGGGGAGCGGCCCGTGCGCGAGTCCCCGCGGCTGAACACGATTCTCTGCGAGGTGTGCAAGGCGGCGCGCGTGCGGGCGCACAACGCGCGTGGCGCGAACCGGCGGCGCGGCGAGGTGGGCAGCCCGCGCGGCCCCTACAGCTATGACGACATCCCGTCCGCGGAAATCGAGCGGCGGTTCCAGGCCGCCAAGGCGGTCATTCGCAAACGGAGGTTCCTATGACGCTCGGCAGCAGCTTCGTGACGGTGCGCGATGGGGAGTGGCTGGACTGCGTGGTGGTGTGGACGGGCAACATGCCCATGACGCCCTACACGACGCCGTGGGCGGCCGATCTGGCGATTACGCCGCAGAGTGCCTTGCACGGGCTGCAGGAGGCGCCGCGCACGGGCCAGACGGCGCTGGCCACCCGGCGCGGGACGACGCGGTGCACGGTCATCAGCCAGACGGCGCTCCGGGCATGACGCCGTACTACCAGGACGAAGCGGTGTGCATCTACCACGGCGATTGCCGGGAAGTGCTGCCGTTCCTGCCCAAGACGGACCTGCTGCTGACCGACCCGCCATACGGGATCGGTGAGGCCGCAAAGAATCACGCCTCGCGCGGGAAGCCGTTCGGCAGCGCCGGCACGCATCGCAAGCAGATGGCGTACGCCACGGAGTACGAGCGGAGCGACTGGGACAACGCGCCGCCGCCGCGCTGGCTGTTCGACTGGCTGATGGAGCACACGACCCATCAGGTCATCTTCGGCGGCAACTACTTCGGCCTGCCGCCGTCCTCGTGCTGGCTGGTGTGGGACAAGGACAACGGCGAGTCCGACTTCGCGGGCGAGTCCGACTTCGCGGACTGCGAACTGGCCTGGACGAATCTCCGCAAGGCCGTGCGCCGCCTGACCTACCGCTGGAACGGGATGCTGCAGGAGCCCGGCGTGCGCAAGGAAACGCGCGTGCATCCGACGCAGAAGCCAGAAGCGGTGATGCGCTGGGCGCTCTTGCAGGCCCCTGACGGCTGCTCCGTGCTCGACCCGTTCATGGGCTCGGGCACGACGCTGGTCGCCGCGAAGCGTCTCGGCCGGAAGGCCATCGGCATCGAGCGCGAGCGCACGTACTGCGATATCGCCGTGGAACGGCTACGCCAGTCCGCGCTGCCGCTGGAGATGGGCGCATGACCGCCAAACTGCTGTTGCTCGCGCCTGCAAATGCCGGCATGAGCACTGCGAGACGCACTGATGCGCCGAGGCCACGCGCTGACGCCTGAGACGCGCGCCAAGCTGTCGGCGGCGCAGCGGCTCTATCGGGGCGACCCCGAGGTGTGGGAGCGCACGATGCTGCGGGCCAACACGCGCACGGCTAAGGCGCAGAGCCGCGCGCGGTCTGAAGCGCTCTGGTGTGACCAGGCCTACCGCGCCAAGACGCTGGCGGGGATTGCGGCCTACACGGCCCAGCGCCGGGCCGAGGCGGAGGCCGAAGTCGAGCGCGTGTTCCAGGCCGCATTGCGGCGCGTGCGACGAGGCCGACATGAGCATTCTCGAGTTGGGCACGATGCGACGTAGGGCGAACAAGGACGCGAACCACGACACCGTGGTCAGCGAGCTTCGGCAGCTGGGCGCCACGGTGCTGGAGCTGCACCAGTTGGGCGACGACAAGCCCGACCTGATCGTCGGCTACAGGGGCGTGACCGCGCTGGTGGAGCTGAAGCCGGCGGGCAAAGCCTATACGCCGGATGCCCGCGAGAAGGCCCGGGCCGCGCGGCAGCGGGACTATCTGGCCAACTGGGCGGGCGGCCCCGCGTTCGTGGCCACGTGCACCCGCGACGTGCTGGTGGTCATGGGCCGGGAGTATGTGCTCCCTGACGGAGCGGCGTAGAATGGCTGACATGGCCGTCACGGCCCACGAGACACCCGACACGCCTGGGGAGGGGGAGCGTCCGCGCCGGAAGCGGATGGACTACCTAACACGCGCCCTCGTCGTGCGGCTGCGCGAGGGCGACACGCCGTTGTCCTATGCCGAGATTGCCACGCGCCTCGGCATCAGCGAATCCAGTGCCCGCCGTATCGGCCAGTGGGATGCCACGGACCGTAAGGCGGCACTGAAGCGGCTGATGCAGACCGGCGACCTCGAGCGGCTGGACGAGTGGGCCAAGGCGTCGAAGGTCAGCGCCAAGCGCGGCTACTACCAAGCGGCCGAAGCGTGGCTGATTGCGTCAGGCGGCATCGAGGCCAAGCCCCAGGTGCAGACCCAGGTGTCGGTGGGCGCGCCCCAGGTGCTGATTCAGATGCCCTTCGCCCTCGGCGCCGTGCCCGCGCAGCCCCAGCCTCCAGCCATCGAGGCGGAGACGGTGAAGGCACTGCCGGAGGGGAAACCGTGAGGTATCCAGAGATTCCTGTGGCCACGACGGACTACGCATGGGCTGATGCCCTCGCCGCTGTGCAAGCGGTGTATCCACAGGGCGTGATGGCCCAGACCATCCTCTACTCGCTCGGGTATGAGCCGGGCAGTCGCTGGGTCGCTGAGCGCGACGTGGTCACGGCCCTGGAGCATGCCCGCGCTTTGGCGGCCCTGCCGCTACGAGACACACTGTCAACCGATTGACAGCCTGTCCTTCGACGCGCACACTGGCTATGCACCAGACACGTGCCGCAGGCCCTGTCACCCGCACCACGAAGGGCTGTGCGTCCGGCTCCCGCTCAGAACGGGGTATGGCCGAGGCTGACCCGCCACGTGTCGGACAGCTCCCGGACAACACGTGACTATCACGGGGAACCTACGGAGGGGCCAGACCAAGGCGTCTAGCCGCCGAGCGTAGCGAGCCCGCTCCTACCAGCTCTGACTAATGCTGACCCGCTACCATCGCAAGAAGAGCAGCATCCGACGCTTCGGGACCTGCCCCATCTGCTCCCGTGACAGCAAGCTCGTGGCTGACCACTGCCACACCACCGGCCTCACCCGTGACCCCCTGTGCCGTACCTGCAACATGCTGCTCGGCCTCGCGCACGATGATGCTGCGCTCCTCCGCCGCGCGGCTAGCTATCTGGAACGCCACGCGGCCGCTCATGCCGAGTACGCGAACCGGCCCTGAAT
>Ga0105147_100092_pt1 | contig 9967 bp, 8 predicted proteins | sample RS_189metaG_FD_91501 | JGI IMG/M metagenome (GOLD analysis project Ga0105147, IMG submission 91501) | Switchgrass associated microbial communities from Austin, Texas, USA, to study host-microbe interactions - RS_189 metaG | ecosystem: Host-associated > Plants > Roots > Rhizosphere | place: USA... | reverse complement strand
TTCGCGCGCGCTTGAGCTTTGCCTTGATCGCATCCTGGCTGACGGGACGTGGTTCAATTCCGACGCCTCCGTCTCAAACGCGATCACGAACGGCGTCTTGGCGGGCACGGGCGGCACGGTCAATGCCGGCATCAGCGGTCAGGCGCCGAATAACCACTCAGTTACCAAGGTCGGCAGCGCGACGCTGACCGCTGTCTCGTCGGTTTCGAGCGGATGGGAGCTTGCTGTCTCCTCGCCGGGCGGCCAAGCGATTGCCAATAATTACAACGTGTTTCGGATGGATAGTCCGAACGTGGACCCGGCCGCGCAGGGCTGGACATCGACGACATGGGTCAAGGTCTTCGCCGAGATCGAGGTTTCCGGTGGCGAAGTCATCGGCAATACACAGCTTGGCTTCTATCACGGCACGACCGTCAGGAGCTATGGCCTCTCCTTTGCCGCCAATAACCGCGCAGAGCAGGCTTACGCGGCCGAAAGCCGTTCTGGCTGGGTAGAGACCGCCCCGCAGCAAATCGGGGCCGCTACAGCCGTCAAAGCCGCCCTTGAAGTCGATGTCCGCACGGACATTGCCGGATCCGCCACGGTCAAGATCAAGCGCTGGATCATGCGCGAGGTCGAAGACCCGCATCTGACATTCCCATACGACCCGATGAACCCGCAAGTCTATGCGCTCGCGGGTCAGGTTGCGAACTTCGATCTCGACGGCAATGTGGCCAGCCTTGTCGCCGATCCCGGCACATTCACGCTGGCCGGGCAGGCTGTCGGCATTACCGCGCAACGCCGCCTGTCATGCGATGCCGGCAAGTTCGCCGCGCTTGGGAATGGCGGCGTCCCGCTCTATGACGAGCAGGGCAATTACCTTTATGACGAGCTTGGCCAGATCCTCTATATCGAGGTCGAGCCGGCCGAATTCCGCATTGTCACATCGCTGCTGCTCACGGCTGAAGTCGGCACGTTCGCCCTTGCTGGCCAGGATGCCGCGCTTATCGAGCAATCGCCAGGCGTTTATGTTCTCGCCGCCGAGACGGGGGCATTTGCGCTTGGCGGGCAGGACGCAAATCTGGCCGTATCGCTCATTACGGCGATGCAGCTTGGCGAATATGCCATTGCCGGGCAGGACGCCGGCCTCCTATACAGCAAGACGCCACTGATTGCCGATGCCGGCATATTCGCAACCTTCGGGCAAGTCGTTTCGCTCCGGCGCGATCTCTTCCCGGAAGCCGGGATCTTCGCCGTCTCCGGCAGCGTCGATATAACCGTCACCCGGCGCCGGGTCTATATCCAGTTTGGGCCGTCCAGGCGCGCTCCTGGCAAGCTCTATCCGGTCGCGACCGTGCCGATTAACGGCTCGTTCTATGATGAGGCCGGCGACGCTTTCGACCCCATGACGGTCAAGCTGTGCATCTGGTCGCCGTCAGGCCGGGAAACCTCTTACACGCATGGCGTGGATAGCGAACTCAGGCGCACGGCTGACGGGCGCTATACGTTTGACGCCACGCTCGATGAGCCGGGGCGTTGGCATTACCAATGGCGCGTGACGGCGCATGATGTCGTCTCCATCAAGGAGAGCGATATCCTCGTGCAGGACACGCCTTTCTATAGCGGGTCGAGGCGCAGCTATGGCTAAAAACGAAACGCAGCTCGCGACCGAAATCCTCGACTATCTCGGCGCGATCGGGGCAGGGCAGGTTGCGGATGCTGGCGATATCGCGCTGGTCATTGACGCCTATCGCGGCAAATACGCCGAGCTTGAGGGCAATGGCCTGGAACAGGTCTATTGGGAGCGCAATGAGATCCCTGATGCGATCTATCTTATCCTTCGGGATCTCATCGCTCTTGAGGTTCGGGGCTATTTTGGTCAACCGCTTTCGGCGATGGAGAGAGAGGCAGAGGAGACGGTCATTCTGAAGCGTCTTCGCCGCCATAATGGTCGCGGCGCAAGCGGTCTGCCAACTGTGGCTGAGTATATGTAGTGGCTGATCCGCTGACGGCTGACGAGGGCGTCTTTGCGCTCTCTGGGCAAGACATCGATCTCCTTGCCGCACTGAAGCTCACCGCAGAGGAAGGCGCGTTTGCGCTTGGCGGGCAAGACGCCGCCCTGCTTGTTCATTATCCGCTGCCGGCTGAAGAGGGGATTTTCAGCCTTGCCGGGCAGGTGCTTGAGTTTTCCATGCTGGGGCATGGGCAATTCACTCTTGCCGGCCAGGACGCCAATCTCGCTCGGGTGGCGTTTCCCGCGAGCACGGGTGGCAGGGCATCGCGCGGGCGCGGCTTGCATGTGACGCCGCCCATTCCGCTGATGCTGCCGACAGGCTCGACGATCGGCCGTGATGGGCAGGTTGCAAATGCCCGGCTGGTCAATGCCTATGCCGAGGACAATGGCGAGGACGCCAAGTCGAGATATACGATCTATGCCGCTCCCGGTCGGACGCGCTGGGACAGCGCCAGCCATGAGGGTGGCAATCGCGGCATGATCGAGCTGGACCGCAACAACCTGATCGCCGTGCTGGGCAATACCGTGGCGAGCTTCGACGCCTCCGGGAACTCAACATCGCTTGCCAGCATCGTGGGATCAACGCGCGTCATCATGGCGCGAAACAGGCGCACTACGCCGCAGATCGGGATCGTGACGGATGTCGGCCAGTACTATGTCCTGGAAGCCGGCGCTCTGGCGCAGAACAGCGATTCCGATCTGCCGGCGCCGAATTCTATCGCCTATCTGGACGGATTTTTCCTGTTCGGCATTGACGATGGCCGGATATTCGCGAGCGATCTTGAAGACGCGAACAGCATTCAGGGCGATGCCTTCGATTACGCCAAATCCGACTCCTCGCGGCTTCGGCGCGTGTTCGTCAACGCCGGTCACCTCTATGTCTTCAAGGAGAAGGGATCGGAGATCTGGCGCGCCGACGCGTCGCTTGCATCAGAGAATTTCCCGTTCTCTCCTGTCCAGCAGGATATCGATATCGGCATAAGCGCGCCGCATTCCATTGCAGGCTTCTCCCGCGGCCTGGGGTGGATCGATGATGAAGGTGTGGTGCGCTTTGGCCGGGATGGCGACGCTCAACGGATATCCTCGCACACCGTTGAGCGCGCCATCCAAGATCTGAATGCGGCTGAACTGGATGCCGTCTATGGCTTCTCGCACACATTCCAGGGCCATGAGACCTATGTGCTGAGTTCGGCGCGCTGGACATGGTGTTACGACACCACGAACCCGAAAAACCCTTGGTATGAGCGATCCAATCGCGAGGGCGGGGCTTGGGCGCCGAACACCCATGCGATCTTCAATGGCCGCGATATCGTCGGCAACGCCGCGAACGGCCAACTGCACTACATCGACACGGAAGCCTATCGCGATGGCGGCGATCATCTGCTGATGGAAATATGGTGTGCGCAATCGCATCGCTTCCCCAATCGGATGACCGTCGATGCCGTCGAAATCGACGCGATTTCAGGCGTGGGGCTGAATTCCGGCGACGCGCATAACGATGCCCCGCAACTCATGGTCGATTATAGCGACAATGGGGGCAAGACGTTCCATGGCGAGCGCTCTGTATCACTTGGCCCGATTGGCGATTTTAGGCGTGCTATTCGTCTTAATCGCTGGGGCCAGGTCAATGAGAAGGGCCGCATCTGGCGCATTCGCGCGTCTGCGGCTGTTCTGCGCGGCGTCAATCAGGTAGCGCTCTCGGCAAGGCCGATCGGCTGATGGCCAGCCCGCAAAAGCCAAAGGGCGCGCTCGTTACGAACCCGCCAGGAGGATGGCTCCCCTGGGCGGGTTTTTTCGAGGATCTGTGGCGCCTGCTCAATGGGCAGGCGCCTGTGCAGCTTAAATCTTATGTGGTGGCCAGCCTGCCGAGTGCTTCGCCGGCCGGGCGGATGGTCTATGTGAGCAACGCTTCTGGCGGGGCTGTGGTGGCTTTCAGTGACGGCGCCGCGTGGCGCCGTGTGACCGATCGGACGGTGGTGACGTAAATGGACCCGTTGACTTTAGCAATGATCGCGTCGTCCGTGATCGGCGCGGGCAGTTCGCTCATGGGGGCCGACAAGGCGTCCGACGCGAGCGAAGAGGCCGCGGCGCTTCAGGAAAAGCGATATCAGGAGGGCAAAAACCTCCTCTTGCCCTACATGAAGGGATCGCAATCCGCGCTCAACCTTTACGGCAATGCCGTGGGCGCGTTCGGCCCCGACAAGCAGGCGGCCTTTTACAAGGGCTTTGAATTCGACCCCGGCTTTGAGACCGCGCTTGACGACTCCCTTGATGAGACGATGAAGCGCTATTCGATCATGGGACGCACGGGCGGCGGGTTGTCGAATGCGCTGCTGAAGACGGGGCAGAGCGCTCGCTTGGGGGCCTATCGCGACCGCCTCAATCAGCTCATGGGGCTTGCCGATTTCGGGCGCGGCACGGCGGGAACGATCGCGAATATGGGGCAACAGAGTGCGGCGGGTCAGGCCGCCAATATTTCGCAGGCCGGACAATACCAAGGGGCAGGTATCGTCAATGCCGGCAATGCGTTGATTGGCGGCCTGAACAATTACGCGACCATGGGGGCGAACACGGCCGGACAGGCTGCCGGCCAGTACCCCGCCAATCGCCCATGGGACACTTTCACCGTCAATAGGGCGATGATCTGATGGCGCTTCCGTCACCGCTGATCCCCGATGCCAATCAATGGATTGCCGCGCGCCGAGCCGGCTATGAGCAGGGCAATGAGGAAAGACGCCGCAACCTCTTGCTTGAGGCCGGAGCGCTTGCCGCGGCTTCGCCTGCGATGTCGGCGCCAGTTGTTGCGCCTGCCGCCGCTGGCGGGATGAACGCCTATTCCAACGCCATTTCGTCAATCGAGAGCGGCGGGCGCTATGATGCCATTGGCCCGGCAACGCGCTCGGGAGATCGCGCTTACGGCAAATATCAGGTGATGGGCGCGAACATCCCCGCCTGGACCCGCAAGCATCTCGGGCGTGAGTTGACGCCTCAGCAGTTCCTTGCCGACAAGGACGCGCAGGAGAAGGTTTTCGCAGGTGAGTTCGGCGGCTATGTTCAGAAATACGGCAACCCGCAAGACGCCGCATCGATGTGGTTTTCCGGCCGCCCGGCAGCGCAGGGCGCAGGCCGCAATGACGGTTACACGTCGCAGCCGGAATATCTGCGCCGTTTCAATGCCGCGCTAGGCGGCGGTGCCTCCGCTCCCGTGCAGACGGTCCAGGCGCGCCCGCTCGATCCCGATGCGCCCTTACGCAACGCCTCCAATGCGCTCCTTCGCGGCGGCGAGCTACAAGCCGGGCTTGGCCTGCAAAATCAGCTTTTCGAGCGCTCGGAGAAGGCTCGCGCGCAAGCCGAGGCGCGCAGGAAAGAAGGTGAAGCGCTTTTCGGTGAGCTGGCGCTGAGGGCCGACACGCCGGAGAAATGGGCGCGGGCTGTCGAGATGGCGCGGCAGGGCGGCTTGCCTGTTGCCGGGCTTGAGGACTTTTCGGCACGTGAATTCGTGATCGCGCGGGCTGGCAAGCAGATGGATTACATGTCCGCTGGCAAGCGCGTGTTCAACAAAACGCTTGATAAATATGTTCCGGTTGACCCGAATGATCCAACTGCTGGGCAAGAGTCCGAGTACAACAAAAACATCGTCATGGGATCGCGAGACGGCCAGACGGTCCCGCTGCAATTCAGCGATCAGGGCACATCGATCGAAACCAAATTGCCGCCCGGCGTGACGATTGGAAAAGATCCGGTTCGCATTGATACGGGAACGGAAGTCATTCTGCTTGACCCGGTGACTCGCCAGCGTATCGGCAGCATTCCAAAGGATGTTTTTGGCGAGGCGGCAGCAAAGAAAATTGGCGAGATGACGGGGCAGGCACGTGTTGACCTGCCAAAGGTTGAGAGCGCCGCGCGGACGTTGTTTTCTCTTATTGATCAGACCGCTGACGACAAATCTCTGTCTAGCGTGACAGGTCCGCTTCAAGGCAGAACATTCAATCTTTCTGGTGGCGCGGTGCGTGCGCAGTCGCGCATTAATCAGCTTACCGGACAGGCGTTCTTGCAGGCGTTTGAAGAGCTTAAGGGCGCCGGGCAGATCACTGAAAAAGAGGGTGAAAAAGCCACTCAGGCCAAAACTCGCCTTGGTGAGCAAGCAGTTGGTGACGCGGATTATAGGGCAGCCCTGAAAGAATTCAGGGATGAAGTCGTGAGACTTGTCAAATTGGCAAGGCAGAGGGCGGCCGGGCCGCAGATGAATTTGCCAGCGGCACCGCCAGCCACAGAGGCAGCGCCTGAAAGCGCCCCCACGGACGCGCTTGATCAAGCTCGCGCAGCTATTGATCGAGGCGCTGATCGAAACGCCGTAATCCAGCGCCTTCGCGAAAACGGCATCGATCCTTCAGGGCTTTGATCATGGGGATGTTCGACGACCTCATTCCTGCCGCACCTGCTCCCAGCGCGCAATCAGGCATGTTCGATGATCTCATTCCCGCTCAGCCATCGACGGTGCCTGCGCGCGGATCTCGCGCTGCCGCAGAGATGCAAGCGCCTGATCGCGGTTGGCTACAATGGGCGGCAGACAATCTGCGCGCTGGCGCAGCGCTGACCGGCCGTGTTCCGTTCAGGCAGAGCGATGTCGATAGGGCGCGCGCGATCGGTCAGGGGGTAACGCTTAGCTTTGGCGATGAAATCGAGGCCGGTGCGCGCGCCGCTGGCAACTATGTCGCTCGCAAGGCTGGCGCGGACATTCCCGAGCGCGGTTATCGCGACATCAAGGGCGAGATTGCTGGAGAGCAAAGGGATTTCGCCGAGCAAAATCCCGGCACGGCCCTTGGACTTGAAGTCGGCGGGTCACTTCTTCCTGGCGTCGGATCGACGAACCTCTTGCTACGCGCCGTCCCGTGGCTTTCTCGTGCGCCGAGCGTAGCGCGGGCAGCTATTGCTGGCGGAGCATCATCGGCCCCAATGGGGGCTGTGACTGCCGTTGGCAAGGCTGAAGGTCCGCAAAGTGTAGCTGACTATGCACAAGTGGCTGGCGAGGGGGCGCTGACATCCGGCCTTATCGGTGCCGGCGTTGGCGGCGCGGGGCATGCGATCGGCAGCGTTGTTCGCCCCTGGGTTACCGCTGCGGCCAGGCAACTGCATGACAGGGGCATCAGGCTAACGCCTGGCGAGTTGATGGGCGGCTATGCAAAACGCCTTGAAGACAGCGCCACGGCGGCGCCGTTTATTGGCCATCTGGTGCGGAGCAGGCAAGCGGAAGGCATCGAAAGCCTGAATCGCGCCGCGTGGGACGAGGCATTGGCCCCAATGGGCCGGCGCTATGCGCTGCCGCGCAATACGGAAATGGGCCACGAGGCGGTAAGGGAGGCGACGGACCTATTCAACCGCCGCTATGGTGCCGTCGTGCCGCGCATGACCGCACAAATGGACGCGCAGCTCACGCGCGATATCGCCCAGATATCCCAGAGTTTGCCTCAATCCGTGCGGCCACAATTTGCAGATGCCTATCGGCGCCATGTCGAGTATGTGACGGATCAGGCGACGGGCGTTATCAACGGCCGTGGCCTCCAGCATGCCCTGGGTGAGCTTCGCGATGAGGCAAGGCGTCTGCAAACCTCGCAAAATTCGCACGCCTATGATTACGACCTTGGCACAGCTTTGAATGCGATGCGCGACCGGATCATTGACAGCGCTGGGCGATACACGCCTCAACGCACAATGACGACGTTTCACAATATTCAGCGCGCCTATCGCAATTTCGTTGTGTTACGCGACGCGTCGAGCCGCACAGGGGCAGAGCAAGGCGTCTTCAATCCAACGCAGATGCATGCTGCCGTCAGGGCGGCCGACAGAAGCGCCGGCAAGGGCGCGACGGCGCGTGGCGAGGCGGCATTGCAGGAGATCTCCGGCCCAGCAAAGGCCGTCATGACGCGCCGGGTTGCCGATAGCGGTACGCCCGAGCGCGCGGCCCTTCTCGGTGCGATCCTCAATCCAGGACTGGCCGCAAAGGGGCTTGCAATGGGGCTGGGGCCAGCGGCGCTTTACACCCGCGCGGGCAACGCCCTCTTCCGCGCAGGTGCAACCGCTGCCCCAGTCACCCGCGAAGCTCTTGGCACGTCCATTCAGAATGTCAGCCCCTACGCCGCTCCCGTGACCGCTCAAGAGCTAAATCGGCTCCTTCAGGAATAGCGAGACATCCATGAACCGACTTATCCCCGGCGCCATGCCCATGGCGGCGATGCCCGAGCCTGCGCCCATGACAAGCCAAAGCGCCCTTGCTCCGTCCTATGCGCCAGGCCAGAAGGCCCACATGCAAGCCATGGCGCGCGAAATGGGCGTCCCGGTGCGCGGCACAAAAGCCGACATCATGGCCCGCATCACTTCAAAGCTTGGTGAAAATGTTGGCCGGCGCGTAAGAACACCCAAAACCGCCACGGAAGCCCCAGTGGCCCCGGAAACCATTCCGGCCATTGATCCATTCGAGGAAACACTTGGCCGCTTCCAAGCCTTCCTGGGGGCGCGATAATGGCGGTATTGCTGCACAGAAAGAAAGGCGAGCAATTCTTCGACAATGCCGGCGCAATGCTGGCGGGCGGGAAGCTCTTCTATTACGAGGCCGGCGCAACCGATCTGCAAACGACCTTCTCGAATGCAGGTGGGACGACCCCGAACACCAATCCCCTCGTACTGGACGGCTATGGTCGGCTTCAGGAGGCCGTCTATTTCGGGGATGACGCCAGCCACGCCAACTATAAAGAAATCCTTACAACTTCGGCCAATGCAATCATCCCGCCTTGGCCGATGGACAACATCCCAGCCGCCAAGGCCGAAATTTCCTCTCAGAGTTTTGCTGCGCTGCAACTGAATTGGACGCAAAAAACCAATGGACAGTCGCCGATCCTGCTAACTGCGGCCGATCTAGGCGCGGCGTTCGAATGCGATACGACGGCCGGCGACATCGAATTTGATCTGCCGCCAGCGGCGCAATGCACGAACAAAGGGTTCTGGTTTAATAAAACCTCGGCGTCTAATGCTGTCATCGTTGATCCCAATCTTTCCGAGACGATCGACGACAGCGCAGCTTCGCTTGTTTTCGTCGATAAGAATGTCGTCATTGGCGTCTTTTCGAACGGCGCCGAATGGTACACCATCGGCAAGAAAGAGACGGCCGGCAGCATCCGCATGTGGCCCACGGCGACGGCACCGAATGGCTGGCTGGAATGCGATGGCTCCGCTGTCTCTCGCGCTACCTATGCCGCCCTGTTTGCTGTTCTCGGTACGACTTACGGTCCCGGCAACGGTTCGACGACCTTCAATCTGCCGGACATGCGCGGACGCTTCCCGCGCGGCTGGGCGCACGGATCGACGGCTGACCCCGATCGCGCATCCCGCTCCGATCGCGGCGACGGCACGACAGGCGATAATGTCGGCACCAAGCAGAGCTATCAGGTCCAGAGCCACACTCATCCGCTCATTCACGACCCGACCAACATCCAGAATACGCCGTCTGGCGTGACGGGGTTCTATGCATTCGGCCTGCCGGACACGGGCGCCACTGGGGCGACAGGCGGCAATGAAACGCGCCCGGTCAACACGAACCTAATGTTCATCATTAAGACCTAAGCTGCTTCCATGAACGACATAAATCCCCGTGCAAATAAGCTCTTCAAGATCCAGGGGCGCCTTAAGGAGCTTGGCCTTTATGAAGGCGTCGTCGATGGCTGGGATGGGAAGCATACGCGCGCGGCGATCAAGGCTTTCCAGCGCATTCACGGCCTGATGGTCGATGGCATTGCCGGCCGGCTGACCATGGCCGAGATGTTCCCCGAGCCGATCCCGGAGCGTGATCAGGACATTCAGACGCCGCATGGCTCGCAGAATTGGCCGCGGCAGAAGGATGTCGAGAAATTCTATGGCAAGCCCGGCAGCAATCAGACGATCATCGATCTGCCGGAAGGCTTCAAGATGCGCCTGGCGTGG
>Ga0105147_100091_pt1 | contig 10172 bp, 12 predicted proteins | sample RS_189metaG_FD_91501 | JGI IMG/M metagenome (GOLD analysis project Ga0105147, IMG submission 91501) | Switchgrass associated microbial communities from Austin, Texas, USA, to study host-microbe interactions - RS_189 metaG | ecosystem: Host-associated > Plants > Roots > Rhizosphere | place: USA... | reverse complement strand
CTCCAGCGCCGCGCCGAGCCCGGCGATGAACGAGTCCACGAGCACGAGCCGCTGGCCCTGAGCGGCCGACGCCAGCCACGCCCGCGCCGCGGCGTCACCCGCGCCGAGCCCCGGCATCGGTACGGGCGGAGCGCGGAACCGCAACAGCGCGTCCGGCGCCAGCCCCAGGTCGCGGTACCGCCGCGCCGTGAGCTCGATACCCTGCTCGTAGTCGATGTGGGTCACTGGCCCGGGTCGAGCCACGTCGAGGACCCCCAACACCTGAGGGCCCCGCCCCCCACCTTCAGGAAGGGGCCTGGCTGCCACGCAGACGGCGAGATGCTGCGCCAGCGTGGTCTTGCCCGACCCCCCATAGCCCGTGAGCAACACGGGTGCGCCAGGCGCCAGCGCGAGGCCTTCCACGAGCCAGTCGACGGGCGGGGGCTCCCACGCGGCGATGGCGGCCGCCGTCACCCACCCCTCATGGTTCACTTCGGGACCGTCTGAGGGGGTGAGCGGGTCGACGATGGCTGCTTCGAACACGGCTGAGGGCTCGGCCTGGAACGGCACGCCTAGTTCCGTTTCGAGCGTGGGCAACCCCGGCACCGTTCCGCCCGCCCGGCGGGTGCGGGCGGCCCGGAGCGCGTCGTCGACGTGTTTGGCGACCTTCGGGTCGGCCCGTCCGACGAGGCTTCGAATCCAGGCATCGATTTCCGAATCGGACCACCCCCACGCCGCCAACACCGAGCCGGTCGCGCCGGCGAGCCGGTTCGTGCCGTCGGGGTTGGCGAGCCACCGCGCGACCAGCGCGTGCGTTGACGCCGTCGTGGGCCGGCGGAGGCCGCGGGTCAGCGCGTCGTACGTGAGCGCCGGGCGATCGTCGGGCGCGGCGGGGCGCGCGCCCCACCGGCTGAGCGTGAGCGGGGCGCCGTGCGCGGAGATCCATTCCATCTCGCTGGCGCGCGTCGGCACGAACGCGGGTTGCGACGCGGCGCGGAGGTACACGCCATCGATCGGGCACTGCGCGCGGCCCACCTCGTCGGCGGTGTACTCGCGGTCGAGCTCGACCCACACGCGCCATCGCGGGTCGTCGGCGGTGTGCGAGTCCGTGGTGTGCGCGAAGTACCGGAGCCCACGCAGCGCCGGATGGTCCGGCTCGGGCGGGGACTCGTGGTCGTCCCAGTCGAGCGCGACGACGCGCGTGGGTTGGGTGTTCGCGTTCGACCGGAGCCCGAACACCGGCGCGGCGACCCAGTAGCCGGAAGCGCCTTTCTCGTTGCGGTCCGTGGCGGTTTCGATGATGTGTTCGCCCAGGTCGGCGAGCGAATCGAACGCGATGACGGCGCCCGCCGCGCGAGCGCGGACCGGCACGTCTGGGTAGTGTGTGATGCGTAGCTGGTGGCCGGCTGAGCCGGCAGGTGAGTCGTTCATGCTCCCAAGCGTAGCCACTTGCGCGACGCCGCGCCATGACGCATGATGGGGTGACCGGCGCGACGCGTACATAGGCAAGACAGAATTATGCTTGCCCGCGCCGGGTTTTAAACCGAAAAGGAGCTGGAAACCGCCATGTCCTCGAACCCCGCAAAAGACCGTCTGCACGCCGACTTGATCGCCTCGATCGAAGCAGAAGACCGATACTTCAACATGGCGTACTGGGTGACCGACCACGCTGCAGACCCTTTCTGCCACGACCTAAACGAGCCCCCGGCCACGTGTGACACCGCGTCGTGTCTCGCGGGTCATATCGAAGCCGTTCGACCCGAGCTCGCGGCCGAGCTGGCCCCGCGGTTTCGCGCCCGGTGGGGGCTGGATCACCAGCGTCTGGCCCAGACTATCTACGAGCTGGAGACCGGCGAGCCGTGCCCGCTCGACTTCCTCGGGCGGAACCGTCTCGACGACGTCGAGCTGGATCAGATTTCGCGCGAGGACGCGGTGCTCCACGTCCGCGGCGAGCACGACGAGTGGCCGCTGCTCGGCGGGCGCGCGGAGGGCGACGGCGATGACGATTGAGCAGTTGACGGAGGAGGAGCAGGACGAATTGTACGAGGGCAATTATGAGGTTCCCAGAAAGCCCTCCGCATCATCGACGCCCACGCCGCCGAGCTAGCCACCCGCGACCAGCGGGTGGCGGAGTTGGAGGAGCTGGCAACGGAGCGTGAGGTGCAACTGAAGACCGCGTGGGGCGAGCATGCGGCTTGGAAAGCCCGTGCCAACGACATGTCAAAGCACTATCAGGACCAGGCAGCGCGCGCCGAATTGGCCGAATCCGAAGTCGCCCGCCTGCGTGAGGCGCTGGCTGCGGCGGATGAAGAGAACGGACGGCTACAGCGCAAGGTGATGAAGTCTGACAAGGTCGCCGAAGCCGCCGAGGCCCGGGTGCGGGAGTTAGCGACCAAACTCACCGCCGCGCAAGCCGCTCTGTCCGTGTCCCAGGAAGCAGGCGCGCAGCTGCTCGCCGAGCGAGATGCGGCGGAGCGACGCGCCGTGATAGCCGAGGAGTCGGGTATCGAGGCTCAGCGCGAGCGAGACGCCGCGAACGCGCTGCTGCGGATGCACGTAAGCACCATCGCCTTTCACTCCTCAGGTGACGCTGAGCGCATCCGCGCCCACCTATCCGCCCAGCCCGCTACGTGTGAACCTGATTTGGCGTACCCGCGTCCCAACAGCTACTATACCGCCGCGTACCTATGCGAAGGTCCGATCCGATGACGGCGCCGCGGCGACTCTTCGTCTCGCCGTCTCAGCTGAATTCCGTCGCGGCGTGTGAGCGGCGCTGGTACCTGGAATCCCAGGCCGGCGCCCGCCGCGACGGCGAGGCGGGGGGCCAATACCTCGTGTTTGGGCGCCTGCTCGACGAGGCGGTGGAGCTGTTCGTCGCGAATCCGCGCGTGGTGCTGCTCCCTGCCGGCCTCGTTGAGGCCGTGAAGCGCGCACGCCGCCCCGGCGAGCTCACCGACGTGCCGGACGAGAAATGGCTGGAGCTCGCCGACCGCGCGATCCGGCAGCTGCGGCGCCTCGCCGGCGCGGGGTTGCTGCCGCCGACGGGCACGCCGTCGCAATTCCGGTACCGCGTCGCCGTGCCGTGGGCGCCGGTGACGCTGGTGGGGCGCGCGGATTACCGCGTACCCGGCCGGATCTGGGATCTCAAGTCGACGTCCGACCGCGGACCTGGTCGCGGGCCCGGCAAAGACTCGGCCGGGCGTGAGCGCCCGCCGAACGCCAAGACGGCGGAATCGTTGCATGCCGATTTCCAAGCCCGCGTGTACGCGGCCGCGGAATTCTTCGCCGACCCGTCGCGGCTGAGCGTCGAGCTCACGTGGATCTACGCCTCATCGCAGACCACGGCGGTGTGGTCGGTACGCGCGGTGTTCACGCGAGCCGAGACCCTCGCGTGGTTCGATGCCAACGTGCGCGTGCGATTCCCGCGGATGCTGGAGCTCGCCGCGACGGAAGGGCTTGCGCCTGAGGAAGCGCGTGCTAATCATGATGCATGCAGCCGTTGCTTCGTGCGCGGCTCGTGCGCCCCGTTCACGGGGGCCCAACAAGAAAAGGAGTATCACGTGGACCTAGAGAAACTGAGGGCGCGTCGTCAGACCGCCGTGAACCGTCCGCCAGCCGAGGGCGTGAAAGCCCCCGCCGAAATCGCGGCCGACGCACTCGAAGCCGCGTTGCGCGCGTCGCAAGCCGCCGCGCTCGCTGAGGCCGATGCGCTCGCCGCTGCGGTGTCCGAGTCCGTCGGGGCGCAGCTGATGGCGGAAGCCGCCGCCGTCGCCGGTGGCACCCAGGACGACCGCCGCGCGGACGTGGTAGGACACGCCCACGTAGGGCCGGCTGGCATGCCCGGGTTGCTGCTGCCGCACGGCCCGGCGTACGTGGCACGCCCGATGGCCGTGCACGATGGCGTCGTGTCCGTGGTAGGCGTCGACCTGGGCCTGACGCCCGGGATGCAGGTCGTCATCTCGTCGACCGTACCGGCCGATCCGGTCGTGATCGACACCGTCGGCGTCGACGCGTCGGAGGCGCCCGCGGTCGCGCTGCGTGAAGCGATGGCTGAGGACGCGGCGGCCGCCGTCGAGCCCCCGCCACGCGCGGCGGAAACCGTGCTCGCGCTGCTGACAGAAACAGAGCGCGCAGCGTATGCTTCCGGCGCTGCCGAGATGTCGCCGCTGGCCGCTGCAGCGCCACGCCGCGGTCGAGGCCGACCGCGGAAGACCGCGCCCGTCACACCCGCCGAGCCCACCACGCGCCCGCCGACGGCCGCGGAACTGGAGTACCTCGGAATGCTGGAGGAAGCGGCTGGCGTGCTGTCGCGGGCGCGTCAAGCTGCTCACGATGCAGCCATAGCCGCGGTGGATGCGGCGTCCGCCGCGCGCAACGCGCTCCGGGCCGCCGGCGTGCGCTTCGAAGGGGATCCGTCATGATCATCCCGATCTTCGCGAACGTCGCGTTCGCGGCTGGGTTCGCCTACGCCTTCGGCGCGACCGACCAACCCTTGATGGCGGCGACGGCGCACGCCACCGTCGCCGGCCTCATGGTGTGGGCGTGGAGGCAGCTATGATCCGGCGTGCGTGGGCGCGGGCAGCGACGTACGCGTTCTTCAACGCGGGCGCGATCGGCTGGGTCTATTCAGCCGTGACGATGGCGCACGTCGCGCCGGTTGGCGCCGTGGCGTGCGCAGGGATGGCATTGCTTTCCGCGGCCTCGCCGTGGCTGATTGAGGAGTACACATGACGACGAAACGAGTCAAACCACTGACACCCGAACAGCGCCGTCGCCGGCGGAACAGGCTGCAGCGCGCCCGACGCAGCCAACCCGGCGCGGCCGCACGCGAGGCGCTCGCGTCGCGACGGTCGTACTGGCGCCGTCGTGAGGGGTGGGGACACGAGGGCTTTAACGGGCTGAAGGGCTGTGGAAGCCCGTGCCTCGAGTGTCGTGCCATAGCTAAGGAGCACGCTCTCTGTGGCTGAGCCGTTCACGCCACACCAGTGGCAGCTCGACGCCGTCCAAGCCTTCGATGACTTGGACGGCGTTTTTATCGGACTCGACCCGGGCGTCGGCAAGACGTACGCGCTCGCCCTTATAGCCCGGCGTGATCCCGAAGGGACGTTGCTGCTCACGCCGGCGCCGCGCCAGGCCGTCGCCCAATTCCGATCGTACGGCGTGCCCGCGTACGAGCTCGCCCGCGGCCCCGGCGAAGGCGTCGCCGTCGCTACGTACGCGTGGCTGACTCGCCGCGAGCGTGCGGGGTTTTTCGCCCAACACCGCCCGCGCGTGGTACTGCTCGACGAGTATCACATGGTCCGCGGGCTTGGCCATTCGGCGCGGCGGCGGTTGGAGCGGTACCTCGTCGAGCGCCCTGAGGTGCGCGTGGCGGTCGCGACGGGCTCGCCGATGTCGGGGCGACTCCACGATTTCGCGTACGGGCTGACGTGGGCGCTGCGATCGCGCGTGCGGGGGCTGGTTCCGCCGTTGCGCGCCGGCCTCGACGCGCTCGACGAACACCTCGCCGCGTCGACGTCAGCGCGTGAGGATTTCCGCCGCCGGTTGGCCGCGACGCCGGGCGTGTTCCTTGACGTCCAGGCCGGTCAGTACGAAGGCCGCATCGACTTTCGAGTGCTGAGGATGGCGCCGGTGGCGCGGCTGCCGGCGACGTGGGAGACACCTTCCGGCGTGCTGATTGGCTCCGCCGCGCACGCGGCTGAGGTGGACCGCCAGCTTTCGTGGGGTTTTTACCTCGACGTGCGCCCGCGGCCGTCGGAGCGCTACCTCGAAGCGCGCCGCGTGTGGGGCGCGACCGTCCGACGCGCGGTCGAGCAAGGCCTGGCCGACACCGAAGTCCAGGTCCGCGAGCTGGAGCCCGCGCGGTACCAAGTCTGGCTCGAAGCTCAGCGCCGCGAGGGCGACGTCGCCGACCCGTCCGTGGTGTGGCTGCCTGAGGCTGAGCGCGCGTTGCGCCAGGTCGACCAGTGGGTGGCCGAGTACTCGTCGCCGCCGCTCGTGTGGGCTGAGCACCGAGCGTTGCAGGACGCGGTCGCGCGTGGGCTCGACGTGCCGCTGCACCGTGAGGGATGCCGCGCGTGGGATGGCGGAATGCCGACCGATCACACGCAAACCGCCGTACTGAGCATCGACGCGTGCTACCAGTCATACAACCTCCAGGCCAACCGGTCGACGAACCTGGTGCTGGAGCCGCAGCCCGATCCTGAGGTGATGAAACAACTCATCGGCCGTACGGCGCGTCAAGGCCAGCCCGAGCCCGTCGTGCGCGTCGACCTGGTGGCCAACGGTCCGCGCGGGCTCACGGCCTTGCGCGAGGCGCATGCACGCGCTAGCTTGGTCCTGGAGACGACGGGCAAAAACAACCCGTTGCTCAAGCTCAACCCTGACCTATTCGAGGAGTGAATCATCATGCCCGCACCGTCCAACCCATCCCGCCCCGCCAGCCCCGCAGTGACCGAAGCGTCGCTGGCCATTGCCCAGCAAACCATCGATCGCGAGGCCGCCGCCATCATCGGCTCCACCGACTCGGGGGACTCCCGCGCGCTCATCTCTGAGGCGCGAGGGGATCTGCTCCCGTACAACGTCCCGTTCGTCGTCGAGGCGGACCTGATCGAGGTGAAGGCCGAGAAGAACTACGATTCACGCGGCATCCGCGTGAAGCTCCAAGTCGTCGCGTCGAATTCCGACGCGGTGAAGGTGAACCGCTCGTACACGCTGTGGTTCTTCGATCGCAACCCGCAGCTGAAGGAATTCGTCCTGGCCGAGATGGCCGAGCAGCGCGTCCGCTTCGCGGCGGTGCTGGACGAGTACCAGGGCGATCCGCTGGAGCTCAACCCCGACGGCTCGCCGAAGTTCAAGGCCGCGCCGGTGCTGCTGGATCTACACCGCAAGGTCGAACCGCTCGGGATCCGCATGCGGTTCAGCAACGTGTACCAGCGCACCACGCGCAACGGCGCGCAGCTGCACAAGCTGTTCTTCGAGCTGGTCTGAGAGACGTGGCGACGGACGTCGCCCGCCCCCATGACCCGGCAGGAGGGGCGTTAAACTATCCGAGCAAGGGAGGGATGCCACGACCCTGACGTGGCGCGCGGCCGGCCGAGGCCGGGCTCTTGACGAGCCCGGTACAGCCGGCAGCATTTTTTCGGCCAAACGCTGATGCCTCGCCGCTACGTTCCATTCGACTCCGAGACGGTGCCGTTCTCCCCGGGGGACATGGCGCCCGAGCTGGTGTGTATCCAGTACCAGCCCGCCGGACTCGTCGGCCTAGCCGAGGCGACGTCGGGCGTGCTCGTGACGCGGCGGGCGGGCGCGATCGAACGTGCCCGTGAGTTGCTCGTCGATCCGGACGTGGTGCTGGTTGGTCACAACATCGCGTTCGATATGGCCGTGCTCGCCCGCGAGGGGCTGGTCGAGGAGGTGTTCGCCGCGTACCGCGAGGGGCGGGTGTTGTGCACGTGGGTGTACGAACGCCTCGGTGAGATCGCGGGCCTGACCCAGCGGAAATTCCTAAGCGTCGACGTCGCGCTCGAAGCGCACGGGATCCCCGTGCCCGACGTGATGAACGCTAAGACGCCCGACGGGCAGATGTGCCCGAAAAAGAACGGCAAGGGCGTCGAGCCGTGCCCGTTGGCGGTCGACTTCGCGCAGTTCCTCGACGCCGAGGATATCCCCGACGGGCCCGGCGGGCACCGTGCGTACGCGCTGACGGACCTGCTCGTGGGGAAGCTGTTCCAGCGCCAGTACGTGCGTTTCACGCAGCGCGGTGACGTGCCGCTGACCGCGCTGGCCCAGGTGTCGCGCACGATGTTCTGGCTTCAGCTGATGTCGGTGTGGGGCCTCAACACGAACGCGGACCTGGTGGCGGCCTTCCAGGCCGACACGGAGGCGCAACTCGCTGAACTGCGCGAGCGCTTCGTCCAGCCGCCGGACGCGGCGTGCGATTGCGGCCGCGGCACCGAGCACGAAGACGGCCACGACGAAGGGTGCGTGTTGTCGGGGTACTTCCTGCGACCAGACGGCTCGACGATGGTGAAGGCGCGCCTGACGCCCGCCATCGTACGCGCGTACGGCGGGCGGCCTCCGCTCACACCCCCCTCGAAGAAGTTCCCCGAGGGCCAGCCGCAGCGCTCGGCGCTGGTGTTGGAGGCCTCGGGCGACGAAGAGCTCCAAGCCTTCGCGCACCACTCCGAGCTCGTGAAGGCCGAGTCGAACGATATCCCGATGCTGCAGCGAGGGTGGCTGCACTCGCGGTATCAGCTCGCGGAAACGGGCCGCACCACCAGCTCGCGCCCGGCGCTGCAGAACCTGCCCGGGGGTGGGCTGGTGCGCCAGTGCATCCAGGCCGCGCCGGGGTACGCGTTTCTGGAGCGGGATTACTCCGGCATCGAGCTGTGCACGTTCGCCGCGATCGGCGTCCGCGAGCTGGGTGACTGGACGATGGCAGACCAGATCAACCAGTCCGGCGACCCGTCGTACATGCACGCCGTGCTCGGGGCGCACCTCCTCGGCATCACGCCGGAGGAGCTACTCCGGCGCCGCAAGGCTGGCGACGAGCTAGCCGAGAACGCGCGCACGCGGGCTAAAAACGCCAATTTCGGCTTCATGGGCGGCATGGGCGCGAAGGCGTACGTGAAGTGGGTCCGCCAGCTTTCGAAGGGAAAAATCGTACTCACGTTGGAGGAAGCGCAGCAACTCCGCGAGGCGTGGATGACGGCCGTCCCACTCGGTCGGCGGTACCTGGAGTGGATCTCGCAGACCGAACGCGCGGACGGTACGTACGAGGCGTATATCCCCGGCATCGGCCTGACACGCCGGGGGCTGTGGTACGCCGCCGCGGCGAACACGCGTTTCCAAGGCCTGGCCGCCGCCATCATGCACGAGGCTGGCTGGCGCCTGGCTGAGGCGTGTTATCTGCCCACGGGCGAGCTATACGCGTACGGCGTGCGCCCGGTGCTGTTCGTGCATGACGCGTTCGTGCTGGAAGTCCCCGACGACCCGGATACGTTGACCGCAGTCGACGCGATCTTCGCGAGGTTGTTGCACGAGGCTGCCCAGCACGTGATGCCAGAGGTTGTAACGAAGTCAGAGGGCCATGCGGCCTATTCGCTTGCGAAGAGAGTGAACGGCCAGAAGGTTGGACGCGTTGTAGACGAGAGAGGACGATTGCTCGTATGGCAGCCAAAATGACGCCTGAAAAGGCTGAAAATAGCCTTCGACGGAGGTTCTGGCACTACGTCGGCATGCAGCCGAGAAATCAGTGCTGGCCGTGGCGGGGCGCGAGGCATCCTAAAGGCTACGGCTGGTTACGAGGCCGCGGTCTGCTTCTGAAAGCGCATCGTGTAGCCTACGAATTGCACTATGGCCCGATTGCGCCGGGCCTCGTGGTGATGCATAGTTGTGATCAGCCGTCATGCGTGAATCCAGCGCATCTACGGCTTGGCACTGTAGCCGATAACAATACGGACTCGGCCGGTAAAGGCCGACACTTCGCGGCAAGAGCGAAGCGAGACGAGAAAGGACGATTACTGGTATGGACCCCCTGAACCCGAAAGATCTGGCCGGCCAGTCCAAGCCGGATTTGTCGTTGGTGACGCGAGCCATGATGGAGGCAATCGCCGCCGCGTTGAAAAACGGCGTCGAGAAGTATGGCCGCAACAACTGGCGATCGACTCCGGTCAACGCGCTGGTGTACACGGCCGCCGCCATGCGGCACATCAAGGCCTGGGAGGACGGCGAAGACTTCGCGGCCGATTCCGGCGTACACCATATCGACCACGCGATCGCGTCGCTGGCGATCATGCGCGACGCGGAGGCGTTTGGTACGCTGGTCGACAACCGCGTGCTCGGCCGTGGCCGGCGCCGTACCGCGCCGGCGGCTGAACCGCGGTACGGCGTGTTCTATGCCTCTGACGGCGAGCGCAGCTCGTTCTTCACCGGAGAGTACCCTTCACGAGAGGCTGCGGTCCAGGCAATCAAGGACCACCATATAGCGAGTGCCCTCGGTCTTTCAGCCTACGAGATCAAGGAGCTCCCGTGAGTGTTACGTTGTACCGGACGTTCACCGGCCAGATGTTCGACTTCCGCGATCCGGACCCGTCCAAGGTCCGCGTCGCGGATCTGGCCCACCACCTCGCGTACACCAATCGATTCGGCGGGGCCGCGCACCGGTACTATTCGGTGGCGAGCCACTGCGT
>Ga0105147_100089_pt1 | contig 10203 bp, 21 predicted proteins | sample RS_189metaG_FD_91501 | JGI IMG/M metagenome (GOLD analysis project Ga0105147, IMG submission 91501) | Switchgrass associated microbial communities from Austin, Texas, USA, to study host-microbe interactions - RS_189 metaG | ecosystem: Host-associated > Plants > Roots > Rhizosphere | place: USA... | reverse complement strand
TGCTATACCTACACGTCCCTGTTTCGCAAATATTCCTATATCTTTTACTTCGGGTATTCATTTAGAAGCTTTTGTTTGAGTTCAAAAACATGTTTCCATTCTGGCTTATCCTTAAGCTCGTATTGCTTGGTTCCCCATGCCTGATGTTCTGCAAAGGTTTTGAGCATTATGTTTTCAGGTTTGAGCATGAATTTTGGATATGATCCTTTTGGCAGTATATGCGAAAAGAAACATACGTTGATTTCATCACCAAGAAACTTGCCGCTGACCTCTGAATAATGCGGGCGGCTTTCCCAAATCTGCTTGAAAAGCTCTGGTTGTCCCGTTGGCTTTCTGTTCTTGACCCGATTGGTATTCCAGGCCTTTTGTCTGCATTTACCGCACTTTTTACCGAAGTATATTCCATGATATCCACAATTACAGGTTCTTGGTTTAGGATGCTTGCGAATCATTTTTTATCCAGGCTTAACCGGTTTGTTTTATACCTCCAGATATCACGGGCAGTTGTTGAAGGTGTTCTTCCCATTTCCATTGCAATTTGTATAGATGATAAACCGCTGAGATATAGCCGGTAAGATTTCTCGTTTGCATACATGGTTTTACAAGTCAGAATCCCTTTTTGTGTTTCGTTCAGGAGCTTGTACCTCGAGTATTGCTTTAGCTTTTGAATCTCGTCAAAGGTTACGGTTTGCTCTTGCCCGTTGTCGTCAATAAGCTGGTAACTTTCTGTTTTTTCGTTGAAGGGTGCATTTTCTTCGGTCTCCGAAAGGATAACGCTTCCTATTTTGTCTACTGTGTACTTGCTGAATCCGTTCAGCTTGATTTTTCGTTTCATTATTGAGTGTTTTTTTTTTGGTTGTTTAACTTTCTGTAATCCGGGGCGCTGAGTGGAAATTCAACTTCATTGAACATTTCTGAAATCCTGGAAACTACTCGATCACCGTAAATTTCTTTTATGCCTAAAATTTCTTGTCCTGCCTCATTGAGATACATTGATCTCGGAAGGTTGGTTGTAATATGAATTCTTCCGCGTAATGTGTTGTTGTCGTAGCACCTTAAAAGTATATCCGCCATAACGTTCCTTTGGTTTCCGTATGATTTAACATTGTCTTCAGTGCCAAGATCATCAAAGCACCACCCAAGATTGGAACCATTATTGAACCTGCGTGCAATAAGAGTATTTGAGCTAAGCCTTGAATAACTATTTAGGACCTGGTCAGCATCATTCCCGGCTTTTAATATTTCGTCCGCTAGTCTTTTACATGGAACTATTCTGAAGCTTCCATGAGGATTTTCATTGAAAAGTCTCATAAGAGTAGTCTTACCACAGCCAACATTTCCGAAAATAAGCAGGCCCTTTTTAAGATCATATTTACCTGGATTTCCGGTAAAGTACAGGCATAGGTTCTCTATAATTTCTTCATTGAACTGATCAACCCCAAATCCCAAATCGTTGTTTTTAGCCTTCTCAACTATCATTGATAGCATTTGCACAGCGTCATAGGCTTGATCCGTGGTTTCCCTTTTCAGTTCTTCAGAATATCGCTTATTTACCTCGTGGTAGTATTTTTTCTTTTTAGCAACACGTAATGCCTGTATTTCCTCATCAGGTGTTAACACTACGTGGTCGTATTCAGTCCCATTTACCAAATCCTTTTCCTGATTCGATTGGTGAAGCTGACCTTGTATGTATTTGTTTACTCTCATGACTATTCGTTTTTTCAGTTATTGGGAAGAAACCAGCGTAATTCTTAGACATAGCACTTTCAATAATTTCGCGCGCGGTGTTTGTATTGTTTTTGGATAACTCTTGTAGCGACTTAAAACAAAGCTCGACAGATTTTTGATTTTTGTAAGTCTGGCCTTTTGATTTCTTGTATTCAAGCCAGGATTTAAAAACTTCTAAAAAATCAGCCGGAACGAAGTGAAGGCTATAATTCTCTTTACTTTTCTTTTCTTTTATTTCCTTTCCTTTATTTTCTTTTCCTTTGTTGAGGTTTGTTGAGGTTTGTTGAACATCCGCTGACGGTTGTTTAACAGGTGTTAACACGTGTTCAACAACCGTTGAAACACCTTCTTCTGATTTTAAGGCTTTTATCTTTTTTGCTTCCGCTGAAGCCTTACCAGCAACTGACCTTTGGTTGGATATCTGCGCGCGTTTGTCAATATTTCGATTCACCCTTTCCGACCAAAAAAATTCACCATCTGACACAAAAAGTCCGATATCAATACTCATGCAAAACTCAACAACCGTTGAAACCTGTTCAACATCCGTTTTCATTTGCTTGCCGATGGATGCGTAGATAAGGTGTTTTAGTGGCAACCTATGGGATTCTTCTTTGTGTAAGCGCTCAATTATCCTCCAGAATATCCCATATCCAGCAGCTCCATATTCATCAACCAAAAGCACCATTGCAGGGTCGTCAAGGGGGTTATAATCGTGTGGAAAATATTGATCAGCCATTTAAAGAATAGGGGATTTGAATATTTTAACGAGCAGGTCTCTTTCTTCAGATGCTTTATCAACCTCTAAGAGTATTTGCTTTTGTACGGCTGGATCCGCTTTAATTTCCTTAAAAAATAAACGAACCTCCAATGGTAGATCATACTCAACTTTATTACCATCATCGTCCATATCCATTTTTGTAAGATATCGAACCAAATAATGAGTATCAACCTTTAGGGCCATCATCTGCATTTGGGCTTGGTAATAATAATCCTTAGGGACATTTTGATATTCTGGTTTTGCCTCGTTGATCATCATCATTTTCTGAATAAAGAATGTCTCTATTGGGCACTTTACATCAACCGATGCAAGAAAATTATCGCTGAAATCAACCTTAGCAGCGTCTGGCGTAGCGCCACAGTTTTCATTGATTGGATAGTACTTTTGATTCAGGTAATCGACATTGAAACCGGTTGCCTCACCAAAAACCTGTATTGCCTCGTATTCATTAAACTGTCCGTGATTCGTGTACTTATTGGAGATTTGAGGTTTAGCATGGCCTTTAACAACCTCTTCTGCTTTTTCAAATATGTACTTTTCACGTTTGGCTTTCCCTCCGTTCGGTCCCAAAAAAAGATCCGCTATCCTTGAGGCAGTAAAACGCCCCAGCCTTTCATTACTGAGCATCATTTTTTGCCTCCTTTTCGATTAGAGATTTGATTTCTGGAGTAAGAATGAATCGCTTTTCCACATCCTCAAAACTACCTCCTTTAGATATGTGCATAACAGCGTTTTTAAATGGTATGCTATCCTTTTTTAACTCAGGAAGTGTTGGTAAATCTTGGCAGATTCTCAGGGCCTCAACGGTTTCACCGAAGGCCTCAACTAGTTCAGCTTTTATCTTGACCTTTTTACCGGGCCAATCCTCAATGTATGGTGTCCCGTACAGTTTAGAAATAACTTTTGAGTTAAGGCGGTTCAAAATCATTGGTTTCTCTTTCTCTGCGAAGTGGATAACCGTACATTCCTGTTTCTTACCACCAGGCCCAATAACTTTTTCTCTCGTTACCCTTTCAATTGTTAAGGTTTTGATTTCACCAGGCTGAAGGGAATAGGCCCCCAAATAGTCGGGATTAACCAACTGTTTCCAGTGCGTTTTCTTTTCCATTTTATTTTGGTTTATTAGGTTTCAAATAAACCCCAGGCTATCACCCCTGGGGTATGTATCCCGTACCGCCAGCTCCCAGGTCACTACCCGCACCCCGGCTACTGTTGTTTCAAGTGGCGTGAATGCTCTCGCGCTGGTTTGCTTGCGGTCGAAATAATTTCAAAATAACCCCAGGCTTTTACACCTGGGGGACCTTCACCTATCGTTGGGAGTTGCCACCAGTTATTTGCTTCAAATGACTTAGCTGGTCATGGCCTCGTCAAGTTTATTCCATTACTATACTGGCACTAATGGAACTCAAATGCGGTCAACATTCCCGTTTGCAATGTGGGGGCGGCCCGAATCGAACGGGCATCTCTCCATGCTTTAACCTTATTACCGAAGCACTTCGGTTTTAAGAGCAGTTTTGCGGCATGCCTATTAGTCCACACCCCCTTATTGGTGTGCCGATGTCTTTAGCCTACTTAATTTCGGATTCCTTACTAACATTTTGTTCCAGACACACACCAATATTTTAAAGAACGAATTTCAAAGAAACCTCCCCCAAGAATTTGCATTCGGAGTATGGGGGAGGTGTTACCCAGGGTGAAAAAAACCTCTTTCGAGGAAAACCAAATAACCAATGTCACCCCGGGATATTATTGTTTAGATTAGCCTCTTCTTCCGCACAACGCTTCATATCGGCCATCGCTTGTTCGTTGGTTTCAAAGAATCTTTGAGGAGCAACCGGAATGTTTGGTGAAGATTTGTGATAGATATTCATGGCTGCCTGTTGTGTACCCATCACTTTTTCGAGCTTTCGTCCCTGTGTACCGGCAAGGAATATCACCCAGCCTGCCCGACAATGAGTAGTACCGCAATGCGCACCGTTATCATCAATCTTTTCGTTATCGTGCCAGTTACCCATGTTAAGGGCTTCAGGCCGAGATACTGCCTCGTAAACCTTTTGGTGAATGTCTTCAATGATCGGGGTTTCAGGAACACCCGGCTTTTCGCGCTCATCTTTTTTATCCTTCTCGAGCCGTAAACCCGAGCAATCCGAGCAACGCGAGCAATCCGAGCAATCCGAGCAATCCGAGCAACCCGAGCAACCCGAGCAACCCGAGCAATCCGAGCAACCCGAGCAACCCGAGCAATCCGAGCAACGCGAGCAATCCGAGCAATCCGAGCAATCCGAGCAACCCGAGCAATCCGAGCAATCCGAGCAACCCGAGCAACCCGAGCAACGCGAGCAATCCGAGCAACCCGAGCAACGCGAGCAATCCGAGCAACCCGAGCAATCCGAGCAATTCCAGCACCCTTTATTTGTCTCGTTTTGCTTTTCGTAGTCCGGGTGCTGGGCTGCAAATTCCGGGCTTACTCCGTTGACCTCTTTATCTGGTCGCTGGATAAATTCACTGTAATCTTTAAAAATTTCTGTTTTCATGTTATGTATTTAGTTTTTAAAATTTTTTTTTGTTTTCACATCCTAAACAAGCTCAAGTTCTTCTAAATGTTCTCGAACTTCTTCCAGGGCCTCGGCTATTTCTTCTGGCGGCAGGAGTTCGCGGAAGCGGCAGGCACGATGGACCAGTTCGCCAACCCCACTACAATAATGAATCTTAGGATTAACCACTTCTTCAAACAAAAGGCAAACGTGTTCATCCGACATTACTATTTCTCGGATGGTTAGTACTTCTCCTACCATCACCTGTTTTACTCCCATAGCGCGTTCAATAATACTCAGGCTGCGAACAGGGGGTTTAACACACTCTACAATTGATCCTACTTTCATGCAATAGCAGCTAAAAGGTGAACAATTGCCGCACCGATACCGGCACCCAGCAGGGCCACCAATCCAGCGCCAAGCGCGTACACAATGACCTGCGCTGTTATGTGGATCAATACTTTCATAACCGTGGTTTGGATTGGCGGTAAACTTCATCATCATCAAATCGGCCCTTGTACCGAATGGTAGCTATGCCATAGCCCAAGGCAAACCCCGCAACAAGCAGGACAGCGCCAGCGACTAAATAAAAGGTTGTGGTATTCATGACTATTATTGGTTTTAAAAAATGATCAAGCTAACTGGTGAATTTGGTTCACGTACTGAAGCCATTTATAGACCCAAAAACAGAACTCCTTCTGATAAAACTCGTCTTGAGCACTGGCATAAGGAAATCCTTCATCATTGAACCTTACCAGCCTGACACGTGTTTCATATTCGTCATTCCAGTACTGATATGGGATAATAGAATCCGGATTCTCTTTCAATACCGCCAACCTAACGATGAGTAAGCCGTCAGTGATTTGGTAGAAATCAAATCGCTTTTCTGTTTCGTCAGTAACTCTTTCGATTGCTAGCTCACGTGTTTTCTTTGAAAGAGTAGTGGTGAGCATATCCTCAACTTTGGTGGTATAGCGACCGTTATTAGAGTTACAGTAATGAAGTAGGATCCGTGTTACTGGAAGTACTTTAGGAGAGAGAGTTTTCATATTTTGGTTTTTATGAGTTTTTCGATTATCCTTTCTTCAAGGTCTTTTGGAATCATCCCGCACAAATCGGTATTGGTTTCATCATCACTTAAAAAAATTGAATAGTATCCATACCCATCACCAATAATGAAATAATCCATCCCGTCAAATTGTATATAAGCTTCACCTTTGAAGTGTCTTTCTTCGATTTGGCCGACTTTGTTCCAAGGTGCGTTTGGATCGGTAGAAGCTCCAGCTGGGTAACCCATGATTATTTGGTTTTAAATTTTGGGTTATCCTACTTTTGGGCTGTTTCGGAAACCCGCTGAGAACGGTTTTCATAAAACAGCCTGATATGCTTTAATACAAGCTCGCTGCCGGTCCCTTTTCGGAACACCCTCGCTACTTGATGGTCATTAATATCATCTCCGGCATCTTTTCCCATTTTGGCTATTTCCTTGTAATCACCGTGTTGTTTAAGGATCTTCCAATTATTCAATGTTTCTTCGTTTACAATCATACTTTGTGTATATATTTGATTTGATAACAAGACAAATGTAAACCAAATTTTACATACTGTAAACATAGGATTACATTTTTGTTATTAACATATCATTGTTAATTGAGTATTGAGTTAAATATCAAGAAGTTACTTAAGAAAAAGGATGCTACAATTGAGGATTTAGCGGACTTTATCAAGGTAACACGGCCAGGACTTTACGGGATGATGCGTAATGAAACGATTACGCTAGCTAAACTGCGCCTTACATCTGAGTATTTTGATGTTACAATTAACGATTTGGTTAACGAAACACCGGTTAACTCATTTAAATACGATGAAAAACTAATGGAATCAGCGGAAAGGCGCATTAGTACGCTGGAGGAGCTTAATATGGTTTACAAAAAGAAAATCAATGAGTTAGAAAAAAGCAATAGGATGCTAACAACTCAAAATGCTGAATTAAATGAGGAATTAAGGTTTTTAAGGGGTAAAACGGTTTAGTTCGCACCCGTATAAATACGGGTTTTTGTTAAATGGTTCATTTCGTATCATTTTTTGCCTTAATTCGTGGGTAATAAAAACCACGAAGCATGAATAAAAATGGAAATTGCGTAAACTGTAAGCTGGTTGAGATGCTGCTACAGACAATAAAGGACAAGGACGAACTAATCCAAATTTACAGGCCAATTGGTGTGCCGCAAATAACTCAAGAAATTAAAGTTACAGTAAAAACAATCAACCCAAATTAGCATGCGAGTCCTGATCCCGGTAATTATCCTTCTTGCGTCATGTTCACCAACAAAACCTGGTGATATGGGTGAAATCACCCTACAGGATGGAACTAACAACGGAGTGAGTGTAAAATACTCGGTGGATAATTGCTGTCAGGAAATGGAGTTTGCTACCTTTGAACTACTCTGTACAACCGCCAACATGGAAGCCGAAATGAAGTGCAAGAACAGCGCTTCTTATAAGCCAGAGCACCTTTCATTGAAAAGACTGGATAATAATTACGTAGTAGAAATAATGTTTACTGCTCAAAATTTATACGGCACGACTTCGGAGTCCTTTGCAGCAGTTACGATTGACAATGATTTTAAGGTAAAAAACACGATCGGGTTTTGATATCCTATTTTGAAATACTCCAATTACCTCAAAACGCTTCGCCTGGAGAAATTCAGGCCTCTTACACCAAGCTTTCACATCAAAATAAGGATAACCTTAAACAACTTCATTTGCTTGATGAGGCATACAACACCCTTATTAATGACACCAAGAGGGAGAGGTACCTCCAGTTTATTACCGTCCAGGATCTAAATACCCTGCACCAGGAGTTGAGCCGTTTAACAGAAGTCGAAAAAAAGTTCTTGCGGCTTATTCGGTTCCGGCATAAAAAAAACGAATCACAACCCAACCAATATGTCAAAGGAGTGGCTCTGGTTGCTGCTGTAATCGCTGGGGTCGTTTCAATCATTCCGACTCTGATAATTTTTTCAGCGCTAATATCTGTTCTTGTTATCCTCTTTTAAATTGGATAATAAAGTTTCACTAATGCTCTTATAATCGTTCAAAGTGCGTTTCATAATTTTGTTTTGAATAAAAAACAAGATTTATGGCCGTATTTATTATAGACACTGAAAAGCCCGATGGATTGGATTTACTTGCTGATCTAATAGCAAAAAAGTTAAACTTTAACTTCACCCCAGCACAAAAGGAGTGGGTGGATGAAAAAGAAGCCAGGGAGATTCTAGGAGGCGGAAAAGCAATCAGCCGTAAAACGCTCTTGTCCTATCGAGAGAAAATTATTCACCGGCAGCTCGGGGCAAGGTCATACTTGTATAATCGTGACTCTATTATGAAATTCATAGAAGAGCGCTAGCCGTACATCTTTTGGTTCAATTGATCTACCTCACTGAAACTTATTTCGGATAGATATCTCTCTGTGGTTTGTATGCTTTCATGACCAAGGGCCTTTTGAATCACCCGTCTATCAACACCGGTTTCATCAGCCATCCTGGCCCATGTATGGCGAGCTGAATGGGGAGTGATGTTTTTATTAATTTCCAGAATCTTGCATATTCTTTTAATTTGGTCAATTATAACACTTTCGGTATTTACAATGTTGTTATGAATGTCTTTGTTTGGCTTCGGCTTCAAGAAAGAAAATAGATAGTCATCCTTTGATTTGCCTTTCGAGTACTTTTTATATATTTCAATGGCCTGTGGAATCATTGTTATTGAAATGGGATCATCTGTTTTCGTCATTTCGTAAGAAAAATTTCCTTTACTGATATTGACCCTACCAACTTTAAAAGTGATGGCATCCCCTACACGCATTCCCCAGTTATATAAGCAAAACAGAAATAAATCAGCCACTTCTCTATATTTAGGCTTTAAATCTACCTTAATCCACCTATCTAATTCTTCTCGATCAAGAGATTCCTTCCTTTTTTTGGATACCTTTAATTTGATATCTGAAAAGGCTTGTAATTTATTATAGTACTTTTCTGAAGTCTTTATTATCATCCTCAGGTTAGCAAGCTTCACTTTTATTGTATTTCCTTTATTGCCATTCGTAGACATAAAATCCACGTATTTAAAAATCAAGTGCTTATTAATGTCTTTAAACTTCAGATCATCTCCGGCCAAACATTTGAAATCAGCTATAGTTCCTTTAATCTGCTTCCATGTACTAGTTTTCATACTAGCTTTCCTTGTCCTGAGATATACATCAGCGAAATCAAAAAACATGATATCCCCCTCTTCACCAGCCTTACCAACTGAACGTTTCATGGTGTTTATCTTGTTTTCTATTTCAAGATTACGAGCTACGCCGTTCTTTATCCACTTGCCCCATTTTGCCTTTGGCACCCACTCCTTCTTATCTATGTAAATACCGGTACCGTACCGATGTTGTACCTGTTTCCCATTCACATTTTGGCTAACCCGTATAAAAATATGATATTTGCCTCTATGCTCTCCGGACATGATTGGCTTTGCAATTTCCACATTATAGGTCATAAAGCTGGGTGAATGTTCAGGTGAATGTTTTGGGTTAAAAACCAGGGTAAAGATAAGCTTTTTTGCTTAATTGAACGATATACAGCCAGAGTAATAATAGGTATTAGGTGGTTGTAATGAGTAAAAGTATAATAAATGGGTTTATTCTGTGTTTTTAATGTATTTTTATGAACATCAACATCTTAACATGGAGATCAACTGTTCCGGGTTAATTACAGGTTAATGTTTTTTACTTGTTGATTAACACTAAGTTAGAGAAAATAACGATAGATAATTGTTAAAAACAGTCTTCTTTTTTGAAGACCTATTGTTTTTTGACTTACCTTTACTTCATCAAACAAAAACAACGGTTATGAAAACATTCAGCTACGTAAAAAAGTACAGCGACACGCCTTCAAGGAACAAGGTCCAGGAGACAGGGTTAACGTTAGAACAGGCCCAGGATTGCCTTAATTACGAGAAAAAGTCAGGGCATCATATTTCGAGCGAAAGCGATACTCATGTAACATTTGACGATTGGGACGGCCAGGAAGTAACTTTCTCTATTGAAGAAGAATAAAACAACTGCCTCTGCTTTCAGGGGTGGGAAATAAAAACAAACACTATGAACTA
>Ga0105147_100087_pt1 | contig 10295 bp, 20 predicted proteins | sample RS_189metaG_FD_91501 | JGI IMG/M metagenome (GOLD analysis project Ga0105147, IMG submission 91501) | Switchgrass associated microbial communities from Austin, Texas, USA, to study host-microbe interactions - RS_189 metaG | ecosystem: Host-associated > Plants > Roots > Rhizosphere | place: USA... | reverse complement strand
GCCTCACCCTATCCTCGCTCGGCACAGTCGGCCTGTCGAGCACGGGCTGTCCGCACGCTTTGTGAAACGCAGTGACGTCGGCGAGCAGGCCGAGCATGCCCTCGCGCGCCTCCCCATTCGTTGCTCTGCACGAACTCACTTTCCGACCGCCTCTGCGATGCGACACGCGAGGCACACCTCGCAGTCGTCACCTCGCTCGTCCGGGTGGTGGTCGCACGGGCATTCACACCCGTTCTCCCCGAGCAGATTGCGGACCGCGCGGATGCGCTCGTCGGCGTCCATCGAGTTGCGCTGGTAGTGGTCGATCAGGGCCAGAACGTTGTGCTCGCCCTGCCCGGCGTCGTCGAACAGCTTGCGGAGACGTTCGGTTTCGGACTTGAGCTTGACGTTGTGCTCGTGAACGACGGAGCAAGCGTCAAGCATCTTTTGTAGACGTGCGCAATCGCGCTCTGCCTCGCCCGCCCGCCCGATCCACTCGTCCATCTCGTCGAGCAAGTGCTTGATGCGCATCTCCATCGACTCGACCTGACTGGCCAGCGAGGCGTTCTCGGAACTGAGGTGGTCACTGTTGGACCGCAGAACCTCGTTCTCGCGCACCAGCTCGCGGTTTCGCTCCTCCCAGTGCCGGTTGCAGCCCGGAGAAAGCCGGCACACGCCATCCTGGCCGCAGTCCTCGATCTCGCTGCGCTGCCGGATCTTCGGCAACGCGCCGCTGCACGTCGTCTGCTCGCGGTCGTAGTTGCGGACCATCCCGCAGCGCGAGCAGACGGACCAGCCCTCGCGCTCGTGCTTCGTCCACTCGTGTCCGGCGCTACTCATGCGGCACCGCCTTCGGCCCGCGCTCGACGGTCAGGCTGTTAACCGCGCGCTTCGTTCGCGCGGTGTAAAATTTCGGGTCGCGGAGTTTGTGAGCCAGCCTGTGGGCCTCGGTCTTGTTCAGAGGGCTCTCTCCAAGGTGGGTTTTGGCCCAAGCGCGGCGTCCGTCGTAGACGTCGATCGCCCAACCTTGCCCGTCATCTCGCGGTCTTACGTGGATACAGGGTTTCATGGCTCGTTAAATTCTCCGGTTGTTAACTTCGCGGATTCAAACGAATCCCTTCAAACAAATACCGCCACCCGTGCTCATCTATCCAAATATCCCTTTGCTCCGCTTCATCCGGGTCCGGGTGCAACAGCTCCGTCTCTCCGCCGTCAGCTGGGCGAGCCTCGATCCATTCCGTGCTGTGATCGTGGTAGCGGCCGACGAAAAGCAGGCCGTCGAGTTGTCTCGTCAGTCTCAACGGCCACATTTCCTAGACCTCGTCATCCCCCGGCTGTCTCTCCGGCTTGATCGCGTCGAAGCGCTCTTCAAACGCAGCCTTCAGTGCCGCCCTATCCGCTGCCGACATTTTCGCGCGCTGCTCGTTTGCTCGCTTCTTCAGCTCCTCCAGCATGTCAGTGGTTTCGGCGCCAGCGATGTGGTCGAGCAGGATAGCGGCGGCCGCGCTGATGCCGGGGCCAGCGTCACCTAATGCCCACTTGGCCATTGCTTCCCCGTGGTCCTCAGCGAGCGAGCCGCCGGTGAAGATCGACCGGAACTGCTTCGGCAGCTTGATCATGGCCTTCTCTCCGCTCATTTTGGTCTGCCACGTCGGCTCGCCATTAGCCCCGGGGAGCAGCAGGAAGTTCACCGTCATCTCGTAGAGAAACTCCTCTCCGGCAATCGGCATGAATCCGAGCTCGGCAATGCCAGACTTCTCTGATTTGTCCGGCTTGACCTTCTCCTTTGCGCGGAAGCAGAAGATGAAGTTGCATTGGCGCTGGAGCAGCGAGTTGAGGTAGCGGCGACGCTCTTGCTTCGGGCGCGACCAGGCGAGCATCTTGACTGCGTTCGCTTTCGCTTCGTCGCCGCGACTCAGCCGCTGCACCTCAGCCTCATGCATCTCGAGCACGCCGCCTGGTCCCTCGTGCTCGTGCGACTGACTGTCGATCACGATCGTCTTGGCACCCCTACTGATGCAGTAGTCAACTGCCTGCAGATAGTCGAGCGGCGAGAACGGCGCCTCGAATGCCACGTGGCGGAAGTCGAACTGGTCGGCGTAGTGCAGAGAGCGGCGTGACTCAGTGTCGATAACGAAAGTCTCGCCGCCGACGATACGTTTCACGCCGCTTGCGAGTCTCAGCGCGCTGAATGTTTTCCCGCCGCCCGATGGCCCCATGATACCGATCAATAACGGTACTTGCGAGCGAACAGCTTTGATGTCTTCGAATTGTCTTGCCATGGTTCCCTCCTATGCAGCTTCGATCATTTGTTGCAACGCGTAGACCGGAGGATCAATCGTCGTTTGACTGTACCCAGGCCATTCATTCTTTTCGATACATTCGCGCCAGATCTCTTTCGCGCGCTGCCATCGCCATTGTCCGAGCTCGCGCCAGGCTCCGGTCATCGGCACAATCGTGATTAGCTCAGGCGACTCAACGAAGACCAGTCGCGACTGTACACGCCCAGCAAGCGCAGGCATCTCCGTTTCGATCGCCTCAGTGTGCGCCGCCATCTCGATGTCGTAGCCGAAGTTGTAGATCACGCTCGCGAGCTTCTTTGGGTTGGCAGATTCACAGAATTTCAAATCCGAGATCATCGCATCGTGAAAGTGGTCGAGGCGCGCCTTGCACCTCACGCCGTCAGTGTCAAAAAAAACGGAGAGCTCGGTTTGACCGTCGTCCAGATTCAGAAGGTAACGATCCCGCAGCGCTTGGCATGTGTCCTCGGCGAACGCCTGTAGGGGCTCGAGCTCACGCTGAAGCATGACGACCTTGCCATCCGCCTGCGCCGCGTCGCGCTCCTCTTGGGCCGCCCTCGTTCTGTAGTCCTCGACAATCTCGCCAGTTTTGGGGTGGGTCGCCTGCACTATGTGGACGCCGAGATCGCCGCCAAGGCAGAGCTGGTGCAACATCGAGCCACGATCCATAGTGCGAGTCGGCTTGCGTCGCTGCCCGCCGAGTCGCGGATGTTCGAGCCAAGCGTGGCGAGGCGATTCTGCGATCAGGATTCTTGCAATGCTAGCTGACAGGAGCGGAGGCGCGTCGTCGTGACCCGCGTGATACTCCGCGTGCGGCATGTTCTCTACGACCATCTTTCCTTGCTTTCTCCAACAGCACCCTAGCCGGGTGCGTCAATCGGTAAACCGTAATCTCGCCATCCGTTACGGTCTGCTCGACCAGGCCGAGGCGGATCAATCGGTGTAGTAGTCGCGGGGTCACGCTACCTCGTTTGCCACTGCGCTCATCCTCGCACCTGCCAATCCGCTTGGCGTCAACGAGTACGGAGCGACCGCGTCAGGAGAGTACGGCTCCGGTAGACCGCTCTCGCGCTTGGCAGACTCGATCTCGATCCACGCGCTGAGCAGCTGACTCAGCGTCAATCCCGCCTCAGCCGCGAGCAGCCGCATCGCCTGGGCCCTGATCTTGTCGAGTTTGATCACGCCGTAGAGCAGCAGCTCTGTAGCCTCCTCCAATTCAGCGCGGCGCTCGTCGGTGTCAAAGGCTCCACCGAGCTCAACGTCGCCGTGAAGCTGGTGCCGCTCGTCTAGCAGTACGTATCGTTGCATGTTGACCTCAAATAGGGTGGGCCGCCCGAAGGCTCAGGGAGGGGAAACCGTTGTCTCTCCGGGCGACCCATAATCAGTTGGTTCTTTTGCTTCGCAAGATCTCATCCTGCAGCTTCGCGTCTCTGCTCTCGATCTGCAGAGCGTACTCGACCCGCTTCAGCCGCTCGTGCAACAGCGCGACGGAGCACTCTAGCGATTGCAGCTGACGCCAATGGCGCCAGTGCCACGCGAGTTGGCGGAGGCGGGAAATCATTGGTGCTGCTCCACTCGATGCCTGCAATCCGGATCGCACGGCTCCAAACTCGCAGCGAAACACACGAGCAGAACCAGTGCAGCGAGCCACAGCGGCACCTTCTCGTCGCCGTCGTCGATCATTCTGCCATGCCTCCCGAGTAATCGATCATTGCCTTGCGAAACCGGAGCTCCGCGCGAATCTCCTGCCGCGTCCGCTCCGGCCTCTCGAACGGGTCAGGGCTGAGCATCGTCTTGACCTCAAGCGCGTGCCACTGGCGGAGCGATCGTAAATGGCACCGAATGCGGACCGGTTGCATGCGCTCCATCTCAATTCACCGTCCTATCCCGCGCCCACGTGTCGAGCGCGCCGGGTCTTCGCGCGTTGCCAACTGACACGCCAGGTCGTTGACGGCTCATCGCATCATCTCCTCGATGATCGCGTCGGCCAGGCGTCGCTCTGAGGCGGCTCTTGCGAACCTTGCGGCGGCCATTGCGGCATCTGCGGCCATTGCGGCATCTGCGGCCATTGCGGCATCTGCGGCCCATGCGGCGGCCCTTGCGACCCATGCGGCGGCATCTGCGGCCCTTGCGGCGGCCATTGCGGCATCTGCGGCCCATGCGGCGGCCCTTGCGGCCCTTGCGGCGGCCCCTGCGGCGGCCCCTGCGGCGGCCCATGCGGCGGCCCTTGCGGCCCTTGCGGCGGACTCTGCGGCCCTTGCGGAGCCGAGATTGCCGGCCTGCGTGAGCGCGACAATCACGCCATCGCACGCGGCGCGCACGCCCCAGTCGTCCGTCGTCACATGGCTCAGCGCCTCCTCGACGCACCTAATCTTGATGCGTCGGTCCAGGGTATCGAGCTCCGCAGGCGTCATCGCTACTACCCGGCGGAGTGCAACACTCAGCCGGCGCATCCGATCGAGCCAGATATCGACATCGGATAACAAATCGGCATCGTCTAGCCATGGCACTAGGCACGCGAATCGTGGATCGAGCGCCTTGGCAGGACAGGATTTAGAGGTTTTTTTCTCTCCACACTGCGGCCAGAGCGCCGCCAGCGCGCAGGCTGTTTCGCGACCGTCGGCGAGAGTCCCGTTCCACTCCCCCCGTGTGAGTGTGCCGTCGGCAATCCGGCGATCGAATGCCTCGAAATCTAATTGCATTACGCTACCCTCCTTTCCGGCCTGACCGTCTCGCGATCGGGCCGGTGCTCTAGGTTTCTGATGTGCAACACAGCTGCCTCGGTGCAGAGGTCCCATGTTGCTGTTTCGAGCTCGCGCCAATCGACGAGAGCGGCCATCGCTTCTCTTGGGCTCGACGCGGTCGGGACGAGACGGAGTAAAAACGCGCTGAACAGCGCATGTTCGGTGAACACCTTGGCGAGCGTTGCTGCGCAGCGTTCGCTCGGGGTTGAGTCGTCTTGCAGATCGGTCATAACCCCAGCGCCTCCGCTGCCTCGATGGCCTCGGTGAGGAGTTCAGGGAACCGACCTGATTTGGTCGCGTCAAAAACGCTCTTCTCTCCCAGGTGAGCGCAGCAGTCGGCGAGCAGCCAGATCACGCTGAGCAGACACCGAGCTCCATCGAGAGAGCAATCAACAGGCAGCCTCCGCAGCTCCCTTTCAACAGGCCCCATCACAGCCATCCTTTCCTCTCCGCCTCAGACGCGGCGGCAGCAAAACCTCGACAGTGCAACACCATGGCGAGCTCGCTGATGTCGTCCTCTTCCAGCCAGCGCTCGGACTCGTTTCCGTCCTCGTCCTCAACCCGGACGACCCAGACGCGCGGCTCACGACGCAGGACCGCGCCGAGTAGGTCGATCGCGGGCTGGATGTAGACGACGTGCTCAAGCGACAGCGTCAGCCCGTACGCAAGAGCGAGAGAGTTGCGGCTCGGAGCGCTGGCGGGCGCATCGACGAGCCGAAGTGCTTTGGCGCCGTCGGGCGCGGTTAGCATTTGGTGGGCAAGGCTCATCGCGCCACCTCGACCTTGCACGGCTTGCCGTAGACGCGATTGCTCGCGGCAAACTTCTCGGCCGCAGCGCGGTCGTGGAACACGCGCGTTTGCACGCCTCGGCCTTTGCGCGACAGAGCGGCGTCGTAGTAACGGACCGACCATCGCGGCCCGGCTGCAGAGGCTTGCGCGCGATTCGCTGCCTTGACCATCGAGAGCAAAGCGAAGCGGTGGCTTGACCGGATCTTGCCGAACGAGCAGACTAGGTTGAAGGCGGTGGTCACGACCGCACCTCGCCGGTCGTGAGCTCGCCTCGCTCGATGAGCCTCAGAGCAGCTCTCTGAGCCCTCCGCTGCCCGTTGCGCTGCGCTTCGGTGCGCGGCTCGGCTATCGCCGCCTGCAACGTCGCTAGCGCAAACGCCTCTGGTATCGCCGCCTGCCGCTCGTGGCGGACCTGCAGCGTGGTTCGGTTCTTGGTTGCCATCGTTTCCCTCCTGACATTCCGGAAAGTAACACTACCGGTAATGTCAGGCAAGGGACAATCGACACCGGCTAGAAAAAAGCCGCCAAGTGCCCTAGTTCTTTTGACTATTCGCCTATAGCGATTTGGAACGCGACCGTGAGCTCCGTGAGCTCCTCACCGGTAAAATGTCCCTGGTCTCGGGCCAAATACGTGAGAGCTAGGGCTTCGCACGGGGTGCCGCCAAGGTCAGGGTTATAGAACCCCATGCCGCGAAAGGTGTGCGTCGGGGTCGGGAGACGCGGTTCAGCGTGCAGCTCGATCTGGAGTTGGGCAGCAAGTGACCGCAGATCACTGCCCCCCCCTGGGGAGAAATGCATAGACCGGTCACCGTAGCAGAATAGTGCGCTGTTTCGGAACTGCACAATCGCTGCGAGCGCAAAATGTCAGCGCGGTTTCCCTACCTTGGGATCCGCTTCAGGGTATTCTCCGAATACGTCAGCAAGGGTTGTCAGGTAGTCCCGAGTGAGCCCTTCCGCAGGAAGACGTGGCGGCCGGGAGCGAGCTATGTCGCGCCACAACTTGTCAGAGACGTGTCTTTTCGCCTGCTTTGCCGACTGCAGCACGTGCTCCCAGTTGGCGAACTCCTGCAGGGCGGGAAGGTGCTCGTCCTGCACGGCCCAGGATTTAACTCGCCGCTGAATCCAGGCGTCCAACTTGTCCTTGGAATTGTTGAAACGCCACGCGGCGATTTTCTTCTGGTTGTCGCGCGAAAGAGAGTGCTTGCCCTCTTCGTTCAAGAAGCGCCCCAGTGTCTGCATCGTCACGCCTATTTCTTTGGCCAACTCGGTTTTGGCGCCATGCGCCCTGCCTCTCCTCGCGATGACTTTGGCGAACTCTTCCCTGACCAATTGCCCCACGGCCTTCTCGGCGTCTTTTAGCGAGAGCTCCATTTCCAAGTCGTTACCGGAACTTTCGGGCAGATTCTCGCTCATCATAGCCAAGGCTTGCATTACCGGAATTATCACGCTACTGTTCGGCAACATCATGCGGGACGCAATTCTGAACTTACGTAACTGGATGGCCGAACAGGGCATTGACGCCCCGATCATGGCAAAGCGCCTCGGGATAAGTCACTCGCACTTCTGGCGCATCATCAACGAGAAAGAGTGCCCCAAGCTCGGGTTACAACTGGCTATTTGGGTACTGACTGGCGGTAGAGTTAGCTGTCCGCAGTGGCTCAAGCCATCCGAGCGTGAGTATCTTTCCGCACTGATTGCTGACCTGGAACAGGACGACTGGCCCGCGCCGAAGCGGAGCATCCAGGCCATTCGGAAACAGATCGGGTTGGCCGCGTGAGGGGACGATGAGCGCCACTCCAATCCTCCGCGCCTATAAGGTCCGTCTCGATCCAACGGTTGCCCAGCTGCGCTATCTCGAGCGTTGCACCGGCATTGCGCGCGCGGCGTACAACTGGACGCTGGCGAATTGGCGGTGCTGGTATCTATGGTGGCGCGTCCACAACGAGGCCCACCTGAGTGGGCGGTGGGCGCGATTGGGCGCCAAGCAGAGGCGCGCGTGGAAACTGCTGTCGCGTTGGAATCGACTGAATAATCAGGATTTCCCTCCCGCGTACGATCAGACTAAAAAGCCAACCGCGTATTCTCTGCACGCTGAGCTCACTGAAATCAAACGCCAGCAATTCCCGTGGATGACTGAGGTGTCGAGCTACGTCGTGCGCGAGGCGACGAATGACGTGGGGCTGGCGTACAAGAATTTCTTTCGCCGACTCAAGGCGGGCGAGAAGGGTCGCGCCGCTGGTGCTCCCCGCTTCCGCGCTCGTCGTCCGAATGGTAGTTGGCACGCCGACCAGGGTAGCGCGCTCGATGTGCGCGACGACGCGATCTGGTGTCCTGGCATCGCGAAAAAGGGCTCGAAAGATGAGGCTGAAGGATGGATCCGGATCGCCAGGGGTCAGCGCGGCTACGTCCCGGGCGGGCTCAAAATCTGCGGCGTCGGATTCTCGCGCGTCGCCGGCAAGTGGTACGCAGCGATCCGTGCGCATGCGCCTGCTCGCGAGGATATCGCGCGACGCCCCGGATCACGCCTCGGCGTCGAAGTCGGCGTGCGTCATCTCGCGGTGACGAGCGCTGGGCAGCAATTCGGCGCGGTACGCGATATTGATTCGCTGCCCGCGCTTGAGCGGCGACTAAAACTCTGGCAGCGGCGCGCTGCTCGACGATTCGTCAAGGGACGCAAAACACGCGACCAGTCAGCCCGCTGGCGGTGTGCTCAGAAAGAGGTCGCCAAGTACTACGCGGCTATCGCTCGATGTCGCGCCGACGTGTTGCACAAGACTTCGCGATCGATAGTTGACACGGGCGCATCTACGGTTATTGTTCGTGACATGAGGGTGCGCGACATGATCCGCCGCGACAACAAGCGGACAAGCGAAGAGCAGCGTGCGCGCAATGCGTTGGCTCCTATGGTCGCGAAGGTCGGCATGTTCGAACTGCGCCGGCAGCTCGAGTATAAGCAGACGTGGGCGGGCGGCACCGTCGTTGTCGCGCCGAACGAGCACCCGACGACGCGGCTCTGCTCAGCATGTGGAGTGGTGCGCGAGACTGAGCCGGGACACCCAGGTTGGACATGCGCAGCGTGTAACACCCGTCACGATCGCGAGCGAAACGCAGCGATCAATCTACTCAACTTTTCCCCGTCTTCGGACGGCGGCAAGGCTTCGGGGCGGACTGCTCCGAAGAGAGGGCGCAGAGGTTGCGATGGGACACATTGATCCTTTGTGTGCGCTGGAGTATCAACGCAAGTGGCGAGCTGCGAACAGAGAGCGAAAGCGCTCCTACGATAGAGCATCACGGGCGCGATGGTCGGCTGAGAAACTCGCTGAGCGTCTCGCGTATGTTCGCGAGTGGAAGCGCAACAATCGGTTGCGGGCCCGGTCTCAGCCATCAAACAGTAACCTTGCCAGGCGGCAGTGTGACGCCAGGTATCGGGACAAAAACCGCGCTCTCCTACGAGAGAAGGACCGCTTACGCGGTGCAATAGAGCGCCCAGTACTTTCGTTGCGCTACAGACGCTGGGCCCGTAATAATCCTGGGATAGTTGCTCGCATTCGGCATCTACGGCGTGCCCGAATTGCAGGATCAGGTGGAATCGGTGTAACAGCCTCTGAGTGGTCAGCCATTCTGAATCTGTACGGCCACAAATGCGCCTATTGCGGTACAACAAATCATCGTCTTACGCGAGATCATGTGATCCCGATTTCTCGCGGCGGCAGAGACGAGAGTTCTAATGTCGTTCCTGCATGCCGATCGTGCAACTCGCGCAAGCATGCTAAATTGATTTTTCCGAAGCTAATTCGGGAGAACTTGCGGCCGGACTGGTCGCGAGAAACAGGGAACTTGTTCCCTGAAATCAGCGGCGGAACCGGACAGCTAGGTGCGGAGAGCAATCCCCAATCTGATGCCCCGGACGGCAGTGCAACATCTGCCCCAGGCCCCGCTAAGCAGGCACGGCCGAAAGGCCGTGGGAAGCGAGCTCGCAAGGGCGACGCAGCTGCAATCCCCGTCGGCAACGGCGGGGGCATCGTTCTCGAATCGATCGACATTGGAAACGAGCGTCGGGGTGACGCGCGAAGTGACAGCAAGCGTAATCGCAAGGTTACGCTTGGCGCACGGGGCGCCAAGGCGAGCCGCTCGCAAAGCGGTGTGCAAGGTCGCGGAATTGCTGAGTCGTGACTGGCGCGGCAAGCATCAATGGCGATCGGATCGAAGATGATGTGTCACACGGGCCTCGGCGACAACGACGCCCACATCATCGGAGCTGGCATCAATGGCGATCGGATCGAAGATGATGTGTCACACAGGGCGTAAAGGCTCTGCTGAATTGGATCACGTGCATCAATGGCGATCGGATCGAAGATGATGTGTCACGTGCTCCTGACCGTCACCGACATTGAGGAGCGCTGCCGCGTCAGCAAGTCGCGGGCATACGAGATTCTCCGCGACATCGGCTTCAAGATTGGGCGTCAACCAAGGGTTACAGAAG
>Ga0105147_100086_pt1 | contig 10369 bp, 13 predicted proteins | sample RS_189metaG_FD_91501 | JGI IMG/M metagenome (GOLD analysis project Ga0105147, IMG submission 91501) | Switchgrass associated microbial communities from Austin, Texas, USA, to study host-microbe interactions - RS_189 metaG | ecosystem: Host-associated > Plants > Roots > Rhizosphere | place: USA... | reverse complement strand
GTCGGGGAGTGGTTGGCGAGGGTGGGGACGTGACCCGCCGCTTCCCCACGCGCGTAAGTAAACGCCAGGTACGCAACCAGCTCGCCGGATACGCGGCGCTCGCGAATGGTGTGGTGCCGGAGTTTGAGGCGGCAAGGAAAACCGGCCCCCAAGCCGAAGGCGAGACCAACAAGGCGATTGCGAAGTGGCGGGCGTTGAAGCCAAGCCTCGTGCTCGAGCGGAACAAGAGGCGGCTTGCAGTACCCGTGGGCTACGACAAGCCGGTGATGCTGGGGTGGATGGCAGATGGCTCGTCGGACTGGATCGGGTGGGAGTCCATCACCATCACACCTAGCATGATTGGGCGAAAAGTGGCTGTTTTTGTAGGACTTGAGGCGAAGCGCCCGGAAGGCGGTGTAGTTAGCAAGGAGCAGGAAGAGTTTTTGAACCGCTTGAAGGATGACGGCGGCGTGGCCGGCGTCGTTCGCAATGCGGAGGATGCGGAGAGGGCGATTGAGGCGTGGTGGGGTCGATACAAGTGACCCCCCACCAACTGCACCAACGCTTGCTCGAGCTTCGCCTCACCACGCAGCCCTACGCCACCTTCACCTCCCAAGACGCCAAGGCGGCCATCGAAGGATACGAGGGCGTGATCGCGGGGAAGTGGCAGGGGAAGACGGTGAACCTCGAGCAGGCGTTTGCTTTGGCTTATGGGGTTGAGATGCAGGAGAAGCAGAAGAGGAGGAGGGCGTGATTCAGTCAAAAACAAATCTCAATGATTTGCGAATCGTGTCAGACGAAGGCGAGCATGAGCTCATCGAGCAGAGGGATTATGGCTATCGTTCTCAATTCCTCGATGTGCATTTCAAAAACATCAAAGATGAATTAATCAAGTTCATCCGGGAATCCGAGCATATCTTGGGATGCATAGCATGGTTGACTGATCCTGAAATCCTAGACGCACTCAGCACCATTTCTTGTTCGCTCTTTGTTCAGAAGGAGGACTTTCTGCGCCCCGATGTTGGGGCTAGGAGCAATTTCAAGGACGAACTTCGTCGCGCGTACGGCCGTCTAACTAATCGACACCTCATTAGATACAACGCACCAGGACATTTCCTGCATAGGATGTCCGTATGCGGAGATCCTGATATTGATCCAGTGCGCGTGGTAGGCAATCACAATCGCGCAAAGCATTCGGCATTCCCGAGGATGCATAACAAATTCTTGGTTGCATGCCAGTTTGATGCGAAGCGCAGCGCCTGTCCTGAAATCACTGGGTATCCCGAAGGTTTATTTACGCCATACGCCGTATGGACGGGCTCCTTCAACTTCACAAAGAACGCCGGCATGAGTTTCGAAAACGCTGTGGTAATCCGCGATTTGAAGATCGCGGAGCACTACGCGAACGAGTGGAGTCAGATAGGTGCGTTCTCTGAGCCGCTTGATTGGGGCAGCGAATGGTGCGCTCCCGAATGGAGAATCGGCACATGAGCGCCGCCGACCAGGTATTAGCCCGCCTCTCCCGCGTGCGGCAATCGAAGCCCGGCCAGTGGATGAGCGCCTGCCCGTGCTGCGAGTCACGCAAAGGACGTCCGCTCGCCGTCACCGAGGCGGCAGACGGCCGCGTGCTCATGCACGCCTTCTGCGGCTGCAGCACCGAGGACGTGCTGGGGCGGATCGGGCTCGAGCTCAAGGATCTCTTCGACCAGCCGCTGGGGTCAGTGCCAGCCACAAGCGTCAAGGTACCTGCCCGCGACGTACTTGCCGCGCTGTCAACGGAGGCCAGCGTCATCGGCATCATCGGGGCCGACATGCTGGATGGCCGGCAGATCAGCGAGGCGGACTGGCAACGGCTGGCGTCCGCGGTCTCACGCGTCGGCAATGCCATCGATTACATCGAGCAGGTGCAGTGAACGCAGTGCCCAGCATCCTAGACAAGCCACCAACAGGGATAGTCCGCCCACTAAAAGGCAACGGGGCCGCGCAAGAGCCTGAGCCTTTCGATGCCGTCAATATCAGCGAGGCTGAGGCGGAACCGCGCGATGAGACCGTGCAGGGCCTCATCGCCAATGGTGACGTGATTGCTCTCGTCGGCACGCCTGGCTCAGGCAAGACGGCTTTGGCGGTCTACCTGTCCACCATGGTGACTTGCGGCGCCGTGTTCTTCGGCAAGCTCGTTCGTCCAGGGCCGGTGGTGTACTTCGCCGCAGAGGCACCGGCATCGGTTATCACGCGCTCAAAGCTCGCCAAGGCCAAGGTATCGCCAGACAAGCGCCTGCCGTTCTACGTCGTGAGCACGGCGCCCCTCATCGGCGACCCGGGCCACACCGCGATGGATGAGGCACGCATCATCGCAACGATCAAAGCGAAGTCTACCGACGAGGGAGAGCCCGTGCGGCTCGTCATCCTCGATACGCTCGCCAGTTGCCTTGGCATCGGCGATGAGAACGGCGATGGCATGGTGGCGCTGGTCAACGCCGCGCGGCGCATAGCGAACGCCACGCTGGTTGCCGTCATCGTGGTGCACCACCCATCGAAGGCCGACGCTAGCGGGCTGCGTGGTCACGGCAGCCTGCAGGGGGCATGCGACCTCATCCTGTCGAGCTCCAAGGATGAGGCGACGCGGATCTGCACTGCCACGGTCGTCAAGTCCAGGCACGGCGAGTCTGGGCTCGCGTTGAGCTACAAGCTCGAGCCGGTCGAGCTGCAAACCCTGGACTCTTTCGGGTGCAAGCAAACGTCGGTCGTGCTCGATCCTGTGACCGGATTTCAGCCCGCCAGAAGGCGGCCGAAAGGGGTGGCTCAGCAACGAGTTTTGGATGAGCTGGAACGCCAATATCGGACCGGTCAGACGGGCTGGTCTGAGGCACAAATTCGAGAGGCCATGCACACGCTCGGTTTACACCGAAACTCGGTCCCGAAGGTGCTCTCGGCCCTAACAATCTCCGGCTACCTTTTAGGGTCCGGAGCGCGCATAACCCTCAGATATCCACCGGAAAAATCATGAATGCACATTCTGCACATTCATGCACATGTGCACATTTGGTGAATTGTGCATGCACACGTTGCACACGTCGCACAGGGGTCTTTAGACCCTGTGCAGTGTGTGCACGTAGCACCGAAAGCTGTGCAAATCACCCACCCCGGGATCGTTGTCTCAAGAGCTGCGCGAAGGGCTGCGCGAAGAGCGGGATTGGTGGTGTGGCGAACGGCCAGCAGGACAACCAACTAGCCCACACAGTGAGGCGAGCATGAGCCGACGTCGCCGCTTCACTGACGAGGAGTGTCAGCGCCTGGCGGAGTGGGCGCGTAGTCGCAGTACCTACGCGGCGAAGGCCAAGGAACTCGGCGTGAGTGAACCCACGCTGCGGGACGCCATCGCTCGAGGCAACGGTGAGATGACCGAAGGTACGCGCAGGAAGCTCAGCGATGCCGAGCTCACCGATTTAGGTCGACAGATCCTGGAGCGGACTGGCTAACTGCCGCACACACAGGCGGCGTCGAAAACAGCGTCCCTAACAGCGTCCGCCAGTCACCACGCCGAGATCGCAATGGCAGCGCATACACACATGGTGGCAAGTATCAGCGGCGCGTGGCGTCTCATATGCAGCCCCTCACCACGGACCATCACGGTTTCACATGAAACCTGTGAAAACCGAAAGTTTGCTTTTTATCAGGAAACACTGTTCGCGTGTGAAAGACGTCTGGCCGATGATCCGACGCCATGCCCGCAGGCAGGCCGTCTCTTTACCGTCCGGAATTTGTCAAGGAAGCCGCTGAACAGTGTCTACGCGGCGCGACGATCATGGAGCTGGCTGATTATTTCGGCGTTTCGCGCAGCACGATCAACGAATGGCGCAACGTACACCCTGAATTTTCAACCGCCTGCAAGGTGGGGCGGGAAGCCGCTGATGATCGAGTGGTCGCGTCGCTGTACGAGCGCAGCGTCGGATACTCGCATCCCGACGTGCATATCAGCTCATACGAAGGCGAGGTGACGATCACGCCGATTGTGAAGCACTACCCGCCTGATACGAGCGCGGCGCTGACGTGGCTCAAAAATCGTCGAAGCACGGAGTGGCGCGATAAGGTAGAACACGAACACAGCGGCAAGATCAGCCTCGAGCAGTTAGTCAACGGCGTTACGGAGTCCACAAGTGGCAGCGGTTCCTGACGCCGTACGTCAGGCTTCGGAGCGCATCAAGCTCTGGCGCGAGAAGCCGCACGTCATGGTGCGCGAGCTGTTTGGGATCACGCCGGACGCATGGCAGGAGGATGTTCTAACTATCTTCCCGAAGGCGCCGCGCATCGCGATGAAGGCGTGCGCAGGCCCTGGTAAAACCGCTGTGCTTGCGTGGTGCTCGTGGAATTTCCTGCTGACGAGACCACACCCGAAGATCCTCGCCACCGCGATCTCAGGCGAAAACCTGCGCGACAACCTGTGGACCGAGATGGAGCACTGGCGGCTGAAAAGCCCGCTGCTCACCGAGTGCTTCGAGTGGCAGGCCGAGCGCATCTTCAGCAAGGAGAATCCAAACACCTGGTTCATGTCTGCCAGGAAGTGGAGCAAGTCGGCGACGCCGGAGCAGCAGGGCAACACGCTGCGCGGCGCACACGGCGACTACGTGATGGCCGTCGTCGACGAGTCAGGCGGCGTCCCGCAGGCCGTCATGGCGACCGCGGAGAACATCGGCTCGAGCGCGAAGGAATGGCACATCCTGCAGGCCGGCAACCCCACGCACCTCGAAGGGCCGCTCTACGCCGCCTGCACGGCGGGGCGTGACCTGTGGCATGTCGTCGAGATCACGGGCGACCCGGACGATCCCAAGCGCTCACCGCGCGTCAGTGTCGAGTGGGCACGCAACCAGATCCGCATGTACGGCGCCGACAACCCGTGGGTGCTCGTCAACGTATTCGGACGCTTCCCGCCGTCCTCGCTCAACTCGCTCATCGGTCCCGATGAGGTGAACGCCGCGCTCGGTCGGCACGTCAGCGCCGACAAGTACAGCCACGCCGCGCGCGTGTTGGGTGTCGACGTCGGCCGCTTCGGCGATGACCCGTCGATCATCTTCCCGCGCCAGGGCATCGCCTCGTTCACGCCGATTGTCCTGCGCAACGCGACGAGCCTTCAGGGCGCGGGCTCCGTGGCGCGGAAGTGGACGGACTGGTCCGCGGACGCCTGCTTCGTCGACGGCACGGGCGGCTTTGGCGCCGGCTGGATCGACGCGCTCGAAGGCTTGGGCCGCACGGCCATCGACGTGCAGTTCGCCGGCAAGGCGAATGACCCGAAGTATTTCAACAAGCGCGCCGAGCTGTGGTTTGAGGGCTGCGAGTGGATCAAGGGCGGCGGGTGCCTGCCGAACGTGCCTGAGATCGTCGCCGAGCTCACGACGCCCACCTATACGTTCAAGGGCGACAAACTGATCCTCGAGGACAAAGAGCAGATCAAGGCGCGTCTTGGCCGCTCGCCGAACTACGCGGACGCGCTCTTCACGACGTTCGCCGAGCCCGTGCATGCCGACCGCTCGCTTGTCGGCATCCAGCACCTGGTCGCGCAGTCGATGAAGGCGAAGACGGAATACGACCCTTTTGCAATGGAGAGAAACTGATGGGCGGTGTCCTGAGATTCGCGAATAAAACCATGCCACACACCTGGTTCATGGGGAGCAAAGAGTCAGCGCAGTACGACCTGGCTGGCCAGGTGTTTGGCGCCCACGACCACCTCTACAAGCCAGAGAAGGTCGAGCCCGTGCCCGCCATCGACCCCGGCGCCGATCAGACCGTGGAGCGCGACAGGATGCGCCGTATGGCGCGGCGTGCGAGTGGCCGCGACTCGACCATCCGCACGGGCCCACAGGGCGCCGTAGCACCGTACAGCGCACAGCCGAAGAGCTTACTCGGAAGCTGAAAATGAGCGTCCTAAACAAGCCCATTGATCTGGTTGGTCACAAGTACGGCAGGCTAACAGTAATGCAACGCCTGGATATGACTAGAAGTGGAGCTTTATGGGCGTGTGAGTGTTCTTGCGGTAACACTGCGGTTCGCCTAACTAGTGCGCTGCGCAAGAAGGGATTTAGCGGTGGATGCAAGGAATGCGAGAGGGACGTGAGAGCGGCGATACATGTTAGGCACGCTGGCGCGCTTGGAGGAAAGACGCGGATCTACAAGGTGTGGAAGGGCATGCGCAATCGGTGCAATAACCCTAGCGACCGAGGGTGGAAATATTACGGCGGGAAGGGCGTGAAGTTGTGTGAGGCGTGGAATGATTTTACGGATTTTCGGGCGTGGGCCTTGCGCAATGGCTATGCAGATAATCTTTCTATTGAAAGAAAAAACCCTGACGGAAACTACGAGCCGGAAAACTGCGAATGGATAACGAGATCAGAAAATAGTCGCCGCGCCATTCAATGGCGGCGAGCTAACAAGGCTCGCTTGCAGGGAGCGCATTGATGGCAACTGCTCCTGTCACCGCGAAGCCCGTCACCGCAAAGCCTGCCGAGTCGAAGTATCAGCTTGCCACGCGCCGCCTGACCGAGATGAAGTCGGAGCGGCAGAGCTGGGAGCCGCACTGGCGCGAACTCACGGAGCTTTTTTGCACGCGCCGCGGTCGCTGGATCACCGAAAGCAAGACGGCGCGTGGCGAGAAGCGCAACCAGAAGCTCATCGACCCGACGCCGAGATTCGCTGCCCGTACGCTGGGCGCCGGCATGCACGCAGGCTCGACGAACCCGGCGAGCCCATGGTTCCGCCTCGTGACGCCGGACCCCGAGATGATGGAATTCCCCTCGGTGTCGATGTGGCTGTACCTGGTCGAGAATGCGATGCGCGACGTGTTCGCCCGCACGAACCTCTACTCCGTCCTGCCGACGACGTATACGGAGTCCGGTGTCTACGGCACGGCGCCCATCCTGATGCCCGAGCACCCGCAGAAGGTCATCCACTTCGTTCCGAAGACGGTCGGCAGCTACTACCTTGCGAAGAACTCTGACGGTGTCGTCGACACGATGTACTGCGAGTACACGATGACGACGCGGCAGCTGGTCGCGGATTTCGGCATCGCCAACGTATCGCCGCAGGTGAAGAGCGACTTCGAGCGCGGTGGCCGCAACAAATACTGGAACGTGCTGCATGTCGTCGAGCCGCGAGAGGATCGGGACGGCTCATACGGCGCGCAGCAGATGCCATGGAAGTCCTGCTATTACGAGTTGGAGACGCAGCAGGGTGAGAACGCCAAGCCGTTGCGCGACAGCGGCTTCGAGGACAATCCGCTTGCCGCCTTCCTGTGGGAGACGACTGAGCTGACCGATCCCTACGGCTCATCGTGTGGCATGGATGCGTTAGGCTGCGCGAAGGCCATCCAGGTGCAGACCAAGCAGAAGGCGAAAGTCATCGACAAGCACGTCGACCCGCCGATGGTGGCGGACCCCGCGCTCAAGAATCAGCCGTCGAGCTTACTGCCGGGAGACGTAACCTACGCTGGATTTACGCCCACTGGGTCTGCTCCGCGCTTTCAACCCGCGATCCAGGTGAGCCCGCAGGCGACGACCGCGGTGCTCGAGGACATCCAGGACACCCGCGACCTCGTGCGCGAGGCGATGTACACGAACCTGTTCCTCGCCATCACGATGGCCGACCCGCGCAACGCCACGGTACCTGAGATCACGGCTCGCAAGGAGGAGCAGATCCTCGCGCTGGGGCCGGTTTTACAGAATCACGAGGACGGGCTCATCAAGCCCATCATCGAGCGCACGTTCAACGCGATGATGCGCCAGGGCAGGCTACCGCCACCGCCTGCTGAGCTCGAAGGCGTGCAGCTCAAGGTCGAGCTCATGGGCGCGCTGGCTCAGGCCTTTCGCGCCATCGCTGGCGGGAAGCTCGAGCGCTTCGTAACTTATGTCGGCATGGTGGGCGAGGCGCAGGCGAAGTCCGGGCAGCCGACGACGGTGTTCGACAAGTTCGACGCCGACCAGAGCGTGGATGAATACGCGCAGGCCATCGGGATACCGCCGACCGTGGTGCGCTCGGATGAGGTGGTTGCGCAGATCCGCGCTGAGCGCGCCAGACAGCAGCAGGCGGCCCAGGCGGCGGCTGAAGCGCCGGCCTTGAAGGACGCCACGGCCGCGGCGAAGAACCTCTCGGAGACGCAGGTGGGCGGACGCAGCGCGTTGGATCAGTTGGTGGAGGCGGCGTGAAGCAGCCAACCCCGCGATGGCCGGTGTATGCGTGGCAGCCGCACGATAAGCTGGTCGACCTGGTATTTACCGAGGCCGCCCCCATGCCCCAACCCTTCAACTGGCGCGATCTGTCCGCCGTCGCCATCGTCTGCATTCCGCTGTTCCTGGTCGCGCTTGGGTTAGCCATCAAGGGCGTGATGTCCGGCATGCCGTGGCTCTTGCTGCTGCCGGCTGGCGTCGCGGCAGTGCCGTGGCTCGTGGCGCGGTGTACGAGGGTGAAGTGACCAACGCCGCCAACGAACGCCAGGTGAGGAAGCGTCAGCAGACGGCGAAGGACGTCGACGAGCAGCGCGAACGCGAGTTGAAGGCCTTGCTCGCCATCCCCGAGTTTCGCCGCTACCTGTGGCGGCACATGAACGAGACGTGCGGAATCCTGCAGTCGAGCGCGAATCCGAACGGATCGGTTCAGTCGATCAACATCGGCATGCAGGATGTCGCGCGCATTCTGTGGGCTGAGATCGAGGCCGCCGACCCGCTCGCCATACCGAGGATGATGACCGAGCACTACCAGTCGCAGCAGGAGGATCACGATGGCCGCAGTGCTGCCTGAAGCGCCCGACAGCAGCGAGGATATCGAGGCGCCGGTTGTCGCCGAGCGCATCAAGTTCACGTACTTTCGCGCGAGCCTGAGCGAAGCAATTCGCAACGTGCGCTTCGATCAGCGCCGGTTCATCGTGTTCAAGAACGGCAAACCGGCCGCCGCTCTCGTGTCGATGGAAGACTTTCGCAAGCTCAACGCGAAGACCTGACCACACGACCCAATCAATCTGTACAGATTTTTCCACGCTGACCGCGTCAATCTGTACACATTTCCGCGCATCGCCTAACTAAGCCTTTCGTAGCCTCTCCGTTCAGCGCACATGCGCTGTTCGTGAGACCGAAATGGCTGATTCGTCCGCTGCTCCAGCACCCTCTCCGGCAACGCCGACAGATCCCGCCACGCCTGCGGCACCCGCTGCAGCGGCTCCGACTCCCGCTCCATCTCCGCCTGCTCCTTCGCCTGCTGCCGCGCCGCCGACCGATCCCAAGGCCGTCGACCCGAAAGCTGCAGATCCGAAGGCCGCCGAGCCTGCGAAAGCTCCCGACAAGTACGACTTCACCGCGTTGAAGCTCCCCGACGGCGTCCAGTTGGACACCGCGCTGCTCGACGCCGTGACGCCGGTCTTCAAGGAACTCGGCATCAGCCAGGAGAACGCTTCCAAGCTCGTCGACGCCCACGCGAAACACATCGCCGCGGTCGAGACGAAGCGCGAAGCGGACTTCAAGGCGTGGATGGCAACGACCGTCACCAACTACCAGGCCGAGCTCAAGAAAGAGTGGGGCGCCTCGTATGACGGAAATCTCGTGATCGCGCAGCGCGGACTTGCCCGTCTCGCCGATGCCGAGATGAAGAAACTACTCGACGACACCGGCTTGGGGTCACACCCGAAGTTCGTCAAGGCGTTTTACGAAGTCGGACGAATGGTCTCCGAAGACAAACCGCCGAACGGCGCAAATCCGCCCACGCCCCGCAAGGCGACGGCCGAAGTGCTGTACGGCGCCAACTAACCAGTCTTAGGAGAGAGATCACATGGCAACTTTAGGCGGCGGCGGTGTAGTCACCCTGGCCGATTGGGCGAAGCAGCAGGACCCGAACGGCCGTCCCGCGCGCATCGCGGAACTGCTCAACCAGACCAACGACGTCCTGCGCGACATGCTGTGGAAGGAAGGCAACCTGCCGACCGGCCACCAGACGACGATCCGCACGGGATTGCCCTCGGCCACTTGGCGCCTGCTCAACCAGGGCACGGCATCCAGCAAGCCAACCGAAGCGCAGATCACCGAGCAGTGCGGTCTGCTCGAGTCATGGTCGGAAGTCGACTGCGCCATCGCACGGCTGAACGGCAACGTCGCCGCGTACCGCGCCAACAAGGCGAAGTCGCACCTGGAAGCGATGAACCAGGAGATGGTCGGTACGCTGTTTTACGGCAACTCGGGCACGGCGCCGGAAGAGTTCAACGGTCTCGCGACGCGCTACAGCTCGCTCGGCCAGAACTGCATCACTGGCGGTGGCTCTCAGTCTGACAACTCCTCCATCTGGCTCATTGGCTGGGGTGAGAACACGATCCACGGCATCTACCCGAAGGGCAGTTCCGCAGGACTGAGCCATCACGACT
>Ga0105147_100082_pt1 | contig 10861 bp, 29 predicted proteins | sample RS_189metaG_FD_91501 | JGI IMG/M metagenome (GOLD analysis project Ga0105147, IMG submission 91501) | Switchgrass associated microbial communities from Austin, Texas, USA, to study host-microbe interactions - RS_189 metaG | ecosystem: Host-associated > Plants > Roots > Rhizosphere | place: USA... | reverse complement strand
GTTCGTGTACCTGACGGCGGATGGTCGGTATGCCGATGAACCGGTGGCGGCGTCATGAGCGTTGCACTGCTGCCCCCGGTCACGTCCAGCGGCGGTGAGTGGCGCGGCGAGATGCCGCTCACCCGTGCTCGGCGGTACCTGCGCGGGCCGGGGAACTCGCGCTGGCACCGGGTGCGGTCCGGTCGGCAGTGGCCGGACGGCCGGGTGTCCCTCGATTACTGGTGCGGCCCGTTCGCCACCGACGGGCCGGGCGTCGACAAGATGCTCTACCGCGACGCCGTTCCGTCCGACGACCCGGTGTGCGGGACGTGCGTTGGTCGCGCGCTCGGCGCCGGGCAGGACGAAGCGCCGACCGACCTGCCGAATCTGGTGTTCAGCCCGCGTTGGCAGGAGCCGCCGCGCTACTGCCCCGGCTCGCGCTCTCGCACCCTGTGGACCCCGGTGTCCGGACACAACGTCGGCCGGTGCCTGGCGTGCGATGACCTTGTTGCCATCCGCGCCATCGGACGCGGCTACAACGCGTGGGGCGGCGGTCCCGTCATCCACGTTCCCGGCGCCAACCTGGTCGACCCCTGCCCGTTCCACGCGTGGCGGCGGATCGTCGCCCGCGACGGTCGCCCGGTGTGTGGGTGCGGCTGGCCATACCACCGGGAGCGTGTCGCATGACCACCTGGAAGCGTCCCTTCCGGACAGCGCAGGAACGCCGCCGCGAACGCCCGGCCCTGTCACGGAAGGTCGACACCGCCGCCCTGGCCCCGTCGATGAAGCTGCCACCGAACCGGTGTGAGTGCGGGCACATGCGGTTGGTGCACGACGAGTCATGGGATCCGGGCTCGACCCGAGCCACCCCGTGCGGCGTTCTCGGCTGCGACTGTGCGGACTTCACCCGGGAGTCGCCGTGTACGTCGTGATCGTCAGCGGGTGGCGTGGTGCGACCGACGCCCACGAAGAGCAGATCTTCAAGGCGCTGCGGTGGGTCGGCGGAACGGTGGATGTCCAGTTGCGCCACGGGAGGTGCCCGTACGGCGGGGTGGACCTGATCGCCGACCGGCTCGCCCGTAGCTGGGGCTGGGAGGTCGTCGAGTTCCCGGCTGAGATCCGCGCCGGCCGGGTGCTCGGCCCGGCCCGGAACCGGCGCATGGTCCGCGCCCAGCCCAAGGCGCATCTGCTGGTCGCGTTCCCCGGCCCGGGTTCGGCTGGCACGTGGAACTGCGTCCGGGAAGCGTCTGCGGTGGGCATCCCGTCCCGCATCTACCCGCTGGAGTCGCCGTGACTCACCACTACATGTCCACCGCCTGCCTGCACGCCCTGTGGGACAACCGGCCCGAGCTGCACGACTACTGCGCCGGGAAGACCCGGATCGACGGCGGGAAGAAGCGCCCGGCCCAGTGCAAGTGGTGCGCGGCGGGGTGTGTGTGCAACTGCCACGACAAGGAGACGACGACATGAGCGGCTGGGACGTACTGGCGCTGCTGATCTACGCGGCGTTGGTCGCGCTCGTGATCTGGCGGGTGACCCGGTGACTACCCCGACGTATCGGCTCCCCGACTCGCTCGGGGGCGCGCCCTGCGAGATCGTCACCCAGGATGTCGACCGCCAAGACCGGGTGCGGGTGTGGGTGAAGACGGGGGAAGACGTGGGCGACTACATCGAGTTGCATCGCCGTCTGCTCGTCGAGGTCGAGCCCACGCTACCGCCGGAGCCGCCGGTCGGGCGTTGCGTCGGCATCGAGATGGTCGAAGCCGAGCCGACCTATGGCGTCGTGTTCCGCCGCTACGAGCCCGGCTGGGCGGCGCCCGGCGACGAGAGTGGTGAGCACCTCACGTGGGCCGAGGTCTACTCGTACGGCTCGACCCCGCCCGTCCTGCTCGTCCCGGACCCAGCAGCCGGAGCCGCAACAAGCGGGGAGTGGCGCTGTCTCAACTACAAGAACGACGCGTTCGAGGTGGAGCTGGTCGAGGGCGAGTCGCGGGTCGAGGTCCGAACGAACGGCTGGGTCTACCTGTCCGCCGACGACGCTGAGTCCGCTGCTGCTGTTCTGCTCGCTGCTGCTCGTGCTGCGAGGGCGTCGTGAGCGACAGAGTCCGCAACGCCCGCCAGGTAGACGCCGAGCGGGAAGACGCCGTCCGCCGCCATCACTGCCCGGTGTGTGCCGCTGTCCCGCTGGACGCGTGCAGCGTCACGTACCCGGACGGCCAGCGTCTGCCGTACGCGCACACCGGCCGGTACCGGGTAGCTGCTGACGCGGGTGACGTACCGGGGTGGTCGTCGTGAGCCGCGCGTACGCACTCGACACGCCACGGAACAACTGGCTGGACCGTGCACTGTGCGTCGACTACCCGGACATGTGGTCGTCGGCCAGCAGCAGTGACATCGCCATGGCCATGCACATCTGTCTGAGCCACTGTCCCATTCGGTCCGAATGCGCCGCCCTAGGTGAGTCGACGCCGAGAGACCTTCGCCGGGGTGTGATCTACGGCGGCCGCCGGTATCTCGACAAGAACGGCGAGCTCGACGTGGAAGAGCGGGTGCTGCACCGCTCGTGTGCGAGGTGCCGCGATGGACGTTGAGCAGCTGGAGCAGATCGCGCAGGAGTTGATCTGCCGGATCAGGGACGAGCCGGTAGACGCCAACGAGCGTTGGCTGGTCGCCGTCGCACCCGAGCCGCTGGACTGGATGCAGTTGGCGTTCGTCCTCGCTGCTGCGGTTCCCGACGATCGGACGTGGGCGGCGCTGACGCGGTGGACGCGAGTACCGGCGCTTGCCGGCCTGCGCCCGCACGGCACCCACGCGGCCGCCCAGCGGCACCGCTACCACGGTGAACCGCTGTGCGAAGCGTGCCGGGACTCGGAGCGGGAGCGGGACCGGGAACGCAAGCGGGCCGCGTACGTACCACGGTCCACAGGTTCGTCCACAGCGGTGGATGCCGCATGACGACCAAGACAAAGGGGCGCATGTGCGACGGGAAGTCCCGCTTCGACGATCGGACGCGGGCCGAAGGTGCCATGTGGGCGTACGTCCACCGCTGCGGGGCGAAGCCGTCCCGGCTCAACGTGTACGCGTGCCCGCACTGCGGCGGGTGGCACTGGGGTCACCGGGGGCGCCGGTGAGCCACGTCTACGTCCCGGACGCCACGGTGGCGCCGGATCACCGAGACCGACGGCCGTGCACCTGCGGCATGCCGAAGTCGAACCGCGTCCACGATCTGCCGGAAGTGCCGGGCGAGATCCGGGAAGCCGAGCTGCGACGGGTTGGGGAAGGAGTCGAGTGATCTCGCTGCGCCGTTGGAGCGACTACGTGTGGGCGGCTTACGTCGAAGACGGGAATCCGTTCGGCGGCCGTCTACTTTGTGTACTCGACGTGCGCGAATACCTTACGCCGCAAGAGATCCGCGATGGCATGGCGGCTTGGATCGAACACCGGTTCGTGGGAGAATCAAAGGCGCCCGAGGGGAGTGCTACCAACACTCAACCCTCGGACTTGACCCCTCCGACTACACCGGAAAGGCCCGCCGTGACTGTAGCGGCACACCCCTGCGCTTGCGCAACCCCCGGAGCCGTGTCCTGATGGCGACACGCTGGGAGATCACCAAAGCGGTCCGCATGTCGGACCTGCCGGCCCCGGCCCGGTTGGTGATGTTCGTCCTGTGTGACGTGGCCGTGGTCGGCACGGCCGAGATCCCCGAGAAGTTCACCCCGTCGGTGAAGGTGCTCGCCACCGAGACGGGGTTGAGCCGGTCGACTGTCCAACGTCACCTGTCGGCACTCGAAGCTGACGGGTGGATCACCCGCACCCGGCCGGAGACGCCGCAGCAGATGTGGGCCGGTGATCGGGTGAAGTACCGGCTGTCCATTCCGGACGGGTGTGGTGTCCCGGTGATACCAGGGGTTGTGTCAGAGACGGCCACCCAGGTATCAGAGCGAGACGAGGGGTCGTATCACAGTGACACAGGGGTGGTGTCAGAGCGACCAGGGGGTGGTATCACAGTGACACCCCTAGAGACAGATCTTACTTACCCTCTTACCACTACTGATCTTTCGTCGTCCGAGAACGACGAACGCGACGATGTGACGCGGATCTGCGCCCATCTCGCCGATCGGATCGAGAGCAACGGCTCACTTCGGCCGAAGATCACCAAGGGGTGGCGCACCGACGCGCGGCTGCTGCTCGACAAGGACGGTCGCACCGTCGATCAGGTGATCAAAGCGATCGACTGGTGTCAGGACAACGAGTTCTGGCGGTCCAACATCCGGTCCATGTCGAAGCTGCGCGAGCAGTACGACACCCTGCGGCTGCAAGCGTCCCGCGTCAACGGCCGACATCAGTCCACCACCGACGCCCGGGTGGCCGCCAACGCGCAGGTGATCGCCGCGTTCGAAGCGAAGGAGATCGGGGCATGACACCGGCCGAAGTGGCGAAGGTGCTGACCAAGGCGTCCGCGTACGACCTGCGGACCGTCGGGCAGGCCGACGTGATCGCATGGCACGAAGCGCTCAGCGACATCGAGTTCGCCGACGCGCTCGAAGCGGTGGCGCGGCACTTCCGACTGTCGACCGACCGGCTCATGCCGGCCCACGTTCGGCAGCTCGTCCGTGACATCCGCGACGAACGGCTGCGCGCCAACCACCACGAGATCCGGCAACTGCCGTCGAGGTTCGAGCCGGACTCCGACCGGTCGCTGCGGGTGAGCGCGGGCGTGGCCATGTGCGGCGAGATCCTTCGGCCGCTGTTTGCCGAACTCGCGCGCCGCCGCGCCGAAGCGGACATTGATCCAGTCAACGAGGCCCGGGCGCGGGCAATCGTGCGGGCGCGGGCCGAGCGGAAGGGACGCCGGACATGACCACCGAGATCGAGTGGAACACCGAGGGTGTCCGCGCACCAAGCGAGACGGTCGTCTGCGACCGGTGCAAGTGCCGGTATGTCGACGACGAACAGGGGCGAGCGGCACATCGGACTGTCTTCGACCACGCGCCGACCGAGAGGGAGTCACGATGATGCTGACGGTCCACAATGCAGAGATCCGCACCGCCACCGTAGAGATTCGGACGTTGACGATCAGCGGCAAGCAGGTGACCTTGGCCGTCTTCCGGCAGTTGCGAGAACGGCCGTGGGCGAACGCGTTCGGAGACCGTTACGGGGAGGCGTGGGGAACAGTGAACTACTGCCCGAACGGGCAGCGTGGGTGTACCCGTGACGACGGCTGGTCGGGTGCTGGTGGACATCACCTGCACGTCGTCTGGCAACGCGGTTCGGAGCTATTCCGCTACGCCATGCCCGCACCGGACTCCGTCAACCGGCTCCGCTCCGAGACGGATGACGCGTTCATTGCGCGCCGCGACCGGCTCGAAGACCTGTGGGACGAGGCGCGCGCGTTGCCGCAGTTGTTCATTGCCGTCTGATCCACCCGCCGTCCTGAGAGGACTACACCCACATGAGCCAAGATCCACCGACGCTAGTCGTCGCGTTCTCGCTGAAGATCCGCTACGACCTGCTGCTCGCACTCGAAGACCTCGCCCGCGCCCGTCGGCGGACCGTCCAAGACCTCGTGCGGGAAGCCATCGCGGCGCTCGTCGACCCCCCGGAGGTGTCCCCGTGACCCTGCCCCAACCGCTGGATCTTGAAGCGATCCAAGCGCGCGCAGAAGCGGCGACGGAAGGGCCGTGGACCGTACGCGCTGCGGACACCGGCATCCGAAGCAGCAACCCGTACGCGTGGGTGCTCGGCCCCGGCGACGTGCCGATCGCCGAACGGCACAACGGGGGGACGTTGGCCGACATCGACTTCATCGCCGCTGCCCGATCTGACGTGCCCGCCCTGCTGGCCGAGGTCTCCCGCCTACGGAACGACGTCGTCGCGCGGGACCTGCTGAACCAGGTCCTGTCCGAGCAGTTGGCCGAGGCCCAGTCCTGCGTGGGCGCAACTCGCGGCATGGCGGTCGCCGCGAACGCTGCGCTTCGGGCGCGACTGCTGGCCGCGCTGGCCCGGGACGACGACGGCCGGACATCGTTGACCGAGTACGTCGATGACCTTGTCGCCGACCGCGACGCCCTACGTGCCCAGGTAGCCGAACACGCCGCACGCAGCGAAGCGCTGGCCGAACGGCTCAAGCTGACGCCGCTGCTGACCGAAGCCGAGCAGTGGGTACTTGACGCAGCCCGGGACTACGAGCAGGCATGGAACGAGACCGCCTGGTCCATCGGCGGCGGCCGGGGCAAGGCGCATCAGCGGCTTCTCGATGCTGTCCGTGCCGCCGCTGTCGACGCCCTTCCCGCCACACCCGGCTGCACCTGCCCGTGGAACAACGGCTACCTACGCCAACCGTGGCCGGAGCACCGCCCGGACTGCCCGGCGGCGGCACCCGGAGAGGAGACGGACCGGTGAGACGCCCGATCCTCGTCGCGTTCGAAGGCGAGCGCCCAGCGGTTGGCCCAGGCGATCCCGTCGAGTGCCGGACGGTGACTGGCGGGTGGCGGCAGATGGTCGCGCGCTCGGAGCCGCGCTACGACACCGGCAACGCGCTGGGGGGACGGTGCTACCTGACTGTCGCTGTCTCCCTGCCCGGCGGCCGGATCGTCAACTGGCCCGCCGAAGCGGTTCGCCGCCGCGCGGCTCTACCGGAGGACGGCACCGATGGGTGAGCCGCGCCGTGGCCGCTGTCCGGAATGTCCGGGCACCTTCGCGCTCACCCGCGGCGGTCTGCTGCGCTACCACCTCGGCACCAAGTACGACGGCATGTGGCGGCAGATGTGCGACGGCGCTGGACGTGCGCCGGCCGAGGTAGTCGCCGATCCGGTCGTCGCTGCTGAGGCTCGCGGCTTCCGCCGTGCCATCGAAGCACTCCGGGACGAAGCGCAGCGCGATAGCGACGACCCGGACACCCCGCCGACGCGATGGGCGGTACTCACCGCCGCCGCCGACTACCTGGAACACCTCGCCACGAAGGAGACGCGCGATGGCTGACGTGCAACTCGGCGCGTATCTCGAAGGCCGGGACGCAGGTCGGCTCGGCGGCATCGCTGAGGCCGAGGCCGCGCTCCGCGCCCGAGGCCGGGCGTCACACCCGCAGCACGCTCGCTGCGCGGTGTGCGACGCGTTCGAAGTCGCCGCCGACGTTGTGCGCGCACTCGCCGAGGAGAGCACCGATGGGCGCTGACGTGATCACCTGCACCTGCCCGCAGATCCCGCTCTGCGGCTTCGCTGAAGGACTCCCACCCAACCCGCACCACCTTCGCGGCTGGTCCGGATCATGTCCACTCCACGCGGCCGAAGCTGACGGGAAGCCGCACTACTGGCTGTGGGCTGGGCTGCCGGTGTACCCGTGCCGGTGTGGTCTGGCCGAAGCCGCCGAAAGGAAGCACCTGTGAGCGACGACGAGATCAGCGTCAACATCGCGGCTCTGCCGACAGCGAGCATCAACCTGTCCGGCACCTTCGACTTCGGCGCCGATGACGTGGCGCGGATCTTCGACGTGCCGGCGGAACTCCTGCACATGGCCGTGCGCGCCCCGGACGGCTGCCTGCTGCTGAAGGGCCCGATCACGCGGTCCGAGTACGCAGCCGGGAAGTTCGAGGGAACGCTCGGCGGGCTCGCCTACGACGGCCGGCTCCCCGGCGGTAAGCACATCCACACCCTGCCCTGGCACCGCCGCGGCTGGCGGCGGAAGCGCCCGTCGTGGTCCCGTCTTCGGTTGCGGGTCGGCTCGTGGATCGCCGGTGTGGACCTGGACGAGAGGGGCGACTGGTGAACGATCTTCTGGCGTGGCTCCGCGAACAGGTAGACACCGACGAGCGGCTGGCGCTCAGCACTCACGACACCGAACCGTGGAGCGTCGAGCCCTTCACGCCGAGCGAGCCCGGCGCCCTCCCCGCGTCGTCGTGGGTTGTCAGCGGCCCGGACGGCGAAGACGGCATTGCCGTAGTGAATGGCAGCTACCGGGCCGAGCACATCGCCAGCCACGATCCCGCTCGTGCTCTCCGTGAGGTAGCAGCGAAACGAGCGATCCTCGACGACTACGACGTGGCCGCCGTGTCTGTCGCCGCAGCCGTGGACACACCGCTTGCCGGCGCGACCCGTCTCCAGCTGCGCATCCGGTCTGAGGCGGTCCGCGCCATCGCTGCGATTTACGTAGATCGTCCAGGTTGGCGAGAGGAGTGGACAGCGTGAGCGACTACGGAAGCGCAGAGATCCGCCGCACCGACGACGGCCACCTGATCGTCGTCTCAGCCGACGAAGTGATCGGCATCAGCGTCGAACTGCTGGCCGAAGCGCTCGGCGGCGCCGGGCTGTGGGTGGACGACGGAACGGGGCTGCTGTGGTTGGCCGGTGACCCGAACTACCGCTACCGGCCGATTCGCTTCACCACTACGGTCCACGGACTCGACCCCAACACGGCGATGGAGGGCTCGCGGTTCGTCGTCTGTGAGCGTGTCCGGTGAGGGTCCGAATCGACGCCCACGGCCGCCAAGTAGAGCTTGAGGTGGACGACACCAACGTCACCCCAGACTCGGTGGCTGCTCTGGCGCGGATCTTGTGGGACCACACCGCCGGTCCTGAGCCGAGCGCAGCTGCGTACGGGTTCACCACGGCCCGCTCGGCCGCCCCGTCCGGCCCGGCATGGTTCCGACGCGATCAACCGGAGGTGCGATGACCGACCACATGGCAGACCTGCTCGCCGCGGCCGACGAACTCACCGACCCCCGCGTCGAGGAGACCACCGAACACCGCTGCATCACCTGCCCCCGGCTGCGCCCCACCCACCCGCCGCGCCGGCCCAACGCCATGCCCGTCTGCGACGGCTGCCGCGACCGCGTCCACCGGGAGCTGAAGGAACTCACCGACGCCTACGCCGCCATCGCGCTCGAACCCGGCCGGCACGGCACCGAGCGGATGAGCACCGCCTTCGGTCCCCGACTCCCGGCCGCCCTGGGCGCGTTGAACCTGCTCGGCCCCGGCTCACTCGACGCCCCCTACACCGTCGACGACCGTGGCGTCCCCGACCAGGTGGGCGAACTCCCCGCGCTCTACCTGCTCGACCAGTGGGTCATCGACTGGCGCCACACCCGCGACATGCACGAGCACATGCCCGACCCCACCATGTCCGCCATCACCCGCTGGTTGCTGGACCGGTTGGACTGGGCATTCACCCACCATGCCGCCGTCGACGACTTCGCCCACGACCTGTCCCGGATAACCGTAGCCGTGCGCGCCATCACTCAGACCTCCCAGTACCGGGGCGAAGACGCCGGCAAGTGCCCGGCCCTCACCCGCGACGAGACGCCCTGCGGCACCCAGCTCCGCGTCGACCCGTACACCGACGTGATCGCCTGCCACCGCTGCGGCACATCCTGGCACCGCCGCAAGGGAGACTGGCTGAGACTGCGAGGCGCACAGGTCGAGCAAGCGAAGGTGACGGCGTGACCTACCGAGCCGTCTACCGACACGTCCTCATCTGCGACGGCTGCGAGGCCGAGTTGCCCGAAGCGGCGACAGCCACCGAGTCCCGAGCAGCGGCCTACGTTGCCGGATGGCGGTTCCCCTCCCGCGTCAAGGTGGACGGCAAGCCTGCCATGGACAGCAGCGACGTGTGCCCCGCCTGCCTGCCGAACTGGACGCCGCAGCAAGCGTTACGCGGGAAGCGCCCAGCGTGAACACCTGGACCACCGCCGAAGCCGCCCACGCCGCCGGTGTCCACCCGTCCAGCTTCGCCCGCTGGGCCAAGGCCCGTGGACTCGAACCGCTCCACCGTGTCCGCATCGGACGATCCACCGTGACGGTGTGGTTACGCGCGGCGGTAGTTGACGCCGGCGCCCGCGCGTGCTGAACTGATCACGATGGCCGGATCATGGCCAGAGCAGACAGCCCGGCGCAATGCTGCCGGGCATCGTGCTGTCTGGGGGCAGTCGTGACCTGGACCTGCTTCTGCGGCGACCCCTGCCCCGACTGGCTCGCCCTGTCCAACCACCTGCGCCTACTTCACCCGGACGTAGACCGGGAGGTAGAGACGTGGCCAAGTCTTCCGGCCGCACCACCCGCCGCTGGCGCACCGTCATCCGCCCGACCGTTCTCGGTAGCTCCGACGTGTGCTGGTGGTGCGGCCACACCGGCGCGAGAGCCGTGGACCATCTCATCCCGCTCAGCCAAGCCCCCGACCTGGCGGAAGAGCTGACCAACCTGGCCCCCATCCACGGCCGGGAGCGCTGCCCCACCTGCCGCCGCAACTGCAACAGCGAACGCGGCCGCTCAGCCAAGCCCCCCGTCACTGCGGGTTCCCGGGACTGGTGATGCTCACCGTCGTCACCGGACCACCGTGCTCGGGCAAGTCCACCTACGTCCGCACCCACGCGAGACCGGGCGACATCGTCATCGACTTCGACCTGCTCGCCCAGGCCTTCGGCTCGTCCACCCCGCACGACCACACCGCCCCCGTCCGGCACGTCACCATCCAAGCCCGACGTGCAGCCATCGCCGCAGCCATCACGGTCAGCGACAAGGTTGACGTGTGGATCGTGGACTGCAACATCAGCCCCGAACGTCACGGGGCGTATCAGCGGGCAGGGGCACACATCGTCCGGGTGGACGCATCCCCGGAGGAGCTACACCGCAGGGCGAATGCGGAGCGGCCCCATCTGTGGCACCGGCTGATCGACCAGTGGCAACCCATCGCCAGTGACGCACAGTCATCACGCGAGTGGTGAGGGACAGGGTGCAAGGGCTACACACAGTGACGATGGTGCGTGTGCAGTCCATGATCACATGCATGTGCCAAGAGCACGTGAGTCCACATAGCACAGAGTCCAAGCCTGTGACCTGCATGAACGTGGCAGGGCCGGGGGTGGGGTACTCACGCAAACCGGACAAACGG
>Ga0105147_100079_pt1 | contig 11126 bp, 28 predicted proteins | sample RS_189metaG_FD_91501 | JGI IMG/M metagenome (GOLD analysis project Ga0105147, IMG submission 91501) | Switchgrass associated microbial communities from Austin, Texas, USA, to study host-microbe interactions - RS_189 metaG | ecosystem: Host-associated > Plants > Roots > Rhizosphere | place: USA... | reverse complement strand
TTCCTTCTTTCCTTCTTTCACCACTCTTCTGCTCTTCACTTCTTCTCTTTGCTTCGTGTGCGCCGCGCACTTATCCCGGCAAACAACCCCCTGCGGGACATGGCGTTACTGACGCTTTTGATCTCCTTGCGGGCCATGATGACCAACTGCTCTATGCTCACGCCCGGCTCAGCCATCCGATTGGCGAGCGCGATTTCTGGCGCGCTCAAGCCGTGCCGGTGGAGGCAGGCGAAAAGCATCTCTCTATCGAGAACCCATTGACTGACGGGCTTCATACGCCTGCAACTCCAGATTGAACTGCCGCCTGTTACGATGAATGATGCCGCAGACCGCATCCTTGCTCTTACCAATGCGCGCGCCGACCTCGCTGTAATGCAAGCCGCCGCGAACGAGCCTTGCGATCTGGGGGATAAGAGGGAGGCCGGAATTCCTGGGGGGCGGACGCCGAAAGCGCGGAAGGCCATGATTGCTGCGAGCGTTCTTCACGCTACTGATCGGCAGCCCCATCTTCGCCGCCGTCTCTTCCAGTGTCATGCCGGCCTCGATGCATGTGCGAAGCTCAGCCAGGACGGCTGGTGTGTAGATGGTGTTGGGATTGACGCGCTTGGGATGCCTTGCGCGAAGCTTGGCCTGATAAAGCCTTCTGCATTCATAGCAGCGCGAGTCCGGCCCCTCGTAGGGGCGATCAGTTGTTGCCTTGCGCCATGGGAATTGTTCGACAGGCTTTGCCTTCTTGCAACAACGGCACGTCTTCTCCTGCTGCTTGACAGCGCCGGACATGGGGTCAATCCACCTCATGCCGCCACCTCGTCAGACAGAGTGATCCGATAGCCCGTGCTGTGCGTATTGGGGATATCCACCCCGATCGGGCGAAGCTTGCGGCGCAGCCTGCTGGCAACCGTCCTGATGACGCCGACGGCATCGCTAGGCTCATGCGCCGCGCCATAAATCTCAGCGATCAGCGCCGACTTGCGGGCGCATCCCGGATATCTCCGAGCCAGCACATGCATGAATTCGGCCTCAAGCGGCGTGACAAAGACCGACACCCCGCCGCGCGCTATGCAATTCGTTTCCAGCGAAACGATCAGATCCGATCCGACTTTCTGGCCGCAGGTGGGGCAGCAACTCATGCCGCCCTCCGCTGAGCTGCCGAGCGCATAAGCTCTTCCGGCGACACATAGGCGCGACGTTCGCGCGCCTTCTCGACCAGATCCGTCCAATATTTGTCAGGGATCGAATTGCGGCGCTTCCACCCGCGCGCCGTATTCCGCTTGACACCCATGTCAGCGGCGAAGTCGGCGAGCGTCGGCCAAAGCTTGATGATGTCGGAGTGATTTAGTTGCATGGGCGTCATAGTACAAAATGTGCCACACATTGCAACACCAAATGTGCTGTGCATAGTGCGATTATGCGTGTCATGACCGATCACACCACATCCCCAGGCGAGCGCCTTCGCACCCTGCGCAAGGCTCGCGGCTATGAGAGAGCAGAAGACCTCGCCCGAGCTGCCGGGCGGGCGACATCAAGCGTTCTGATGCACGAACGCGATGAGCGTGGCATCACGCCAAGAATGGCGCGCACCTATGCACGTTTGCTTAAAACGACGCCGGAGGCATTGCTTTATGGTAAACAATTTAACCAAGATATTGAGAATGCAACTCTAAATAAGCCCCAAGGCATTGCACCAACTGGCTTGCCTCTTTTATCATGCCTCGACATTGAGCAATTCCGCTCAATTGCTCGTGGTGCAATCCCCATGTCTGATGAGTTAACGTTTGTTCCGGCTGAACTTGATTGTGGTAAACGATCATTTACGATTAAAGTAAGCGATAAGTCGATGGAATGCGCCTCCAGGGAAGCGATCTTCGAAGGCGAGATTGTCGTCATCGATCCCGAGAGAGAATATGCTGCCGGGGACATCGTTGCTGCCGTGGCGCCGGGATTTGACGGGATTATTCTGAGAAAGTACCGAGTCAATCATTTCGACGAAGAAAATCACCCGATCTTCGATCTTGTTTCGCTCAATCCCGATTACCCGAGTGTGCTCAATGCCCATGCTGGAAATGTCGATATCGTCGGGCGAATCATCAGCGCCACACGTGTTATCTAAGTTTTAAGAAAAAAGGACATGGCACAAAACGTGCCGTTTCGCTTGACCAAAGATCGCACAAATTGTACGCCTATGTGAGCAGCAATCGAGGCTCACATGACCATTCCGCGCGTCTTCCCTCCCCATGACAACCACGTCGCCGAATACTGGCATCAGTTCGGCGTCCGCTTCGCCAAATGGCGCGGATCGCCACGGCGCGATGATTGGCGTGGGGCAGGCTTGGCGGCGATGTGGTCGGCGATCCTGGCGTGGCAGGCGATAAGGCTGGCCGTGAGGAGTGGGAGATGATTGCTGTGTTTGTTCCGGGCGATCCGGCATCCCAGGGCAGCAAACGCCACGTTGGCGGCGGTCGCATGGTTGAAAGCTCCAAAAAGCTAAAGCCATGGCGTTCGGATGTTCGCTGCCATCTTTTGGATGACGAAAATCAGCCAAAGGCCCGCTTTGATGGAGCCGTGCATGTGGAGGCTGAATTCGTCATGCCTCGCCCGGCAGGAACGCCAAAGCGCTCAGAGCCGCCGGCAGTGAAGAAAGCCGACCTCGACAAGCTGCTGCGCGCGATTTTTGACGCCATCACGTCGTCTGGCGTCTGGCGTGATGATAAGCAGGTCGTCAGTGTCTCTGCCGCCAAAAGGCTCGCCAAGATTGGCGAGACGCCCGGCCTCCACCTCGAAATCATGAATGCAAAATGACCGCCTTCGCCCAGCTTCGCCTCAAGGCCAGCGAGTTTTTCATCTGGTGCGCCGTGACAGTTATGGCGCCACGTGAGGGCGAGATCTATGCGCGCTGGATGCGCCAGGCCAGTCGAGAGGCTTGGGCGCCCGCATGGGAGAGCGAGCGCCGGAAGTAGGGCGGGGTTTTCAGGACTTAGCTGTTGCCGAATGTCGGAAAAGGAACGACACGTTTTGCAAGTTCGATGCATTGACGGCATAGCGGCGGATTGAACGAAACAGCAGGTCCAGTCCAGCACGAGCAACAAACAGGGGTTGGACCGTTCTCAACCTTGCCGGAGTGGGTCTGCAATTCATTCACAAAAGCCTGCAATGCGTTTCCAAGCGTCACTCTTTCATCAGCCGTGAAGTCATATTTTTCGGCAAGGCCGAAGATCATTTGCCGCAGAGCTTCGGCGGAAGCCCCGTTCTGATGCCAATGGTATCTGGACATAGCCCATTCCGTGATGTCTTCGATTTCGCCGGTCGTGGTTGGCTCACAGGTCTCAGTGGACACGCTTGAGCAACACTCCATATAGCGCCGTCTCCAGTTGAGACAGGTTCTCTAGTGCAGCGTCGGCCATCATCCCAGCGCAATCCGGGTCTTTGGCCACCCGCCCCATGAGATAGCGCATGTCTGCTTTCAACTTAATCAGCGGAATTTGGATGTCTTCTGGAAGATCGGCCAGTATTGGCGCTGACCCTTTCAGCTTAGCGTGAAAGCGCTTTTGCTGCTCTTCATTGTCGAAGTTGAAAGTGATCGTTTCGGTGATTTTGGCCATAGGGCGCTCCGGGGGGTTAGTGGGATTGCTAGCGACTTGCGATCAGATCATGTATCTGCCCGGCCAACACCCAGTCATTGCCGACAAGCTGGCTGCGATCACGCCACCATTCCTTCGGTGCCGGCGCGGCAATGGTCTTGATCTTCGTAAGCGCCGCCTCGTGAACAGGGGCGCTGGACTGGCGGCAGTCCGCTGCGGATTTCATCCAGCCTGCCACGGCAGCTATCTGCTTATCTGTGGCCTCGACGCCTTCGGCTTCGAGCGCTTCGGCTACGGCTTCTTTCCAGTATTCCATTGGGCTACGGCCTTCGGGGGGTTAAACAGGTTTTAGGTAAGGCCGTGCTCAGCATGATCGTGAACATCCGAATACGGTTCGGGTGGGTTCAGCCGCTTCAGGACCTTCGCGCATCGGGGGCACACCTTCAGCTTCTCTGGTGCCCAGCCGCTCCAGGTGATTGACGGCCTCTTGCCGCAAAGAGCTTTCCCGAGAGCGTGAACGTCCCGACCTTCAGGGTTCTCGATAAGATGAGCGACCGTGCCGCCGCCTCGCTCGCATCCATTGCGCAGCGGGCCAGCCATTGTCGCGCGAGTAAGGTTCATCAGGGCCTCCGGGGTTATTGAGATTTCGGGAAGACGCAGACGTGAGGCGAAAACGTACCGTCAGCTTTCCACTCGCCTTTTGCGTTGATGCAGGCGAGATGTAGGTCGTTCACGGACGTAGGGCCGCCGCGCTGCGCCGTGCAGTACGCCAGTGGGCCGCACACCGCCAAGACGATAAGTGCGATGCCGGCTAACGCTTGAAAATCAACGCTCATAGGCGCTCCGGCGGTTGTTAGTATTTGGCGAAGCGCACGTTTTCACGATAGCGCTCCAGGGTATCAGGCAGATTGTTTGTCCCTCTCTCCTCCGTTTCCGCCTCCTCATCAAAAAAGCATGGCTCGCAGAGATCAGGTATATCGTGCGACCCATAGAGGCCGCTCTGCCCGCTGCTGTTGCGTGACCCGCGCCAGCCCCCACAGCGCGGGCAATTTCTATACGGAGGCATAGGCCAGACCATAGCTCGGTCCTCCGGGCGGTTTATGGGTTCAGGCGATATCGTCTGCATCAGGCATCAGGTCGCCGCGATCTTTGATGCGCGCCTTCACCCAATTGCGAACTTCAGTTGCGCTGGCGAACGACAGCGGCGTAGCTCTCGTCTCGCTATCTGCTTCGTAAGCGCCCCACGAACTGTTCGACATCTGAAGCGCCATAGCGACGATTTGGCCGTCGCGCAGTATGCGTTTAGCACAAGGGTCGCCGGTCGCTTCGATCTTGAACTTTCCGGTCACATCGGCCTCCGGGCGGTTGTTGGGTTATGAATTCGGGTGCCTGTAACGCACGTCAATTTCTTCTGCCGCGCGCTGAAATCCGCCCTCCCAGGCCTCATGAAGCCATGAGCTCTTGCGAAACGGGTTTTGCTTTTCCGCGTCGCCGCGAGCAACGGCGTATGCCGTATCAAACCCTTGATCGCGCGCAGTTTCTTCAGCCTTGTCATGATTCATGACGATCTCCAGCGGTTATTAAGATTGAAGAGGGCCGCCCAACATGATGCGGAGCGTGCGGGATCGGCCGAGCCAAAAGCTAAAGTCCCATTTGCGTGGACCACGCCGCACCCACCCAAACGGCTCAACTCCGTTAATAATCTGAATTCTCTTCACGGCTTTTATCCTTAAACCTTCACTCGACGAACGCACACGGCCCCCTTCAGGGAAGGGAATTGGAACGGCTTGACGGGCGGCAAGGCCATCTCGGCGCGGAGACGCATTTCGTCGGCAACCATCCACACCGGTTCGCCAGCGTCATAAGCTGCGTGAAGGCGGCCGATATGCACCTGATCCACCGTGATTCCCGCGGCGCTGACCACGTTATGCTTGAAGATGTGGAAGGGGGTGGTCTCTTTGGTGCCGGCGTTGCGTGTGGTCATTTGCGTGTCTCCCGTCTTGTTGAGACGACCATACCGATTTGCCTTGACCGACGCAACACCTTTCTCTAGAAAAGTAGAAAGACAAGTCGAGAAGCCTTGCAGGAGGCCAGATTTTGGTACCTAAGGAAGCTGTGGGTAAATGGGCGATCATCACGCTTCACCCGACACTGCCGCCTCGGGCAGAGCAGATCGCTCGCGCTCGCGCATGGGCCGAAGACCCGGCGCTGATCGAGGATGACGTGCGCCATGTGCCTCGCACCACGAAGTGGGACGACAAATTTCCGGAGCGCGCTGAATTCCTTGGGAGGATGAAGGGCGCGGCGGATATCCGGCCGCAAATCGCCTTCTTCGCCACGCCCTTGTGCCTAGGCTTCGGCCGGGCGCATGCCGCGAAGACGGTGCAAGACTTCTGGGCGCTCGGCATCCACATCTATGTGCATTCTCCTGGCGCCGTGTATGCGCCGGGGGACGACGTGAGCGATCTGCTGGCCCGGGTCGCCACCGAGGCGAACGCTGGGTATCAGCGAAAGTATGACCGCAAGAAGGCGGTCGAGAAGAAGCGTAAATCGAAGAAACAGAGTTAGATCAAAGGAGCAGAAGACATGAAGAGGCGAACTTACCTCGCACACGACCTTTATCAGACAGGCGATACCGACGCGCCTGACCAAATCAAGGATCGCAATGGTGATGTGGCGCTTGAACTGTGCAAGCGCTGCGGTCAAGGCGAGGGCGATTTGCTGCGCGATTGCCCAGGCGACCGGATTCCTGATTGGCGGGACGCTAGCATGAAATTGTGCGATGCGCTCGACAGCGTACTGCACGAGGACTCGGACAAATCCGAGCAGGCCAAAACGACCGATCGCATCATCGCCTCTGAGCTTCTGCACATCGTGCGATCAGAATTGCTGTCCCGCTAGATCAAAGGAGCCATTAATCGACGAGGGGCTTGTGTCATGCCCGACAACCTAATCCAACGCCTGCGCGACATAGCCAGGCTCCGCGCCGAGCCAAACGAGCCCGGCGGATCGCCGCCCGAGGCCATGACGGAATGGATGGCGGCCGATGAGATCGTTCGGTTGCGGGAGGCGCTGGACGCGCGCCGCAACGAGGTGATCGACGAATGCGACAGCAAGGCCGCAGCCATGGCTTGGCTGAACCCAAGCACGGCGATGCTCGGGCCGGAGCAGAATTGTCTTCGCGTTGCCGACACTATCCGGGATCTGGAGACCATAGCGGAGAACCAGTCATGAACCACATACCTTCGGACATCGACGCCTTTTGCAAAGCGCTTCAGGCTGGCGCGAGGTCGTCGGCTATCGACGAAGCAATCAGAATTGCCGATGACACACTTCGCAAAATCAACGCGCGCGGCACATGGGATGACAAAGATCGCCATGTAAACGATGGCGCTGCGGCTGCGGCGCAGGAAATAGGGAACGCGCTCCGTGCGCTAAAGGCCATCTAAAAAACGAGCGTTTTTTGAACAGATCGAAATGACACCCGTTTTGTAGCGTTATTTTGTACGAAAACTCATCTGAAAATCAAAATATGGAAAACGATTATCGCGAAACAAACGAAAGAAATACAAATGACACGACACAACAAGGCAATCGGCACTCGACAAATAAAGGAATTTCCAGTCGGAAGTTGGGTCTTCACCCTCGCCTGGATGGACGGGGAATTCCGCGAGACCTATTACCTGATCGACCCGCCGCGCCCATGCCGATACCCGGAGAACATACCCGTCGGCAGAAAGGGTCTCATCCAGGCAAACCCGACAGCAGAAGAACTGCGCTACGTGCGTATCCTGGAAACGCCTTGCCGCGATCCAGGAGAGATCGACGGGAGGACGCCAGTCTTATTGCTGGAGCTTGGTGTCTCGCATTTTTATGAGCGATATTTCAAATCGCGAAGCAATGCGCAATCGACAAATGAAACAAACGCGCTGAGTAACCCTCCCGCCACATCCTCGCCAAATCCGCCCAAATAAGGGCAATTCCCCCTTCACATAATACACAGGGTGCGCTTAGCGTGCCCTGCAATCGGCAGGCGAGCCGAGGTAACGAGGGGAACAGCAATGAAGAAACTTCTGATCACCACAGCCAGCGTTCTGGCTCTCAGCACGGGCGCCTATGCGTCCGATCTGCGCGGGAGCATCAAAGATCCTGTGTTCACCGGGCCTGTCACGCACACCTGGACTGGCTTCTATATCGGCATCGAGGCGGGCGGCGGTGCTGGCGTGTTCGATGCGGCGCGCGCGATCGAGCATGGCCTGGACTTCTTCCACACCAATGAAGGCGTCCGCGAAGACGTGCGCATCCTGACCGACCGAGAGTCTTCCAAGCTCGATCTGGGCATGGAAGGCATCTTCGGTGGCCTCAATGCCGAATACAAGCTCCAGCTCGGTCAGGCGGTCGTCGGCGTGTTCGGCAACTTCGACTGGTCCGGCATGGAAGGCAGCCACTCCTACAGCCGCGAGATCGTCATCCACACTGATCCTGACTTCCAGCTCGCCCATGAGAGCGGCCGGCTGAATGTCGAGAAAGAATGGAATGCCGATCTGGGCGTCAAGCTCGGCTGGCTTTATACGCCGGACACGCTGGTATATGGCCTCATCGGGGCGTCGTGGGGGCGCTTCAACCTGAAGGGCGGCTCGGATCTGTCGTTCATCGAGGGGGAATTTGCGCCGTTTCCGGGATCGTCGTTCAATCAGAGCGAAACGATCGTGGGATTGACGCTCGGCGCCGGCATCGAAACGCGGCTGGATGAGGCCAAGCGCCTGACGCTCGGCCTTGAAGGCCGGTATACGCGCTACACCGGACTGGACGATGCCTTCAGCGATTTCAACGACATCGGCGAGGACTGCGGCGTATCGTTTTCCACCGCTGATCGCGTCGATGGCGATATCTCCGAATGGACAGCCCGGATGACGCTGAAGTATAAGATCAACTAGCCTCGCCTGCCTGTTCTCTCTGTCGCCCTTCGGGGCGTGGGTTGAAACCCTCTGAAGATCCCCAATCTTCATCTCTGATGCGGGGCAAGGCGGCTCGGAGGTCTTGACGCTTCTCCCTCCGAGCCGTTCTTATATCAGTCTCCCAAAGCGCGCCTTGCCTGCCCTTTACCCACATAAGGCAAACGCGCCAGGCCAGGAGGACCGCAGATCTTCCTGGCCGACTCTCAAGGCGATATTAGGGCGAGGCAATCGCCGGCTTGGATATCATGCTTTCAAAGTGCTTGATGCGGCTGTCAAGCGCCGTAAGCGCATCCCTGATTGACCATGTATTTCCAAACTGCTCTTCAAGACGCTTAATGCGGTCAGTTGTCGCTGCCTCTCCGAACTTGATGCGCTCATCAATGCGCCTCATGCGCTCGTCATTTTGCTCCCATTCTCTGGCGTGAGTTCTGGCGGGCACCATATCAGTTCTGATGATCGCGCTCATCTCCTTCACGCTCGCGATTAGATCCTGATCCTTCTCCTTCAGCGGCCCGATCTTCGAATTGTCTATGTAGGCATATAAGCTGAAAATCCCGATCAGCACGCTGACATAGAGCTGCCAAGGCTGCCGGCTGCGCTCGTCAATTTTGGCGCCAAGGGCCTGCGAGATGCCGCGAATTTCGGATGATAGCGCCGTCTGGACGGCGTTGAGCGATGAGCTTAGCTCATTGACGCGGCCCTCAAGCGCCTGCGTGCGAATGCCAAGCGTTGCGATCGCGGCGTTGTCTTGGTTCATCGTCGATTTACCCGATGGGTTACTGCTCGCCATGGCGTCCCTTCGTAAAAACTCGTGGGACTCCGAAAAAACCGCGCGGAAAATCGCGATTCAGGTTAACGAGTAAGTCCCTTGGGCGAAGTCTCATTTCGCTGCTTGGGTGGCAGGTGGGGTCGCGCCTATCGTGGGCGGCCTCACCCGCTATGAGCGCCGTTGTCGGCATCTCCTGGCGCGCTCGCGCATCTGGATGTGTTCTCTCAAGGCTCGCTCTGCTACCGATCCTGCCGGCATGCGCTCAATTTCATCGGCGAGCCGGGCTTGATAAGCTTTCGGCCAGTCAGTTAACTGCGGACATACGACGACGGGTGGGATGGCGGCTGTTTCGCATTGGAAGATGAACAGGAAGCCGTAGCACGTCAGTTGCATAAATCACGCTTTTCCAATAGGCTGCGAGGGCAGTCAGCAGTGTGGAGATACTGCTTGGGGTCGCGCCCCAAGCGAGGTCGGGAAGTCTGGGGAGCTATTAGAGGCTTTGATCCTGACTTAAGCCTTGGGAACCCGCGCACTGAAAAGGATTTCTAGAGTCCGTCCTGACTGCTCATATCCCTAGCACCTTCTCGCGATACGCCATCAGATCGGCCTCCCGCGCGTCGCCAAACGCCCAGCGCATGACCAGCTCGTTAAGCTCCACGTCACATTCACGACAAACGCCTCTATAGACATTTCCGTCAGAGCAGATCTGCCATTGGTGGACGGCGCGACGCCCGCAGCCGCGAATGCACTTCATGCGAGACAGGCCGATTGCTGTGTAGGGCTTGCGCCTCACGCCAACCCCTCCCGCAATCGCTTCAGCAAGTCATCCCGCTCCGGCATCTCGACGGCGCCCATATCGCGCTCGACCTTCAGCGCCTCGACGGCCGCATCTTGCACGGTCTCGGCACGCCCGCGCGCCCTGGCGTCCTCGCTCGCCTTCCATGTCTTGAAGAAATCGAGCAGCACGTTGCCGAAGGCCGATAAAGCTGCTTCGACCAGAACAGCCAGCATCAGCCCGTGACGCTCAGCCTGTCGGCGCGAATGCCCTGCGTATCCTCGACTTCGACGATTGCCCTAGCCGACAGCGTAGCGAAGTCAGGCTTCGCCACGGCAGCATCGACATTCAGACGCGCATAGAGCTTTTCGGCGATATCGACCGGATCGCCCATGAACTTCTTGACCAGCGGCCCGCCATGCAGGAGCGCGTAACCAAGCGCCTCGCGCAGCACGGCGTTGCTGACATCGATCGTCAGCACCTTGTCTTTGGCGGCGTCCTTTGTCGCGTTGATGCCGAACGAGATGGCCTTGGCCAGCAGCTGGTCCGCACGCATGGTCATCAGCAGCGAATAGATCTGCGCCGGCAGAAAGCGGAACGCCCACATGACGACGGCAAACAGCGCCGTGCCGACATAGGCGAGCACATCGGACAGGATGTCGCCATAGGGAATGCTGAGCGGATCGCCGAGATTGACGGGCGAGACTGCGGCCAACAAAAAAGCCGCCTCGGGGGCGGCTGCGTATGCGGTCATTTTAACTCCTTACAGGCGCGCCCATTGCCAATGCATCCAATCGCGGTCAACTGCGCGCCCCAGGTTGACTACGCCCTCATCCTCGAAGATCTGATGCAGCTTATTGCAGTCCGGCAGCGCAAAGCGCGCCTTATCCTTGCCCCAGCGCAATTGATTCTGAACTGGATTCAGGTCAATCGCTATGCCCCAGGAATGCATGCTCCAGGCGTTCCCGCCCCGCATCTTCCGCACATTCAGGCACCCGCCAAACAGATCAATCCCGATCTCTCGGCGCATGTCCTCATCATAGGCG
>Ga0105147_100076_pt1 | contig 11326 bp, 23 predicted proteins | sample RS_189metaG_FD_91501 | JGI IMG/M metagenome (GOLD analysis project Ga0105147, IMG submission 91501) | Switchgrass associated microbial communities from Austin, Texas, USA, to study host-microbe interactions - RS_189 metaG | ecosystem: Host-associated > Plants > Roots > Rhizosphere | place: USA... | reverse complement strand
GCTGCGGAGGGATCGCGCCGGCCCTCTGCGCCACGTATTCGAGCACGGCGGCTTGCTCTTCCGGTGTTTCGAAGATGACTGCGAATTTCATTGGGATACCTTCCGGTGATTTGGCTAGCATCTAACTTGTTACAAGATACTCATTGAGCACGTCAAGGGGTGCAGCATGCATCGCTTCACCTTCTATCTGCGCTATTGCAGCGGTTTTGGCCGCGACAATTCTGTTGACAACTTCGTCTAGCGTCCGCGCCAGAGTAATGAAGCGGGCGCGGACCTTACGCGCCTGTCCGATACGATGCACGCGCATAATTGCTTGCGCATTGCCGGCCGGAGACCAGTCGCTTTCAAAAATGTCAATCTCACACGCCGCCGTAAGCGTGATGCCGACACCGGCAGCGCGTATCTGCCCGAGAAACACACGGCACGCAGCATCGCCTTGAAACGCTTCCACCGCATACTTGCGCTGCGCCTCAGACGTGTCGCCGTTGACGAGCACGGCACCGATACCGTTCCTCATAAGCTCGTCACGGATCATGGTCATCGCGTCGCGATGCAATCCGTAAATGACGCGCTTCTCATACGACTGCCGTAATTCGTCAACGACCATCTGTGCGTAGCCGGGCGCTTTGGCTTCGCCGATCAGACGCCGCAACGTTGCGATATGTTGTGCGTCAAGAAACGACAAGCCGCCTTGCTCAAGCGCTAGGATGATCGCTGCGTCAAGATGTGGGTACTCGCGAAGAAACTGCACAAGCTGTTCGGTGTCGCCGTCCACTAGCGTTGACGTCAGGAAGATCGGCGGTAGCTGCGGTTGTACCTCACGTTTCGTACGTCGCAGGCTGTTGTTCTCAATCAGCGCTTTGAGTTCCGGCACCATTTCGGGGCGCGGTTCCTGTCGACTGCCGTACGTCGTGCGGTGCTTGAAAAAGTAACGCTTGATAAACGCTTCTTCCGACATGTCGAGCGCGAAGCACATGCGCAAGAAAGTGTATATGTCGAGCGGATCGTTCGCCATGGGCGTGCCGGTGATATGCCAGCTATGCTTTGCCCACGATATAAGCCCCTGCCATCCGTCAAGGTCGGGGCCTAGTAGCGCACTGGTACGATTGGCACGGCTGTTCTTGAGGTAGTGCGCTTCGTCCATCGCGACGAAGTCAATGCACTCGCCTTGCCGCTCCATATCCTTTGCCCATTTGGTCGCCATTTCGTATGAGGCAACCATGATATGAAAGCGCCCGCGCTTCCACGCCGTGTAGTCGTGTATGTTCATCGCCTTCACGATGCGGCGCGGCCGATCGGAGAATTTTCGGAACTCGCCGATCCAGTTTTCACGCAGCATCGCCGGGCAGATGACGACGCCGCGTTCCGCGTTGAGAAGATCGATAGCGCCGATCGTCGTCGCCGTCTTGCCGATACCCATTTCGTCGTGCAACCCGAAGCGATTGCGCGCCGCTAGGCATTGGCTGCCGTAAATCTGATAGTCCATTAACGGGAGGGCCATAGAGCGCTCACAATTGTTGACGTAGCCATGGCGACGAACATTACGGACAGTGCTGTAAACCAGAAGCCGCCACGTACCAGATCGACAGCAATGATCCAGCCTGCTACATCGATGTACGTAAAGCGAGCCTTGCCCGTCCACGCAAGTGCGTGGCGCCACCACATTATTCGAACTCCAATATGATTTGATCGTACACGCGCAAGCATGTGACGATGCGCTTGCAGTTCCGGTGCCGTAGCTCTTCCATGATTTCGGTACGCAGTGCGTGCCGGTACGCCGGAAACGTATTCCAGTCGTCCGGCATGTAGCGTACGGCAAGGATCAAACGCCGGTTCATGGCTAGCCTCCCGACGCTGCTGCACGGCTTTCATGCGCGAGCTTGAGCGTCTTGCGTGGTTCGAACGTGGGGTCCGTCCAACGCCGCCACATACGCATTGCGTTGCTATGCAATTGATCCAACGTGTGATCGTTGATAATCACCCACTCGGCGCCACCTTCTGCCGGCGTGATCCACTCGCCGATGTCGCCGCGCCACGTGTTGTGCCCTTCGCGCACGAGATGCGCCAGCAACACGTCGCGCACGCCGACCAATGATATCGCAGCGGCGTACTCATTGGAGAAACGACAGTCGGGCACGAGAATGGTTTCTGTGCCGGCTTTAATCAACTCGGCGGCTCGTGCCGTCCATAGTTCAGCCCATACGGCATGCGCGCCTTTCGCTTCGACGATCCGGCGCGTTTCAATATACGCTTCGCGCGGCGTCTTGCCGTCAAGAAGCGGCATGGGCGTGTCTTTCGTCTCGTCAAGCTTCGGCCATGCGTCGACAGGTAAACCGTACCTCTCGCATGTCATCTGTTTCATCGCCAGCGCTACCGGTACGATCGCCGCATGCCGCGCCGATCGATGTATGCGCCCCGCCGCTTCGTCTTTGCCAGTGCCACGCGGCGAGTTGAAACAGACGATACGTGCCATTGCTTATCTCCGGTAAGCTATGCGCCATTGGTCTTCGGTAATGAGCGCGGGTTGATCGGTCTTGTAGACGTAGTCAAGGCAATACTTCGCCATCATCGCCGCTTCCATGCGGTCAATGCGTGGCGCTCTCTTCGCTGTGTAGAACAATCCGACGAATGCGGGAAATGTCTTGCACGCTACCTGTTCGATCGCTTTCAGCGCGACCCTGCGTGCAGCGCCGCTTTCAGGCTTGCCGGGCACGCGCATAACGCGCTTCCATACTTCCGGCTCAACGGTCTCTATAGGCAGCTTGTTCGCTATGCAGCCCATGTGTATCACACCGGTGCCGAAACCAAAGTTGAAGCCGGCAGATGCGCTTTGCCGTTTCCGCCCGCCGACGCGCTCGATTAGAACAAGTTCCACGCCATACATTTTCGCGTATTGCAGTATGACGTTCAACTCGTAAGCGTCAATACGACGGCGCAGCTTGCCACCCACGGGTATTTCGTAAATCGGCATGTCCTCGACATGGAGCGACACGCCATCATAGATGGCTGTCGCTCCCGTCGTACCGGGGTCTACCGCCATGACGATCGGCATTACGTATCTCTCATCGCATACGCAATGCAGCGAATGTACGGCTGTTCGTCGATATCCTTGCCGGCGAACGCCATCTTCACCTTGTACGTGCAGCCGTCTTCCAGCCCCTTGCGGTAGAGCGCTTCGGCAAGTCCGTCTTGTATGTTGGCGGGCCAATCGTTGAACTCGCCTTCAAGTAAGACGGACGTGTGCACGAAGCAATCGACTTCTACATACCGCTTAGGCATCTTCCACCGGGACGTCAAAGCTCTCGGCGATTTCCATAGTTATGGTAGGACCGCCGACAACGACGATTGTCCACTTTGCGCCTTCGTCAGTGAAGCGCACAGTATGCGTGTCGCTGTACTGACGAAGCACTTTGTCGTACACGCTCATACGCGCTACTTCGGCGCTGTCGTAATCCGGCGGGTACTCGTCGACGACGTGTCGGTTGTCGTCTTCCGTCTCTATCGTACGCAAGATGGTCATACGTCGTCCTCCACACGTTTACGCCGCATCGCGACGTTCAGGTTAAGCACGTTGACCGCATCGGGTAGCCGCATGACATTGCTGAAACGCGTGCTCAGAAAGATGCGGTGCATTCTGTCGTACACGTCGCCGACAATAACGAAGGGCGTATCGGCCGGTAGACTGGCGACGTCGCCGATGTCGAGACCATCTGACGCGACGACATGGAACGCCTCGTTAAACGGATCGATGGCGTATTGCTGGCATTCCTGCGCAAACGTGTCGAGCGTTGCCGTCAGGATCAGCACTGCGTCGGGATAGACTTCGATCATACCATTGTCTTCGGCCATCACACTTCCCCTCTGATACGTGCCCTTTCGTACGCTCTGCGCTTACGCTGTCGCGTAAGCTTCTGCTGCATTTCCGAACGTAAGGCGAGCAACGCTGCCAAGCGCTCGTCTACTACATCAGCGATGACAGCCCATACAGGACCGTCCTCGATTTCCAGATTATGCCGGTCCATCGCTATGAGGCGTTCTAGATATGACGTCCGAATGCCCGCCATCTTGGCAAGCTGAGCGGGCGTCATACCAAGCACGTCCATTGCACGTTTGATAGAACTATCTCGGAAAACCATATTTCTTCGCGATTCGTCGTAGTTTGCGTTTGTACTCAGGCATGTAGAGCGATGCAGTAGGCGGAGCCGGCTCGCAAGCCGGCTCTTCGTCGTCCTTATCCCATATGCGGTTGCAGATCACGCACTTGAGTTGATCGCTACCCCATACGTGCACGAGTTCATGCTTTTCGGTGCGCATGGGCTTTCACCGGCTTGATTTCCGGCGCCGGCAGAATGCCGAGCACGACGCCGGCCTTGTGCAGAATGTTGAACACGTTCAGCTTGCGCGTCTGCCCGGCGACCGCCAACGCCATATCCGACGCCGACGACATAATTGCCGCACGCTGCTGCGGCAGCAGTCCCGGCGTACGATACGCCGCTTCGTACGGCAAACGTGCCGTCACGACGCCAGCGGTACGCCATACGCCACGTTTGCGACCGTTCTTGTCCGTTATGACGACGCGCTCCATGGGCTTGCCGTCCTTTGTGCGCTTATCGCTTTTCACTACCATTGTGTGTCTCCCGGATGGTGTAATCACGCTTGCGCGGCGTCGCTTTCTCTTCGCCGACAAGCTTGCTCTCCCCGACAGCGTACGTTTCATACGTGCCGTCAGGCATGCGACGAATGTAGCCGACGACTGTAACCCGTTCACCTTTGATCGTGCGTACAGCCATCGGCTACGCTCCTACTGCTGTTCGACGCCGCGCAGATAGTCCGACACCTGCTGCAACGCGTTCAGATGCTCGTCGACCATGTCTGCGAGCTTCTGGCGCTCACCCGGATCGAGCTTGCGCTGGTTCTTGCCGTTGACGATGTTGTTCAGCGTACCACGCGACAAGCCGAGCACGCTAGCGAGCGCGTCGTCCTTGGCGCTGGAATGCTGCTTGATCTGCGCCAGAGCCCAGCGCGTCAGTTCCGGCGAGAATTCGCCAGCGTTGACCGTCACGGGCTCTTCGGCCTTCCTGCGGGAACGACGGGCCGGCGCCGGGCTATCGGCCGTGGCGGACGGCGCAGGCGTCGCCGTTGCAACGACTGGTGCGCTGGGCGCCGGATCGGCGAATGCGGCGTACGGGTCCGCTTCCTCCGCTGCCGTCGCTGCGCTGGGCTCTTCGGCAGCCGGCGCCGGGACGCTGTTCGGCACCGTGTCTTCTGGTTCGAGATTGTACGGCGCCGCCGGGAAGTAGCCGACGAGCGCGTTGATTGCGGCTTCCGCGCCGTACTGACTGCGGAACGCACGCAGCACGCCGATATCCGTCAGGTACATGCCGAGCCGACCGGCCGCCGCCTGCGCCAGAATGTCGTCATTGTCGGACGCAAGGTCCAATTCGTCGCGAAGATTGTTCGGCATGCCGACCGCCGCCTTGATGCGGTTGACGACATGAAACACGCTGGTGTTCATGGCTTTTAGTTCCTCTTCTTCGGATGGCAGGGAACGCTCGTCGAGCGCGGTTTGTATGTCGGCACGTGTAAGCCCGATGACGTCGAGAATATCGACGGGAGTGTGTACGCCGGTTTCGTGATCGTAGTTGCCGGCGTTGTGCAGCAGCACGCGGTAAACCTCTTTGCCGAACTCGATCGACTTGTGTATGACCGCTTCGTCTTCGTGCAAGCGGCTGTCGATCGTGTGTCGCGCCAGCCAATCGGCTGTGAGCGCGCCGTTATACGGCTCAAATATGGTTTCTACCCTATCGTCAAGGGCGCTATCCCAGTCGTCGCCGTCGCGACCTTCCGGACGTACGCCGTATTCCGTGACGTAGTTCCACAGTGCCTCTTGTAGCGGCTGCTGCACGTATGCCATTGCCATCTGTACGGCATACTTCTGCGCGACTTTGCGCGCCGTTGCCATCGCGCCGATGACGTTGACGTTACGCTTATCCTTGATTTCAGGATGATCGAGCATGCCGCCAAGCACGGCGACGGGACCGCCCGTCAGTTGCTCTAACGTGAAGGGTGCTTTCGCCATGGCTGTCTCCCGGTACACACTTACGCCGCCCCGCATTTCTGCGGAGCGGCGTCTTGAATGTACCGCGATCAGGCGGACGGCGGGGCCGGCGGCGTCGGAGACGACGGCGGGGCCGGCGGAGCGGCAGCAGCAGCAGCCGGCACAGCAGCTTCCGTGACGACACGGATGACGACGACGCCGAGCCGGCCTTTGTACGTCTGCGTGCGCACCGCGTACGCCTTGGACGGATCGGCCTTGGTGATCTTGCGGCCGCGCGAAGAAGCGTTATTCGCGAGCTTGCGCGTCGCTTCCTTGAAGGCTTTCGCCTTCTCCGCTTCGTCCGTGATGTTCGGATCGATTTCAGCCGGCAGGAAGAGCGCGGCGAGCTTGCCGGGCTGCGGCGTCGGCAGGTTTTCCATGTCCTGCTGAAGCTTGTTGGTTTCGCCAGCCTTGGCGAAGCCGCCGCGCGCCAGCGCAGGGACGTCCGGCAGAACGAGGGTTTCGTACGCGAAAGCGTGCGAGGGCGCGACGGGAGTGGAAGGCGCTTTTGCCATGGTTTCTCTCCTGATGGCGGTTGCAGAAATTCAGCGTGAACTTGTTAGACGTAAACCGGAGCGCCGTCAAGCGCCCCGGTCAACGATAGCTGGCACGATTTCCAGCACGCGCGCAACCGGTAATGTACGCATCGTCACAACAAATGGACGATAGCGGTGTTGCATTAGTTGCGGCTGCCGGCGCCAGTGCTCGACAAGACGACCATGTGTGCAATGGACGTCTGGCACTTTGCCGTGCGTTATGAGCGTGGCGAGCTTGCCGGCAGCTTCTATGCTGTCGGCAAGCACGTAAACGGCGCGCGTCGTCATTGTTTCCGCGCGTACGCGCTGCGCAGTCTGTCGGCATTCTCTTTGAATTGCTTGGACTGCAACGCCAGATGGTCGCCGACAGCATCGAAAGCGTTCGCGAGTTCCGTCAGTATCGTGACGGTTTCCTCTTCGTTGAGCGCTTTCGGGGTAGGGGCGAACATTAGGCGTTCGTGCTTTTGAAGAATGGAATTCGCCTGTCGGTTGAACAGGTCGTGCACACAAGCACGCACCGCATCGCATTGCATCGCGAACGCTTCAAGCGTCGTGATGGGACCGGTTATTGGCACTTCACGCTTTTTGTAATTCACGGCTTCTCTCCCGGTTGCTTTGGGTAAACCCACACGATGTAGAGCGGACGTGGTGGCCAAACAAGCGCTGCCAAATCCCGTCGTGCACGCCATTGCGCTCTTTCACGCGTCATGTGCGCCGAATAGGTTATGTGGTGCCAATGTCCTGTCGGCGTTAGCACCGCAGCACGTACGCGCCAGTAGTCGCCGCCCCTCATCTGTTTGCGGTCTAGTACAACGTACGCTTCGCGGCGTGCAGTCTTTGTTGCGCGTTTCAGCGCATTGCGCGCGAACCATGGATCGTTCACGGCACGCGCGCCAGACGCGGCGGCATGGGGCGATCTTGCCATGCCAGCCTTGGGATGGTGCCGGCGAATGGCTTTGCGTCTCCACGCGTCTCTGTAGCCATCTGAGCGGCCTTCTGTAAGCGCAGCACGTGCAGCGCTTCCTCTTCGTCGTGCACGAAACCGCCTTCCGTGCGATGCGCGCCACTATAGCGCGCCGGGCTCTTGTTAAACTTGTCCATTGTCACTCCTGTTGCCTCGAATGCAAAGCCACCATACGACGAGCACTGCCACCGGCAGCGCCATCAAAGCGATTATCTCGTACCAGTGCATTGCTGTCTCCGTTGGTGCATGGCGCACCATAAAGCGCACCCTGTCGGATGCGCTCTAGTTGCGTCACGTGACATCTTTCAACAAACGTCCCGCCATCTCTTCTTTCGCCGTTAGCCGGCGGCTGTAGTGTTCTGCCGGCTGCCGACCATCCTGTACGAAAACTGTCGCGTCGTTAATCCAGTGCGCCGCTTGCCGCAGCGTACGCGCGGCCTCTTCGTGTCCGCATATCGCCGCCATATTCTTGAACACGTCATGGGTGGCGAGCGTTCGCTGATATCGAACGCTTTCCTCAATAATTCCTTTGAACACCTTGACGTACGTTTTCGGCTTGGCGCGTAGCGCTTCCGCCTGTTCGTCGTGCCATTCCGCGAGTGCGTAAAGCTTATTCGACAGCATGGTTATCTCCCGGTTAGGTGCATGGCGCACCATAAAGCGCACCGCGTGCGATGCGCTCTAGTTGCGTCACGTGTTCGGCGCAAAGCCGTAAAAGATTATGTTCCACACGAGGATGGCGAACACGATCAACGCGAGTTCACCGGTAAGCAACAGATACATGCGTGTCGTACGCATTTCATTCCCCTTCCTTCGTTTCGAGCAGCGAGGTTTCCGCCGCTTTCGCCTTCTGCCACGCTTCCGTCATCGCTTCGTAAAGCTGTTTCGGTGTCATGTCGCAATCCTCCGCCATGCGCTTCGTACGTTCGTACGGAAACGCCGCAAGCAACAGCGACGTGACGTTGGACAAGTGTCCGCCGTCAAGCGGACTGCCGGCAAGGTACAGCGCCGAGGCGGCGCCGCACATGTAATCCAGCACGAAGTCGTCGCGCCGCTTGCCCTTGTAGCCCATGTGCGCAGCGCGATCGAGCGCGAGCACCGCAAGCTTATCGTTGAGTTCCTTGCTCATTTGGTATCTCCCGGTTACGTGCGAATTGCACGATGATGCGCAGCGCCGTAGCGCTGCGCACTTCTTGCAATCCGTCAGTTGACGAATTCGACTTCCGCCGGCGGCTTGATCGAATGGCAGCCCTTGAGTTCCGCCATGCGTGCGGTAAGCACGAACAGCGCCTTGTTGAGCTTGACGCTGCCATCGATATTGCCGATTTCGCGCATACTGGCACGCCGCATGCGCCGGCCATCTTCCGAACGGTGCCACGTGCGGCGCTGTTCGGACTGCGGAACGCCACGAATGACGTTTTCCTGCACGACGTTAAACGTCGTCCAAAGGTCCGCGTTCTGATCCCCATGCCGACGCGGCGTAAGAAGCTGCTGCGGCTGGAACGGGGTATGCACTTCGCCGTCGCTATCCGCGAAGCGCAGCACGTGTGCCGCTTCCGCAAGAACGAGGCTTTCGTCACGGCTCATTGCCAGTTGCGACCAATCCTGCGGTGCCGCAAGAAGGTTATGCGCTTCGTTCAGTACCTTGTACGTCGCGTCGATAACCTTGGTTTGGACGTCACCACTGTGGCGCACACGTGCGCTTTCCAGCGTGCTCGTGTGAGCTACCAGACTGTTCGAGCAGCGGATGCGGAACATGCCGGCCATGATGTCATAAGCCGCAGTGCCATCATTCGCATTCTTGAGAAGCACTTCGCACACCGTGTCGCCAACCTTGTGCTTGACGTCGTCGTCAAGCCGCCGCAGGCGAATGAGGTGCTTGGTGAAATCCGCCTTGCCGGGATCACGCGTGTTGCCCTGTTTCACCCCGACAGGCATAAAGCCTTCCTGCATGAGGCCGCGCAGCACTTCGATCGTCGGAATAGGCATGAACCGCGCACTGCGGCTTTCGTGCGCCGTGACAGCGAAGATGGACGGCGCGATCTTGCGCATTTCATCTTCCGTCAGTGCACGCGCGCTGCCGTCGAATTTGGCAGTCGAAGCGTACACGCTGTCACCGCGAGCGATGTTGAAGCCGCGATTGAGTGCGTTCATTTGAAGTCTCCATTGATTGCCGTAGGGTGCGGTATTGCACCATGACGCGCACCGCTTGCGATGCGCGCTTGTTGCAATCCTCATTGTACTAGTGTCAGCATGTGGCGTCGCACACGAACAGCTAGCGAATGCGCGCTGTATTCCAGCACGAACGCTGCAATTCGTATCTCGATATCATGCTGCACTGGCGTGCGCTTTTTGATGTCATACACGCCGGCTAGATAGGCGACAGTCTGTTCCACGCTCTTCACGATTGCCACCACAGCTTGCCGTTGATCGTCACGCTGCTGTACGCCGCGCGACGTTCCGCATTCACCTTGGCGCGTCCGACTGCTGCCGTAAGCTGCCCAAGGATGATACGCGCCGTTGGCGAAAGCCTGCGCCGCGCGACAAGCACGCCAAGCGCGACGATTTCGAGCGTTTCGCTCGTGTTCGCCTTTGCCTTCCGTGCTGCCTTGAGCGCAAGCCATGCGCCGTACAGTGCGGTACGCGTTTCAAGCGATATCATTTGGTTTCTCCCGGTTGTGCGTCATTGCACTATCGAACGCACCGCTTGCGATGCGTCCTGTAGTGAAATGCTCATTCCTCCGTGTCTGGCGTGGTGATTGCGGCCGCCGTGAAGCCCATGGCGTTGACGTAAGCCTTGCCGGCCCTTTCCTGTATGGTGCGAACTGCATCTTCCATGTCCGCACGCCATTCGCTGTCGCGCGGCATGTAGAGCAAATCTTCCATGCTCTTCATGTACATGCTGTGCAGGTACGCCGCATCGTCCTGACAAATAAGAGCTATGCGTTTGCGGTACTCTTTGAGGCTTATACTCATTGTCCGTCCTCCGATTGCACACTGATGCGATCTGCGGGTTTCACGCTCACAGGCGCCACCACAGATCGCACTACTTGCAATCTTTGGGAGATTTGATGCGCTACGCCTCCCGGCAGCAGCGCGTCGCTCACAATGTCAAACAGCGTGGTTAGCGGATACATTTCACTTCGTCCGTCTAACCATGACGAACAAGTTAGACGAACCTTACACGGCTGTCAACGGGGTTGCGATCACGAAATGTTACAAAGATGCTAGCACACACTCATTGCGCATTAGCGCTAATGCGCTTCACACGAGCCGCGCGCGACGCCTAGCACGGATGTAGCAGCTAGCACGATTGTCAAACCATGTGACCGCGTTTGCGCTGGCAGGCACGGTCAAAGAGCCCGGAAATTGGACACGTACGATAGTGGTATTGAGGTGTGTTCCGTATTCCGTACGAAACGCCTTAGTACGATACGGATATACGTATACCCCTAAAGGGGTACGTATAGCCGTACGGCGGATTGCACAGGAATGTCAGGGAAAGAGGATCGAGAGATTGAGGGATGAAGTGAGAGCATCAACGATACTGACGACACTGATGCTACTGCCGTTGCGCTGTCTGCCGCTCATCGTGCTGACACATTAGCACCATCGCAACGCACATGACATTAGCACAAATGCTACACGCTGATACCGCTCGCCCCGTAGCAGGCGCGCCACCGCAGCACCGTGACATTTGTACAAATGCGAAGGGGGAGGGGTACGGGC
>Ga0105147_100073_pt1 | contig 11639 bp, 22 predicted proteins | sample RS_189metaG_FD_91501 | JGI IMG/M metagenome (GOLD analysis project Ga0105147, IMG submission 91501) | Switchgrass associated microbial communities from Austin, Texas, USA, to study host-microbe interactions - RS_189 metaG | ecosystem: Host-associated > Plants > Roots > Rhizosphere | place: USA... | reverse complement strand
CTCGGGGGGTGTGGCCATGGCTACCAGCCTTCCTCGTTCTTGCGGCGCTGCTCGGCGAGGCGCCGTGTCGCCTCTGCGATCCGCGCGTACTTCTCCTCAGTCGTGTGCCCGTCCCACTCGACCGTGTCGACCCGGGGGACGTGCTCGAAGAGGTCTTCGTCCCTCCGCGCGATGTGCCAGCTGGCCTGTCCCTCCGGGAGGTCGAGGGTGACGACGAGCCAGTCCACGGCGGCCGGGTCGGTGTACCCGGCGACCGCCGGATAGTACGCGGCGAGGTGCGCCACGAGGTGCGCGCGCTCCCGGTACAGGCCGTTCACGGCCTCCACCCCGTCGAAGACGCTCACGGGCGGGTCGGTGGGGCGGCCGAACAGGGTGCTCATGCCTGCACCGCCTTCCAGTACTGCACCTCTGCCCGCAGCGCCTGGCGGCCGAAGAACGCCGCGAGCCGCTGGTAGGTGACCATGGCGCCGTGCCACGCCGCGGCTTCGGGGGCGAGCGTGACCGTCCCGCCCTCTTCGGCCTTGCTGGCGGCCCGGGTCTCCCCGTACGCCGCTGCCAGCACGATCAGCCCCAACAAGGCTTTCTCTGCGTGCATGTCGTCTCCTGACGTAGAAGGCGGGGCCCCCCGTCAGGTGGGGGCCCCGCTCGGGAGCGTAGCGCGCTCAGCCGACCCGGCGAAGGGAGAGGAACGAACCGGCCTGGAGCGCGGTGTTACCCGCGTTCGAGGTGTTCTGGGCCCACTGGAGCGTGCAGCTGCCCGCGTTGGCCCCGGTGACGAGCCGTCCTACCGGCTCGGTTCCGGTGGAGGCCGCGAACGTGGCGTTGGTCGTCGGGAGCACCGCGCCGGCGCCGCCCCCGTCGGTCCAGGTCATCGACGAGGCGGCCGGGACGTTCCAGGCCATGCGGAAGCCTCCCCCGCCGTTCGTCCAGACGAGCAGCGCGCGGACTTCGTAGATGGCGTTCGCCACGACGGACAGCGTCAGGTCGGGGTCGTCAGCCGGGGTCACGTTCGAGGCCCGGTTCGTGAGCGCGGCCTTGGCGACCTGCCGCAGCTGCCCGACCCCTGTCTGTGTGACCGTCGGTACCGTCAGGCTCGTCGCAAGGGTCATGGCCCCCTGTGAGGTCACCTGCATGCCCGCGGACGGGTCGTCCCCCTGCCGGAAGAAGGACAGCGTGCCGTTCGTCTCGGGCAGGGTGCCCGGGTCGATGTCGAAGATGGGCACGGGGCCCCCCTTTCACAGTGCTTCGCGGATCCAGCCCTCTACCGCGATGATCGTTCCGACCTGGAGATCCGCGCCCGTCAGGTTCCCGCCGGTCGAGTTGCGGAGGCGGTCGGACGCGTCACCCGAGCCCGTGGTGAACCAGAGCGCCGAGCATGAGCCGTTGTTGCCGGCGGTCGCGCCCTCGATGCTCGCACCGACCCGCTGACGGGTCGTCCTGTCCACGTTGACCGGCGCGGTGACCGTGACGTTCGAGCCCCCGGATCCGGCGCCGCTGACGACCGCGTACGCGGAGAAGTAGACGAGCTGGCCGATCCGGAAGTACCAGCCAGTGCGGTTCGAGTACGTGGCCCCGCCCGTCCCGCCGAGGGTGGGGGTGTAGGTGTGATCGGTGCCGTACGCGACGAACTCCGAATCGGCGCTGACCAGCGCCGAGTTCAGGGCAATGAAGGAGTCGGGGCCGTTCGCGGCTAGCTCGATGGTGGGGTCGGTGCTCCCGCGCGCCACCATGCGTATCGCGGCGAAGTCCTCGCCCTGGACCCCGTCGACGACCGGCGACGACGTCCGCAGGTACAAGCCATGATCGAAAGTGTCGTCGTACTCGGTCAGCGACGCGGGCTCCGCGTCCCCGCTTGCCCGGGACAGGACGAGCCCCGGCGACGGGGTGTCCGCGACGTACGAGGGGGCGTCCGCGCGCAGCTGCGCGGTCGCCCCGTCATCACTCTCCACCGTGATCCGGTTGCTGTCCCCGTAGACCCCGATGCCGGCCACGTAGTCGTTGCCGAACTCGTCGGTCCCGGCGTCCGCCGAGATGCTCATGATCAGGTTGCCGAGCGCCGGGGTGCCGTCGTAGTACAGGGCCAGTCCCGAGACGACCGTCCCGCCCCGGATCACGACGTCGTTGAACTCCGCGTCACCGTTCGACTTGATCACCCATCCTGCCGTGCCCGGGTCGTAGTTCTGTGACTGGATCTGCTCTCTGACCAGCACGGTTCCCGCCGTCAGCGGGTTGTCGAACTCGATGCTCACCACTTCTCCCCTGTCAGCGTCACGGACGCTTCGTCGCCAGACTGTCCCCCGGCCCACACGACGATCACTGTCTGTCCCCGGGCGATCGTGAAGTTGCAGCGCCCGGGCGCGAACGAGCCGTCGTAAGTGATCCCCTGGAGGCACTCGGGCGAGACCCGGTCGATGTAGACCTCGGCCCGGGGCACAGGCGCCTCACCCGGCCGGCTCGTCTTCAGGATGACCCCGGTTACCTGCCAGTTCGCCGGGCCCTTGACCCCGGACGGGCCGAGCGTCACCCGGCCGCCCCCGGAGCCGTCGAAGGTGACGACGTCCGCGGCACTCAGGCGGTACCGCTTCTCACTCACCCGTCGCCCACTTCTCCGCGATCACAGACACCGTCGAGGCGGTGTTGTCGCTGCGGACGTAGACGTTGACGGACGCGGTGACCGTGAGCGGCACGTTCGCCGGCCACACTGCCCAGGGCTCCGACGGGTCGTTGAACGTCACCCGGATCGCCACGGCGCTGATCAGGATCGCCTGTCCCCGGTAGTGGTCCGCGGACAGTACGAGCGTCGGTTGTGCGGTCGAGGCGGGGATCGTCTTGGTGAACGCCGTCGCGGCCTTGCGCGGGAGCGCCTGTGTGCGCACGGGCCCGTGGACGTCCCGCACGCACACCGCTATCTCGGGGCGGTCTTCCGGCTCCTCCTGGAGCACGACCCCGAGTTCGGGTTGCAGCGATGCATCGTCGTCGTTGGTCACGGTGTGGCCCCTGCCTTCTCCTTCGTCGCGCGGCGCGCGGCGACCTTGGCCTTTGCCCGTCGGATGGTGCGCGTCGGGGTGACCTGCTGTACGGCCTGGACCGCGGGCGCGATGACCGGCCGCGCGATGACGTTCACCGCGGCGACCGCCAGCACACCGCCCCCGACGACGTACACCACCCGCACCCAGTTCGCCGGGTCGGCAATCCAGTTGGCACCCTTGGCGATCGCCTGTGCGATGCGGCCGATCTGCTCGGCCGTGTCCTTGACGTCGTCGAGCGGGGTGCCCGTGTCCGGGGCTCCGCCGTCGCTTCCGTCGTCACGCTCGCAGTACTCCCGGGCCATGCCGCCTTCCGGGAGGAGGTCACACGCGTCGCCCTTGTCGTCGACCTGCGACGCGCCGCCGCCCTTGACGTGCTGGCCCCACCCGCCGTTTCCGGTGGGGAGTCCTCCCTTGTCGCGGGAGTCCAGCCACGGGCCGTCCCACTTCTGGCCGGCCGCGTCGAAGAGGACTTTGGCCGCGCGTAGGTTGTTCATGGGGTTTTGCAGGTACTTGGTCGTCCATGTCGGATGCGCCTTGACGTGGACCGGCTGTAGCACCTGCATGAGCCCCGTCGCGCCGATGCTGTTGACGATCGCCGCGTCCCCGCCCGACTCGGCCATGGCCACCCATGACGCGTCGCGGGCATGGCGGCCCCACCCCGCGAGCACCGCCATGCCCTCGATCTCCGCGCGGCTGTATCGCGCCATCAGAACTGCCCCGAGTCCTCGAACATCTCGTACGTCTCGGTCGCGGCGGCCGGCTCGGGGCCGCTGTACGCCGAGCCCGCCGACATCTGCTCGGACGGGGTCAGCGTCCGGCCGAGGATCGTGGGCTCGGTCCAGTTCGCATGCTTGGTCATCAGCGACAGGCCGACCGTGCCCGCCGCACCGACGACGAAGATCGTCGGATCCTTGGCGAGCAGCGACACCAGCGACACGACACCGATCGACGTCCAGGTGGCGCGCTTCTCCGCCACATCGACGTCGGCGACCCCGGCCGGCATCCCTTGGATGTCGGCGATCGGCGGGGTGAAGTTCGAGTGGATCGCGTACACCGCGGCGAGCGTGGCGAGGCTCCCCATGACCGACATCTCTCGACTGAACGCCATGACGGCTCCCTACTTGCTCTTGGTGGTGAAGGACTTGCGGGCCGACTCGGGCCCGGGTCCCTGGGTGGCGGTGTCCGCCTTGACGGATGCCGAGTACTTCGTCTTGCGCTTCAGGCCGGTCACACGGAAGGAGGGGGCGTCCGAACTCCCGCGCTGGGCACCGTTGATGTACCACTTGTAGCCGGTGGCCCCGGGTACGGCGGTCGTCGACAGCTGCGCGGTCGTCGCGGTGACCGACGAGACGCGCGGGGTCGCCGGACGGGCGAGCGTGACCGGCTTCGTCTTCCCGGTCACCGCCGACGAGCGGGGGCCGGCCTTGCCCGACGCGGACAGCGCGGCAACCTCGAAGGTGTACGAGGTGTTCGGCTGGAGCCCCCCCACCTGCCCGCTGGTGTCCCGCGAGGAGCCCACGTTCTGCCCGACACCCTTGCGGTAGATCCGGTACTCGGTCGCCCCGGACACGGCCCCCCACGAGAGGGTGATCGCCGTGCTCGTCGCCGAGACGACTTTCAGGCCGGTCGGCGCAATCTTGACGTCGGTGTCCCCGCCGGGGATCACGACGTGCGTGCCGACCGGCGGGTACCCGGCGAGCGCGATCGCCGCTTGGACGATCTGCTGTTGCTGCGACGACAACGGCTTACCCGCGAGGTAGTTGCCGAGCGCCTCGCCGATCGCCGTGCCGGTGTACGAGTCGGTCTCCAGGAGCAGCGCGCGCGCGTACTGCGACCACTGCGCGTTCGTCGTGATGCGCTGCGGGGTCGAGGCGGTGATGTCGCCGACGGACGTGCCCCCGCCCCCGTACCAATCGGTCGCGCCCTCGATGGCGGGGAGGGTCCCGGCATCCTCGAAGCCCGGCTCCTCCCCCTCCTCCACCGATTCGACGTCGCCGGATCCGGCGAGGAAGTACCGCCACGCGAGGAAGGCGAGCAGCGCGGCGCTGAGGCCGATCACCACCCGCTTGTCGACCGGCCCCGCGCCGGGAACGTCGATCTGTTCGCTCATCGCATTGCGTCCCCGTCGTAGAAGTCGCTTCCGTTGTCCTCGGCGCCGCGGCCGGTGGCGAGGGTGTAGTCCGTCACCGCCGTTTCCGATCCGAGGGTCCAGGCCGAGGGGGACTGGAAGGCGTCGCGAACGAAGCTCATGTCGGGCAGGAACGGCGCGGACGGGGGCCCGTCGCCGCGGCGCGTCCGGTCTTCGTGGTACTCGACCGTCGGGCTCATGCGCGGGTTGAGCCATGCCTCTTGCCCGAAGAGGCCGAGGGGGTTCTCGTACAGGCCCGTGTCGTCCTGCTGGACGCCGAGCCGGTACCGGCCCACGTTCGACTCCCCGCCCCCGCCGTACACCTCGTTCGGCTCGTTCGTGAAGTCGAAACCGTTCTTGCCTGCCACCAGGAAGTCGGGGCCGTCGATGCCGGCCATCTGCGACCCGCGCCCGGGCCACCACTGGAAGCGCCGGCCCTGGGTCGCGTGCTTGTACGGGCGCGCCGGGTCGGGCCGGTAGTTGACCCGCGAGTGATCGGCGAGCATGCGGCGCTGCTCGGCGAGCATCGACAGACGGGCCAGGATCCCCATCGGCGGGGGCGTGCCCCGGTTCCCGTCGTGGGAGATCCGGTCGTCCCCGTAGACCGACTCGGGGGTGTCGTCGACGACCGGCCACACGTCGCCCTGGGCCCCGGCGAGGTCCTGGGGGCCGTCGACGCTCGGCCCGAAGAGGTCCTCTTGCGGGGGCACGTCGCCGGGGCCGTGCTCGGTCCCGACCGCGTGGACGCTCGGCTTCGTCGCGTAGGCCACCCGCCGCTTCAGGTAGCCGCTGTATGCGCCTTCCATCAGCCGCGGCCCTGGGTCGTCTTCGCGAACTTCGAGAGCCCGTTGAAGAACGCGTTGATGCCTCCCACCGTCTGGCGCCCCGGGAGGAACGCCGCGGTGATCAGGCTGCCGGTGGCGAGGATGACGCCGATCCGCTGGAGTCCCGTCATGGTGTGCTGCCCTCTCTCATACGGCCCGGGTACCGCTCGGCCCCGGGCCCTTCTGGTTTCCGTCCCACCAGCGCACCGCGCTTTCCACGGGGGACGGCACGTCCGGGTCGACCCGGGTGAACAGGGTCGTCAGGACGAGCCCCCACGCGAGCAGCTCCGCCGTGTCGCCGATGGCGCGCTCCAGGAGGTAGAAACCGCCGGCGAGCATCGTCGTGGCCACCGGTATCCGCCAGTCCATGGCCTCTTCGTTGAAGACGACCAGGTTGGCCACCGTGATTGCCCCGGCCGCCAGCACGGGGCCCGTCGTCGCGCTCATGCCGCCGCGCTCCTCTCCCCGCCCGGGCCGACGTAGCGGTACGCGCTCCAGGGCCCGGTGTTCATCATGATCGCCTCGAAGGATCCCGTCGCGACGTTCCGGTTCTTGTTCTGCTGGCCGATCGCACGCTGACCGTCGAGCGCGATCGCCATGTGCGTGTGGTTGATCAACAGGTCCCCGCGGCCGATCTCGGACTTGCTGATGCGCTTCAGATACGGCCACGCCATGAACGCCGTGGTGTTCTTGTTGTCGACGTCGATGCCGGCCGCGCGCATCGACTTCGCCGCGAACGACGAGCAGTCCGAGTAGCCGCTCCGGTTCCGGTACGCCTGGCTGTACTTGTCGCCCTTGAACCGGGCCGTCGCGTCCGCGATCTCGGGGTGCGCGCCCGCGGCCCCCGCCGAGGAATCCGACGAGTAGACGATGCCCCCGCCGACGGAGTCGTCCAGCCGTGTCGGCACCGCGAGGGGCTCCGTCTGTCCGGACGAGACCTCCCGCAGCGCCGCCAGCGGACTGATACCGCGGACCCCGGCGAAGATGAGCAGCGCGCCGCCGGCGGTCAGCGCGACCGCCAGGCCGGGGACTCCCGCGCGCGCTGCCACGACGTCAGCCGATCCGCTGCATGACCTTGGGAACGGCCACGTAGCCGATCACGATGCCGAGCGCGAGCGTGGTCCAGGGCTTGAAGTACTTCATGGCTTCCTCCGATGCGAGGGATGGACTTGGACCAGGAGGCGGAGCACCTCCCGAGAACGTGCAGGTCAGCGCGCGGTGAGACCCCGGATGTTGCCACCCGGCGGCCGGACGAAGTTGTAGATCGTCGTCAGGGTGTGCGTGCCGGATCCGCCGATGGAGCCGCGGGCGCCGAAGGTGTCGGCCGCCGACATCGACAGGTACTTGTACCGGTCCTCGGCGCCGGCCTTGAGTCCGCCGTCCGTGATGAACGGGAGGACGAAGAGGCCGTACTCCCGGCCGCCGGCGGTGTTGACCGTCGCGGTGTAGCCGTAGTCGCGCTCTTGCTTCCGGATCCACTGACGCTTCGTCCGGTCGTAGGGCACGTCGTTGTTCAGGTACACCTGCATCGGGCTCGGCCAGTCCGAGTCACCCTGGGTCCGCGACCCGTTCGAGTCCTCCAGGATGAACATGATCGTCCGGTACGAGCCGTCCTGCTGGGACAGCTCCGTGTCGAACGAGCCCGCGCCGAGTTCGAGCGTGTTCTTCCGGCAGTACAGCGTGGCGCCGAGCCCCGGCGGGGTCGCGACCGCAGCGTTCCCCTGGGCGTCCTTCTTCGCGGACTGCCGGTAGCTGTCCTGGTAGATGCTGATGCTGTACGTGCCGTTCGCGGTCGGAGCGGTCGAGTAGACCGACGACTCTGCGGCGAGCGTGATGTCGACCGCGTACGCGTTGTTGTTGTTCGTGTTCGGCATCGGGCCGATGGGGAGCTTCCTGACGAACTGCACGGGCAGATGCAAGATGAAGCCGAAGCTGCCGCCCGTGGCGCCCGTGCCGGTCGTCGCGCTGTACGTCTGCGACGAGCGCAGATCGTCGGAGAAGGAGAAGCCTCCCCACTTCACGAACTGCGCCCACTCCCACCCGGACATGGGGGCGAGGATCGTCTGTCCGCCCGTGTCCGAGAACTGGAGAGCCGCGATGAAGTCCTCCGGGAACCCCGCGTTGTAGGCGACGTTCGCCGAGTTGCCCGCGGTCGTCACCACGACGTCGATGAAGATGTCGCAGAGAAAGCCGTTCGTCTTCGGGTAGAAGGTGTCGAGCGGGGTCTGTGCGTCCGGCACGGTCCCGCTGTAGGTCTTCGTCCGGGTCTCCAGGTCGAGCGTTCCCGTGAAGAACGGGCGCTGCGGCGCGGGAGCGGCCTTCTTCCCTTCGGGCTTTGCCGCGGTCTTTGTCGGAGTCGTCATGTCGCCTGTGCCTTTCCCTCGGCCCAGGGTTATTACTGGGCAGTCGACGCCGACAATAGCGCCGAACGCACGTACGGAAAAGCGCGTTGACCAGCGAAGTCAAGGGGTCCAACTATCTTTTTTCCGCGCGTTTTTGAGCTATCGTTGAACGCATGCGAATCACGGGAAAAGCGCGGGAAGCGATCACCAGCGTTTCTGACGCTGCGGAAGAGGTCGCCGGGGCGAGTAAGAAGGTGGCGACGACGACCGAGTTCGCGTCGATCGCCCTTATCGGGGTCTGCGCGGTTTCCGTTCTCGCCCTCGCGATCGGCCTTACCGCGCTCACGGGAACGCGCGGAAAGTGCTCGGTGTGCCATGCCGGGTGAATCCATCGTTCTCATGGCCTCCCAAGAGGATTGGGACGCTGCTCGGCGCTGCGCGGACGCTGTCAACGTGCACGTCGCCGCGTACCGGGAGCACCTGAAGCAGGGTCGAGGAAAGCCGGGGTTCGTCGCGATACGGCTTTCCGACGGGCGGAGCCCCGACGGGGTCATGTACGACACCCGGCGGGAAGCGACCCGGCATCAGCCCCCGTACCCGGACGGGATGATGTACGTCAAGGTGAACCCAGAGTTCATGACGCCGAAGCTGGCCCTCATCCAGTTGAAGGGGTGCCGCTACTCGTTCGAGCGCGGTGTCGTCTTCACCGAGGAAGAGATCGTCTTCCCCCACCGGCTTGAAGACCTGTCCACCATGGTCCCGGCCACGTTCCTGTCGAACCCCTGGAGGATGTAATGGCTGGTAAGACGACCGTGGCGGAACTCGCGCCGCACGGGTACGAAGCCGACGGGGTCACCCCGAAAGCGCCGTACGGGTACCGGAAGGACGGGGTGCCCCGGAAGTCGAACCGGGGCGCGCGCCCGGGCCAGTTCGGCGGGGGCTCGGCCGCGCCGCGCGCGTCGAGGACCGACCGGAAGCGCGTCGAGTCGCTGGTGATGCTGGCCGAGACGCTCGTGTGCACGCCCCTCGCACTCGCGTCGTCCAACCCGCTCGTCAAACGGTACCTGGGAGAGAAGCACACCGACGCGCTCGGCGGCGACGCGCTCATACTCTCCCAGTGCGCGCCGCTCCTCGCCGAGGGGGCCGTCGAGTACGCCACCGACCACCCGGGGTTCCTGTCCTGGATGGACGGGGTCGAGGAGAAGGCCAGCTCCCTGAAGTTGCTGTATGGCCTGTCGCAGCTGGCGCGGCTCGTCGTCAGCAACCACATCAGCCCGGATCCGACCGTCGCCGAAGCTGGCCGCCATCTCGCGAAGCTGCGGAGCATCAAGCAGGCGCAGGCCGTGAAGGAAGAGGCCGCGCGGTACGGGCTCGGCGACGACCAGGAGGACGACGAGCAGCTTCCTGACGAGCAGCTGGCGGAGGCCGCGTAATGCCGCCGCGCGCCCCATCTGGTCGGAGTGTGGAAGCGTTCGGCCGGCGGTACTTCCTGGACGAGTTGTGGGACTACCAGACGGGCGACCACGTCACGATCATCGTCCCGTACGGCGGAGGGAAGACCCGGCTCGGCCTGGAGCTGCTCGAACGGAGCATGAGCCCCGCTCGGCCCGCGCTCCTCTTCGTGATGAAGTCCCGTGACATCGAGGTCTCGGCGTTCGCCAAACGGAACCAACTCCCCATCGTCCGGGACTGGCCCCCGCCCCCTCGGTCCCGGTTCCTCGCCCTCTTCGGGAAGAAGCCAGCCGGACACGTGCTCTGGCCCCTGGAGACCGATAACCCCGACCTGGACGACATCAGGCACGCGAGGATCTTCCGCAAGGCGCTGCGGTCGCAGTACCGGACCGGCGACAACATCACGGTCACAGACGAGACGTACTCCCTGGAGGAGGAGTACAAGCTGACCCGGGACATCAACCGGATTCTGACCAAGGGCCGTTCCAAGGGTGCGGGGAACTGGAACTTCACCCAGCGCGCCGCGTACGTGACCAAGTGGGCGTACCAGGCGCAACACCTCTTCCTCGGCTTCGACCCGAGCCCGGAAGCACAGCAGCGCCTCGCCGACATCGGAGGCGGCATCGACATCGAACTCGTCCGGGAGGTGCTCCCCACCCTCGGCAAGTTCGAGTTCCTCTACCTCAACCGCGACGAGCGTACGATGTGCAGGATTCTGGCCACATAGGGGAGAACAATGGACAGCTTTGCGATAGAGGTCAGCGCCTATCGGATCGGCGGGGGCGACTACTTCGAGCGGGTCTTCGTGCCCCGTATCGAGCAGCTCTGGCCCGGAGGTGAAACCGTCGTGCAGCTCCAGGGCAGGATCCGCCCGTCCGCGATCATGACCGTCTACCTGAGCAACTGGACGATCGTGCGCCCGGGGATTCTCTCCTGTCTGACCCGGGTCACGACAGAGGATGGCCGGCCCCTCGCCCCCGAGCGTCCCGCGCTGTACAGCGAGTACCCGTGCGACGTCCCCATCTACTCCTCACACATCGGGTACGACACCGACGATGGTGTGGTCACCCTCGGACTTCGCCGACCCACCCGCTCCTGGATGCCCGAACACGTCGCACTGCTCGACCAAGCCGGGTAGAGTCGGCCCCGGCACAGCAAGTTCAGACGAGAGCCCCGTTCACCCCGAGCGGGGCTTTCGGCATTCCCGAGACCCCTAGCACCCATAACGCCGCAAGCACCTATAGCACCCCTAGCAGCTATAGCAGGGCCCCGAACCCCGGAGGAAACCGTGACAGACCGTGACGTAAGTTTCGGAACCACGATCAGGCAGGCGCAGGACAGCGTGGTTCTCTCCCTACTCCCCCGCCGGCACCTCCTCCGGATCGAGGGCCGGTACGAGGGGTTCGGCCTCACCGGCCCCCTCCGCTCGGAGGCGGAGGCTACGACCGCGGCCATCCTCGGCATCTTCGGCGGGACGCTGCCCACACCGAACGGGGGCCCCCTCCAGTGACCCCGCCCACCCGATGCGAGCAGTGCCGCCGCGCCGAGCTCACCCCTTGGGAGCGGCTCCGCGAAGACCTCCTCGCCGTCCTCGGACTCGGCGGCCCCCGGACCCTCGATCGCGCGATGCGGCACTTCGGTTCCTACGCGTACATCGCGGCCGGCCTCCCCGTCCCCACCGACTACGACCGTCACCGAGCCGAGTACGAACGGACCGGAGACCCGCTCGAACTCACTCGGATGCTCCGCCACGTGAAGTAGAACGATTCCCCCCAGGAACGCGCGCTAGCACAACCGCATATCGGCCGTCAACCCACGAGTCGGGACGACTCGGGGCGCGAAGCGCATCCGCCTCCGGAGGAGG
>Ga0105147_100069_pt1 | contig 12077 bp, 33 predicted proteins | sample RS_189metaG_FD_91501 | JGI IMG/M metagenome (GOLD analysis project Ga0105147, IMG submission 91501) | Switchgrass associated microbial communities from Austin, Texas, USA, to study host-microbe interactions - RS_189 metaG | ecosystem: Host-associated > Plants > Roots > Rhizosphere | place: USA... | reverse complement strand
GATGGAATCGTGCCGCCGGGCGACGAGATTGCAGATATGTGCGAGGCCGCTGCCGACGAGATCGAGCGCCTACAGCAAGACCTCGCCCGCTACGAGAACGGCCGTGTCGTGCTGCTCGGAGAGATAGAGGAACTTAAGAAGAAGCTGAGCGCGCGGCTGCAGCAGATCGATGATCTAAAACAGTTGGCCGTGCGCCAGGGGAATGAGATCCGCAAGCTACGCCCAGGAGAACGAGCATGATTGAGCAATCGAAGGAGCGCATCGGCCAGTTAATCGACTACTGGACGGCGAAGGCTAAATGGCATGAGCGATGGCCTGAGGGTCAGGGCCTGGCCGCCGAAGCGCTCGCGCGGATCTACGCCGACACAGTTAGCAGTTTACATCGACTCGCAGAACCGCCGAACAGTGATCCATATGCGACGATCAAATCCCTGTGCGATCGGCTGGAGCGAATCAACCAGCACTGCTACGTCGAGAACATGACGCCGCAGGAACGGCTGATGCTGATCGAACGCATATCTGGCGGCTTCATGACCCCGCCGCCTGCGCCAGGAACAGCTCCAACGAAGGAAGGTATGCGCTGCCATGGCAAAGGCCACCTGCCTTTGGGCAGAGGCGAGAAGCCGCTTACCTGCCCTGACTGCGCCTCTGGCTACGACGCTAACGGCTCACCCGTAGAGCCTCCCGACTGCCCGCACTGCGCCGGCTTCGAGGTGGACGGCACCGTATTGCACGGGCCGCGGTGTCCGGAGGTCGAGACAGGAGAGCGTCATGAGTGACCTGCTCAACATGAAGCACATCAATAGCCTGCCGCAGCCATTCATTGCGACACAGCTAGGCGGTTGGCGCTGGCCTGTCGAGAGCATCGAAGTCGAGTGCGGATTGGTACGCATCGACGTGATGGGAAAGCTCCAGGTGCTGGGCATCATGGAATTCACATCATTCATGGATGCGGATGGCGTCGAGCACACCGTTGACAGCTTCTTCTTGGAAGACGGAGATGCACAGAGCGAGCCAGGGAGTCAACCATGAGAGATGAATTCCACGAGGCACAGTTCAGGTCATCGTCCGACGACGACTTGGTTATCTGTCCCTACTGCAAGCACTCGTACCAGCCCGAGGCCGAGGACTACTCGGAGGATACCCGCGAGCAGGAATGTGGCGAGTGCGAAAAGAAGTTTTGGCTTCACCAAGAGATCACGGTAAGTCACTGCGTCAAACCGGACTGTGAGCTTAACGGCGAGCAACACCAGTGGGACTTCGTTGACAGCAAGCGCCGCGATTACCAGTCATGTGATGTGTGTGACAAGTGGCGCAGAACGGCTGATGCACCCGCTGAGGGCAAGACGGGGAGTGAGCCCAAATGATCGGGCCCGCTGGATTCATGGCAGGGCCGAAGCAGGAACGCCTGAGTCACGATTTCGACGACGACTCCGTATGTACCAAGTGTGGCTTCGACGGCGCCGAATGGTGGCATCTGGAAAAGATGAAGCCAAAAGACGAGCGGGTCGAGCAGCCGCCGTGCCGTGGTAGTCGCTGGTAGCGGGACAGCATATCTATGCGTACAGACAGCGAACTCTTAGACGCACTCGACAAGGCAGCAGCCGAAGGCGCATGTCCAGGCTTGGTTAATGACGACGCCGGCAGATGGGCCGTCAGTGAGACGGGGATGCAGAACGTGCCGCTTGATGATGAGCCATCTGATATTCAGACCGCCTTTTTCGTCAAGGCTGACGAATGGAAAAACTCGGTTCGCGAAGCGCTCAATGCGTGGCTAGACGAGAGAGACGCACCGACTGAAGAAGGTTCTCGCACATGAAGCGCCATTACGTTTTTCCTGAAAATGTTCATGCCACCGATAGGGGGATGCCAACCTATTGCGTGTTCTACGACGCCTCCGATGTCGATATTGAGCTTGAATATGCGCGCGTCCTGATGCGTGAGCTGTGGCGTCTTGAAGGCGAACCGTCAGAAGACCTTGCCCGGCGCTGCAAGGCGTTCATGGGAGGTGGATGATGCAGAAGTATTCCGCATACAACGACCGTATGGAGCCTGACGAGAACGGTGACTGCTATCTCGTCTCGGAGGCTGACGCCCGCATCGCCGAGCTGGAGCACCAATTGGACATCCGCAAGTCCGCTATCGATGCGCAGTTCAGGCTGATGGAGCGCGTGAAGGCGCTGGAGAAGGCGCTGCGAAGCTTGGCCACTACGCCAGCAGTTTTGCAGGCTCTAGGTCGGAATCACACACCAGAATGTCCGTGCACACTTTGTATTGCACGGAGTCTGGTTCTATAGAAACGGGAGTCAACATGAATCACGAAGTGAAAAAAAACTACGCTCCAGGAGCTATCAGCTTCTCAGATGGAATTCTCACTGGACGTGTTCGATCCGAGATTGCCGCCGCTGCCGGGCGCTCTAGTATGGAAGTGGACGCGGCTAAGGCCCGCAAGATCGTGGAGGGCTTGCTAGCGACTCGCAGCATCGAGCGCGCTGAGCTTGGCTTAGATGGCGACTGGGATTGCAACAGTTGCGTGATCTGGGATGGCGAGTTCCACGACTACGATGCCTATCACGGCAGCATGTGGGCAACACCAACTCTCATCGTGTACTTCCATGACGGCCCGAATGAAGCGTACGAATGCTGGAAGCCCGAAGAAGCGAAGCGAGTCGAGTGACGGAGAGAGTCGATATGAATCCGAAGATCCAAGACAAGAAACGTTACGCCAAGGTTAAGTTCCAGGGCGGAAGCTTCATTGCTACGCATGAGGAAGCAGCGGCGTTTATTGATGATGCGGACGACCCAAGCACTTACACGACTACCGACGTGTGGTTGACGCCATATGAGTTCGAGCATATGCCCGAGTTTTCGGGCTTCTGAGTAGCGTTGAATTGCTGAGCGCTTATCTTCGAAATCGAATGAGAAACGCAATGAGCATGCCGAAATATCATAGGAGAACGAGAGTCGCTGACCCTGGTTTTATAGGTGTTTTCGTGCGTACATCTGACGCTGCGAGATCGCGAGGTTTCGCCGTCCGATACACGTCAGTCAGTGAGGCCGAAGCGCGCCTGCCTATCAAGAAAGTGCTATCCCGGGCTCTGCTGTCCCAATTGCATCCCGGTCAATCGACGGAAGCCTTAGCGAAAGCGAAGGCGCGGAAAGACCTCCGCAGGGGCCCTGAGTACCAGATCGTTACAGATCCAGAGAGGGAAAGGGGTCTTAGAGTAAATCCTAGAGAGCATCTGTCAGCTTTTGCGTCGAGTCATAGAACATGAACAGACTGTGGACCGAAGCCGAGCTTGCTACACATCTGCAAGTGAGCGAAGGAACCGTTGCACGCGAGCGCAAGCGCGGGAAGCTCAAGTACACGCGAATCGGCACGAAGATCCGTTATACGGACGCGCAGATCGCGGACTACATCAAAGGCCAGGAAGGTAAAGCCGATCCCAGGCAAAAGCCGAAGCTGGCGGTTGTCAACAAATTGCTGGGCTAACCATGTTGTTGCTCACGGACAAAGAGATTGAGCGGTTGACCGGCTACAAACAGAAGGCCGCCCAAGTACGTTGGCTGCAAAAGAACGGGGTCCGCCATTTCGTTCGCGCTGACGGCCATCCAAACGTCCCTGAGAGCGCTCTGGATACCACGGCACCAGCCAGGTCAGGCCCCAAGCTGGATGCCGTGCGGCGGGCGGGTTAGGCTATGAACGTGGGCGGCAAAAGAAAAACGAACAAGCACTTGCCTCGGCGTGTGTACGAGAAGCATGGCGCCTTCTGGTTCGTCGACCAGAAGAACAAGTGGCACCGCCTGGCTGCCGACTACCCAGCCGCATTGGTGGCGCTGGCAAACCTGATGAATCAGAGCTTGCCAGCCGTCACTGTTGAATTGCTGATTGCTCGATTCAAGGCCGAAGAGTTGCCAAAGAAAGCGAAGGCAACGCAGAAAGGTCGACTTCAAGAATTGAAGCCCATCGAGAAAGCCTTTGGGCATATGGCCCCTGACGATATTGAGCCAAGCGACGCCTGGAACTACTACCGTGCGCGTGGAGAGATTGAGCAGGCCAAGCATGAGGTACGCGCCCTATCCGCGGTGCTGTCGTTTGGACGTCGTATAGGGGCCTGCAAGAAGCCCAATCCATGCTTTGGCCTACGCCTTGAAGGAAGCGGGGAACGCACGCGCTACGTGACCGATGATGAATTCCTGATCGTCCGTGACTTGGCTCCTGACATCCTTGGCTACGCGATGGACGCAGCATGGATCGGCGGTTTTCGAAAGAATGACATCATTCGCATGGAGCGCAAGCACATGACGAACGATGGCGTCCAATACGAGCCAACCAAAGATGGAAAGTTTTCTCTCATCGAGTGGAATGACGAGCTACGCATGACTTTCGAGGGGGCACTTCGCGTGCCGCCGAGACTGCGACAGTACGTCTTCTGTACCCGCGAAGGAAAGCAATTCACGCCGGATGGCTTCAGCACGGCTTGGCAGCGATTGATTGGCAAGGCGCTGAAGAACGGGCTGAAGGAGCGCTTCACCTTCAACGACCTCAGAGCCAAGAGCGCGAGCGACGCAGACAGCGACGAGGAAGCCTCTGCTCGCCTGAATCACACGAGTACCGCGATTACGCGGAGGGTCTATAGACGCAAGCCGAGGCGAGCCAAGGCGCTGCGAATCTTAGACAAGCCACATGGATCTTAGACAGACACCGCGAAATATGGCGCCCCCGACAGGAATCGAACCTGTGACCTACCGCTTAGGAGGCGTTGCGCCATTAAACCCTATACGATTGATTACAAAAGAGGATTGGACTTCTCATGTCTAAGAAATCCCCTCCAGAAGCATCCATTTTATCCTTGTTTTATAGTGGACGTCGGCCGTTTGTTAGACAGCCTGCGGCCACCTTCCTGGGAGAACGATAGTGCCGAAAACAACTATTCCATACGAGGCTGCAGTAGCCGGGCCGCAGGCGCTCAACGAGATCCAGAAGACGCTCGCCGCCTTCGGCTGCTCATCATTCGGCACGATGCAGGACAATGATCGCGGCTGCATGATCGTAATGTTTCAGTGGCGCGATCAGCGGGTGCAATTGGAGGCCAGTTGGGCGGGCTATATGGACTTGCTGATGAAGCGCGCTGGCTGGAAGAAAGACGATGCACTGAAGCAGGCCAAGACCTCGGTGTGCTCCGTCCTGCGCGATTGGGTAAAAGGCCAGACCACCGCGGTGGAGTGCGGCGTGATCACCTTCCACGAGGCATTCATGCCTCACATGGTCTTGCCGAACGGCCAACGGGTGATCGAAGCCGCACGAGCCGCAAAGATCCTGCCGCAGCCATCGAGCGCAAAGGTCGTGGAGTTCAAGCCGTGAACTGGCAGCCTATAGAGTCCGCTCCGCTCGATGGACGACACGTGCTGATCGTAGACGACAACGCAGTCAGCGAGGCTCGCTACATCGAGGGCGAGGGCTGGTATCTGGCACAGAATGATCCAACCGATTCGTGGGGGCCGGGCCCGCTACAGCCAACATACTGGATGCCGATGCCTGATCCGCCACGAGCTGCCGTTGAGGTAACAGAACAATGAACGACAGCGAACGTTTGGACTGGCTCGAACGGATGGCCAACCAGGAAGGCGGCCTCTTGTTACACGACGGTAGCGAATCTGGCCGGCTGGGCCTTGGCCTTCGGCCGGGTACCTTGAAGCGATCGCTACGCGAGGCTATCGATGAGTCGGCTCGATTCGAAGGCTACCGACCAGCTCCACAGGCAAACGAGGGGCAGTCATGAGTGAATGGCAACCGATTGAGACAGCTCCAAAGGATGGCACGATCATCATCGTATCTGCTCCGGCAGTAGGGGCAGCTCGCTGGAGTCGATTCAGGGACATCGAAGGCTATTGGGAATGGTTCAGCGGCGGAACGTGCGACCCAGATTACTGGATGCCATTGCCATCACCACCTGATCTGAACGGAGATAGTAATGGCCACTGAAATTACCGCTGAGCGCTGCTACATCATCACCGACGTCGAGTCTCGCCTTGAGATCGCGCTAGGCGCTCTAGCCGATATCGCATACAGCGGCGACATGACGCTCGACGTGGCTAGAGCCAAGGCCAAGCGCATTTACGACATGCTGCGAGAAGCTTCTCAACCCACAGCAGGTAAATCATGACATTCCAAGTGCTGTTCTATCGAAACAATGAGACGTCTAATCTCATTGCAGTCACTTTTTCCGACGACGGCACAATCTCGATGTCGGATGCGCAAGGAAACCTATACACGATGATTAGGGACGAGCCGAGAGCAACCGACCAATCCACAGGTGACACATGACCGACGGGGAAATGTTATTTAAGGCAATGCGCCTTGAGGCCAGCACGAAGGAGATGGCAAGAATGCGAATCGCTATTGGCGTTGCCTGCATATTTGCAGCCGCATTCATGGGCGCGATCGGTGTTGTTGTCTACGTGACCAGCGTCTAAAGCCTCACCTGCTCTGGAGGGATGATGTACTTCGACTATGAATGGTTTCAGCGAGATCTGATCGAGGTCTTGATTGCTTTGGCCAGAGAATCTCGTAGTGCGGGAGAGAGCCGATGAACGATGAAGCAATAGACACGGAGCGCATGAGGGCTATCGAGCGCGCGACGGACAGACTCAACCGGGCCGCGAGATACCGCAGCGCTATTGCGGAGTGCAATCGGTTCCTCGATGTCGGTGGAATCATTCCAGGAGAGGTGTCGCTGCATCTCAATCTGTTCGGCGCAGATGTGGAGTTCAAAGGCGCGCTATGCCGGCGGATTATTGCGGAGGTGATTCGCGAATGCGAACCGAAAGCGACTGACTACGAGCCTGCGAGGCTAGCTTTGCTAGATGCGGCGGGAGAACCTATCAATGGAAACGGTGATCTGTGAGCAGTGATTTTCTTCTGTTCTCGATGGGCGAAGGCATCAATCGGATGCGCGTCGAAGCCGACGAAGAAATTGTGCGTGTCACGCTTCAGTACGGCAAAGAACCGCACAACTGGTACTACCTAGATGAGCCAGAAGTGAAAGCACTCCATGAGTTTCTTGGCGAGTGGCTTGAACTCCCTCCCAGCGCACCGGAGAGTCCAGATGTTTGATTGCAAGAGATGCGGAAACACTGGCCGAATAAGCGAGAGATACTACGATATGCCGCCGCTGCCAGAGACGCCGGACGAAGTCGTCTCGAATGTCGAGGTGGAAATAAAGACTCGAATGATCGAGTGCCCGGAGTGTATTGGCTTATCTGCTGTGCCCTTGCGGCCGAGAGGCTACCTGTAACCGTGGCAGATAGCCCAGGACAATGAATCTCGGCCAGGCAGCAAAGGAACAGGTCTACCTAATCGAATGCACCGCGTGCAAGCACAAGGCTCAAGTCGATTTGATAGCTATGTGTGAGAAGCTTGGCGAATCGTTCCCGATGAACAATCTGAAGACGAAGCTGAGATGCAGTCGATGCAGATCCAAGAAAACGATACTCACAACGGCTATGGAGATCGTCGACGGCAACACAGGGGTTTTTGCGGCGGTTTCTTGGGGACTAATCCACGCCCTTAATCCCTGGCGATACAGGTATACATTTGTCCGCTGTGTTATGCGTCACAGCGGCTTGAGCAAAAGTCGATAAAAACTGCTGAAATTTTATTCAAACGATAACTAACAGGGGCATGCAATGACATCAGCGGCACAACTAGGGTCTAGCGAGTACATATGCGACTTCGCGGTAGAGGAACAGCTACGGAAGCTGAAACCCACTAGCGTTGTGGATTTCGGATCGGGAGGGGGTAAATACGCGAGGATCGTTCGGCGCTTAGTCGGCGAGGGTTGCACGCTCATTGCAGTGGAAGGATGTGCCTCCACGGTGAAAGCCTTGGAGGCCGCTAAGCTCTATCACTCAGTAAAGTGCGAATTGCTGCAAGACTGGCTGGAACGTGATCCAGGCCACTACAGCGTAGCGATCTTCGGTGACGTGATCGAGCACATAACGCCGCGAGAAGTTCGCCATTGCATGAAGCTGGCGATGGAGAAATTCGACCACATCATCATCGTCGCTCCGTTACACGATATCTTCCAGGACGGAGCCACCTACGCGGATGGGGTCTACAACGAGTTGGAGAAGCACAAGACGTACATCACTGAGGGATTCTTCGACCGCTACAGCCCGGTCTCCAAGCACATCGTCGTTGGCGAGGAATACACGATCATGAATGTGCTTATCCAAACGCGCAGACCGAAAAAGCCGCTGGTGAAGCGTGCCGCCTGGAATACCTTCCACCTTGCTATGCTGACTCTTCAGCCTATTGGCCTGGCTAGACCCACGGTGGATCTGCTGAAAATGACGCTCGGACGCTTCAAGTGGCTTCTGGGTCGATGATCGACTACACGGCTTGGCGCCCGCCTCGCTACGAGTCAGCCACAGAGCCTGCGGTACTGACCACTTCGCAGCGCCGCGTGTTCTGGGGCATCGTTCGGGGCATGTCCTTGGTGCAGCTCGCCGACGAACTTGAGTGCAGCGTCAGAACCATCCAGTCTCACAATATCTCGATCCACGAGCGCATCCCAGGATTATTGAATTTCGCGGCTTATGGGTTGCTGGCGGCGGAGATAATGAAGCAGAAGCAATATTCACTGGATGGCGATGTGCTTGGAAAAGCAAGGCAATGGGAATCCCTCACCCAGGAACCGCCCTCAGAATCATCTCAAGGTATGCCTGCACCCTGACGATACCCTCGCTGCGGATCGCTTGGTCGCCAAGCTTGGCTTCCAGTGCGACCGCGGCTAAATCGACCAGGGCAAGCGCGTCGGCCTTATCCAGTTCAGAGAGTCCCAGGTTCTCGATCTCACCAACTACAACGCCTTTCAGGGCATCCAACGTCGATTCTGCCGCTACAAATCCTCTGACGCTGGCAATGACCTTCTTGATGTTTGCGGCGCGCTCAGCGCCTCTAGGACTGTCTGCGATATAGTGCCGGACGGCGATGCTCACAGAAGTTTGCAGGGCGGCTTCGCCGACAGGTGATAACTGCTGCTTCCCGTCTGGCGTGGTGGCGCAGCCTGCCAGCAGCACGAATGAGGTGATTGCGACGGTGAGAATGTTGGCCATTGTCAAAGTTCCTGAGGGGTGCGGTTGGAGATTAGATAGCTGACGGCGAACGAGATGATGCAGGTTAGCGCAGCGGCAAGGTCAGGGCTCATCTCGTAACCAATCGCGTCGCGCGATACTACGATGACAATGGTCGTCAGCGCCCCAGCAATGCCGCCGGCACCGGTCTTTCTGGTAGGTATCAGGTTTTTCTCAGCCATGCTTCTTCTTTACGTTCTCGCGATCCCGGCGCTTATCGCCGCGACAATGAATCAGGAAGACGCCGAAGCCGACAATCGAGTTGAACGCTGAGATGATCAGCGCAACAAGCGATGCGGCCTCGGCAGACATTCAATCCTCTTCGCAGTAGGCCCGATCGATGCAGCGAGTCAGGAAGCGGAAGTCGTCGTCTGAGATCTCCGTGTGAGTGCATACGTGGTCGATGCGAGCGAGCTTCGCTGCTGACATCTCCTGTCTAACTTCCGGGTCTTGGAGCAGTGCCTTTATTGCACTGGAAATTATGATGCGGTGCGCCACTTATTTGCCCTCTGCTTCTTCGTGATTGGCTGGGATATTGATTCCGCGAGCGCTCAAGTAGGCCCGCTGAAACTTCAGATCATCCTGCATGATACGGAATTCTCGCTCTACCTTGCGCGACTCTTCAATGGCGCTATCGGTTTTGCCCAACGCCAGGAACGCAATGGCGATTGCCGTCAGTGACGCAAATGCCATCATCGCGCTGATGATAACGCTTCCGCTGATCGCGACATTGCCACCAGTAGCGCTAGGGCTATTTGTTCGATGGTCGTCGGTTGTCCTAGTCTGAGTGTTCGTCTGAGGCTGGGGCTGTCCAAGTGCGTTCATTTCCTGCCCTCGTAGCGATCCATCCGGCTTTCGAGCACTGACACGCGGCCCTGGGTCACAGCGTTATCCAGTCGCACTCCCTGAATGTCCTGCGCCTGCTTGTCCTTGATGTTGATAGTGGTCACAAGATTCCACGTCATCAGCGCGCACAGTATCGTGTAGAGAGCTGCTCCGACGACGATGGTGCTTTTGGGTATGTCAATGCGACCTATATCCATCGACTCGCCTCGCAGGGCTGCTTCGATTTCTTCGTCAACATCAGCAATACGCATCGCAGGTGGACGGGTAATGCTCAAGTGCGGTCTCCTGGGCTATCTTCTGTGCAGCCTCCCTGCCAAGTTCACCGGGGCGAGCGTTCACGATTAGAACTTTGTCACTTTGACACGCAGTGTGCCGCTGGCTAGGTCATCGGTGCTACCGCTGCGGTTATGCATGAGCACTCGAACGTTGTTATCTGAAATGACGGTCGCCACCAAATACCAACCCGATGCAATGGTGCTAAGCGTGGCCTCTGCGAAATCGCCAACTCGTGCGCCGGTAACAGTTACTGTTGTGGCCTCTACGCCTTCATCCGCCGTGCTCGCAGGATCGAACGTCGCAGATCCATACAGTACGATTTTATGCTGCTGACCAAGTGCCTCGGTGTTGAAGCTCGGCGAGTAATCGCCATGCACCCAGTAGAAGTTGCCGTTATAGACAACCCCAGAATTGTCGATCACGTTCTCCAGGATCACGTGCCGACTATCACCGGATGTCGTAGTAGCGATGTCGAAGAAGGTATCCGGCGCGCTCGGAATGCTGACGTTCTTCAGCTTGATGAAAAGCTTGGTGCCGCGGGCGTAGAACTTGAGCGTTGGACCTGAATAACCGCCTACGGCATAGAAGAGAACATCCTCGAAGGTCACGGAACCAATGCCCGTACTGGTCAGATCAACTATTCGACCGCTTGCCGCAACACTTGCCGTGGCAGCCTGGAAGTATCCGCGCCGGAACGTCAGATCGAACCCATCCACCGCCTGACACAATCGGCCGCCAAGCTCAGAGCCAAAACCCTCTACAGTGAGCGAGGCATCGATCGGCAGGTAATAGTCAGCGGTGGATACCGTTTGGCAGAAGATGTTCTTTGCCGTGATATGACGGGTGCCGACCTCGATACCGTACTTCGCGAGATTCAGCGTCGCGGTGTGGATGTACCAAAGCGTGTTTTGCGAGTTCCGAAATGCAATGCAGGCTTCAGTAACGCTCTGCACAGTGATGTGCGATATCTCGGACTGGTCGCCCTGGAGGTTCGCTGAGCCGTCAACAACCAATCCATCGGTGAACTGCTGGACGTTGTCGGAATCGAAGGACCCGAATGTCCCGATCCAGATATCTGTGAAATTTAAGGCGGTCGGTGACGGACTGCTCGTGCTGGTGTCAACGATGATCGCCGCACTGGGCTTCGCAGTGGACTTGCCCTTCAATCTGAGATCAGAAATCCGCAGGCCCCAGCACTGACGGATACTGATCATCGGATTGCCAGCTACACCATTCCACACCAGCACAGAGCCTGTGCCGTTTTGTGCGCTGCCTGGCCCCTCGCCTCGAAACACACCCGACTTGCGATTGATGATGAGTGTCGAAGTGAGCGTATGGGCGCCTCCCTCCAGCACGTTCTCGCCACCATGCATCGAAGCGGTCGTGCCAAATGAATCTGCCCAGACTTGAAGGTCCGAGTAACGCGCGCTGTTTCCGTCTACATATGCATAGTCGACCGGCGTAACGTTCGCCAATACTTCAACTTCGGTGCGTGGATTGAGCGCCGCGCCAACGGCGCTTTGACTGAAAGCCGCCTGCACCAGCGGGTCTAACGTGCCATCCGGCAACGCGACGTCGTCGCGGTCCGTAATGACGCATTTGTACACGAGCGCAGGATCAAGATAGATCGGTGGCAGAAAGCCATAGTCGTCCGCCGCAACAGGATTGCTATGAGCTATCGTTAATGCGGCGTCCTGATAGGTATCCTGGCGATTATTGGTCAGAGAGACATAGAAATTTGCCTTGGCTCCTGGGACTGGGGCACCATCGGCGTCCAGAATTCGCTGCCGGCCGCGGTAGAAAAGCATTTCAACCTC
>Ga0105147_100066_pt1 | contig 12589 bp, 14 predicted proteins | sample RS_189metaG_FD_91501 | JGI IMG/M metagenome (GOLD analysis project Ga0105147, IMG submission 91501) | Switchgrass associated microbial communities from Austin, Texas, USA, to study host-microbe interactions - RS_189 metaG | ecosystem: Host-associated > Plants > Roots > Rhizosphere | place: USA... | reverse complement strand
GACTTAGTTCCTGACTGCAAGGCCGTCTTGAGTGTTCTCTCATCCGCTCAGGGCGGCTTTGTGGTATGCTAGGAGCATGACTGAAATAAACCTTACCCGAACCCGGCAGGTATTCACCCTGCCTACGAATATGGCGCTCCAGAAGGCAGCCGTACTGTCCTTCGATGCCGAAGCCGGTCAAGTCGTCCGAGTGAATTGGTCAGCACTGCTGGGTAGTTCGCTCCAGACTTCCAGCCTGGTGTCTTACATGATGAAGGAGACTCCGAATCCGTCTAACCTCACGCTTTCAGATGGTACGGTCCTGAACTTCACGTCGTATACCTCCGTCGCTGCGGGCGCTCGTATCCCTGTAACGGGGGCTGCTCCGTTCGTCGCTCAGCGGAACGGCGTGCATAACCTGCTCGTCGTGATGGCTGGGTACATCCAGGGAGATCCGTCGAAATCGATCGGCCTGAATGCCGTGGAGCTGTACGCGGAAGTCTCCTAGTACAGATACAGCGAAAGCCCCCTCCTGCTTACCTGCGGGAGGGGGCTTGTGGTATGCTTACGGTAAGGCTCATGAGGGCCTGATGAAAAGAACTAAGGAGTAACTATGGCTAAGCGTCCTGACTATGAGCCGATTTTCGCAGCAGTTCGCAGCACCCACACCTCTGACGGCAGGAACGTCACCGTGGCTAAGCAGACCTTCCAAGACCAGGCTAACCCCGACCCGGATACGTTCTCCAGATTCAACCTCCAGCTCCGAGAGCCAGGTGATGCGCAGGTTGAGGTGAACCTCTCCGAGGAAACCGCCCGGGAACTCAAGAAAATCCTGGGGAGCTTCGGACTCTAAGGCACAAAGAAAGGCCCCCTGTCGACTGGTCCGGGTAACCAGAACGACAGGGGGCCTTTTGGGGTTATGGAGTTAAGCTTTACTCGACCGGCTTGCGGTCGAAGTTCGGGGTAGCAGGGTCACCGACCTGGGAGGCAACAATGCCAGCCAGAACGACAGCGACGCCGGACAGGACGACGGACAGCCCAATGAGCTTCCAGTCCACGGAACCATCCAGGATCGCCGCAGCAGCAGGGACGAGACCAGCGGCAGTAGCCGCCATGGAAACGAGCGCACGCTTACCGAGGGTCACCCAAAAAGCCTTGGTGAACATATATTCAGACCTCTTCTACTTGATCTTCTTAGCGAGAGCGTCGACCTGCTTCTGGAGGGCTTCGAGCCTGTCGACAATTTCGGTCGTCTGGTCGGACGCATTACGTGCATAGACATACATCTCTGCGAACGTCGCGTTGGTATCCTGGGTCGGACCGATCTTCCAGTGCCGCTGTGCCCATGCAGACAGCTTGATCTTACTGAGGAGTCCCACGTTATCACCTACCTTCCATTGACCGATGTTAGATTGCATTCCGCGATTATGGTCAACGTACCCGCCCGCGAAATTAACGTTGTTCTTGTACTGCTGGATATGGACGCCCGAGACCCACTTGCCGCCGGACCACGCGTACGTCTGCCAGAGGTACTTGACGCCTTTCGACTGCATGTACTTGATAGCAGCGTAGCCGCCGTACACGCCGACACGATCCCATCCAAGGACGGAAGCAGCACCGCGCAGGTATTCATAGCACGTTCTAAGCTGAGCGGACGTCGCATCGAAGTCTACGGAGAAGTAGATCGGTGCAGTATCAGGTCCGCCTGCCTTACGGTGTTGCTTGTTCGCTTCGGTAGCGTGCTTGACGCCAGCGGAGTATCCGCCGAGAAGATCCCCGGCGGAATTCTCCCAGTTCGACACGATGGATATGCCAGCAGCATTCAGCTTCCTGGCTTCATCCAGCGTGAGGTTCTTACCGTCAGTTCTGTACGACAGGTAGCGGCAGACGAACTTGACGCCTGCCTTCTTAAGGGCTTTAGGGTCAGGACGACTCCACGAGTAGTCCACGCCTTTCACAGGGCATCACGGCTTCGTAAGCTCGCGGGCGATCCACGAGGTAATGGACTTGCCGTCGAAATCGACGTTGTACTTCGCCTTGAACCATGCAGCAACTGAAGCGACCATCGCCGCGTCGTACTTGTTGTTGATGGTCAGGTTCTTCGCGCCCTTAGCGACAAGCTGTCGCTGGAAGAACCCTACCTCGGTACCAGCGTCACCGGCCTTGGGAAGGTTCTTGACGGCCTGGTGACGTCGGAGGAAGTACTCGTTCTGAAGTTCCAGGGCAATCCAGGACGTAATGGCGGAGCCATCATAGGTGCTACCGGAGTAGTCCTTGAACCACTTGGAAACGGCCGCCTGAGTGGCGTTACCGTAATCGTTGTCGATGGTCAGCGGGTACCCGAGGTTGTTAAGGATACGCTGCCAATAACCGACTGAGGTGTTCTTGTCGCCCTTCTGGGGGAGCATAATGCCTCCTTCGAGAGAACTGGATTCGCCACGAAGGAATGCAATGATCCCCTTCAGAACGTCCCAGTCGTTGATGTATGCACGGAAAAGTGAGATATGGATGTGCCAGAGGTGACTCGAATCCGAGCTAGCCCAGACCGGGCTAGAAGTCGGGGAGTTACGGGTGTACCGAACGACGTTCCGTCCGTCGATCGTCCCGATGACCTCCTTGATCGCCTTCAGGCGAGGGTCCTTTTTGTCAAGGCCCTCCATGAGCATCTTCGTGAATTTCTTCATCTGGGCATCGGACAGGGTAATGTCGATAGCCGCAGCGCCGTCAGCCGGTCCCTGCTTGTCCAGAGGGAGGATGACGGAGTAGTTCCACGAAGGGTTGTTTTCGCGAGAGTCGTGGTAGCCGGTCTTCTGGGCAGCGATGCCCGAGCCGACCCCACCGGTAGCCTGAACGACCCCGTTGTAGAGGTCGCGAGTAGGCTTATAGACTACAATCCCAGCCATGGGACCTCCTTATGACGTAGAGAACGAGTGGTCGATGATAATTCCCGCAGACTGGGTCCCCGTCAACGAAATTGAGTTCACGATGGTGACAGCCCCCGAGGTAGCGACCTTGATAATCATGACGTTTTGCGTAGGCTCCGCGCCTTGGTAGCAGATGACTTTAAAATCGGATACCGGACGAGCGCCTACTGGCAAAGTCGCAAGAGTGCTCCCGGCTGAGAACGTACCGCTTATGGAGTAGATACGAGCGCTGGTCCTAAGCCGAATAACTCCGTAAGCCGGTTCGGAACGGTACTGCAATGTACCTCCGACGTTAGTCGTCATCGTAGCGCTAGACCACGAGCCAGCCGTCAAGGCTGAGTGAGTGTGCCCAGTCGTTGCGTATGACGCATCGTGATTATGACTTAGAGCGGAGTAAGACGAGTTGTGGTTGTGAGAAGCGGCTGCATACGAAGAGCTGAGAGATACAGCCCCAGTTAGGCCATCGACAGAAGTCACGGGGTAACTGTGGGTATGCCCGGTAGCGGAGTACGCGGAATCGTGGTTGTGAGTAGTAGCCGAATACACACCAGAGTGATTGTGTCCAGACGCGGCGTACGCCGAACTCAAAGAGACAGCGCCAGTCAGTCCGTCAACGGAGGTTACCGGGTAGCTGTGCGTGTGTCCGACGTCGCTGTAGGTTCCGGTGTGGGTATGACCAAGGACTGAGTAAGCAGCATCGTGGTTGTGGGCTGAAGATGCGTAGGAGGAATCGTGGTTGTGTAGGAGCGCTGCGTAAATCGACTCATGCGTATGCAGGATCGGAGCGTACGTATCCGCGTGATCATGTGTAACATCTGAGTAGAGATCGCCAAGCGTCACCGCACCAGTGCGACCTTCGACCGAGTCGACAGCCCCTCCGCCGCCTCCGGGGTGAGTGTGGTCGAGAGGAGCGTACGCTTCGTCCAGCTCGATATGACCCGTCATGCCGTTAACCGTCTGCACGGATTCCTCACCCAGCTTGACGTAGCGGGTGTCGTGGATGTGGGACAGTCCGGCGTACGACAAATTGTGATCGTGGGTAAGTGCAGAGTACGACGCGTTGTGATGATGGGTTATCAGTGAGTAAGACCCGGTATGCGTATGTGCAAGGGTTGCGTACTTGTCGTTCAGCGTGACGATCCCGGTACGCCCATCAACAGAAGAGACTGCTCCCCCACCCCCGCCACCGCCACCGACGATCGCACTGATCGTAGCCTGGGAGATCGATCCGTAGTGACCGTCAATGTCGTTGACGTACGTCGCGGAACTGAGAGGGTTCTGGGGAATGTTGACGATCAGGGATGAAACTGATACTAGGTCGTTGCTGTCAGGAACGACGATGTACATGCGAACACCGAGATGACGGACGACGTAATAGGTATTCGCCGGAAGGATTTCACTGTTCGGTACGAGGTCCATTTCCCAGTACCCGAACTTATTCGTTCGGACCTGACGACGAGTGGACACGATGGTCTCGCCGTCAATGCCGCCAGACGGAAGCGTGACGGATACCAGAGCATTGTAAACAGCCTGACCGGAGACGTTCGTAACTGTGCCGTAGACTAGCGTCATCGCTCACCACTCAATCTTCGCGAACCTTGAAGGCTCCGGAATCTCCAGCTTGTCGTAGTAATCGTGGATAGCTTCCTTCGTCCACGAAGGGCGGCCTTGCGATCGACTCAGGCAGACGTCCATCCCGGGGTCCAGATGAAGCGAGGACGTATGAGGAATCGTCTGCGTAGCCCGAGGGCTAGCTGAGATCACCCAGGTCTTGTACGTCCCTCTGGAGGCTTCGCGAATCGCGACATCCCGGAGCTTCATACCGAGGGACTTGATGTGTCCCGGATGGTCGTGAGACTCTGGACTTCCAAGAGCCTGCGCCAGGAGGTCCGCGTCGATAACGACGTCACCTTCCTGCATCTTCCCCTTGACGTACTCAGTCTTCCCGGAGCACGGAGCGCCGTGAACCAGAATAATATCCATAACCCAATACCTCTTAAATCATCGGGATCTTGTCGATCCCCAAGACAACGCTCACGACGAGCAACAGGGGCAGCGCAGCGAAGTACACCCACTTGGTGACGACGGCGAGGTCTTTTTCGAGCTTCCCGATTCGCTCATAGTCTCTCTTGTCGCGCTCAAGCAGGATGGCGAGCTTCTGGTTAATCTCGCGGAGTTCCTTCTTCTGCTCTTCACCCTGGTTGTACAGAGCGGTAACAGTGACACGGTGTGCCGGTTCCTGATCTTCCATGCCACCTCCTAGAGGGCAATCGCGGTCATCCAGCGGTGTGCGACCTGAAGGGTTCCAGAACCCGTATTGGTCCAACCGTAGAGCTGAGCGGTAACTGGTGAAGTCGGGATGTTACTGTAGAAGTACGATGCCCCGTAGGTAATCGTAATAGCGTTCTGCGTGCGGATGGTTCGGCTGAGCGCAGCCTCGGCACCAGTAACACCGTTGATTTGCGGTCCGACCTGACTGAGTTCACCGGCAGTTGACAGCATGACTGCTCCGAAGAACAAGATGAAGTATCCGCTGTGCGAAATCGACAAAGTCGGGTTCGTAATAGCGACCGGCGTAGTCGAGGTTGTCGTGAAAGTAGTCGTCGTGACAGCAGAACGTTGGATCAAGCTGCCGCGAATGGCATTCGCTCCCGCAGTGGAAACAAGGCTGTCAACGGCAGTAACCTTCTCGGCCTCGCACTCAGCGAGGTTCCCGCGAAGGTACGTATTCAGCCAAGTCGAGGTAAGGTTGTCCTGCGGTAGGAAAGTAGGAATTACGTTCCAAGCCATATCACGCCTGCCGAATCTTGATAACCGTCAGACGACGCTGAGCGGATACCAGCGTAGTGTTGGGAGCAACGCCCGTGACCACTTCGAGGGTCACCGTTCCAGGGTTCGTAGGGACGTACACTCCAGCAATGCCGCATCGGTAAGAAGTCGTGCTGTTGTTGCGCAGGAACTCCGTTGTCGGATCTCCGCCTTGCTGCCTCATCTGGATGTACGAGCCAGAGGCACCTGACACCGTGTGCGTACGAGCATCCAGCATGTAGAACACCGCTCCGCAGTCCTCCAGGGTAATCTCTGGCCCGTCGTTGTACAGGACTGTAATGTCGTCGGTGTTTTCGTAGGTCTCGATGCTTCCCGAGTACGCCGTGACAGGCTTCGACAGCCAGACATCCTGCGTTACTGGGTCGGAGAAGATCAGGCTACCCGGAGATTCGGCCTGGTGTACTGCGAGACTTTCCATGTACTCCATGTACTGGTTGAGCTTTGCAGCCGTCAGAACTTCGGAGGCACTGAAAGTCGGAGGAAGTGCTGGCATTCTATAACCCCTTAGAATGGTATAACAATAAGCGCTCGCTGAGCGTAGTCACCGCGAGCCGTCTCACCGGAGTTCCGGCCATACTTCATCGTGACAGTCGTGATTCCCGGATCGAAGCCCTTGAAGTAGAAGTGAGCACCAAGACGTTCGAATGTACTGCCGGACATGCGAACGGCGTATTTATAGACCTCGGGCATTACGTCTTGCTGGCCCTCGACAACCGGAGCGTAGTTCACGAAGCCGCCAGTAGCCGTACGACGGATTCGGCAGGAATACAAAGCCAGGAACGAACCCCCGTGCTCGAACGTAACGCTGGGTCCGGACTCGTCTTCTTCTTGCGGGTCTTGAGGCCAGTCGTTCTCGCTCGTCACGGTACCGTCTGCATATGCTTTCACGGGCTGACGCTCAGCGAGTTCGTGCTTACCGGCGGTAACAACTAGCCGTCCTTGCCGCGTGGCGATACCCGGCGGAGTCGCGTTTAGGTTATCCTTGAACATCGTGTTGATCTGCGCGGCGGTAATCGGGTCGCCGTCTACAAACCTAATCGGTGCAGTCCAAGCCATCGTGACTCCTTAAAGCGGGTAGACGACCAGATGCCGCAACATAAAGTTCGCCGTAAGAGTGGATGCCGAAGCAACCTGATACTTCATTGTAAAAGTATTTGCCCCTGCGTTCAGGCTAGTCAGATGAGTTACCGCGGTGTACCGCTGGAACTCGTTGGTATCCTGCTCGAACCGCAAGGCCGTGTCGTTGGTAGCCGCCCGGGTCGTAGCACCGGACACGGCAAAGTCAACAAAGTCTGCGCGACCGAGAGAGGTGTCGGCGGTCTGACAGGTAACGTAAACGAGGGCTGAAGTACCGGTCGTAACAGTAACCGTAGGACCGACAGTAGCCAGGTCACCGTAGGTCGTCATGTTCGTTGTGCTCTGCTGAGTCGCAATGCTTGAAGATGACACGGATCGCATAGCAATAGCGTTTGTTCCAGTACCGACAGGGTACTGGCCCGCAGCAGATGTCTTAGCGGCCACGGTCTCAAGGATGTTATCCCGGACGTTGCTGTTCCATTGCGCAGCCGTCAGGACGTTACCGGAGATTGCGGTGAACGGGGCGTTGTAAACCATAAGTCAAGCTTCCCTTCTGAGCCTAGCTCAAACTCAGCCGCGAGATCGGCCACGGACTGGTTCATCGGGATAGGATTCGCAGTCAAAAGGCTGCGAACAGCTGTAGGATGCCCTTCCGGGTACCAGTTCTGGTTTTCCTTCTTCGGACGACGAGAAAGCTCCTGAACGATCTCCTGGAGGTTATCCGGCTTGGCGATCGAGAATTCTGCTCCGCAGCCGTCGTACCGAGCGACGCACCGCATCTTCTTAATGTGAGGAGTCACGGGGTACGCGTTATTGCAGGCACCTGGGCAATCAACAATAACGCGCCCGTGGTTAACATAGACAAGACCTATCACTGTACTAACCCCTTAATACCAGACTTCGTCTGTACTGTCTAGCTCGGAAGTTCCGAGGATGAATGGTTGATCCGTGTGGACAACGCTTGAACCGAAGACACCCTGGTCGAAACCATGGTCAGCGACGTTAAACGTAAACTCCGGGTTCTGGAACCCCAGAGGCTCGGCGGCCTCAGCGCTAATCGTCAGCTTGTGGTCTCGGCCCATCGCCGCCAACTGGTGGCGCAACGACTCGATGTGGAACGGCTGATCAAGTTCCCACAGATGGTTGTCCACGGTAATGACTTGACTGAGCGAAGAATTCAGTATGGCTGCGAGAGCGTCTTCTGATATATTCTGTATGACAAGCTCAGCACGAGGGCGCATTGACGAGTTCTGCCGAAGAATCCACAGGGCGATGTCTTCGGTGTCGTTCGGACCTGCTACTCCCCCGTCAAACTCAAACGGTTTGACGGACCTGTACTTAGTCTGACTCGCAGCGCTGTCGTATACCTTCTCGATGGCCTGGGTCTGAATCGTCCTAGCCCGAAATCGGAGATTCGAAATCGTCGCCGTACCGTTAGCCGAGAACGTAATACTGACTTGAGTACCCGATCGCGCGTAGTCAACAAGAGTGACGTCGCCCTGCTGGACGATATAGTCTGCGTCGTCAGGTTCGGTATCCACGACAAGGTCGAACTCAATAGGACCGGGAATATCGACCTTAACCAGGTGACCCTGAATAGGCGACTGGCCTTCAATAAATCCATCGTCAAGATCTGCCGTAATAGTCGTGATGTTCGTAAACGTCCTAGACTTCTGCGGATCGGTCCAGATCACGGAGATGTCCTCCCCGAGGGATACATCTGAGGACTTCGCCGTTACGCGGTTGAAGAAGGTCTCCCATCCGAAGTCAATAGAGGTACCATCGGTAACCGGGAAGTCCGTAGCAGGATCAACGACGTCCTCCGCGCAGGCCACCAGCTTGAAGGCAGGGGTAGACGTGAACGTTGGACGGACTCGGTGATGACGGTCCTGGAACCGGACTATCCCGGAAGATCCCATGGTGAACAGCGAAGGAGGGCCCTCCGCCTTCATGATCTCCTTCAACCCGTCAAGAGCCTTGCCTTTGAAGGACCACCATCGCAATGTAGTAGCGCCGGAATCAACGCCGAATTCAATGCGAACGCTGTCGAACGGAAGCTCTACTCGGATCTTCTGCTGCTCGTAGAAGCCCGCCGCCTCGATAATCGCTTGGAATGCCTCGCCCGTGCGGATTGAGGGGTAGAGGTCAGTCGAGACGTCGATCTCAGCGAGGCGAGACAAATAGTCTACGCAGGGGATGGATACGGACTGATTGTTGATGTCAGACTCAAGGACGTAGTCCTGGGTGAATCCGTTAAAGAGCGTATACTCCTGACCGCTGTCAGGAATCGCACTGATGACGATCTGCCGGTTAGGCACGAGACCGTCAGCGATCGGAGAAGTAAGAGAGGTCGGATTGTACTTGCCCGTAGAGTTGTTAAGCATGAACGTACCGGAGCCAACCTGCATGTCGGCAAACTCCACAGCTTTGTCACGACCGTACTGTATGTTCGGAACACTTCGCGTAAGCAGGAAGTCACAGGAAACGTCATCGTAGTCAGACTGAATCTGGGACCACCCGATGTAGAAGGTACCGTCACCTACGGTGCCGAAGGCACCCTTAATCCCAATGACAAGCTGGTTCGACGCAGTAGGCGTGAACGCAATCTCCAGCGGGACCCAAGTGTCGTGAACGGTCGTCGTGTCAAACCCGTAGCTAACGAGGTTAACCGAGAAGACCTCCATGCTCAAGCCCCCGGTAAATGAACCACTAGGGATGTACACCCACATGGTGGCAGTCATCGGAACCCCAGTGACTGCCGTAAACGGTTTGAACATGCGACTGTTTGCCGTGGATGAGCCGGAAGCCGCGGTATCCACGATTTTTAGCGAGTACTCGCCTCGGTAAGCCTGCTCCGTAGAAAGCTCAGCTGATGCAGGATGCTGGAACCCGTCCAGCAGGTACTGCCAGTTGCTCAGACCCGAGTTGAGTCCGCCATGCCCGAACCAGTCGATATAGCAGGTATACGTTGGAACTCTGGACATGACGGACTCTCCTTTAGGTTAGTTGTTCTTAGGGAGACGGCCGTGCTTCTGGGCGTCAGTGACACCCTGGACTACGGCGTCCTCGATACCAGCACGGTCGCCCATGACAGTACCGTTGATGTTGATGATGTAGGTGTTCCCACCCTTACCCTTGAGGTCGTGACCGACAGGCTCAGGGACGCCGGTACGGTTCTCCACGAGGGAGACACCCGGAGGCAGCAGCCCGCCGTTGTCGTACAGCGTCGGCTTGACATAGCCGCCCTCGGCGTAGCCACCCGGACGCGCCATACGAGCAGCCCAGCCAGAACCGTAACGGTTCCTGGCATAACGGATCGCTGCGTAGATGTTCGCACGGGGGTTGAACGGACCGAGACTAGCGTATTTGCCTGCCCACGCATAGAACGTCGGGTCGATAGTCTGGAGCAAACCCTTCGACGGCGTGCCGTTCTTCGCGTTGATGTCCCAGGTGTTGACGGTGTTCGGGTTACCCGAAGACTCCTTCATGATCGCCTTGAGGACGAGGTTCAGGTGACTAGAGCTGTACAGCCCGAGTTCACGGAGAACAGACGATACGGTGTCGGCCCAACGACTCGCGCCAGAACCCCCACCGACTGCGCCCATTCCACCCTTGCCTTCGTTGGCCCAGTGAATGTGGTCGGCGTGAGTGCCAGGACCGGCGCTACCACCGGTATAGCGGTGACGCTGGCCGTTCTTGATGCCGACAGACGGACCGTCAGGCGAGAAGTCCCAGATGAGTTCGAGGATCGAATTCATCCAGGTCCGCTTGATCATCTCGTACGCCTTCTTAGCAAGACCGCCACCACGACGTTCCGACCCGTCAGTAAACGCCATGTCAATGGCCTTACCAACGTTGTGGTAGGACGTCCCGGAGCCGTTACGCTTACCGGACGTAATGATCGTACCCTTCACGGCACTCTGAATCCAGGCAGACATGGCTCGCCAGTCACCAGGACCGCCGCCCATTCCGCCACCAAGCCCCATGACCTTCTCCCAGAGCGATGACATCTTCGACCACATCATTTTGACGCCGCCGTCGAGCATGTTCTTGAAGTTCTTGGAGTTGCTGTCGGATGGGATCTTGCCCATGCTGCCCTTGAACCCATCAACGATCTTCTGCACGGTGTCAGTAATCTCGAAGATGTTGGTCATCCAGTCGGGTTTACCGTTGTCGGTAACCCAGTTGAACGCCTTGCTCGCAGCCATCTTACCGAGATCGATAAGACCGCCGCCTGCAAAGCCAGGGGCCTGGAGGTTATTCATCTTGTACAGGTTGTTGACGCCGTATTTGTCGACAGCCTTCTTGCGCATGACGAACTCGCCGTTAGACAGGCGAGCCTGGATAGAGTCGGACGTCCCGGTACCAGGACCACGGACGTGACCACCGGAAGCGAATCCGATGTCAGGCAGCCGGAACTTGTTATTGAACATCGCCTTAGAGACGGCGTTCCAGAACGGCTTGATGCCCCTACTGTACAGAGTGTCAACTACGAACTTGACAGGCTTAGAAATGCTTGCACGGATAGAATCCCAGGACTTCGACGTTGTACCGACAAGACCTCGGAAGGATCGACCGATTGCACCAGCGACTTCCCTGACCTTGTCCCAGGTCTTCCCGAGACCACCACGGAATCCTTCGAGGGAGAAGCCCATGGCCTGGGTGTTACCCGCCATGTTCTCAGCCGTAAGGTCCATGTTGGCGTTCGTACGACGACGCATTTCGTCAGAAGCCTCAGACGTAGCAACGTCCTGGTCTCGAATACCTTGCAGGTACGTCGCCATGCGCTCACCGGCAGTCTGAGTCTTGTCAGCCATGTCGGTGTGAGAGGTCCCAGCGTTGTCGAGGTACGTATCGATCTCAGTACTGAAGTCGAAACCAGCCTCACGCATCGCCAGCATAGCCTCGATCACGCCGTCCTTGGTCATACCAGCGCGAAGTGCCATCTGGTAGAACGCATCATCGACGTCACCGTGGTTAGCCGCGACAGACTGAAGGCTTGCAGCAATCTGACCAGCCTTGTCGGCCGTAGTGCTAGACATCAAGCCCATTTGCTCAGCGACCGTTGCAGCGGTATTCGCGTTGCTGGTGACCATCTGGTTGTTAGACTCAATGATGCCAGTCGAAGCGGAGCTGAAGGCATCCTGGAGATCCTGAATTACGGACTCCGGGACGTGCATGGACTCAGCCATGGCGATAAAGTCCGGAGGAAGGCTCTCACCGAGTACGGTACCGGTCTCGTCAGCCGCAACACGGAGGCCAGTCATCGCTTCCGCGAGCGCCAGCGCAGCCTGCGTGCGGTCGTTAGCCGAAGCTTCAGGGTCAGCAAGGATCTCGTTGTACTTCTCAAGAGCGTCGTTGTAGTCGCCCTGGGCCTTGATCAGGCCGAAGTAAGGATCAGTCTGAGCCTTAAGTTCCTGGCCCCAGCCTTGAAGGGCCGCAGTCGCATCACCGTACTTGTCGGCAACTTCCTGCGTCTTCTCAGACAGTTCGATCTGAGCCGCAAGAGTGTCGTCCAGAAGCGGAGTAAGGTCCGCGAACGCCTGACCCGTAATCCCGAGTTCTTCCTGGATGAACTTGTTGACGGAAGTCTGATCAGCACCGATCTCACCGGCACGAATGAGTTCCGCAACGTAGTCGTCGATCGCACCCGCCGCAGTCGTGAATGCTGTGACAGCTTCTTCGCTCGGGGCGATGTCCCGACCAATTTCCGTACGACTCATCTCGTCGAACGTGTTGTTCAGGCCCATCATGGAGAGCTGCGTGTACTGGATACCGCG
>Ga0105147_100058_pt1 | contig 14402 bp, 18 predicted proteins | sample RS_189metaG_FD_91501 | JGI IMG/M metagenome (GOLD analysis project Ga0105147, IMG submission 91501) | Switchgrass associated microbial communities from Austin, Texas, USA, to study host-microbe interactions - RS_189 metaG | ecosystem: Host-associated > Plants > Roots > Rhizosphere | place: USA... | reverse complement strand
TCGATGCTGGCGGCGCGGATGACCTTCAGCGGAGGGCAGATGAAGCACTTCACCGACTTCGTGGTTGTGTCATGCGCCCCGCTATCCCGATCCCGCTCCGGGGCCTGAAAGCTGACCTCCGCTGATTTCAGAACGGGATCGGCCCCCAGGAGGCGCGTCGCCAGACTCTTGAATTGGTCCTTCACGTTCCGCCTATCGCCGTGCCTGAGCATGAAGTGCTCGAATTGGCGAAGCAGGATCGAATACGGGATGCGAAGCGCCGTGCCTTCCTTATTCTCCAGGTCAGCCAAATCGATTTCGGGGATGAAGGGGCTTTGAACGGTGTCGAGCCCGCCGAGTTCGATCAAGCGGATGAAGAACCGAACGTCATCATCAACTGACTGGCGGCCTTGTTCGGCAAGCCAGGGCGTTTGCGGTGGCTTGCGAAGAACACTCCAGCCTTTCGCGGGAACGTAGCTGGAGAGTTCGGCGACCATGGACGCAAGTCCGCCGTTCTGCATTTCCTCCGCGAGCCTCGCGAAGTAGTCGATGTCTTGGCGGCGCTTGTCGCCACACTCCAAGACAAAGAACCTCCGCTCTTCGCCTTCCAAATCTGCGGGGACAACCCAACGCTCGTTACTCACGAACGCGAGCCTCACGAAGTTCGGGACTTCGACGGGATCGATGCCCTTCAATTCCAAGTTCATCGTCGGACTAGTGATTAGGTCCTTGAGCGAACCCGCAGCCTGTTTGTCTCCGGCCCAGAACCCTTCCTCACAAGTCATGTGAATGATGCCCTGTTGATGGGCGTTGAAGTTGCCGGTGATGTGGCGGCGGTTGCTGACCTTCATTGCATAGCGACCAAGCCCGGCCCTGAAGTTGTCGAAGAGCACGGATTTCCCCGTTCCCTTCTTCCCCTTCACAACCACGGCGGAGCCGAGTTTGATTCCCGGCTGTTGATGGTGCTGAGCAAACCAGGTCATGAGCCAATCGAAATAGGCTTTGTCACCCTGACAGACATTCTCCCGCATGTGCTGGCGGAGAAGCGGCCAATCCTTCACGCTGCCGGGTTCGGGCTTCACGATTCCCCGCCATGTGTTGAACGCCATTGGCGGCGTCTTCGCCGGTGGAGGGGCGAAGGTGATGCCGTCAACAAACGTGCGGCGTTCGCCCCATGCCCACCAGAGGTCAACAAACTCGCGTTTGACGACTTTCTTTTTGCCCGCAGGCGTCCGCTCTTCGACGAAGATAAAGCGTGTTTTATAGAGGGCTTTGAAGGTCTCGAACCTAAGGAACGTCGGTGGATTCTCCGGCCCATTGTCCTGAAGCACGCGATAGTCAGCGCCCATCCTTACGGCGGCGAATAGGTCATTCATGAAGTGCAAGGTGCGGCAAATCTTAGTGTCGTTGTAAGGCGACTTCAGCACCGGCCCGTTTTCGTCCCCCAACGGAATTTCGGTGATTGGCTTTCCATCATCGACTTCATGGGATTGCGCCTTTTTCGCCGGCTTCGGCGACGGATCAAGACCCAACGCCCTTGCGACGTTGACGTTGCCGGGGAGCTTGAAACGGCAATATCCCTCGATGATCTCGCGGTCGCACCCCTCAGCCAATACCTTGACGCGCTGATCGCGTTGCGCCGCAGTTGCTTCGGGGTCCATCAGCACGGCGCGAAGCGCAATCTGAAAGCGCTGCACTTCTGGGGCTTCAGCAAATGCCTTCTTCGCGGCTGCGAATTTATCGTGCTCAGACATTAGAAGCGCCGCCCTTGCTTGATTTCAGAAGCGGGCAGAAACGACGGTGCTTCTTCGCTGGGCAATTCTTCTGCCCAATCGCCTTCGCCGACATTGCAGGGATCGCGTGAGAGTTCATCGGCGAGCGCGTGCTTCGCCAGCGACTCAATCACATGATCGACGCCATACTTTGCGCCCGTGCCTCCGCGCCAGTAGCGACGCCAATGCCCGACACTCGCAATCGGAGTCGTGCCGTCGCCGCCGATGCCGTTGGCATCGCAGAGTTCAAGCAGTTTTCCGCGCCGATGATCGTCAAGCGCTAGCGGCTTGTCGAAGAGCCATAGATTCACGCCGCGCCTGAAATAGTTCGTGTGATTTTTGAAGACGCGAAGAGCGGCGCTTGGCTGAAGCGTGCGAGGTAGCCCATGGCTGGCGCTGTCGATGAAGCCCACAATAGCGAGGTTGCCCGTGGTCAGGCTGACCTTGGCGTCAGGATGTTCTGCCAGAAAGGAATCTACTTGCGGCGATCCCGGCGCGATCCATTCGCGCTGATCTAGCGCTGTGAATTCCAGAGCATCGGTTAGCGGGACATCGCCGAAAACGAAGGCGAGAAACGCGACGCAATGCACGTAGTGGGGATTGGACATAGATAGCCCTTCGAATGCCAGCCGCAGCGCGGCGTTGATTAGGTGGCATTCACGCGAGGGCTCTCGCGATCTCGTCGGGGGTGGCTGTTCCCCCTCCAGCGTCCAACGGACTGGCTACCGTGGATCGTTCCCACTTTGGACCCCGTCGCCGACGCGGGCTGGCCTCCAAAGCTTCGGACTACAGGCCTGCCTGTAGTTAACGGCAATATATCCCATAAGCCGCTGAAAGTCAAGCGAAAATTAACTATCGGCGGTCGCAGGCGTTAACCACGGGCATGATCTGTGCCCTTTTTGCAACATTTGGGGTGTGATTTGGCATAAAACTAGCCTTTGCAGAAATATTATTCCCTAAAAGGCCGATCCGGGGGTTGCTTTTTGCCGAGATTGAGGTTAACTCTACCCTCAGATGCCGGGAAGCCCCGGAATTCCAACCCCCAAAGCCCAGCATGCCCGCAATTTTCATCCGCGAGGCCCCGGCCCGCAGCCTCAAGCCCGCCACTATGGCCCGCCGTGCGGGCGACGAGTCCTTGCTCCGCACCGTGAGGCTCAGCCTTGCCGATGCCGCCGCCCTTGATCTTGCCTGCGCCAAGTTCGGCGTCGGGCGTTCGGTGTTGCTGCGGACCCTGATCAGCGACGGCCTGCGAAACCTGGAGCCCGCGTAAAATGCTCACCCCCTTTGAACAAATGATCGCCGACGCAATCGGCTCCGAACCCGCCGAACACACGCAGCGCGTGATCGCGGGCGTTTCCGCGTCGCCGGAATGGCGCGACCTCACGTTTCTGTCTCCGGCCTTGGCGTCGGGGACCTTGGCAACGCAACTCGCCGCTCGCGCCGTCGCGATCTCAAACGCGCTGAAGACTGCGGAGAGTCAGCAAGCTCCGGCGACGCCGCAAGAGAAACCAATCCATGAGCGTTTTGAAATGAGCGCCGAAGAATTCCGCAAGCTCCCGCCGCACAAGAAACGCGAACTCCGCGAAGAGGCTGCGAAGTTTGATGCTCGCGAAGAGCAAGGCTCAGACGTTGCCGCGTTGAAGGCCAAACAAGCAGCGGGGACTCTTTCGCTGACTGAGAAATTGACGTTGGCCCGTCTCGAAAATCCGGGTCCAACGCGGGCGCAGAGGAAAGACCCGCTATGGGTTCAATCACAACAGACTCACGCCAGCGTCGAAACTCTTGAACGCCTGAAGCGCGGCCATGATCAAATCTGGCCCTCCGGGAATTACCCTGAAGTTTTGCGCTCGCATCACAAGGCCGAAAGCGAAAGGCTCGCGGCATTGATTGCTGAGAAGAAGGCGGCTGCAAATGTCTAAGCAAGCATTCGCAGCGTTACTCCCCGTCGCCCGGGAGTATATCGAGACCGCAAGGCTCAGCTTGGACAAGTTTGAATCGCGCCTCGGTGACGGCGTCACCGACGAAGCAGCGCTAGGCGAACTCGCACGCGCTCTTCTTATCGCCTCGCTCTCGGTGAAGCAGGCGCACGCGCTGACCGTGAGCCCGGATGATTTTTGTCACGTGCGTGGCCTTGGCCCCAATCTCTTGCAGAGTTCCGAATAATGATCGCACCGATTCAACACCTTACGCAAATTCCCCGCAGCGAAGCCTTCGAAGCCGAGTTGAATGAAGCGCTTCACGTGCTGATCCCCGCGACAATGGCGCGTGCCTGCGATCCCGCCACGCCCGAAGTTCGCGACCCCGCACTTTTGACGACGAGTCATTTGCACGCCCACGCAACGCGGCTCCTTCAAGCGCTGGAGACCGGCGAGCCCGACAATCTTCAGACTGAGGCCGCTTACGAAGGCTTCTTGCTCATGCGGGAAGCCGCGATCTTCTGGAGGGATCAGCATGTGCGCTGGCCTGCCCTAGCGGGGGGAGGCTGATGAAGTCCCGGCGGCGTAAACTCGAAGAGCAACGCGCTGGCGAGGCAAGCCATGGGCGGATACTCGCTCTCACGATCTCACACTTGAAAAGCAGGATTGCCCAGCTTCGTCGCGATCTCGCGAAAGAGCGCAATGAGCAGGCAAAGGGCAGGATCACTAGGGAATTGGAGTCCTTGATCCCCGTGCTTGAGCTTCGCGAGCAAGAATATGCGGAAGCGTTGGAAGCCGTAGAGCTAGAGCGTTCGATGCAGTGACCTTCGGCGGCGCGTTTTCTCCCGCGTCGCTGGCGGCATGAGTGGGCCAACTCATGCCGCCCTCCCATTCGCTGAAGCCGGGACTAAGCATCCACCGGCAAAGCGAGGCGACTTCGAATTCCAGATCAGAGTCGGAGTCGCCAACCAACACCGGCAATTGCAGCGCTGCAATTTCCTGTCAGTCGCCGAGTCCACGGTGAGATTGGACTCGGCGGCGCATTTCAGAGGCGAATATGAGGGACAACATCGGACTCAACACTCGCCAGCAAAAATTCGTCCAAATTTGTGCTGCCCATCCTGAGCTAGCGACCGTAGAATGCTTCGTTCGCGCTGGATACAAGGGCCGCGACTCCGCAAATGCTTCTGCGCTCAAGAAACGCCTTCACGAACATATAGAGCTTGAACGCACCCGCTTGGGATATGCGCCCAGCGAAGAGCCCGCCACCATCAACGATTCCGAACTCGAAGCTGCATTGGCCTTGGCCCGCGCTACCCATGCAATGGCGGTTGATCACGGCGACGTTAAGAGCGCGGTGAAGGCGGCGCGAACGATTGCCGATATTCTGAAAAAGAAGGGCAAGATCGGAAGGCCCATTGCTGCGAAGGCTCCAGCGCAAACATCTGGCGCTTCGCAAGCACGAATGCCGCCAGAGGATTTCACCGCGCTTGTTGATGCAATTCTGGAGTTGCCAGAGATCGAAGAGGACTCAGCGCTAGCCTAAGAGGCGCTGAAGTTTTAGCTTACCCGCGTCCGCCCAATTTTGCCGCGACGCTATCAAATGCGGTTTGAAGGCGCTGGGGATCGCAGCGAAACCACTCCCGCACATGCCAGCACGCTTTTAGCTCAGCGTGCATCGCCTTTTCAGCGGCGATCCTGTCTTCGAAAAACTTCGCGTCTATCACCGTGAACTCTTCGGGAACCGCTGTTGAAAGCTGAGCCCGCCGATAATCCACGTTTGCGCTATGGCCGATCTTCATTAGCTCCGGGTATGCCTTCAAGGCCAAGGCGTAGACCCATCCGGCTCGCGAAGTGCTCCGCGACATCGTGATTTCTAGGAACGAAGGGCCAGCGATTGCTTCGAACTCGCCGAGCTTCTTCAGCAACGTCTCAGAGCGATAGAGATTTTGAATCGGCTCTACCTCTAATCCTTTGATCGCCTCATAGACATGCGGCCCCAGCGGGGCCAGCCGTCCGCGCCCGGTGCTGACTATTGTTCGCCAGTTGGGATCAATTGCTTCGTCAAGCTCAGGGGGATCAACAAACCGATAGGCTTCACGCAATGGCGCAACATCCGGCCATTGGTTCATATCCATTTCGTACTTGCCGTTTGGGTTGATGTATTCCCAGACGTTGCCCGAAAAATCGTAGAAGGCGACAAGAGTCGAAAGCTTCCCTTTCAAGTGCGGATAATCGCGGGTCTCGCTGTTGCGGGTCACGTATTGAACGACGAAGTCTTTCCGCCAGTCCAATCCTTTCAAGATGGATTGAGCAACGCTAGCCGTGGTCCGATTTCCACGCGGGAAGCTCAGAACCGGGGCGTCTTTGAGGTTAGACCCATAGACTTGGTCTAGCCATCCAAGATGATCGGTAAGATCGCGGACGCGAAGACGCATGACGCTACCAGCCGTGCTGCTTGAAGAGTGCGTCCCATGTTTTCAGGACGGACTCCGCGATCTCTGTTAGGGCGCGGCCATCCCCTTCGAGAATGACGCGAGGGCCGCCGCCGTAGTTGTTTCCGAAGTTCTGGCCGTAGCCGCTGGTTTGCATTTGTGTGTTGGCGGCATTGCTCGCCGTGTGTGGCGGGAGCGTTCGTGCTTTCGATTTCGATGTCACTACCAAGTGCTTCGCGGAGTTCGCCACGGTGCGGATAAGCTCAAAATCTTGATTTATGTCCGCAAGCGCGTTGGGGAACGTCTTTTCATCGGTAACTCGCTGCGGCCCGTTGGCGTCGAAAGTGAAGGTGGCGTCTATTTGCGCCTTGTGCGCCTGATAGACCCAGTCCGCCAAATGATAGAGCGAAATGGCGCAATGAAACGCGGCGCGGATGTCATCGCGTTTGGCGCGGAAGTCGTCAAAATCCTTTTGAACGATTTCCGCCCGATAGACCTTGTAACTGTCAACCTTCTGCACGCTCATGCGTTCGGCCCTTGCTTCGCCTTTGCACTCGCGGCCTTCTTCGCCTTTTTCTTCGGTGCCTCCAAGCCCACGATCTTTTTCAATTCGCGCTCCCAAGCCTCATAGGCTTTCCTGCGCTGTTTGACGTAAGCGTGTAGCTGATAGACTCGCGTCGCTTCGCTGACTGACCCGCCAGCTTCATGCGTGAGGATTCGAGAGATCAGGCTTTCATCAAACCCCAATTCGGCGATCCCCGACGCCAGCGTCCGTCGCTGATCGTGAAGCCGCAAGTCTTTGAACCCTACTTCCTTCCTGATCCGGCCCCACAAACGAGTCAGAACCTTCGGGTCAAGGGCTTCGCCGTCTTCCCCGGGAAACACGGAATCGCATTCGCTGCGGTCGCACGCCTCTTTGAGAAGAGCGCACGTCCAAGCAGTCAGCGGGACTAGCGCTTCCTGCTTCATCTTCTTTTCGTCGGCGGGCTGCGTCCAAATCTTCTTTTTGAAATCAACATGAGCCTTCGCGATCCCCGCACATTCCTCGCGGCGTTGTCCGGTCAAGATCGCAAGTTGAATGGCCGTAGCCGATGCCCAGGCTCCGCGCTTCGTCGCCCTGCGGACCTCCAGAGCCGCCCACACCGCCTTTAGTTCGGCGTTGCTGCTACGCCGCGTGCGCTTCGTGATCTTCGGTGCGTGCTCCTTCAGTCCCCGGGCAGGGTTGTATTCCGTCCACTCGTTGACTTCGGCGTAGCTAAAAATCCGGCGTGTCGCGGCGACGAAGCCCCAGGCAATGCGGGCGCTGCGCTCGGCTTTGAGTTTGTTGGCAATGGCGATGACATCGGCCCGCCGAACCTCTTTCCAGGTCCGCGCCCCCAAGAGGGGTTTCACATAAAGGCGGATGTCTGACTCGTAGTTGCGCTTCGTGTTGGCTTCGATCCCAACGCAGCCGTTGGCTAGGAAGTCATCGGCCAACGCCGACACCGTCGCCAGACGCGCCGCACGGGCTTCCTTGACCGCTTCTTCCTTCTGCTTCCCGCGATTGATCCCCTTGGCCTTCAGGTTGCGAATTTCGGCAGCGCTGGCCCGGGCCTCTTCGGGCGTCATCGCCGGATAGTCGCCAAGGTGCTCTTCGGCGTCTTTGCCGTCCAAATCCTTGAACCTCACGGCCCAGGACAAGCGCCCCGATTTCCAAACGCATAGGACAAGGCCGCGCTGAGCTTCATCATAGACGCGCTTCGGGGATCGCGGCCCCGTATGGCTCAGCCGCTCAATCACCCGGTTTGTTAGGGCGACGGTGTTAGTCCTGCGTGGCATTTCGTCTGGCGGTCATGACCCATCCCGCTCCTATCCCGCTCCGGGCGCTCAATCCCGGCAAAGCCGGTTAAAGCCCATTAAAGTTCGCAGGCTACTAAAGCTGCGTAGATAAAGGGTTTTCAAGACATTTCCCATGTCTTACAAGGCCCCGAAATGTTCCGGGGCATACGCCTACGAATCTGGGGGTCAGGAGTTCGAATCTCTTCGGGCGCGCCATTCCTTGCGGTATTTCCGCTAGATTAGCACAAAATATAGTGGTTGCTAGCGGCCACGCCGCTTTGAACCCGGACCCATCCCGCTCTGATCCCGCTCCGGGGCGGCGTTGGAGCGTTCGCGCTTCACGCGCTGGCGGCCTTGCGCCGCGTTCTTGACCTCGCGGGCTTTCACGAAGGCCAGCACGGTCTCACGCCTATAGCGCACGGGACGCCCGGCCATCGCCATCGGCGGCAATCCCCTTGACCTTCGCGTCGCCAAGGTCCCCACGGTGAAGCCCGTCACCGCCGCGACTTCAGCGGGCGTCATCGTCTCTGCGGGTTCGCTGCGGCCAAGTTCCTCCACCGCTTCCCAATGGGCGCGTTCGGTGGCCTCGCGTGCAACGCGGGAGAAGAAGAATGGGCCTTTGCTAGCCATGCCCTGGGTAGAGCAACTTTTGGGCCAATGGTTAAACCAACCGCGATCTCTGCCGCGCTCCGGCTGGGCTCGCTAGGGTGGAGACATGGTCGATACGATTTCACCGGAACGCCGCTCAGCGAACATGCGAGCCATACGCGGCAGGGACACAAAGCCAGAGCGTTTCGTTCGGCAGATAGCCCATGCCCTAGGCTACAGATTCACTCTGCACGGGCGCGGTCTACCAGGACGCCCGGACTTGGTTTTCAGCCGTCGCCGAAAAGCTGTTTTCGTCCACGGGTGCTTTTGGCATGGGCACGCTGGCTGCCGCTTTGCCTACCGCCCCAAGACGCGCCCAGAATGGTGGGCTGCGAAAATTGAAGCCACAAGAGCGCGAGACAAGGATGCAGTTGAATCTCTGGCTCAGGCGGGCTGGAAGTCCCTGGTTGTCTGGGAGTGCGAATGCGTTGATCGTGACGCAGTCGCCGAATCACTTGTGCGATTTCTTGGCGAGACACGCTGCCCTTGACCGGGGCTGATTGCGGGGGCGTGGCGGTTTATGGACGTATTTGAGAAGAAGAAGGCCCGCTTGGAGCGCGGCCAGCCGTTGCGAGTGCTCGACCTGTTTGCAGGTTGCGGCGGTATCTCTCTTGGGTTTCAACACGCGGGCTTCAGAATTGATGCCGCCGTTGAATTCGACGAATTGGCCGCACAATCACACGCACTCAACTTTCATGGCGGTGATCCTATTCACGCCAAGGCTCGCGACATAACCGCAATTGAACCCGATGAACTTACCGAAGAGCTTGGCCTTGGCCCCGCCGATCAGGCCTTTGACATCGTGGTTGGCGGCCCGCCATGCCAAGCATACGCACGAGTTGGAAGAGCCAAGCTCCGCGAAGTTGCGGCACATCCTACAGCGTTCAAAGTTGATGCGAGAGCGAACCTTTATCTTCGCTATCTCCACTACGTGCGTCGCACGAAGCCACTGGCGCTTCTTATGGAGAACGTGCCCGACATCATGAACTTCGGCGGGCACAACATCGCTGAAGAGATCGCGGAAGCGCTCGAAGAAATGGGCTACGTTGTCGGCTACACGCTCGCCAACGCTGCATTTCATGGCGTCCCCCAGCTTAGAGATCGGGTCTTTCTTCTCGCGTATCGGCGTGAGTTGGGAATCAAGGTCACATTCCCCAAACCAACGCGATGGGTTGAAATGCCTCCCGGATACGGCGGCACCCGCGCTGTAGCGTTCAAGCTCATTGATCTCTTTGCCAGCGGTCACTTTGTGCCGGAGAAGCAGGGAACGCCCGATCTTCCCTATGCAGTAACTGCGACCGAAGCCATTGGGGACCTTCCACCGATCACGTTGCATTTGGAAGGCAAGCTGAAGCGCGGAGCGCGTCGCTTCACCGAGTGCATTCCTTATCCGGCGATGACGAAAATATCCGACTACGCCCTAATGCTTCGGGACTGGGAAGGCTTCGAGAATAATGAAGGCGTGAAGGATCACGTCATTCGCTCGCTGCCGCGTGACACCGATATTTTTCGCAAGATGAAGCACGGGGACGAATATCCGGCGGCGCACGCTCTTGCCGTCCGCCTATTCGAAGCGGAAGCGGCGAAGATCGAGAAGCGCACGAAGAAAAAGCTCACAAAATCCGCGAGGGACGAGCTTCTGAAGAAGATGGTTCCGCCATATCCCACGCACAATTTTCCGAACAGATGGTGGAAGCTTCGGCCTGATCAGCCCAGCCGCACGCTGCTGGCGCACATTGGCAAAGACACTTACTCGCATATCCATTTTGACGGAAAGCAGGCGCGAACGATCAGCGTAAGGGAAGCCGCCCGCCTTCAAAGCTTTCCAGATGGCTTCGTTTTCTGTGGCACAATGAACCCAGCATTCCGCCAAATCGGAAACGCCGTCCCGCCGATTATGGCTTGGCGCATCGCCGAAGCAATGAAGGCAAGTCTGGCTTCAGCGAAGCCTTCCGTGAAGCCCGCCGCAAAGCCGCGAAAAACGGTCAGCCGAAAGACGCGAGTCGCAGCTTAGCTACGCAAGCGACTCTTCGCCCGACCAGGAGAGCACGGCGGGATCAACGGTGAAGCCGTCAACCAGCACTCCGCTGGGCAAAGATGCGGAGTGCTTCACAACTGACTGAGCAAAGGACGTAATGTCAGATGAGCGTTTTAGCTTAGCCGTTCCTTCTTCTTCGTCCAATTCGTAGAGTCGATAAATGAAGTATGGGCCGCTGCCGCTCGCCGCCTCCAACATCTCCGCTCCAGAGATATGGAATTTGCGAGCGAATGGGCCGTTCGTAGTTTTCGCATCAATGCGAGCAACAACGCCCGCCGCGTCGGTGGCAGTGAAGTCGTAGGGACACAACGGATTCTCTTGCGACGCCCACGAATATGCCGCGATCTTTCCTGCTGCGGCCTCGTTTTCGAGTAGGTCCGCGACAAGGTCTTCGCCGCTCTGCCCCACTTGCTCCGCTCGCTTGCGGGCCTTTTCGAGTGTCGCTGCTGTGATCTTGGGAGGCACTGGCCGAGTGCGGACAATCTGAAGAACCTTTTCAGTTCCAACAACGCCGCCAACGGCTGCGTCCTCCACGGCGTCTTCAAATTCAGAGTCTGAGAGAAGCGCACGCGCCGGGTGGCTTGGTGCCAAGCCCGCCAGCAATGCTGACAACTGGTCGGCGTCGGTGATCACCATTGAATTCGTGCCGATGACCTTTGCCAGTGCGTCGAACCCTGGACGATCCTGCGTTGACGCGGCTGCGAACAGGACCATGCTCACCGCCGCCGGTTCTTCGTCGCCATCGAAGGCAAGAATAGCGATGTCTTCAGGGGCCAGGACATCGAACCTAGCGGGCATTTCCAGCGGATTGTTCACAAGCTCGCCGTTCAAGCGCCAGTTCTTCTTTTCGAGGATGGCTTTCCGCGCCAACGTCATCGCCGGAGCCGCATCGGGGCCGACAATTGCGAGATCGAAAAAGACGCGCTTGGGACGGTCAGGATTCGTCCGTGAGAGGCGAGGAAAAAACGTGTCTGCGAAAATCTTGGCGTCGAGATTGATTGCCTTCTGCTTCGATCCCGTCGCCTGCCGAAAATAGGCAGTGAAGAAGGTCAGGTCAGAGTGGCGCAGCCGCTTGATCGCGAATTTCATTTTCTCGGCGTTTCCGAATCGCAATGGTCCCGCCGCAGACTATCGCTCTGCCGGGCACAACCAAAGCGCGGATCATGGCCGCCCGAACCCGGCCCGATATTCGCCAATTGCTCGCTCCAAGTCTTCAACGCTGCGAACCGGACGCCCCATCATTTGCGCCGCTCGGATCGCAGCCTTGACGATGTAGCGCGACCGCTCGGCAGTGCGTCCACACCTAAGAGCTTCTTCGAGTTTGCTTTGGATATAGAGTGAGGTCATGTCGTGGCCCTCTCATAGACGCAGCGCTGGTTGAAGCGCGGATCATGCTGCTTCCTGATCTCGCGGGCTGATCCATTCCTTCGCGTCGTCCAAGGTGTGCGTGTAGCCGAAAGGCTCCTTCTGAATCGCGAGGTTCGGGAAGTGAACCCTGTAGGCGAGATAGCCGAAGAGCCGAACCTGAATCACGGCGTGGGGATCATTGCCTTCGAAGGCGATCCCGTGAAACGGGCGCGGCGTCCGATCCTTCGCAATCATGTCTTGAACGCGATAGACCGGCGCGTGCGTGTCGCCCTGGATCAGCGTGCGCCGTATTTCGCGTAAGGCCGGATTGTCATTGGCGAGCATCGGGCTTCCGAAGCTCAGGCACGCAAACTCATAAGCGATCTTCAATGAGATCAGCGGGGTCAGCGTTTCGCCTTTGCTGAGGTGGGGAAGTTCGTCGCCGTTAGCGCCAACGGTTTTCGGCTGACCCTTTTCGATCTTCCGATAAAGGTGGGGAAGCTCGTTTCTCAAACCCCATATAGCGCGGCGAATAGCGGGGTCGCGCCGCGTCTTCCGTTCGAACGTGTGGCCATATTCGCCGTTGCATTTCGGGCAAAGGAATTCGCAGTGGAGGATGCCGCCCAACGCACGGGGAATCACGTGCTCCTTCGTGAACCCCTTGCCCTCTTCAAAGGGCGGGGCTCTCAAACACGATATGCAGCGATCTTCGAAACGCGGGATCAGCATTTTGTTTTGTGGCCTCTCCCGAAAGTCTCAACCGTAGAGTTCAACAAGGGCATTGAGAACAAACCAGCCGAGCACGCAGACCGCTGCGACTACGGCTTGCGTGGCGAGCACAACACGCAAGTCATACGCATACCGGAGTCTGCCGCCTGGGTTAGGCCAGCCCGGGCGATCCAATCTCCCGCTCGAAACCAAAACCGTCTCGCTGTCATCCCGCGCCACTGTGTGAACAAGCGGCTCTCGGATAAGCAAGAACGCAGCAACAGGCCACAAGAGCCACGCAACAACAAAGAACACTGCGGGCGGGATGGAGCGCATTTGCTCTGGCAAGCCCAGAGTGACAGCGCCAGCACCTTTCAGGCTTGTTCGCAACACCCAAGCCGTTCGCGCCACAACGCCGCCGATCAAAACCCATAGCACTCCCGTATCAATCGCCCAGGCGGGAGGCGCGTCCAAGTTCAAGCGTGCGAACAGCCAGAGCAAGGGAGCGTGGACAAGCTTCTCATATGCTTGGGCGATTTCAGCGAAAACGTCAGCAAGTTCGACTTGGAAGATGTTGCGAGCGAGATTGAAGCCCGTAATCGACGCCGCGACTATGCCAAGGACAGACCACCAACCGGAGAACGCCTTTCGGATTGAGCGCGTGACGCCTCCGCCCTTTCGACTCTTGGCGGGTTTGGCGCTGCCTTTTGTGATCACGGGGTGCTCTGAGTTCACGCGCCAATATATCACGCTAGCTATCTGGCGCTATTAGCGATCCGCAGGGCGGCGCGTCACCCAACGCCGCGACTCTCGGTGAAACGCCGCTAGAAGTGGGACCCCCGATTAGGCGAGTAAGGCCGATTGTGATAGGGTGTTGATGTCGCCGGGCTGTAGCAGCGCTCGCCTCGCGATCTTCCATCAACTTGAACCGCCAGCGCTCCTTATTGGGTGCCGGGTTCGAACTTCCGTGCAACGAACCAATGAAAAGCAGCGAAGGCGCTCGCATCCATGTCGCGGCGCAACGGCGGGGGCTCCGCGCCAAGGTCAGGGGTGACAGCGTCGCCTTTTATGATGGGGAGCGTCGCGTCTTTTGCGGCGGCGTTGAGCTTGCCCGTGCGTTTCTTGCCAAGCAGGCGATGACTGAGAAGGCGCGGCGCGAAATCGCACGCTTGAAGCGCAAGCGCGAACCTTCGCGGCGGATCAAGGCCAGCGATCCCGGAATCGAAAGCGAAGACCTCACGCCAGCAAACGCGAAGGGCTTGATCAGCACCGAAGTTGAGCTTCCGGCATGGCTGAGCGCCGACGCTGCGCTAATCGCGTTGTGGCGTGCGGAATGGCGCGGGATTGGCCGGGCTAAACTCGCGACCTTGGCGGAGGCTCGCCGCGAGGTTGGCGGGCCTTGCGTTGTGCGTCGCATTGTTTTGAGTGATGCGGATCGCGCTTCGCTAGCGGCTCACGTGGGGACCCCGGCTGAAGTGTTCGTTCGTGCGGCGTTGGCGCGTGATGAAATACGCTCGCGGTGAACATCACACGGGGCCATTTCACGGTTTGAATTGCGGGCGTTCTTTGCGTTGGGTCCCCCGGGGAATGCCCGCGCCGTGAATCGACTCAGAGGAGTCAACAAGCGGCCCATGGTAGCCCCATACCGACACCCGACTTGGGTCCCTCCGGTCAGACTTCGTCGCGGATTCTTTTTGTCTCAGAGTTGATCAGCTTCGGCGAGGCTGGGGCGGGCCTGGGC
>Ga0105147_100053_pt1 | contig 15188 bp, 25 predicted proteins | sample RS_189metaG_FD_91501 | JGI IMG/M metagenome (GOLD analysis project Ga0105147, IMG submission 91501) | Switchgrass associated microbial communities from Austin, Texas, USA, to study host-microbe interactions - RS_189 metaG | ecosystem: Host-associated > Plants > Roots > Rhizosphere | place: USA... | reverse complement strand
TTCTGCATTCATTCTATGGACCTACCACTGACTATCGCCAGCAAGCCGATCGATCTGGAGATCACCGACCTTCTTGGAGAAAAGACGACGGACTTCATCATTCTCTATCTCGACGGGAATAAAATGGAGAGGTTCGGCACGCCTTACGACACTCCGGCCAATCGGTCGCATCGACAGTTAGTTGTCGATGCTCTCAATGACCGTTCGGAGAAATCGCTGTGGCCGGAGTTCTTCGCAAATTGGAAGAGCCAGCTTTGCCGGCAATACGAACTGGCTCCGGAAACGACCGCTGAGGATTGGCATCCTGTTGCATCACTGGCGATCCATCGCGTTTGCGTGGGCTACTCGGAGTATCCCCACGCAGCTTTCGGTCTCTTCGAGAAGATCGCTGATCGCCTGCACGAGTGGCAGATGAGCGGAATTGGCGGGCGTTTCTCTGTCCGCTTGGTGGCCCGCGACGGACGCCGCTACAGCAGCGAAGGGCAAGAACAGGCCGAAGCGATATGCGACGCCGTGGTGCGTCTGCTGCGAGACATGCAGAACGCATAGCTCTGCCATGACTGCCCGCCCTCAAGCTCCGCCTCACCCTGACTGCTCGCCGGGCAGTCATTGGCAGGAGCGTCTTGTTCTGCCTTTGGGGGTTACACTCTACCATGGCGATTGTCTGGAAATCCTGCCGGGAATAGAAGCCGACGCGGTGGTCACTGATCCGCCCTACGGCTACAACTACGAATCCAACCACGTCGCCGCTACGACGACGGCAGCATGGATGCGCAAGCCGATCATGGGAGACTCTGACACATCGCTGCGCGATTCAGTGCTGGCATGGGCGGAAGGAAAGCCGTGGGCAGCGTTCGGAGCCTGGCGAATGCCGAAACCGGAAGGTGTGCGCGGCGTGCTGGTGTGGGACAAAGGCCCGGCAAGCGGTATGGGTGATCTGTCGTTCCCGTGGAAGGGAAGCTGGGAGGAAATCTACATCGGCGGGAAAGCATGGAACGGCTTCCGGGATGAGGGAGTGATAAAAGGCCATTGGGTAGTCACTCGCGCCAGCATGGGCCGCGTCCATCCGAACGAAAAGCCGGTGTCCTTGATGGGGCATCTGATCGGGAAGCTGCCGGAAGGCTGCACCGTCCTCGACCCGTTCATGGGCAGCGGATCAACGATCATCGCCGCAATCCGCACCGGGCGGAAAGCAATCGGCATAGAGAAAGACCCGGAACACTTCAAAAACGCCGTGGAACGGATCAAGCGCGAACTCGCGCAAGGCGATCTATTCCTTGGGCAGAACGCCGAAGCTGAGCAACAGCCATGAAGTATCGCGACGAACTACCATCCCCGGCGCTGGCTGTTTGCTCCGGCGACTTGTTCGCGCGTGATGTGCGCGAGTTTCGCGTCGAGGTCGAGCGAGAGAGCGAGAAGCGGCTAAAGCTTTGGGAGCCCGTCAGCTTCACAGCTCCGAGCATCGCGCGGCCGCACTGCTGCTACGTGGCAACGGTGATCTTTTATCATCACCCGCATTTGCTCACTCGGGATGGAAAGAATTTCCAGCGCTGGGAAGAGCGCAAGACCCTCCTGAAATGGGACGCTGAAATACTCTTCGACGGCTCAATCTATCGCGTCGGTGGAGGGCGCGTCCGGAGGCGCAGGGGTGGATGGTGGATGGAACGATGGGCAATCCTGCATCGCGCGAACGAGAAAGCTGAGGTGCGGCCATGATCGGATGCATAAGATGCCACGGACCTACGGACGAACTCGGCAACTCCAAGGCATTCCTACGAGTCAGAGGGCGTGATTTGGGTTAGATTCGCCGGTAACCTCACACGTTGCTCCCTCCGCTCTCGTCTTGCTGACCTCGGTTGAAAAAGATTGAACGGATCGGGAAATGGTGTGTCTATAACGACCTATTCAATTCGCCATTTCGAGCAGGAACATCCTTGGCGAATTAACCGCGCAACGACCCATAAACACTCAGGAATCCCTGCATTTCTGATCTGGATTGAGGGTCAGAGGCTCAAGTAGAGCCGCAGAGGGTGGAATTCCCTTAGGGGCCGGGGCCTCAAAACCTCGGCCCTCAACTTTTTCACCCCTAATCGCAGATAGTGCTTGCATCAGGGGAGTGCCTGAGGGAAAAGTCGGGCGTTCGCAGGCATCACCTACGTGCGATAAGACTTTAGAACCCAGTTCTAGACCCTGCTCGGAGTAGTGATGCCCTCCAGCAGGGTTTTCCTTTTGGAGCGAGTTCTTTGAATTGAGCGTTGGATTCGGATCGCCAGTCCGAGACTGATCACGAAGGAATTTGGGCACCTCTTGTCACTGGATTACGGTGGCTGGAATCCGATGCACTTCGCCCAGCGTGGCATCTGGGGCGCTCAATTCAGAGGATTCATGCGGATGCTCTTACTCCGTAGCCTCTACCCTGAACGGAAAGACCCGGTAGCTCACCTGTTAAGTCCGAGCCGATACCGGAAGGCCAAGGCGCTAGACAAAGCCCCAAGGCAGAATCCCGAACACGCAGTACTGGATCAAGTGGCAGGCCAGTGCTGGGCACAGATCGAAACGGTTTAGGAGAGAGCGCGTGACACAGACTCTCAAGAGTGACCTGGGGTTCGGGGAACATGAGTTCCCTTACTGATCGGGGACTATCGGCCCAACACGCTTTGGGTAGCGTCCACGCCAGCGGTAAGCATACCTTGGCTCCATACGGAAGTTTAGTCTTCCTTGTGCTCCTTCGTAGCGTTTCTTAACGGGAACCTACGGAGGGCACGAGACCGCTGCGGGTCGCCCCATTCACCACCGGAAGTATGGTTCTTCCGCGACACGCTTTATGAAACTGACATACTCAAAAATACTAGAACTACAGAGCCTCAATCGGGGATGGAACAGTGAAGTTCTTTCGCTTATTGGTGTTTCGTGGCCACCAAAACGTGGGTGGCTGAAGAGAATCTGTGATTCCGATATACCGGACGACACATACCGAAAAGCACTAAGCATTAAGGACAGTCACCTCAAGCCAGCCACAATCGAACGACTTCGCACCCTGAAACATTCATGATCTTTTCCCTGAACGAAATCACCCCATGGGTGTCTAGGGTGGAAGTATGAGGATAAAGCCCTGCGAACTCAAAGATGCAAATGGATTCATTGAGTCGCTTCATCGCCATCACAAGAAGGTTCAAGGCCATCGATTCTCGATTTCCGCATTCAAGGGCGAGTTGTGCGTAGGAGTTGCCTGCATTGGCCGTCCAGTGGCCCGCATGACCGATCATCGCAAGGTTCTGGAAGTAACTCGTCTCTGTACAGACGGAACCAAAAACGCCTGCTCGTTTCTTTACTCAGCCGCTGCTAGAATCGGAAAGGAAATGGGATACGAAAAGATTCAAACATTCATCTTGGAATCGGAGAGCGGAGTGTCACTACTGGCGTCAGGATGGGTAAAAGGTCCAATCTCAGGCGGCGGAACGTGGAGCAGGCATAGCCGTGGCCGGGAAGACAAGGCCCCACTGGAAAGGAAAGTTCGATACGAAAAGCATCTCAATGGAACTCCCTAAATGCCATTGTGGCACAGAAACAGAAATCCTCTACGGACGAAACAAAGGAGCGTCCATGTACGCCCAGGGGCTCCAGAAGACACTGGACTGGTGGAGGGTGGACCACGGCAGGCACCCGACCTGTCCTCGCAGACTGGACACTTTCGGAGCTGGGGAAACCCAGGAGGAGGCAATTAAACAAGCAATAGAGAACATTAATGAGCTACACAAAACTTCCAGCAATTGAACCATCGGGAATCCACCAAGGATGCCTCTGTTGCCCTACACCAACCGTTCACGCCGATCTGGAAAAGCAGATATGCGTTGGGTTTGGATCGGCCATCGCCACCAGAAATGGACAGTGCATCTACGACGGGGAAGCGGATCTTCAGCAAGACAAGGAGCCCAAAACCATTGGCGAGATCGAGGAAATAGCCAAACTGGAACCCGATGAAGACTGGAGGATTGAATTTTACGGTCCACTTCACGGAGAGACCTACCAACGCCAAGGCGAGAACCTGTGGGTAATGATCGAGTCCAACATGGGTTTCGCCTAATGACCACACCCCCGAATTGCAGGCGATCCTGAACGCCTAAACAAGCAATAAACAACATCAACAATGATCCAAATAACCAAATCCAGCACCGCTGACACGCGAACATGCGACTACGCAAACACCACCAAGGAAACATTACTGGAATCCAGCCTGCAACACATAGGAGATGTCGGGAAAGGAATGGCATTCTTCATCGGATACCTACATGCAGCATCAGTTCGGCACGACTACGACAAACTAACTGCCATTGATTGGTTTCACTCCGATTTTACTACAGGGTTCAAAGAAACCGGGTGGTGGAACAATCACCGCATGATCCACCGACACCACCTCGCTCAACCCGATGGGGTCCCGATTGACCTAAACCTTCTGGACGTTCTCGAATGGATCGCTGACTGCGTGATGGCAGGAATGGGACGCAGCGGGTCAGTATATCCACTGGAGATGAGTAATGACGACCTGCAAAGGGCACTTCAGAACACCGTAGAACTCCTAAAGTCTCAAGTTAACGTCCAAGAATGAGAGACACACCCCCCGAATTACAGGCACTCCTGAACGCCTATTGCGAAGCAACCGAGATGACCGTCACGATGAGCCTCATGCGAGCCCAGATGCTCACCGACATCCATTCCCGAGGGCTGACCGCAGAGGACATCACGGCAGTGATCATCGAACTCAAGAGACGCATCAAGCAGGACACCCGAGGATTCTACACCTCAAACATGCTGGAGTTCCGCAACGTCATGGAACCGGACAAGCTGGAGGAGCGGGCTGCACGTCTCCGGCAGGAGCAGAAGCGCAAGGTCAAGGTGCAGGACACCCCACATCAACGAGGGCAATTCACCGTCCTCGACAAGCCCGAGAGCCCCGAGCCAACCATGCTTGACCGCTCCATGATCGCTGACTCCATCCGGTCCATAGCGACAAATCTGGAAAGGAAACAAGCATGACTGCATTTTCAAGAACATGGGGAATGCCAAACTCTGAGACATTTAGCATCAAGCCTATTTCGGAGTTCGTGTGGAAGTACCTACAAAAATCCACTGTAAGTATCGATCCATTCGCCAGAAACAAACAATGGGCCACGCACACCAACGATCTAAACCCAAACACTACGGCAGAGCACCACATGGAGGCTGAGGATTTTCTGAGAAAGCTACAATCTGAAGGAGTCCGAGCTGATTTGGTTATCATAGATCCGCCATATAGCCCACGGCAAGTGAAGGAGTGCTACGACGGGATCGGGATAAAAATGAAGCAGACAGATGCCCTTCTTGGGTACACCAGGAAGAAACTCAAAGAGGCCATCGTGGATGTTTGCACTCCAGACGCCACGGTGTTATGGTTTGGCTGGAACAGTACGGGCATGGGAAGAAAAATGGGATTCGATCTAGTCGAGATAATGCTCTGCTGTCACGGCTCCGACCACAATGACACAATCTGCACGGCGGAAGTTCGGTCCATAGCTCTCGGAATTGAACGGAAGCAGGCGTGAATGAACTTCTACTAAGGATTGAGGCTCGCCACTTCGTTGCAGGCGCTCTATTCTGCAAGACGAATAGAGGTTCATGGTGGTGTCACAAGTGCGCTCCAATCCTACGAAAGCACTTTCAAGGAAAAAACGCAGCGGACTGCAAAAAGGTAATCGATCAATACCGCTGGTCCTACCAATGGATTTCATGACCTTCGCTGGGATTCCTCGCCGGGCTATCCAGCAAAGACCCCTGCCTATCGAGCTGGAGCGTCGCTTCTCCAGTCTCGGGCAGGGTGATTTTCTTTTGAACGGACAGGACAGTGAGATGTCTAGGGAGATATGAAGAAAGTGATTCCTCAATACACGGAGGTCACCTGCGACTTTTGCAAAGTCAGAATCGACAGCAGGAACGGAAGGACTAACTCAGTCCTGAAGTTCTACCGGGACGGTCTTTCCATGATGGGTGAGCCGTGTGTTGCTGTTAAGGACGACTTCGATCTTTGTGACGACTGCTCAAGGTTGACAGAAAACTTCATTCAATCATTCGGAAATAAACTATCATCATGAACCCTCCCTATCCACCAGACTACGGCTACGACGAAACAGACCAAGACGCCCGTGCTGCCCACCAGGAATGGCTGGTAGAGTGCGAGATTGAGAAACGTGTACTGGAGGGAGAGGAGTGATGGACTTATGCTCCCGTAATCATCCTGAAATCTGCTACGACGAAAGTAGATGTCCACTTTGCGATGAGATTTCCGATCACAAGGATAGCGTCGAAAAGCTAGAGGCTGAAATAAGCCGCCTCAAAGAGGAACTAGACAATGAACGAACCCCTTGACCCCCTTTTCTCCGAACCAACCCTTTCCGTCGCCTTCATTCAGGTAAGACCGATAAGCCACGATGGCGCGATGGCGCTCAGTGAGGACGACGGACCAAGGGCGTATACGGTGAACGTCAAGCATGAGACACGCGATGAATAGGTCACCGAAATCACGACAAAGTGCGGAGTCGCGTTGTCTCCATGCGCTTGTTGGGCGTTTGGTTGAGGCGCGGGAAAATCTCCGATGGTCGCAATCCGACCTAGCCAAAGCGACCGGGCTCCAGCCCGCCGCCATCTCGCACTTCGAGACCGGCAACCGGAGGCCATCCGCCCACAACATCATCCGATTGGCGCTGGCTCTGCACGTCTCCGCCGACTGGCTGCTGGGCCTGAGCGACGACAATCCCCAGCCGGAGATCATGATCAACGGCGTTCGCTACGTGCCTTCGCCCAACAGCGGGATAACAAAACCGAGTTCGTAAATACGTGAGCAATTCTACCTATGACATACATTGGCATTGATCCAGGAGCATCAGGAGGGGTTGCGGTCATTTGGGCTAATGGAGACGCAGCGGCATGGAAGATGCCCGAGACAGAGAAGGACCTTCTGGACATGCTCCGTGACCTGACCGCTTCAAATGATGTCTCGGCAGTCATCGAGACCGTTCACGCCATGCCCAAGCAGGGAGTTGTCTCCAGCTTCAAGTTCGGCATGTCCTACGGTGGCGTCAGGATGGCCGCTATTGCGTCAGGAGCCCGCGTCAGCCATGTCACCCCTCAGAAGTGGCAAAGGGAGCTACAGTGCCTCACCAAAGGGGACAAGAACGTCTCAAAGCGCAGGGCTCAGGAGCTGTTCCCATCCCTCAAGATAACCCATGCAACCGCAGATGCCCTATTGCTGGCTGAGTACGCACGGAGGACTTTCAAATGAACTTTCTCGACTACCTTGAACTGATCGCTGGAGTTGTCGCAATAGCACTAGTGGCCACCTTTTTCATCCTGATGGCAATCGGGATGATTGCCGGACCGATCATCGCCATCATTTGGGCCATCAGCTACTTCCTGTTATGACCCCCATTGAACGCCAACTCAAAGCGGACATGCTGCGGTGCGCTGAGAGCCACAGAAAGGAGCGCAGGTGGTTCACCTTGGTCTATACGTCGTTCACGACTCTCCAGTGTTCCGGGTCAACGATCCTTCTGGCCTATGGGGTAATCAACCTGATGTACTTTCCAGTCATCGCGTCCTTGATTTGGTGCGTGGTGATTCAGAGCGTTAAGGAGGACATCCAATCCACCAAGAAGACCATCTTGGATTCATGGCTAAAAGAGCGGGACGACTACGCTCATGCACTGGAGGCAGTGAGGAAGAAATGAAACCGTTCAGACACAACGCAGAACTCCACTTAGCCTTGGCCGCCATTGGAGCCATTCTGGTTGGATTCGCATTGGCCTACCTGACTCAGCCATGAATTACTCAATAAGATTCCCAATCCACATTGAGGTAACCGTCACAAACCAAAAGCAAATGGGCTTGTTGATGGAGTTCCTGCACAACAGATTACATGATCAAGTTGATCACATTCCAAGCCCCTTTGATGGAATGATAAAAGGTCATCAGAAATCCAATTTCACCAGCGTCACCGACTCGACGGACAACCGTTCAACTTCACAGGAAGTGGACGAACAACCCAAATAAGTGAACGCTCCTGCCCCTCAACTGTCATAGAGAAGCATGATAAAACAAATCGCGGTCTGCGATAATTGCGGGACAGAGGAGCCGCGTGGAAATTCAGTGATATATGGCTCCGTCACTCTCTCCAAGCCCTGCAACGTACTTCATTGGACGGCAAAGGTTTCCGAGTCAGATTTGGTATTCTGCAACGATCAATGCCTCACAGACTGGCTGAAACTAAAATTAACGCAGAAACAGTCATGAGCGAAGAAACCTACCAACTCCAGGACGGCACTACCATTTCGGAGATAAACCAGAAGATCAATATGGTCATGTTGAAACAGGGCGACAACTCGGTAGTGATCAGCTACGAGGACCTCTGGAGCATCCTCCTGCGCAAGCGCAACGCCCAACTGCCTGTCACCTACGAGGCCAACCTGTTTAGTAAGGAATGAAGCGTAAGACTGGACTTAAACGCCGCAAACCCCTACGCAAGACCCCTCTCCACAAGGTCTCCAGTAAGCAGAAGGATCGACTCTCCCGATACTACAAAATACAACGAGAGTTCCTTCGGGAGAATACAGTTTGTGCTGTATGCTGGATGGTGGAGAGGGTTGTCAGGTTAGCCACGGAAGTTCACCACGCCAGGGGAAGAAATGGAAAGCTCCTCTTCGATACCCGGTACTTCATCGCCTCCTGCCGGGGTCATCGTATGTGGCCGCACGACAACCCTAAGAGAGCAAGGGGACTTGGATTACTGGCGCACGCCAAGGATTGGGGATCTACTCGTTAAGTAACTGCATCTTACGAACGATCTTGTCTCGCTTGAGTTCAAACTTCTTGATGGCTTTATCCTTCTGGGATTGAGGCGCTCCCGATCGGGTCACGCGCATCATCTCCCGCTGGGCGTCATCGAGTAGTTTCTTCTGCTCGTAGTAGGCAGAACGCTGGAGCATCATGGGGTTCGCCACCCGCTCTGTAGCGCCAAGAAGGGAGCCAGTCAGAGTCCTTGGACTATACTCAGATCCGGTTCGTGGGTCTATCTGGCCTCTGGTTCCATCGTCATTAAAGGTCAGGGATTTACCCACCCGGTTGGCAAAGAACCCACCAGGAACCCACGATGGCAGAACAGCTTCAGCCACCCGGCCAACCTTCTCGCTTGGTTCATCCAGTAGATCATGGGTGAATCCATGCTCTCCCGTAATGGCGGTGTCGATGATGGCTGATACTGCGGGGCTCTTTTGGAAGCCAAAGAAGGGTTGTTGATTGGCAACAGCCGACCAATCCCCGCGCGCCGCGTTACGGGCCAAGGATACGAAGTCGCCCGCAGGCTGAAGGGGGTTCAGATTAATGAACTTGAAACTCCCTTGCTTGTTGACCCCGAGCGGGATCTTCAGGTTGGACCTGTCAGAAACCGGCATCAGCTTCTCTGTGTCGTCCCAGGTCTCCTGCTGTTGTGGGGTCAGGTACTTTGACCTTGCCCACTGCGACAAAGCAACGGGAAGGGCGTAGAATGCCCCGAGAGAGGCCAGTCCCCAAATCTTGTCCCGGTTCTCTCCGGTCGCTACATCCCGAGCAAGGTTCTTGGTCAGGCGAAGAATCTCAGCGGAGTAGGAAGCGAAGGGTGAGACTCCGGGGATGTTGCGGAGGAACTTAATCCCCTTGGCCACTTGACCGTAGTTCATCGTGTGGTCGTTCACGAAGATCGTGGCCATATCCCGAGCCCATTGATCTGGATTCGGGATGCCTTTGGCAGCGGCTTCCTTCAGGTAGCGCTCCTTGTGCTTGAGGTACGCTGTGATCCGCACGAAGTCATCCGGGATGCCGTAGATGCCGGTGATCTTCTCGCGAGCCTTACCCAAGAGACTCTTGGTCTTTCCGAAGGCGATCTTATCCGCCCAACTCCTCAACTCTTGATGACCGTAGTTGGCCTCGGTGATGTGCTGCTGGCGCAACTCCCGCATGATCGCATCATCCCCGCCTCGCAAGGCGATCGAGAGACCCTTGAGTGAATTACCGATGTCCCATGGTCCAACCTGCGCTGCCATGAGGAAGATAGGGCTCTGGATTGCCTGGCGGACGTGAACGGTGGGATTCCATGCAGTCGCAACTTCCTTGACCCAGTTGTTGGCCTTGGCCGCTACACGCCAGAACTTACCCATCTGCATCCCGACTTCTTTGAGGGCATCAAGGGTATCTCGGGGAACGTACTTGCCAGCCAGTTTGCCGAATCCTGGAGCGTCAGGGACTTGAAGGTAGTTCTCTGCCTCTGCTTTGAAGGCGGGGTTGCTCAACGCCTGCTCCCATTGCTTTGCATCCATGGCCATCTTTAGGCCGGAGGGCATCGTCATCTGGTCGATCTGGCTGATGGTTTCAGCCTGGGCGACGGAGCCGAACAGCTTATTCAGCGTGTAGAGCTGTCGTTCAAACGGGTCCTTTATCTCGCCAAGAAGATCACGGTAGTTCTGGGTGAGGATCTGTTTGTCCGCCATCTCCCGGAACATGGCCCGCTCTACATCGGAGAGCTTCTTGTTCCCGGCCAAAGCACGAAGGAACTGCTGGCCAGCTGGATCAATTGATTTGTCGGTGAAGAATTGCTGTAGAACCTTATCCGCCCCTGGTGGAGTTCTTGGGTCACGGGACATCTGGTCAATGAAACCCCACTGACTTGGAGTCAGGTCCATCCGTGGATCAAACAGGGTTTGCTTGATCTTGTTGCCTCCCGAGTTCAGGGAAGGGTCGGTTCCATTTCGACGTTCTGCCAATCCTTGGCGAAGGTTACGCTCAATGATTCCACGATCCATTCCCTTGAGAGGACCGTTCTGGAACTCATCCACCACCTTCTGAAGTAATCCCTCATCCAAGTCCCACATCTTGGGATCAGAGTCGATGCGGTAGAGGCGGGACTTGTAGTCACCCAAGGTTCCTGCGTATAGGGCTCGTTTCTGCGGGTCTGACTCCGCGCCCCTAAGCTTCATCTGAGCTTCACGCTGGGCAGCCATTTGGGCCTTGAGGGCGGTCTTGTATCCCTCAGGTACAGGAGCGGCGTCCAGCTTGGCGATGTCGGCAGCTTGGCCTTTGGAGGCAAGAAATTCCTCACCCACTGCGCGGGAGGCGGGGTCTTTGATTCCCGCTTCATACTCGGCTTGGTTGGCTCGAATGGTATCATCCACCTCGTGGCCTAACTGAGAAAGGGTTCCCTTTCCTTTCTCTAAGGCGAGAGTGGTTTGCTGGGTTCGGCCAAGGTTGAACTGGGTTTCCAATCCCCGAACAACTTTGCCGAGAAGGTTCAGTCCAGATCCACCCTCCGCCCGTACCTCTTTATTGGCTGCACGGTTGCTGATTTCTGCGACCTTTTTGAGTGCAGGCTTCATCAACTGCATGGCTTTTGGGCCAAGGAGAGCCCCACCACCCAATAGAATGGCATTGCGAGTCCGCTTCTCTTCGGTGTCCCCAATTGCATAACCTATTGCGCCTCCGATAACTGCCCGCAACGGGGCTTGCAACGGGAGCATGAGGCGATCGTTTTGAACGGGCTCTTTCTTCTTTAGCTTGAGCTTCTTAGGGGTATCGGCCTGCGTGGGTTCTGTAGGCTCCAGCTTACGCAGGGCTTTCTGAATAACATCCATCTCACCCCGGATGGCGGCAGCGTCATCCATATCACCAACCGCCTTGGCGACATTCCATTCACTCTGTTTATCTGCAAGACTCTTGGTTAGAGCTGCCCGTTGCTTCTCTACCTCTGAGATGACGGCAGATGGTTCCTCCTTTTTCTTCAAAAGGCCCAGCGTTTCCTCAAGGGCTTTGGTCTGAGTTTTGGCAGGAACAACCTCCAGCGTTGGTTCAGCTTTTTTGCCAACATCCCTCAATGCTTCGCTGATCAACCCATGCCCCTCAGGATCATAAAGCATGGATTCATCTACCTGCCCTGATTTGCGCGCAACTTCCAAGGCTCTCTTGCGTCCTACAAACTGCTGCTTCCCATCCGCATCTTGGATGATGAATCCCTTGTTGGCGTCGATCTGGTCAATATCCATCCCCGCAGCCAAGGCCATCTTGATGGTCTCGCTTTCCTTGATGATGTCAGCGTGCTTGGTGTTCCATTCCTTACCAGTTGCGATCCCCTCTGGGGTCATGATGGCAGTGGAGATGATGGACTCTCCCTGCATCCTTGGAGCGTGAGGACCGATGTTTTGGCTGACCACCGGCTCGGGAGTTTTTGCCTGAATTGGCTCCAATAATTGTTTTGCCTGCCGTTTCCTGGAAACATTCATCTCCTGTTGTATTGGCTTCAATGTAAGCTTTTTCCGTGTCTTCATTGCCGGACTAAGCAATGATTCCTGCTCGGCAATAACGGGACGGTTTAGTTCAGGTTGCAGATGAACCCCCGCGAACACATCGCCTTCCCCTGCTTCAATGGTTCTTAAACCAGACTCAACATCAGGTGCCCTCATCTCTCGAACATATAAATCCCTTGGCCTTACTCCCGCGAATACATTCCCTTCCGTTTCGGGCTGCGTATAAATATCGGGAGATGGGCCTTCCATTGGTCGGAAGCCCCTTATTCTCAAGGCATCCTCCTTGCTAATGGCGCCAAACCTAAGCCCCATGGTTTTAGGAATGGGTGATGGAGTAGACGTTGTGGTAGATGCTGGTTGCCCGCCAAATACCTCATCAAATAAATCTTCTTCCACGTCACTTCGTGTTGGAGCATTTGACCGTGGAGCAGTTGGGGCCTCCATTCCCAATTCGGCCTGCAATCCAGGGCGAGGTGTATATGCCGGTTCCGTTGATGGAGCGGCCTTTCGCAATGAAAGCGATGGAATGTCCTGGACGCCCTGCAATCCAGCCTGGACGGCAGCTTGCAGTAGACCCTCCTTGGAGAGCATGTCGTTACCACGGACTCCTTGGCCAAGTAACGGAACAACTCCTTGAGCGGCCATGCGAAGCAGCATCTTCGGTAATGTTCCTGTGGGCAGCAGTTCTGCGCCAGCTTGGCCTAAGCCGAACTCTCCCGCTTGAATTCCGGTCTCGGCTCCAGACTGACGAACACCGGACAAGGCTCCGGTTCCAACTGCGCCCGCAATGCGAGCCGCCTTCTCGCCAAGCCCCATTACTTTGCCGAGGGCGGTGAGTTTTGACTGAGGGGCAGCAAGAAGGGCTAACTCCTTTACCGCTTGAGGAATGATGTCGGCTCCGGTCTCGGCTAATCCTTGGGCTTGTCCTGGTGCGCCAAACTGGTTTTGAACCCGCTTGAGTCTCTCCTCTTCCTCGGGCGATCGTTCACGACCAAACATCCCCGCAACCCCTCCGATGAACTCTGATGGCGTGGCTACAATTTGACCAGGAAGGTTGGCAAACCCTCTTCCTAGTCGAGGAAGGAATCCGCGAACCTCTTGCTGCGGTTGGCTGTATGAAGACTCCTCCGCAACAAGGGCGTCATACTCCGCTTGTTCTTCTGGAGTGAGAGGCATTTAGTTTGGGTATCCGAAATCCTGCGGGCTCATCTGGTTGAGATAAGCAGCGACCTCCGGTCCTTGCTCTTGCATCTTACGCATGAGTTCCGCTTTACGAGCCTGCTTCTCAGGACTCAATCCGCCTGATGGGCTAGGCGCTGCTGCCGCCAGGGCGGAAGCGGGGACTCCTGAGTTGAATGAGGGTCGGAACTGACCCATGGCGCTATCCACGATATTATCGATCGTGATGCTTGGGCGTCCATAGAGTTGATCCCGGAGTCCACGCAACTCATTCAGGTAGGATGGAGTGAACCGAATCTCACGACCTGGAACTTCCCGATCCTTCATGGTGACTGGATCGTATTGGAATCGGGATGCCAGCCTTACTGTTCCCCGCTTCAGGGATTCAGGATCAGCTTCAGCCTGCTCCAGAACCTCCAATGGATTGTGTCCATAGGCGCGTTCAAAGTATTGCAGTCTCCGTGCTGCTGTATCCATTTGGTCCGACTTGGCGGCCATCCGGGCTGCATTCATACGCTGGTCGAACATCTCCGCATTCTGCATCCTCCGCTCCTGCATTAACGATAGATCGTTGCGGAAACTGTCCTGCTGGATCTGATGTTGGTTCATCAATGCGGTTTGGCGGTCTTTGAAGGGCAGGGCCGCGAGGGCAGCGTTACGGTTGTACTGAGCTTCAAACTGTCCGAAGTCTGGAGCAGTGAAGTCCTGACCTAAGTTGTGCGCGGCGTAGGCTGGCGCTGCGGCTGCGTTCCATTGCCTCCAGAACTCGGGGCTATTTTCTCCGTCTGAACTTAGTGGGCTCATTACATTGTGTACCCCATGGCGTTGAGAGCCCCAGGCATGATGACATGACCGGGAAGTTGACGACCGTTGACTGTGGCGTAGTTCACACCACCTGCGTTAGAGACGTATCCTGGAGTTGCGGGAATATCTCCGGCGCCACCTACGCCTTGCTGGCCGTAGTTTAGTTTTCCTCCCCGGTTTCCATACCCAACATCGCCTGAAACTCCGATCTTCTTTTGACCGAGTTGAGCAGCCGCAATGGCGTAGTTGGTCTGCCGCCCTTGGCGGGCGTCTTGGAATCCAGCGATCTGGTTGGCGAGTTGCGATTGAAGGCCCGCTTGGTTCTGGCGAATCTGGCTTTTCAGGCCCTCAACATCGAGTTGTGATTGAGCCTGTTGCCGGAAAAATGGTAGGAGGGCTGATGCCTGAGCAAACCCCGCTCCCACTCTACCTCCAGACAGCATTGCTCTGTTTGATGCTGCTCGCCCTGCTGCGCCAGCACTAGCCTTGGCGGCACTCATCTGCTGGGATTGAAGGTTTCCAAAAGCATCATCAATCCCTTGCGTATTGAAGAGGCTTGGAATCTGGCCCATGGCGTTACGCAACTGACCCACTGGGGCCTTGCGCTGCATCCATGCCGGAAAGTCTCCGTACTGGTAGGCATCCTCCCCCATCAGGCGATCCTTGTCCCCGCCTTGGTAGCTCAGGCTGTAGCCTTGGTTGAATTGATTGGGCTGAAAGCCTTCAGGCGCTCCGGGGATTTGCGGAGGCTGATTGAATTGGAGCTTGTTAAAGCCCGGTAGAGCGTAAGGAATTGCGGGCATGAGCGTTTGTACTGAATGATTCTGATTTAATCAAGGCCCTGGTCGTTGA
>Ga0105147_100052_pt1 | contig 15329 bp, 21 predicted proteins | sample RS_189metaG_FD_91501 | JGI IMG/M metagenome (GOLD analysis project Ga0105147, IMG submission 91501) | Switchgrass associated microbial communities from Austin, Texas, USA, to study host-microbe interactions - RS_189 metaG | ecosystem: Host-associated > Plants > Roots > Rhizosphere | place: USA... | reverse complement strand
GCGGCGCGAATGCAGCTCTGAATTTTCCCGCCGGCGCCGGCGGCGGCAGTGGCGGTCCTAATGGCGCGGGCGCTGCTGGTAGCGCCGGAAATCTTCTCAATGTCGCACGCGGCGGCGGCGGCGGCGGCGGCGCGAATGGGGGCAGTACCGGTGGCACACCGCCCGTCAGCGGCAATGGCGCCGCAGGCGGCAATAACCGCAGCGGGTCTGGTTCAGGCGCGGGCGGAATAGCAACTGTTTCCGATGGCTCCCCCGGAACCAATGGCGGCGGCGGCGGCGGCGGCGGTTCCACCACGACCCCGTTCAATGGCGGTGCCGGCAGCCAGGACGCGCTCTGGACCGATGATAGCGGTGGCCCAAATAACGGCGCATCGGCAGGTCCTGGCTCGGGCGGTGGCGGCGGCAATCGCTTCGGCCAAGGCGGCCAGGGCGGTCTCTATGGCGGCGGCGCCGGAGGTTCCGGTGAAGATGGAACCGCATTCACATCAGGCCGCAACGGCGTCCTGGTGCTCATCTATGAGCCAGCGGGCGGCGGTGGCGGGTCGCCCGTGCGCGCCACCGGCAGCGGCCTCACCCGTTCCGTTCTCCTCAACCGGCGCAGGCTGGTGGCCTAGATGACAGTCCCCCATTACGGCAAGCGCAATCTCGGGGCTGGCACGGCGGCAAGCCCCGGCGACACGCTGCATTTCAACTTCAACGGCTATAACGACAGCGGCGACAGCGAAGCGGTGAGCGGCTTTGCCGTGACCGACATCGAGGTGTTCAAGGACGGTGCCGCCACCGCGCGTGCCACCGACAGCGGCTATTCGCTGATCTCCGACACCGGCCAGATGGGCGATCGCGTCGGCCTTTACCGCTTCCGCATCCAACTGTTCAACACCGCCGATGATGCGAGCTTCTACGCGAACGGAAGCTGGTATCAGGTGGCCGTCGATAGCGTCACCATCGACGGCAAGACCGTGCGGGCGTGGGTGGGATCGTTCGAGATCGGCGAGCCGCGCGCCAATGTGGTGCAGATCGACGGCGATACCGGTTCCGCCGACGTTCTCGCCAAGGCGACGAACGGTGAGGGCGGCGTCTCGTTCTCCGCCGGCATCAACATGAATTCTTCGTCCGATACCGGGCTGAACCAGCGCCTTTCGCAGATCCAATCCGACGTCGATACGGGCCTTCGCACGCACATTTCCGACGTGGACACGGGTCTGCACGACACCATCGCCGACCTCGACACGGGGCTGCGCGGCATCCTGCTGACGACCGGCGTCAATCTCGGCTTGATCCGTGGCGATACCGGCGGCGCGGACAGGTTTTATCGCTATACCCAGAAGCTGGACACGGGCGGCGACGCCACGGTCTCCGCCTCGGTCGATACGGGACAGGTCAACCAAGCCGTCTGGCAAACGAACGCCCAGCGCAAGCTGACGGTCGATACCGGCATCGCCGATCAGGTCTGGAAGACCACCACGGCGGGTTACAACGACGACACCGGCACCTTTGGCGAGCTGCTGCGCAATCCGGCGACAGCGACCGTCGATACCGGACAGGTGAACCAGGCAGTGTGGCAGGGCAACGCCACGCGCGTGCTGACCGCGAACACGAACCTTGCCAATCTGGCCGTCAACGTCACCCAGCTCGACAGCGACACGGGCTTCGCCGACCGGCTCGGCAAGTTCGCCTCGGTTCTCTCCGATGCCGGGCAGATCGACACCGGCACGGGTGTGGCCGATACGGGATCGCTGAACCAGACCGTCTGGCAGGCGAACGCGGTGCGCGGCATCACCGCGATCTCCGACACCGGCATGAACGAGCGTTTCAGCCGCATCCAGTCCGACGTCGATACGGGGCTTCGAACCCACATCAACGACCTCGACACCGGTTTGCACGACACGCTGTCGGACTACGACACCGGCCTTCGCGGAATCCTCATCACCACGGGCGTCAATCTCGGGCGCATTCGCGGCGACACCGGCGGCGCGGATCGCTTCTACCGCTATACGCAAAAGCTCGATACCGGCGGCGACGCCACGGTCTCGGCCTCTGTCGATACGGGACAGGTCAACCAGGCTGTGTGGCAGGCCAATGCCCAGCGCAAGCTCACCGTGGACACGGGTATCGCCGATCAGGTGTGGAAACAGCCCACAGCCGCCTATGCCGACGACACCGGCACTTTCGGCGAGCTGCTCCGCGTGGCGATCTCGTCCTCGGCCTCCGTCGATACCGGGCAGATCAATCAGGCGGTGTGGCAGGGCAACGCGGCCCGCTCGATCACTAATGTCGGCGACACCGGCATCGTCAATTCGCTCCAGATCATCCGCTTCGATGTCGATACCGGGCTGAGGACGCATATCAGCGATGTCGATACCGGATTGCACGACACGCTCGCTGATTACGACACCGGCATCCGTGCGCTGCTCGCGCTGCGCGACACCGGGGCTATCGCCAATGCGGTGTGGAATTTCTCGTCCCGTCCGGTCACCAATGTCACCGGCTTCTCCGATACCGGCGTGAATGCGCGTCTCGGCGCGATCCAGACGAAAACCGACAGCCTGACATTCACGGTGGCGGGGCAGGTTGACGCGAACATTCAATACGTCAACGATGTCCAGGTCGCCGGCACGGGCGATACCGGCGCCCCCGACACCTGGCGCCCGGCCTGATGGCCGTCCTGATCGTCAGGAAGGCGGTGGTCGAAGGCGGCGGCGGGGATTTCAGCTTCAACATGACGGCGGGAGACCTTGGCGGCGTCGCCCAGGGTTATTCCGACGGCTCCCTCATATCCGCCTTCGGCAGCATCGACGCGGAGCCGATCGGCGGCACCACCTTGACGTTCCTGATCACCGGCTCTGTCGGCGCCACCATCTCCTTCGCCGGGAACATCACCGCGACCGTCGCCGGGTTGAGCGTCTGGGTTGACGGCGTGGAATTCCCCTTTGACGGCGTTGATTGGACCTTCGACGGCGAAGAGACTGTCGCCAGCTGGGACACGGCCGGCCCGACCTTCGTCAACACCGTGACCTATTTCATCGAAATCAAATGACGACCCTCACCCCGCGCGTCCCCTCGGCACCGTCGGCTGACAATACCAAGCGTGTGACGACCACGGGCGAGGTCGGCGGCTCGCCTGCGTCCCTTGGCGGCGACACCTGGGGCAACACCTGGGGCAACACATGGGGACGCACATGGCTGTCGCTGACGCCAGCGGTGGCGGCAACGCCCGCATCGCCCGCGCCCGACAACACCGCGCGCATCGGTTCGGCCCCCACGGCGAACAACACCAAACGGGTGAGCCTTGCTTGATACGCTGACGCCTGCCGAACTGGAAGCGATTGCCGCGGAACCCTACGAACCTCGCGGCATCCTGCATTCCGAGATGGCGCTGATCATCCACATCTGCCGCAGACTGGGCATCGAGGTGGTGATCGAGAGCGGCCGGGCGCGCGGGCAGAGCACCTACATGCTGGCAAAGTATCTGCCGGATCAGCACATCGGTTCAGTCGAATTGCGAGACCATCCCGACGAGGCCATCGCGCGGGAACGGTTGTCGCGCTTCAGCAATGTGGCGCTGCACAATGGCGACGGCTGCTCATATGTGCCGATGCTCTGTTCTCGCAGCGACAGGCCAACGGCGATCCTGCTGGACGGCCCCAAAGGCGCGGCGGCGGTCAGCATCCTGCGCCGCTGTTTCTTCCAGTACCCACATGTGCTGGTCGGCTTCATCCACGATATGCGCCGCCTCGACCATGGCGCGCCATCGCCGCATCGCGCGGACGCAATCGCGCGTTTGCCGAACCATGCATTCTCTGACGATCCCAGAATTGTTTCAGCCGCGTCTTGGATGGACGCGACCATCATCGCCGCAGGCGGGCCGGCCGGCCCGGCGCATGAGGCTGTCTTTGGCAGCTACGGACCAACGGTCGGCGTTTTCCTCAATCCTGACGGGCTCAATCAGCAATCAGCACTAAGCCCAATCCGTTAAGGAGACTTCCATGTCCATGTCCATCCTGAAGGGCATCCATCGACGGATGCTCGGCATCGGCGTTCGTGACGAGGTGATCGCCCGATCCGGCTTCGTCGCCGGCGGCGAGGACCGTCCCGCCATCGTGCTTCCCGGCAATCCGGATACGGTTGCGTTGTTTGACGACTTCCTTGGCGATCTCGTGGCCGACGAATGGGCGGCCGTCGAAGGCAGCGACACCGGAACCAACGCCGGTCTCGTCACCGGCACGAACGGCGTCTATCGCATCACCGATTCCGTCACCGTGGCGGGCACTGCTCCCGATGTGCGCGTCGGCGCGCTGACGCAGGGCTTGTTCAAGCAATGGAAGGCCAACCAAGGCGCGGGCAGCATGAAGACGTCCCGCCGTCTCCGGCTGTCGGCCCGCGTGAAGCTGGAATCCGTGACACGCACCGCCGATGCTGGCCGCACGCATGCCTTTATCGGTTTCAGCGACAGCGGCGGCGGTGAATTCCCCGTCTTCGATACGGGTGCTGGCATGATCAGCCAGGCGGCCGACGCTGTTGGCTTCGTGTTCTCGCCCGGCGGCGATACGGGCTGGTCGCTGGTGGCTGCCAAGTCCACGGCAGGCGACTCCGGCGACCAGTTGGTCGTGGCGGGCGCCAGCTATGGTCCCGTTGCGAACACCTACACCACGCTCGAAGTCGAAGTGCGCTCCGGCAATTCCGACACGGGCGGCACCGCGCATTTCTGGATCGATGGCAAGAAGGTCGGGACGATCAGTTCGCCTGTCGGTTCGGCGGTTGCGCTCACGCCCTGGCTTGGCGCTGCTGGTCAGGATACCGGCAATACAGCCGGCAAGTTCTTCGACATCGATTACGTCGCTGTCAGCGGCGACCGCGACACCGGCATGTGATGAAAGAGGTTTGAATGGCGACAATCAACCACACGACCGAAACAGACCTTGAGCGTGGATATGTCAAGGTCGAATGGGACGGCATGTCCACCGACGATGATGGAGATGCCTTCTCCTGCGCCGGACTAAGATTGGTCTCCGCTCAGTATTGGGGCAACTTCAACGGCGGCACCGGGAAGATCACGATAATGGCGAGCAACCAGTTGTCGCCATCGGATTATTCCGAGTTCATATACTCGTTCTCCGCAAAGACATATGCGTACTCTCCGAAATTCTACGCGGAGCATTTCTTTGCGGAGTACGACCCGGATTATGTGAACTTCGTTGTTGGCTCGGTCAAGCCGGTGGCGGACGCAAATTTCATTAGCGGTGGCGTCGCACTCCTGTTCGTTCCCAGGGCAGTGCTCTTCTAAATGGAGCAGACCGCAGAAACCGCCCCGGCCGGTAGCGCGGATGCGCCGGCCGTGGCCTCCCCGCGCTATTCCATCATCGCCATTCTGGGCAGCCATCCCGCCACGGTGATGAACGCCCCGTTCGGCGATCCGAGCGCATTAATCTATGCCTGCTCTCCCCACAATGTGGAACAACGCACGCTTCCCCGCGTGGACCAGTGGTTCGAGCTTCACGACACCATCGAGGATGTCACCCGCGCCTTCGGCTATCTGAAGGCGGTGAGCGAGATGCCCTTCGTGTGGATGCGCGACCCGCGCGCGTTGAAGAGCGGCCTGTTCAAGGGCGCGCGGGAATATCCCGAAAAGCTCCTCAAGGGCACATCCACCATCCAGGACATCAAGGCACCCACGGGACAATACCGCCAGGTCCAGGGGCCGGACGGCAAGCCCGCGATGGCCGAGGTGATGGAGCGTCGCCGCGTCGAGGTGCCCAACCATGACGGGCTGTTCTGCCCCTACATGTTCACCTCAAGCATCTCCTACATGCTGGCCAAGGCCATCGTGGACTGCGAGGCCGAAGGCATCCGCCAGATCGGTCTTTGGGGCATCATGCAGGCGTCCGAAGGCGAATACGCCTATCAGCGGCCCGGCATCCAGTATTTCATCCATGAGGCCATGCGGCGCGGGATCAAGGTGATCGCCAACCGCGAGTCCTGCCTGTTCGACATGCCGCAGTGGAAGTGGTGATGCGTCGCCTGCTTGCTTGGATATGGCCGCGCGCGAAGCAGCCAGCGATAAGGACGTTCCCGCAAATTCTTGAAGCAGCCAATGGCTGCGTGGCGCTGACGGCGCTCACCGTCACCTGGGACGAAGTAATGGCTCATGCGCCGCTGCGCATGGCGCTTGAGTACAGCCAGAAGATAGCCGCCGAAACGCGATGCTCGCAGTACGATGAACGCGGCGGCTTCTTCATGTTCGCCGGCAAAAGAACCAGGATCGCGTGGTGAAAATCGCGGTCATCGGCGGCGGCTTGTTCGGTTCAACCGCCGCGATCCATCTCGCCCGCGCTGGCCATGACGTCCACCTCTACGACGCCAAGGCCGATCTGATGTGTGGGGCCACGGCGGCGACATACGCCCGTCTCCATCGCGGCTATCACTATCCGCGCTCGCCCGAAACGGGCCGCGAAAGCCGGGAGGCTGAAAGCGCCTTCCGCGCCGAATATGGCGAGGCCGTCATCGATGGCGGCAAGCAGGCTTACATCGTCGCCGAGGGCGGCCATGTCACCCCGGACCAGTACCGTGCATTTCTCGAAGGCGAAGACCTCCAGTTTTTCCAGGAGGGCAATCGCTTCGATGTGGTTGAACCGCGCGTCAACTTAGCCACGCTCGTCTCGTGCGTGCGGCGCAAGGTGGCGGAGGCGGGTGTCACGGCCCGCCTCTCTCATCGCCTCAATCGCCCCGGCGCCGGCTACCTGCGCGACCATTTCGACCGCATCGTGGTCGCGACCTATGCGCGGACCAATGACGTGCTGGCAAAGCTGGGATGTCCCATCGCCCCGTATAAGTTCCAGGTGGTGGAGAAGCCGATCGTCCGGCTCCCGGATGAGTTTCGCGGACAAAGCATCGTCGTCATTGACGGTCCCTTCGGCTGCATCGACCCGATGGACGGCGGCGATTTCCATGTGCTGGGCCATGTGACGAAGACCATCCACGCCGAGAATGTCGGGATGGGCGCGGATATCCCGGCCTATCTGGAAAACATGATCGACCGGGCGGCGACGCCGGACTGGGTGTATTCGCGCTTCCGCGCCGTGGCGGATGATCTGGGGCGGTATGTTCCGGGGGTGGAGAAAGCCGAGCACATCGCATCGGCGCTGACCGTCCGCGCGGTGCTCGCTGGTGTCGAGAAGACGGACGCCCGGCCGACGCTGGTGGAGCGGATGGATGGGCAGGTCATCAAGGTGTTCTCCGGCAAGCTGGGGACCGCCGTGACGGCGGCGCGGGAGGTGGTTGCCATGGTCGAGGAAGGCAGCGCGCGCGAAGCAATCCGGGAGAGTGTCGAGGGGCTGCGCGATCTTGGACTGATGGGCGCGGCCTGATGCTCGCCGTCACCGGCTACAACTCACGGCTGGTCCAGGAACTTCGCCCGCTCCTCCCCGAGGGCGAACTCATCGTCCGCATTGGGGGCGACGCGCCGTTCTCGGATCGCTATCTGCTCTGTGCCGGCATACTCCGGCCCAGGCGTCTCGCCGAGCAATCGCCGGACGAGATCGCCGAGGCGATGCATGTCAACCTGATCCGCCCGATGCAGCTGTGCGACAGCATCCTGGGGCGGATCGATAACGCCCGCATCTGCATCATCGGATCGGAGTCCGGCTATGCGTGGTCCTATGACGGGGCCTATGCGGCGGCGAAGGCTGGCCTCCACCGCTATGTCGAGACGAAGAAACTCCGCCCCGGCCAGCAGCTCGTCGCCATCGCGCCCTCGATCATCGAAGACGCGGGCATGACCATGGCGCGGGAGGATGGCGAGAACCTGGAACGGCGCCGGGAGATGCATCCCAAGCGGCGGTTCCTGAAATCCCGAGAGGTCGCCCGGCTCATCCATTTCCTGCTGTACCGCGATGAGGGCTATCTGTCGGGGACCGTCATCAGGATGAATGGCGGTGTGTGACCTTGCGGTGGTGACCTATCTGTGGTCATCGCGCGGGAAGCATGGCGGCGGCCACCGCTACGGCCCCGATGACGTTCGCCTCCTGCAAGCCCAGGTCGCGCGCAATCTGACCCTGCCGCACCAGTTCGTCGTGGTGACGGACCGGCCCGAGGCGTTCGCCGATGACGCCGCGATCCGGGCCGTCTCCATCGACTGGCGCAAACACGTCCCCGGCACTTGCTTCGTCCGGCTGATGACGTTCGCGCCGGAAGCCCGATCCCTGCTGGGCCCGCGCGTCCTGCAACTCGACCTGGACACGGTGATCACCGGCAACATCGACCACATCGTCTCCCGCGAGGAAGACCTCGTGCTCTGGCGCAATCCGCGCCGCTGGTGCCTGACGAACCCGGATGTCGGCTATGCCGCTCGCCTGGCGTGGTTCAACGGCTCCGTGCTGCTGCATCGGGCGGGAACGATGACTTGGCTATGGGAGGGCTTCAATCCCGCCGCTCCGTTGCCGCGCGGGGAGCAGTGGTATCTGTCCGACGCCGTGGGCAGGGATTGTCCCTATTGGGATGGCAGCCACGGGATTTACCGCTATGCGCCGCCGCATCGGCACTATGGCGTCTCCGGGGAGTTGCCGGAAAACGCCTGCATCGTGACTTTCCCCGGCGATGCCGGGAAGCCGTGGCGGGCTGAAACGGTTGAAGCGAGCCCCTGGATTTCAGAGTTCAGGCATCCGAACTATCCGCGTCCATGTCGCGGTAGTCGATATTCCAAATATAGACGTTCGTTGCCGGTAGCTCGTGATAGCCATTGCTAGCTGCAAACCCCACGTGGAACTTCCTGATGCGCCAGCCTGTGTCGGCGTCGATCAGTTGAACTGGCATTTCGGGTGGGAACTTCTGCAACTCGGCGATGAGGTCGCCAACAGTAGGATGAAAAAGCGTTTCGAATGACATTGGTTGTCGCCTGCTTCTTCTGGGTGGATGCTGCGCGGCAGCGATCCTATCAGGTTTCTCCCGATGACGTCCGCATCTGGGACCGGATGGTTGAGAGACACCTCTCCATCCCGCACCGCCGCGTCTGCGTCACCCACCGTCCCGATCTCATCGACTTCATGGAGACGGTCCCGCTCGACATGGCAAAGCATGTGCCGGGACTTTGTACGGTGAAGCTCCAGGCGCATAAGCCGGGCGGCATCGCCCCCGAGGGCGACCGCGTGCTGCTGATGGATGTGGACTGCGTGGTGACAGGCGATCTCGCGCCGCTGCTCAGCCGCGATCCGGTGCTGGGGCCGGAACACGCCGCCATGTGGTGGAAGAACCCGAACTTCGAGGTCGGCGGCCGTCGCGGCTTCATCCAGGGCAGCATGCAGCTTTTCACCGTCGGGGCCACCACGCATCTGTGGGAGGACTTCGATCCCAGATCGACGCCAGCATGGCTCAACCGGCGCTTCGGCGGCGGGGAGCAGGCGTGGATATCCGAACGGCTGAACACGGCATATCCCGAACCCGGCTGGGACTGGGATGTCCCGCACTGGACCGAGGAACATGGCGTTTACGGAGCCGGTCGCCTCGTGAATGGAAAGATGGGCGCGGGCGTGAGAGGCCAATTGCCCGAAAATGCGCGGGTGGTGTTTACCCCTGGGGACAGATCGCCAAGCCAGCCGGAGATGGTGGCCGCGCATCCGTGGATTGCGGAGCATTACAGGTAAACAGGAGCGAAGAGGTCATATTGTCCAACCCCCTCATGGAATACCTGCCCCCGGCAGGCCAATCCCAACAGCCCCAGCCCCAGATGCACGGCGCGGGCAAATATTACGGCCCCATCGCCACCGGCTACGACGCCAAGCGCGAGAACGATCCCAAATGGATCATCGAGCAGAAGCTCATCACCGGCATGCTGGATGATCTCCCGCCGGAGACCATCGTCTTCGACTGCCCCGTGGGGACGGGACGTTTCCTGCCCTTCTACATCGAGAAGGGCTTCCACTTCATCGGCATGGACAAGTCAAAGGACATGCTGGTGGAGGCGGGCAAGAAGGTGCAGCCTTTCGCGGGCAAGGCCGTGGGCGAGTTGCATGTCGGCGATGTCCGCGAGACCGGCATCAATGACAAGGCCGTCGATGTCGTCGTCAACTGCCGCATCACCCGCTGGCTCACCCCATCCGACTGCCAAGTGATGCTGAAGGAAATGCAGCGCATCGCGCGCCAGCGGATCATCTGGACGGCGCGGGTGGCGAATCATCCCCATGCGCGGACGGTGGAGCTTTTCGAGGAAGCGCTGGACGGCTGGGCGATCGTTCGGAATGAGCCGGGATCGGACCTGGACTATCGCATCATCCAGGCCAGACCGGTCGATCCCATGGATGAGCTGGCGCGGATCAACCAGGAGCTTGGCCTGGAATGATCACCATCGCAACCTACTGGTGGTCCCCAGACAGCCAAAAGCCATCCGGCTATCACGCATACACCGCCGATGATGTCCGCCTTCTGCAAAGGCAGGTCTCGCGCTATCTCAGCGTCCCGCATGATTTCGCCGTCATCACCGACCGGCCCGAACTCTTCGCGGATGACGAAGCAATCCGCGCGGTGCCCATCGACTGGACCACGCATGTTCCCGGCACCTGCTTCGTCCGCCTTATGACATTCTCGCCGCAAGCGCGGGAGACCATCGGCGAGAAGGTGCTTCAGATCGATCTGGACACAATCATCGTCGGTGGCCTGGACAGCATCGTTTCGCGGACCTCCGACATCGTGATGTGGCGCAATCCCAGCCGCATTCCGTGGGAGGCACCAGCAAAAGCGGGACGGCCCTATTACAACACCTCGCTGCTGCTCCACCGGCCGGGAACGCTGGCGCATATCTGGGAGGAGTTCGATCCGAGGGAGCCGCGCTACCGCGATGACCAATGGCTGCTTTCGGATAAGCTGGGGCCGAAGGTGCCGTATTTCGACGGCAATGACGGTGTTTACCGGCTGGCCCGCGAGGACACGCCCGGCTCCGGCGTCTGGGGCACGCTGCCGGAGAATGCGCGGATCGTGACTTTTCCGGGCTCCGAAGGGAAGCCGTGGGATGGCCGCATCGCCGAGGCCAATCCGTGGATCGCGGAGTATCGGCGGTGAACGGCTTCCTCGATCATCTGAATGCCTGCGTTACCGAGGTCGGCAGGCTGGCGCGTCCCCGTTTCGAAAGCGGCCTTAGTCCGGACGCCTATCGCTGGATCGCCAAGAAGCACGACGGCGGCGCGGTGCATGAACCGGCCACCATCGGCGCGATGATCTGGACCAACCGCATCATGCCCCCGCGCCGCCACGTCTTCGACGCCGGCGCGCTCTACGGCTATTTCTCGCTGGTGGCGGAGCAGGTTTTCCCGCGCGCCGTCGTCACTGCCTTCGAGATGCATCCCGGCGTCATCCCCGATCTGGTCGCCAATCGCGGGCCGCGCACGCGCTGCGTCCATGCGGCATTGTCGGACCAGTCCCGCGAAAACGTCCGCGTCTGGATATCCGGCTTTAACATCTACGAGGAGCCGGAAGGCGGCTGGGCAGCATTGGAGACCGTCCCCGGCGCGATGAAGGAGCGCGGGGAAAACAATCGCGGTCGCGGCTATGCCGATGTGGATTTCATCACCCTGGACGATTACTGCGCCACCAATCCGGCGCCGGACCTGATCAAGATCGATGTCGAGGGCTATCAGGCCAAGGCGCTCGCCGGGGCGATGGGCACCATCCGCAGGCATAAGCCGGTGATCATCATCGAACTGCACGACCCGGAAAAGCTGGCGCGGTTCGGCACGACGAATGCCGAGACGGTGCGCCCGCTTTATGAGGCCGGATATTCCGGCTTCTGGTGCGGCAACTTCCGGGATGCCGATGCGCGGTTTGAAGCGGTCGATGTGATGGGGCCCGAACATGAGCGGCTGAGCATCATGGTGCTGGTGCCATGAAGCCATTGCAGGTCGTGGCCGCCGATATCCAGCGCTCGCTGAAAAGTCGCGGCATCGATGTCTCGCGCGCGGATGCGGAAGAGATCGCCCGTTCAGCCGTGCGGCGGCTTGCCGAGACCTATGTCCCGTCGCTGCTGATCAACGGAGGGGTGGAGGCAACCCCCTCGATGCGGGATGGATATCACGGCATCCTCTGGGCGATTGTGAAGGAAGACCCCGTTGCAGTGGCTTGACATCGCAGGCCCGCCCGGCGCGGGAAAATCCACCCTCTGCAACCCCATCTGCCACGAACACTCCATCACCTGGGACGGCAAGCTCCCGCCGGCATACTGGCGTCCGTTCCTGGATGAGATGACGGCGCTGTTCGGATTGATCCGGGGACATTGGTCATTCACGCCCGCCGTGCGGATGAACAACCGGTCGGTGCGGAAGATGGCGACGGTGGAGCGGATGCTGCCCACCGAAGCACCCAATGTATTCGGGCACGACAGCCCTGCGGAAGCCTACATCCAGACCGGCCTCGTCCAGCGCGGCTTAGGTTTCGGCTGGCGTCTCAACCAGGCGGGCGCGGATGTCAACCTCATCCGCCCGTTCTTCTGGCGCATGCCGGTCTCCATCGGGGTGGTGTTCCTGGAGGCCGACGACGAAACCGTCATCGCCCGCAACAGAGCGCGGAAGCAAGTCGCCGCCACGGCCCATGAGGATCGCTCCTTCATGGTTCCCTTGATGCGCGAACCCATCCGCATCGCCAAGGAGGTCTTGCGTGAACGCGGCATTCCGGTCCTGGAACTCGACGTCCAGCACCAATCCCAGGACGACGCCAGGGCAAAGCTGCTCGCATTTGCCGACCAAGGCCATTGTGACGCCGCGGCGTTACGATCTGGCTGTAAAGACGAGGTTCTTTCGGTCGGTCCTTGGTGGCAACGATCCTGACGCCGAGCGCGTCTACCGCTGGCACATCGAGACGCGCTCTGGGGCAAGAATGCGCGCGGGGCTTCACACCGATGGCTGGAAGCGGACGCTTGACGATTATGTCGGCGCGGCGCGGGGACTGTGCCGCAGCATGGCCGAAGACGGCTTCCGCAGTGACGGCGCCGTTCCCATCGACCCGGCGGGCGAACTCCTGGACGGCGCGCATCGCGTCGCCTGCGCGCTCGCGCTGGGGATCGAGACCGTGCCCGTGAAGCGGGAAGCCCGGTATGCCTGGGCTCCCGGTTGGGACTACGAATGGTTCGTCGCCGCCGGCATGGGCCATGACGATCTGGAGCGGCTGTGCCGGGATTTCCAGGAGCTGTGTCAGTGATGGTCTACGATCCTGCCGACAACGCGCGCCGGTGCTACGACGAGGGTATTGCGGCACTGCGCGAGCGGCTGGAGCGGTCAAAGGTCGTCATCGGCGATTGCACGCTGTACCGGGAGGATTGCCGGTTCGTGCTGCCGACATTGAAGGCGGTGAATCTGGTGGCGTCAGATCCGCCATATGGCATCGCTTACACGACGTCTTTCCGTCGTGTACGTGATGGTCGCGATGTGAACCTATGGCGCATCCCGCGTCCGGTGTTCGGCGACCACCCCACGCCGAAACCTGTCGATTTGATGGGCCGCATTATCCGTAATAGTTCTGACCGCGATGACGTGGTGCTCGATCCCTTCATGGGCAGCGGCACGACCGGCGTTGCCTGCGTGAAGCTCGGACGCAAGTTTATCGGCATCGAGATCGACCGGAAGTATTTCGACATCGCCTGCCGCCGGATCGAGGAAGCCTACGCCCAGCCCGACATGTTCGTTGAGGCTGAAAAGCCAAAGGCAGAGCAGATTGCGCTTTCAGTCTGATCGCATAGCGTGACAGCCACACTCGCCGACCTTCAGGCAATCGAGCGCCTGATCGGGGCACTGCCGGCGCAAGCAAAGCAGCAGCTCGCCGCCATCCCGGAAGTCCAGGCGCGATTGGGGAAGTGGCGACCCAACCCCGGGCCGCAGACAAAAGCGTATTACTGCGAAGCTGACGAGCTTCTATTCGGCGGCGAGGCCGGAGGCGGAAAGTCGGATCTGCTCATCGGCCTCGCCTATAACGAGGCTCACCGCGCGCGCCTTCTCCGCCGCATCAACCAGGACGCCAGCGAGCTTGGCGACCGGCTGGTGGATGTCTTGGGCCATGACGACGGCTTCACCCGCAACCCGCCGACATGGCGCGGCCCGAACGGCAAACTGATCGAGTTTCGCGGTTGCGAACTGGAGAAGGACAAGCAGCGCTACAAGGGCAAGGCGCGCGATTTCATCGGCTATGACGAGTTGGCCGACTTCCTGGAAAGCCAGTACGTCTTCATCAACACCTGGAACCGCTCGGTCAATCCCGGCCAGCGCTGCCGCATCGTCGGCGCGACGAACGGCCCAACCACTGCCGAGGGGCAATGGATCGTCAAGCGCTGGGCAGCTTGGCTGGACCCGAAGCACCCGAACCCGGCGAAAGACGGCGAGCTGCGCTGGTATATCCGCGTCGGCGACGAGGATGTCGAATTCGACGGCCCCGGTCCGCATGAGGTGCGCGGCAAGATGATCCGGGCGACGTCCCGCACCTTCATCCGCTCGCGGCTGGAGGACAATCCCGACCTCGCCGAGACCGATTACGGCGACCGGCTGGAGAGCCTGCCCGAGGAACTCAGGCGCGTCTATCGCGGCGGCGACTTCACCGTGGGCATGAAGGACGGCGACTGGCAGGTGATCCCCACGGCCTGGATCGAGGCCGCGCAACAGCGCTGGACGCCCAAGCCGCCTGAAGGCTACGCCATGACCGCCATGGCCGTGGACGTGGCGCCGGGCGGCGGCGACAAGCGGGTGATCGCGGCGCGGTATGGCGGCTGGTTCCCGCCGCTCAACGTCGCCAAGGAAGCCGACCCCGACGGGCGCAAGACGGCGGCTGCCGTCGTCATCGTCCGCCGCGACAACTGCCCGGTCGTGGTCGATATGGGCGGCGGCTGGGGCGGCGATGCCGCCATCGCGATGAAGGACAACGGCATCGAGGTCACGTCCTATATGGGCTTGGCCCCGAGCACGGCGAAAACGCGGGACGGCAAGCTGCGCTTCTTCAACAGGCGCGCCGAGGACATCTGGAAATTCCGGGAAGCGCTCGACCCTAACCAGGAGGGCGGCTCGGTCATCGCGCTCGATCCCAATGACTCCGAGCTGAAATCCGATCTCGCCAGCTTCCAGTGGGAGGCGGTGCGCATCGCCGACGGCATGGGCATCAAGATCGAGCCGAAAGAGAAAATCAAGGAACGCATCGGGCGCTCACCCGACCGGGGCGAGGCCGTCGTCATGTGTCTAGCCCCCGGCGATCGCGCCGTGCTGCGCCGTTCGGGCTTCAGTCCGCGCGCGCCAAAAGTCCATCTCGCCTACCCCCAAGCCAAGCGTCATCTGCAACCGAACGTGATCCGAAGGAGACCATAATGGGTGGCATGT
>Ga0105147_100046_pt1 | contig 15966 bp, 26 predicted proteins | sample RS_189metaG_FD_91501 | JGI IMG/M metagenome (GOLD analysis project Ga0105147, IMG submission 91501) | Switchgrass associated microbial communities from Austin, Texas, USA, to study host-microbe interactions - RS_189 metaG | ecosystem: Host-associated > Plants > Roots > Rhizosphere | place: USA... | reverse complement strand
ATGGGGGTCGATGGCAGGCTAGCGAACCCGCTGCCAGTCGGCCAGAGGGTTCGCCCGTGCCGTCCTGTTGTAGACGCCCACCACGATCTCCGCGACCGCGTCCGGCACCGGGACGCTCTTGATCCGGGCCAGGCCCCGCGCCGCGCCGATCAGCCCGCCCGAACCTCCCGGGTACTTGGCCAGGTTGGTCACGAGCTTGTCGAACGTCGGGGTGTCCCCGTACCGCAGGAAGAACCGCCCCAGGCCCGCCACGAGCGCCGCCTGGACCGAGTTGGCCGACACGCCCCACGCCCCCACGAGCGCCGCCAGCGCCCGCTCAGCGGCCACCGGCTCGGTGGTGTAGATCGTCCGGAGTGCCTGCACGGCACGGAAGGCCCGCTCGCCACTGGCCGCAACGTGCATCCCGTGCCGCTTAACCAGGTCGTTCATGGCGACGGCCGCCGGCTCGCCCTCGATCACGGCGACCCGGAACAGGTCGACCGGCATGGGCTTGCGGGTGTCGTTGAGCAGCCGGAACAGTTCGGCTTCCTGCTGGACGGTGAGGCCGTCGTGGACCCGCATGTGCTGCGCACGGCTGGAGTGTCCCGCCTTGCGGGCGGCCATGATCCGGTGCTGGCCGTCCACGATGTGCAGCGACCCGTCGGCGCGCCGGTTCACCGTGGGCGTACCGAAGCCGTCCCAGGTGAAGTTGTCGGCCATCGCCTTGACGCGGCCCAGGTCCAGGCCACGCTGCACGGTGCCGTCCACGATCAGGGCATCCAGCCTGACCCGCTCAAGCTTGCTCGTCATTGCCTTCTCCTCGTGTGTCGGTGGGCGCGAGCGCCCGGGTGAGCCGGGCGATGTCCCGGCGTGACTTCCGCAGTGCCTCCAGCAGCGGATCGTCCGCCGGGAGTCGGTGGATGGTGCCCAGCGAGTCGATCGCCAGGCTCGCGCCGGCCAGCACGTGGCCCAGGTTCTCCAGGCGCTTGCGCTGCTCGGCGGCGGTCATGGTGGGCGCGGCCCGGGGTGCGTCCGGGTCTGGGAACCCGACGGACTTGAGCCGGTGGGTTGCCGACTGCGGCAGCAGTTCGCCGGTCTCCACGGCTCGGATGGCACGGCCCAACTGGACCTTCTCCTCGCCGCTGGTCCGGTCGAAGTCGCGCACCAGGTACCAGGCGTGTCGTAGCTGCCCCTCGTAGGTGCCGAGGTACGTGGCCAGCGGGACCGACATCGCCGGCTCGCCGCCGCGCGTGGTGACGTCGGTGGACAGCACTCCGTAGACGCGCGCCCGCTGCACCCACGACCAGGGCAGCCCACCGTGCCCGTGGAGCGGGCCATCCACCTCCAGCCAGGCCAGCACCTCACTGGAGCGCGAGGCGACCAGCACGGGCACCTGGTCGTTCGGCCGAAGATGAGCCTTGAGCGCCGCCGCCCGTCGGGTACCGAGAACGATGGCGCGCGGCTCGGCATGGGTGGACAGCAGCGGGACGTCGAGCTCGCCCCGGTCCACCATCGCGCGGGCCACGTAGTCGGGCAGGGGGACGTACCGGCGGTCGCCCAACATGCTCAACTGGTGGGCGGGATACCAGGTGATTCGGGGGCCATGGGTACGCGCCAGGTCGACTCCCGGTCCGCCCAGAGATAGCCGCCGTCTTTCGTGAGAAGCCACCATCCGTGTCCGTTGGCGGTGTAGATCAGCGCCGGGGTGATGAACGGGTCGCGATGCTGCGGTACGCGCCAGCCCAGAGACTCCGTCTCCGTCCAGGTGTCGGCGTGCTCGGTGCGGTCGTGGCAGGGCCGACACAGAGCCAGCAGGTTGCGCACGTCGTTCGCCACCACGGCCGCTAGGCGATGCACGCCGCCGGCCCCCCGCGCCTTGCGGTGGTGTGGATCGAGCCGGCCGTGGGTCGACAGGCCGCAGCCCTCGCAGTGCCCCCAGGCCCTCGCTCGGGCAAGGGCTCTGGACACCTCCAGCGTCACTGTCCGCCAACTCCTCCCCTCCTTGTGTGTGCTTGATCGGTGTACGTGTGCCATGATTGTATGTGAAGCCTGCACGTGTCAACCGACACTATACATGATACCGGGAGGTAGTTGTGTCCGACCAGGAAAACGGACAGGTCGACGTCCAGGAGAGGATCCGTCAGGTCGGACGGGTGTACGTCCTGACGGCAGAGTGGTACGACCTGATGCCCGAGGTGTCCCGCCTGCTCGGCGTCCAGGTGGACCCGGACGTGGACCGGCTGCTGGGGCTCGTCCAGGTCGCCAAGCTGGCCGGCGTGGCGCCGGGCACGGCCATCCAGTGGCGCCAGCGCACCCGGCGGGGGGAACTCGTCGGCGACAAGGCGTTCCCCGAGCCGGACGACGCCGTGACGTTCCCGGACAAGCCGATGTGGAAGCTCTCGACGGTGCTCAACTACCTGCTGCGCGCCGGCAAGTGGCCGCTGGGCGCCGCCGGGCGCCCGCTGGAGCGCGGTCCCCGGCAGACCGCCGACGCCTCCAGGTAGAGACACCGAAGGCCCGGCGTCTCAACTCGCCGAGCCCTCGGTACCCGTGTGTCCCCAGCTTCACCGCGACAGATCAACCAGAACGGACCCGTCTACTGTAGCGGGTCCATGTACAGGAAGGCCACCCGCATGGCGGTAATTCGCGGCTCCCTGCCGGCCGACAACTTCACGATGATCTCGAACGACTGGCTCCGCGACACGCGGTTGTCATGGAAGGCCAAGGGCCTGCTGGCCTACATCGCCAGCCACGCCGCCGGCTGGGCACTCAGCGCCGAGCAGATCGTGAGCCAGGGCAACGACGGCCGGGACGCAGTCCGGGCCGGGCTGCGCGAGCTCGAAGAGGCCGGCTACCTGACCCGCGTGCAGCGGCGCGGCGACGGCGGGAAGATCGTCTCCACCGACTACCTGATCGGAAAACCCGTCGCCGGAAAACCCGTCCCTGGTCCTGACCAGGGACAACAGGATGTTTCCGCAGGTGAAACCAGCGACGGGTTTCCCACCGGTGGAGAACCCGCGAGTAAGAAGACCACCTCACAGAAGACCAAAGAGAAGACCAACTCCTCGGCTTCGCCTCGTCGTGGTACGCGAGTCCCCGAGGACTTCACGCCCGACGACTCGATGCGCGCCTGGTACCGGGAGAACGGCATTGGCCACCACATCGACGGCGCCGCCGAGCACGAGCGCTTCATGGACTACTGGCGGGCGCAGCCTGGCCAGAAGGGCGTGAAGACCGACTGGCCGGCGACCTGGCGCAACTGGATGCGCCGCGCGGCCGAACGTCCGCAGCGGGGGCGGCCCGCGACGCGGGGGGGCTACCGGACCGCCCTGGAGCGCAGCGCCGATCGGCTCCAGGACGAGGCCGACCTGGCTCGCGTGGCCGAGGCGTACCTGGAGGCGACCGGGGGCAACCCGGAGGACCCGGCACAGGTCCGGCCGCTGCTGGACGAGCTCAAGCGCCACCCGGAGGGTGCGCGCAAGCTGCTGGAGAAGATCCGCAACCCGAACGGTAGTGCGCCACGTACGGGTGTCCCGTACAGTGGGGTAGAGAACGTGATCGACGGGGAAGTGGCGCAGGGGTCAAGGGAGGTGACCAGCTATGCGACTGAGCGAAACGAAGACGCTCCTCGATGAGATCGCGGGGTTCGACGGTCGAACCTTCGCCGCGACGGCTGCGAGCGCCTGGCACTCGGTGCTGGGGCCGTACCCGCTGGACGACGCCCTGCGGGCCGTCCGCGAGCACTACGCCACGAACACGGACCGCGTGATGCCGGCCGACGTGCGGCACCGCTGCCTGATCCTTCGGCAGCTACGCGACGCCGAGGCCCAGCGCGCCCTACCGGCGCCGACCGCCCCCGTCCTGACCGAGGCGGGGCGGGCGGCCCGCGCCCAGGTGTTCGCCCAGATCCGGCAGGTCGCCACCCGGATGGACCGCGAGATGGCCCGCACGATGCGGGCCGACTCCACGGCACCCACCTCGGCGGACTCCGAGATCACGGACGACGTCCGGAGCCAGTGGCTTGACCGGCTGGCGGCGGCCTCGTGACCCCCGGTGGTCGGTATAAGCCGGCCGCCGGGACACCGGCCTACCTGGTGAAGCTGGACCGCGTTCTGGAGCGCGTCCGGATCACCTCGTCCCCGTTCGTCTGGCTGGCTACCGGTTCGCGCGAGGCCGAGGCCGAGGTGTGGGGCCAGGTGATCACGGACGTCTTCGGGCATCTCGACACCTGGCTCGACTCTCGGCCCGGCCTTCCGGAGAACCTGCTGCGCGTGGTGCGCCACGGCCACGCCCGGATGGGCGTGGATCAACTGGTGGACCGCCGGGCGTCCCGGCGCGGCTGGACGGCTGACCGGATGCCGAGCAACTGGGGGCACTGGGGGCGGCGCTCGGGCATCATCCGCAACGCGGCGATGGTGGAGAAGTACCCGTATCCGGATCTGTGCGTGGCGTTCTTCGCGGAGATCAGCAAGGGCACCGCCGACTGCGCCGCGCAGGCTCACGCCGCCGGCATCCCCACGGTGTCGATCACCGTGGAGGACCTGTACATGCCGCACGTCTGAGGGAACCCGGACAGGACGGTGCCCTCGCGGCGTGCTATCGTACGTGCCTCATCTACACACACAGGGAGCACTGACATGGACGAAGAGGGTCGGCTGTACCCCCGGGCCATGGGCGACCACCTGGCCGCCCGACTTTCCCACGAGGACCCCGCCGCCACGTTCAGCCTGGCGGACGCCGCGCGCAGCCTGGCCCGCGAGGCGGGGCTCACGGTGGAGGTGCGCGAGCCCGCCGTGGGCCAGATCTACGGGGCACTGATCGGGGCCATGCGGGCGGTCGGCGCCGTGGCGAAGGACGGCGTCTACCAGGACAACCGGGGCACGCAGTACAACTTCCGGGGCGTGGATGCCGTGGTCAACGCCTGTGGGCCGGCGTTGCGCGAGGCCGGCGTCCTGCCGGTGCCGATCGTGGACACGATCACCCGCACCGCCGGCACCACGCAGGCCGGCGGCTCCAAGCTCCACCTGGTGGCCCGGGTGACCTACCGCTTCACGGCGGCCGACGGATCCCACCTGGACGTCGTGGTGGAGGGCGAGGCCAGCGACACCTCGGACAAGGGCACCGGGAAGGTCATGAGCGTGGCCTACCGGATCGCGCTGCTCCAGTTGTTCGCCATCCCCACGCACGACGTCGACCCGGACGCCACCCGCATCGAGGGCGACCACACCCCGCCCCTGAGCGCCGCCACGGTGGCCTACGTGATCCGCGCCGTGCAGACCGACCCGATCGAGCGCCTGGAGCCCGTCTGGCGCCTCCTGGTGGCCCACGTGCCGCCGGATGCCCCGATCCCCGGAGAGGCAGACGGGACGGTCTGGTGGGAGTTCTTCGCCGAGCGGTACCGCCGCGAGGTGGACGAGGCCGCCGGCAAGGAGGCCCTGGCCGACCTGTGGAAGAAGCTCGGGCAGTTCGGGCGCACGTTCAAGCTCGGCGGGGAAGATGTCGGCGAGCGGATCAAGGCCCGCAACGCCGCCCTCGTCAAGGCCCAGCAGGACGCGCTGAAGGAGGCCCGCGACCTGATCGAGGCGGCCGAGGACGCCGCCGGATGCGACCTCGCCAGCGACACGATCAAGGCTCACCTGGCCGCGCACACCATCACGGCGGCCGACGGCATGATCATGCTGGAGTCGCTGACGAACAAGCGCGAGGAGATCGCCCAGCGCGAGGCCGAGGCCGCCCGGCAGGCCATCGAGAACGAGGCGACCGACGCGGACCCGGCGGACGAGAACTACGACGGCGAGGGACCGCAGTGACAGGAGGGCAGGGTGCGACAGGTGTTGACGGTGCTGGTGGCGTGCCTGCTGGCACTGACGCTGGCCACCTGGCTGGGTGTGCTGACGCTGTAGAGATGCGGACCCGCCGGGTGGCCAGCGACCCGGCGGCGCGGGCGTGCGCACGGGCGCTGCGCTCGGTCGCCTGCCGCGTGGTAGCGGACGGGCCGCCGGCCGTGACGCCACCGATGGACGGCATGGTCCGGCTCGGCGGGAGGGACCGCGCCTCGTGGGTGTGGTTCCTGCGCAACGGCGCCAACGGCGGGCCGACGAACAACGGCCTGGGCGTGGACCGCGAGAACCTGGGCTACTGGACGATCCGGGCATGGCGTCACAGCGGGAGCCCGGTCAGCAGCGTGGAGTTGCACGCGGCCGAGCCGACCGCCGACCTGATCGAGCAGGCCGCCCGGCTGGTCGGCATCCCACTGCGCGAGCAGGGCGGGACGTGCCGGGCGTGCGCGCTGGCCGGCCTGCCGCCGTGCTACCAGAGCGGGTGCGCCGCGCCCGAGAAGGACGAGGTGGGGGACATGAGCCGCAAGGACCTGGTCCGCCGGCTGGGTGCGTACAAGGCCGCCGTGAAGGCGATCGAGTCAGCCCTGCGGGTGGAGGGTGAGACGGAGTACCGCGAGAACGGCGCCGTGCCCACCTGGCGGATGGGGCTGGCCCGGGTGTCCGGCAGTGTCACGCAGGACCGCGTGGAGGTGACCGACCCGAAGATCTTCATGAGCTACCTGGCCGGCGCCTTCCCGACCGAGGTCCAGACGGTGACCGTCCAGGTGGTCCGCAACCCGGAGTGGCTGACGCAACTCAAGGACGCCCTGGCCCGGATCTCACGGGACGACTACGACGAGACGCCGGCCGAGGAGCGCACCGTGCAGAGCCGGGTGATCGACGTCCACGGCGCGGTCGTGCCGGGCGCGGTCTTCGTGCCCGGCGGCGACTACATCACCACGAGCACGACCTTCACGGCGACGGCGAAGCGGGTGGCCGCCGACGCGGCGATGAAGGGCGCCCTGACCGGCGACTGGTCGGATCTGGAGGCCCTGGTGCGGGGAGAAGTGCCGATGGAGTAGCTTGACGCGACTGTCAAGCCGTCGTAGGATGTACACATCACACCTACAGGAGGTCGCCATGGACACGCTCACCGCCACCCAGCAGGACACGCTGGAGACGGTCGCGCTGTACTGCAAGCTCGTCACCGGCCCCGGCTACGTGGCCGCGATGCACGAGTGGCAGACCCTCTACGAACTCCAGGAGGACGGCCTGGTCTGCCACACCACCGAGGCGCTGGGCACCTTCACCGACGGCCGCGAGGACTGCGGCACGGTGTGGCGCCTGACCGACGCCGGCCGGGAGCTTGTGGCCGCCTGAGTCGCAAGGAGAGCGGGGGTCGCCCAGGGCCGGGCGGCTCCCGCTCTCGCTTGACGGATCCGTCTAGGTGGTGCTAGCATGTACATGTCACACAGACAAGGGAGGTCGACATGGGAACGGACGTGCTGGCGGGGCTGGAGTGCCCGAACGAGTGCGCCACTGGCCCCCAGGACCACGCGGTCAACGTCTTCACGGGCGAGGCCGCCTGTCGCACCTGCGGGCGGGTGCACTACCTGGAGCCCGCCGAGGTCCGCGACCTCCTGGACGACTGAGGAGGTCGCGTGCGCAAGGCCGTCAACCTAAACCACCCGAACCGGCGCCCACAGAAGCCCTGGACGCCTGAACTGGACCGCCGCTCGGCCGTCATGGCGACCGGCCAGAACGCCGTACTTGGGCGGTTCCTGGACCATCTGGGGGACAGCGGTATCGTCCTGGCGCGCTGGGGTGGCGCGGGCGGGTGCGACCTCGTCCCGCTGTATCAGCGCGAGGAGAAGACGCTCGCGGACTTCTTCGGGCTGGACCTGGACAAGATCGAACGAGAGAAGCACGCCCTGCTGCTCTACGTCCGGGCGGTACAGAACTACGACGACGACCAGCACGAGCGCGTCCGCCTGGCCGTCGCCAACTACGAGAGGCGCGCGGCGAGAGGTGCGGACGAGTGAAGAAGCTGGGACCGCTGATCATCCTGCTGCTGGTGCTCGGCGGGGGGTTCTACGTGTACACCGAGGTTCTGGGCGGCTCCATCGGAGGGCCGACGAAGACCCCGGGCGTGAGCGCCCCTGACGTCGAGATGCCGGACGCCGATGACGTGCAGCGCGGCGTGGGCAAGGCCGGTGACGGGGCCGTGGAGGGCGCCAAGGAAGGCTCGGACTTCCTGGCCGGGCTGGACCCGGTGATCTGGCGGACCGTCGTGCCGGCCGCCATCATGCTGTTCGCGCTGGCGTGGATCTGGAAGGACCCGAAGCGCCGCTCGCTGGCCCTCGTGGTGCTCCTGATCGGCGTACTGGCGTTCGTGGTCAGCCGGACGTGAGTGACGACGACTGGTCCCCGGCGCCGTACCGCGAGGAGCCGCTGTGCGGCCGGTGCGGCGACCGGGGGCACGTCGGACCGCACCGGTGGAGGTGCCCGGAGTGCAATCCGTCCAGGTGGGCGCGATTCTGGCGTCGGGTCCACCTGCCGCGCATCCGGCTCGGCCTGGACGACGACGATCTCCCGTTCTGACCGCTTGACACGGAAGTAAACCGAGGGCTAGTCTGTATACACCACACAGACAAGGGAGCACGCGATGAAGATCCAGACCGCCGCCCAGATCGCCGCCCTCACCGAGGCGGGTCGCCAGATGCTCGTCAACCTCGGCCCCGCCCTGGACGTCGAGGACCACGGGTACGCCGCCGAGCTTCACCGCCGCTCGGTAGCCGCCCTGGAGGCCGGCGACCTGCGCACGGCCCGACTGTGGGCCGTGTCCCTCGGCCCCGAGGTCATCGGCTCGGCCCTGGTGGGCAAGCTGTGAGCGAGGCGACGCTGGATCAGCGGGTTGTGACCTGCCGGCGCTGCAAGTGCCAGGTCCGGGTGATCGAGCCCGGCCTGGCTGTCGTGGAGGGCACCGGCACCACGGCGGACGGCCTGACCTTCTGCCCGCCGGACCCGGACCGCGATCCGCAGGGCAATCACCTGGTCTAGCCCGCACAGACCGAGAGGCCCGCACCCGATTCCCCGGGGTGCGGGCCTCTCTGCGTCCAGTTAGACCTTGGTGCTGACGATCTGCTCGGGCGTGCCGCCCGGGTCCACCTTCGGCGACTGCTGGAGCCGCGTCACGGCGAAGATCAGGCCCACGACCGCCACGTTGAACGAGGCCACCACGTCCGGGTCCAGCGCGATCCCGTAGGCGCCGGCCAGCACGGCCGCAGCCGTGATCAGGTACGTCACCGAGGACGGCGCGAACGGCTTCACCCGGAAGGCCACCACGAGGCCCACCACGGCGTCCACGACGGCCACCACGGCCGCTTCGTGGTCTCCCTGGAGCCACGGGAAGTCAAAGACCGCCAGCATGGACACGAGGGCCACTACGAGGGCGCCCCAGGCCGCCGGCTCACGAGTCACACGCATCGCTACTTGCCACCTCCGTTTGCCGCCGCCAGGGCGTCGGCCAGTTCGTCCAGGGACAGTGCCTCGTCGTCCAGGATGGAGCGCAGGACGTCAGCGGAGATCGCGCCGCTGGAGTCCTTCAGGGCATCCAGCGCGCCCGAGCGCGCGGCGGCCTCCAGGCGCGCCAGGTGCTCGTCGGACAGGATCGGCGCCGGCTGTACCGTCTCGTCCTCGGTCCAATAGCGGCCGGCGCGCTCGCGCAGCGTCGCCAGGTCGGGAACGACCAGGTAGGGCAGCTTGAGCGAGTCCCGGTAGAACAGGAACGTGTCCCACTGGGACAGCCCCCGGTACTCGAAGCAGTTCGAGACGTGAACGGTCGGGTCGCCGTTGATCTGGATCATGAATGTGCCCACAGAGCCACCTCCAGGCGCGGGAACGGGAGCGGGCGCCGGCTGCTGCGCGCCCGGGAGGCTGGCGCGCCACTGCGCGACCGTCCAGCCCATAAGGACCGTGAGCAGCGCCCACATGGCCCAGAAGTCGCCGCACTTCGAGCGCAGGAAGGAGAAGTGGATGTGGAACAGGTGCGACGGGTCCGACGACGCCGCGACATCCCGGAACTCGTTCCACCCCTCCACCTGCACGTCGGTGTCGGCCTGGCCGAACGCCTCGTAAAGGACCAGGTCCAGACGGGGATCGTTCGTGTCCTTCCCGCTGGCGATGAGCCGCGAGGTGTACCGGGCGATGCGCGTGTAGTTGCCCTTGTGCGCCTCGGGGAACGTCCAGTCGAGCGCGGACGCCTTCCACTGCCACAGCGGGCCGGTACGGTTCGGCGCGTCGCGCACCGAGTAGTTGCCCGGGTGCTTCTTCTGGTTGTAGTCGCCGGTGGAGTGGAAGCCGGACTTCCAGGCCAGGATGCCGCCCAACTGCGAGGTCGGCTCCAGTTCGTGCAGCCGCAGCCACAGCCACCACTCGGCGTCGGTGATCTCGACGGCGAGGCTCGCCGGCCGGACCACCGTGAAGTCGGGATGCGTCAGGACCATCTGTCCTCCGTCCGCCTACGGTCTACCTGAACGGTACCGCGCGTCAGCGGCACAGGTCGGCGGGCGGCGCCGGTACCGGGTTCTCCTCGCGTTGCCGGTCCGTCTCGTCCAGGGTGCGCCGGAACTCCTCCAGGATCTCCCGACCGCGCCCCGGTGGGCCTTCAAGGAGCTCGGTGACCATCTTCTCCAGCGCCCGGCGGTCCCGCTCGGCCGCGTCGGCGCGGGCCTGCTGCGCGCGGGCCTGCTCCCGGTTGTACCGGGCATTGCACTCGGTCTGCTCCTGCTGTCGCCACATCAGGTACGACACGGCGATGACCGAGATCAGCACCAGTACGGCGACGACGCGGTGCCCCGCCTGCGTGTCGGCCGCCCGCAGGATCCGCTGAGGGCTCACCGGCCCCTCCGCGAGGTCCGCGCCACCCCGCCCACGATCGACCCCAGGACGGTCAGTGTGGCGAGCAGCAGCAGGGAAAGAGCGATGTAGATGGCGCCGTTCACGTCTCGTCCTCCGTCGGCTTCCGGCCCAGGCCCGGCGGCGCAGGCGGCCCTGGAACCTCATTCTGCCCCGGCTGGCGCCCGTGGGCAGCCCCGCGTCCCGCCCAGGGCTGATACAGGGCTGCGTATACCCCGGTCAAGATCCCCCATGTCCACACCTCGGGGGGTCGGTTGCGCGCCAGTTCGGTGCCCACGTACGCCAGCCAGGCCAGCGCCACAATGCTCATGACGACGGCTCGCGCGTCGAACTTCCCGCCCAAAATGGACCTCCCCCGGAGATTGTCGCAGCAACCACCCGCCAGGCCGAGGGCGCGCCGGGTGGTCACAGCGAGCAGATCCAGCGGGCGCCCAACTCGGCCCGAATCACGTTGCGCGGCGTCGTGAGGCCCGTCCAGCCGAACTGCGCCCGCACGATGTCCGACGCGTTGAAGCGCCGCATGAGCACGCACGAGATGTCCACCCCGCAGCAGGAGGAGAACGCCGCCGTTGTCCCGCCCCGGCGTTTCGTGCCGGCAACCGTGGTTCCGTTGGCGGTGATCGTGAGCATCAGCGCGGATATCTCCGGAGCCGTCCCACCGTCGAGCAGCACGCGGGCCGTGATCTGGTGAACGCCGGCCGTGCCGATCGTCAGGCGCTCGTTGTTCGTGCCCAGGCTGGCCATGCCGTTGTTGTCGTAGTGCTCGGTGGTGAAGGTCAGGTTGGCCATGGCGGCGCCCGAGGCGAACGCCTGCGTGCCCGTGTCGCGCAGCACCAGCGCCGCCGGTCGCCGCGTCGTCGCGGTCGCGTCCGTAATCAGCGTGTTGAGCTCGGAGTCCACCGCGTCGGCCAGGTTCTTCACGCTGTCGGCGTCCACCACCTCGTCCAGGTAGGGAAACGGAAGCGCGAGCGTAGGAGTGGCCCCCGGCATCACAACCCCCTAATCCGCGTCAGCGAGAAGAACGAGTTGGCCTTGATCGTCCCGTTCACCGAGGCCGAGAACGAGGCGACGAAGCTGCCCTGCGAGGGGAGCACCACGCAGTAGGACAGGTTCAGGTATGAGCCGGACACGATGCCGGCGGCGGCCTCGGTCTCGTCCACGGATGGCTCCGACAGCGGGAAGATCCGGCCGAGCCCACCGGTGGACGGGTCGTATGCGCTCACCGTGCAGATGAACCGGTAACCGGAGCCGGCCACAGGGGCCGAGGCCACGAAGAACAGGTTCGCGTTCACCCGCCACACGGCCGGGTAGACGCCGGCCACCGGATGCGCGCCCTCCTCGGGCGTGACGAACAAGGCGTCGCCGTCCTCGTCCGTGGTGACCAGGATGCCGGCGTTGCTGTGGTCGGTGGTGTTGAACGAGAGCGGATCGCCGGTCACGTACGCGACGTCGGCCGACCGACGCACGATGAGCGTGGGTCGGGTGGCCAACGCGGTAAGCCGGGCGTCCTGCGCGACCAGCAGCGGGTCGACCGCACGAGCCAGGGCCTCGATGTCCTCGGCGCCCGCGCCGTGGTCCTCGCGCCCAGGGAAGGGCAGCAGCCAGGGGTCCGTGTAATCGGGCACCTACGCCTCCGCAACCTTGATCGCCCACAACTGCGCCATCGTGATCCGGGCGTCCGTGCTGCCGTCGAAGCCGGTGAAGGAGACGTTGGCCGCCACCGTGTAGCGCCCGCCAGTCTCCACCATGCCGACGATCGAGCCGCCCCCACCACCGCGCTGGGACGGCACGTACCGGACCTCTTCGGCCCAGTGGATGGTGTTGCCCGGCTCGTCCCGCACGATCAACTGGTGGTTGTAGGACACCACGGTCGTCCCGCCCGGCGAGGTCCACTCCACCCGGGCGTACATGCCGATCTCCCACAACTCCCCCGGCGCGACGTAGGGCAGGCGCAGTGCGATCGGGGACAGCCCGGCGTCGAACGCCTCAGCGTCGTCCACCTGCACCGTGTTCCAGATGATCCCGCTATTGACCCGCACGTCCGTGAGTAGGCCCTCGGTGTCGCTGCGCCACTCCACCAGGGCCATCGGGGGGTTCTCGCCGTCTTCCACCAGGGCGTCGAGCACCGAGATCCGCCCGCTGATCCCCTTCGCCAGGACCTCCAGTTGGGACGCCCCGTCGCACGCCCGGTCCGTCCCGACCGGGTAGATCAGCCCTTGCGTGGCCGTTGTCCCGGGCATCGGCGCCACCTCCTCGTCATGCCGGCCCCAGCCTCTCCAGCTTCATCCGGGTCCCGGCCAGCAGTGTCGTGGCCGTGGCGTTGGATGCCGTCTGGCACCACTGATACTGCACCTTGCCGCCCACGTCGCCCGTGATCAACGTGGCCTTGACCCAGATCGGCGCCTGAAGGGTGGCCAGGCCCGTCGTCGCTCCGAAGCCGCCGGTAAGTCCGCCGACCGACGGGTAGGTGGTGGGCACCACCGCGACCGCGTCCGCCGCCCCCGCGTCCCACAGGTACGACGGGGCCAGCCAGCGACCGCTCGGGAACAACCACTGGTGGCTCAGTGCCCCCGGCCCCGCGAAGTAGGTGATCAGCCCGTCCAGGGCGTACGCGGTGTTCGCCTCCGCGTCCCAGACGAAGTTGGGATCGGTGGCGAACGTGGCGTCGTTCGTCTTCGGGTGGTCGTCGACCAGGTAGCGCCACTGCACGCTTGCGCCCGACTCCGCAGGGACGGCCACGCCGCCGCCCACGGCGCCCATCACCAGCCAGCCGGCGCGCTCGCGCATGAGCGCCACCGTGTCGCGCACCTGCGGCACGTAACTGGCCAGGAAGCCCGCCGGCACCTCGCCACCATTCACCAGGACCCGCACCGTGCCGCCGTCGACAGCCGTTACCGTGCCGAGCCGGACCGCGTTGTCCGGCGGCATGGCCTGCCCGATCGCCGTGGCCAGGTACGGGTCGATAGCCGGGTTCGTCACACGATCGCCTCGCCTTTCGGCATGAGCGAGCGCAGGTCCAGGGACATGTCCCCGGAACCGGTCAGCGGCAGCGTGAAGCCGGCGACCACCTGCCGGGAGCGCCGCCGCCGCCCGTCGCGCCCCTCGATGTCCATCTGGATCAGGTCGCCGAGCTCCAGCGGCGGGTACGGGACGATCGTCGCCGACCAGGACTGCGCGAGCGCCTTGGACCGCTGGAGCAGCGTCTCGCCCACGATCTGGAGGCCGCCGCCGCCGTAGGCCGACTGCGCGTCGGCGTGCAGCACCTTTCGACCGAACGGCCCGCCGTACACGATCGGCGAGGTCGGGTCGGTGTCGCGCGCCACATACCGCTCGGGAGCCGATCCGTCGGTGCGCTCGGAGCGCACCACGATGGTGTTGTAGACGCCGTCCCGCCGGTATCCGATGCGCGCCGACCGGAAGATCGGCGTGGCGCTGTCGATGGTGAGGTCGATCTCCCCGTCGGAGTACACCCACGGCACCGGGCGCAGCGTGAACGTCCCGTCGGCCAGGGCATACCAGAAGCCGCCCGCACCGCTGGCCATGTCGTCCAGTGCCTTGCCCCGGTCCTCGTCCCAGGCGAGCTCGGGAAGCGCCCGGTCGTCCAGCGTGAAGGCGTCGAACTCGGCGTCTTCCAACGCCTCGGAGATCACCGACTTCGCCGTGGCGTGCAGCCGCGCACCGGCCGAGACGGAGAAGGGGAACTCGAAGGCCGCGCCGGCCACATCCCCGGCGCGGTCGATCGCGGTCACGCTGACCGCGCCCAGCGTGTCCTCCTCGCACGCCGTGATCGGACCCCGGAAGACCGGCCAGACCAGGCTCGGGTGATTCGTCGCGCCGCCGATCGACACGCCGCGCCAGGCGCGGATCTCCGAGCCGAACGGAGCCAGCGCATCCGTCGGGCTCTCGGGAAAGAAGGCCGGCGGCACGGTCAGGTCCAGGTTGCGCGTCACCCGGCTCTGAAGGGTCGCCCGGACCGACCCGCCGATGATCGGCAGGTCGCCCACGACCCGCTCGCCGCTGCGCCACACCTCCACGCGGGTGTAAACCTCGTGCGGGCCGGCCAGCGCCCGCGCGGCCACCTGGCTCACCGGCAGCATCAGCCGGCCTCCCGCTGGAGCACGTCGATCCACGTCTTGCCGGCGGCCTCGATAGCGCCCCAGGTGGCGTACACGTCGCACAGGTCCACCCAGCGCGAGCCGTCCACGCCGAACTGGAGGCCCGCCGGCTGCGCCACCTCCACCAGGGGCAGCGTCCACTGGCGCCACGGCTTGCGATGGTCGCGGGCCAGCCGGCTCTCCGTGACGTCGCCCACGTCCACGTACATGTCGCCGTAGCCCCACTCGGCCGGGGTCTGCACGAGCAGCACGCCGCCGGACGCCAGGAGGGCCAGCAGGCGGTCCCGGTCGGCCAGCAGGCGTGTCACCAGGGCCAGGCCGAACGTCTTCGCCTTGCGCCTGCGGGTGGCCACCGCCGGGTAGGCGCTGGCCTCGACGGCGAACTGGCTGGACCCGCTGACGTACTGGCTGGCCTCGAAACCCACCACGTAGATTCCCGGCGTCGGGTCGCACACCGGGTCGGACACGCCGGCCGGCACGCTGGCCGCCAGGTCGTGCGCCGGGCGGATCGGGTCCTTGAGCCACACCAGGCCCGAGGAGGCCACCTCCACCGGCCCCACGTCATCGAAGGCCGTGGAGAGGTCCTGCGAGGTGTCGACCCGGTACCAGACCTCCGTGTCCAGGGGGAGCTCGGTGTCGTAGAGCACCACGAGGCCATCGGAGGTCGGCTTGAGGTCCCAGGTGCCGTGCGAGTCGGTGAACGTCTCGATCCCCGAGCCGTACATCCGCACCACGGGGTCGGTGGCGTGGTCCGGGGTGGCGTCGAGCGACCGGTGGACGTGGACGTGGGTTGCGGCCGGCGTGTCGGAGATGTCGATCTCCAGCCGGACGCGGCCGAAGCTCGGCTCGGCGGTTGCCGTGATCGTCGGCACCTCAGATCCCCCTCGCTCCGAAGGCGAGCTCGCGTGCCTGCGCGCCCACCTTGGCGTCCACCCGCTGGTCCACGACCCGCAGCACGCCGAAGCCGTCCAGGATCGCCGTGATGTTGATCACCGGTACGCCGCCGAGCGAGCCCTGGCTACGCAGCAGGTCGATCAGGCCACTCTCCTGCGCAAGCTGCGCGGTGCGCGCGGCGTCGGTCAGGGGCAGGACGACCTCTCGCTTGTTCCGCTCACCGAGCACGGACAGCGTGGGCT
>Ga0105147_100045_pt1 | contig 15994 bp, 28 predicted proteins | sample RS_189metaG_FD_91501 | JGI IMG/M metagenome (GOLD analysis project Ga0105147, IMG submission 91501) | Switchgrass associated microbial communities from Austin, Texas, USA, to study host-microbe interactions - RS_189 metaG | ecosystem: Host-associated > Plants > Roots > Rhizosphere | place: USA... | reverse complement strand
AGACAAGATGATCGGCGCCGCAATGACCGCGGTCGGAACGGCGGCCGGCTTCGTGGCTGGAGTGATCGCCAACAGCGACCCGCGAAACAAGCGCTGAATGGATGACCTGCAACTCGGCAATCACCATTGGGCCGCCAACGCAATCACCGACTGCATAGCGCAGGGCATAAGGCAGACGCGCGGAACCGACTGTTGCTCGGCCTGCCGGGAACATCACGAGATCGATATGGGATGGCTCAAGCATAAGGAGATGAACAGAAAGCCCGGCACTCCGGGCGTTTTCATCATCCTGGCAGATGCAACCGGATCGATTTCGCCGGTCAACAAGCGGCGAATTCGCGATGAGGCTGAGCAGATCCTTCGCCAGCATCCAGGCGCCAAATTATGGGCCTTCGGGACATCTGTCTGCGATATCACGAACGATCCATCACGGCTCAATAGCTCGATATACGAGTGTTTCGCTGGGCTGGATCTCGATAAAGACCAGCTTCACGGCACTTACATCGGTCGCGCGCTTGCCGAGGCCGCCAAGCTCAACCCCGAGCGCGTCGCGGTTCTGTCCGATGGCGGGACGGAAGACAGATCGCTCCTGCTGCGCACCGCCGACAGCATGACGGGCACGATCGACGCCTATTACTGCCATCCCCGGCGCGAGGAATACCAGCTTGAGCATTATTTCATCTCGGCTGACGAGATGTGGCGCCGATATTCGCGCGGGGCAAACAAGGGCCTCATGCAAGAGCTTGCCAGACGCGGAGGCGGGCGCTTTTCCGACTACCCATCACGAGATGGCATTTACACAGATTTCGGCATAAGGGAGGCCACGCCAATGGCGTATGAGCGAAAAGTCTTTATGACCGGACCAGCCGTGAACATTCAGGCTCCACAAGGCGAAGTTCACCGCGTCGTCAGACGGATTGATGTCTATCACGACACGGAAATCCATCACCACCACGGCGAGACAAGCCATGTTCATCACGGCGAGCCGGGATCGGTCGATATCGAGGCTGGCAGGGCGCAGGTAAGCGTCAGCAGGCCAGACGGTCTTCACATCGAACATCACGAAGCCCCTGCGCCATCGAGGAGCCTGCTCAGAACGCTATTCCTCGGCCCGGCTCGGGTGAAAGACCGCGGCGAGCTGAAAGAGGCCCCCGCGCTCCAGGGGCCATCCGAGCAGCCCATGCAGATTGCTTATTTCGGCAAGCAGAAGGTAAGCTGATGTCTCGCGAGGACGATATCAGGGCTGAGCTAGCGCTTGGCTGGATCATGAGAAGCCGGCGCAAATGGCTTGAGGCTGAGCTTGCCAAGATCACGACTGCCCCGAAGATTGAAATTCGGCCCAATACCGCAGCCCCCCAGAAGCCGGCAGAGGCCCCAAGAGCCGCGGAAGGTCAAATCGTCATCGAGGGAAGCCCCGAATTCATTGCGGCCACGGAAGCCGCCCTGCGCAAGCTACAGGGAACGCCTTCATGGGTTCTCGCGACAAAGCTGAAGGGCATACGTCAGGTGAGTAGCGCCGACATAGGAAGCAGCGAGGTCGGCGGATATCTATCCGAAGGCATATTTCACTGTGGTCCAACATGGTGGCAGGGAGATGCCACCCGATATGCTTCTGGGATTGCTCATGAGGGCGCTCATGCCGCCCGGCCGGACATAACAGGCACGGAAGGCGAGCGATTTGCCTTCAAGGCGCAGGCGCAGGCATTGCGTGAAATGGGGGCGCACGGCCTTGCTCAGAAATTTGACCGAGAGGCAGCCAATCCCACGCACCATCTAGGCTGGAAAGGGCCAGCAAGGCGGGCGGCGTGAATCCATATATCGGCATACTCGGTCTTACGGGACTGCTTGCCGTCGCCTGGCATCAATCCGGGAGCGACTACAAGCGCTCCATCAATCCATGCCCGGCTGAGACGAACCTCGGACGCTATGGCCCGGCTGCTCGCTATGACGGCATCCTGATCACGGGAAGCCATGAATTCGTCGGCCGCACGGTCGCGGCACTCCGGCGCCTGGACGGCTTAAAGAGCTATCGCTATGCCCTGGCGCTGAGGGCGATCACGGAAGCCGAACTTGGCCCACGTATTCTCGCTCAGGTAAGCGGACGGCGTGCCGAGGTTGACCCACGCACGGCGCGCATGAGCTGCACACTCTATGCCGGCATCATCGTCCATGAGGGCGCACACGTCATCCATGCGCGGGGCATGGCCCTGTCTATGCGGCGCAGGCAAGGGCACTTAATGAAATGGGCGAGCCATATGCCGCAAGGGCCGCAACGCGCATGGCCGCAAGGTTTTAACAGGAGGAGAAATGCATGGTTGATCAGAGAGTCTGGAACAAGCCGCATCATGTCGTAAAAATTGACAAGCGCGGCAGAGAGACCGTCGTCGCTCAGTATGATACCGGCGTGAAGGCCGAAGGGAGCGCACTCGTTGACGGCTGTCTCGATCCGAAGAACCGTTACGAGTCCCGGCTTGGCGATGCTTCCGATCGGCTGGAACGCAAGTCTGGCTGGTTCGGCGGCAAGAAGCCTCAATATCAGGTGACCGAAACCGATCGGAGCGGACAGAAGGAATGCTGGGGCAAGTTCGGCGATCCGAAGCGGGCAGATCTCGCCAAGCGCGGGCTTGAAGGGCATGCCGAGGGCACGAATTCAGGCTGCAAGGCCAAAGTCAGGAAGTTCTGGAATTTCTAACCGATTGCACATCCGCAAAACCACAGCTTGCACGTGAGGGCGAACGGGGGTAGCAAAAGCACGGGCCGGTATGCCCATGTTGATACCTTGATGCGATTTGGCTGTTTAGCCATGGGATGCAGTCAAACTTAAGCCCCGCCCTTTTGGAGCGGGGCTTTTTTCGTTATCGGCAATTCACCGTTTCCATCGTGATGCAAAGCGCGTCCTCATAGGATTTCGCCTTGAATATCGACTCCTCATAAGCCTTGATGTCAGCTTGACTGACGCCAACCTTGCGCATGGCGTCGGATACACGGCCCATGACAGAGAACACATTGCCATCCTGGCCGACAAGCTTAACCGTCACATTCGGGAATTTCGGCGCCATGAATCCTCCTCGATCAGTTTGGAGCGGGGCTTTTTTTTCGTGGCTATTCCCACGCCCCCGACACTACTTAAGCCCAAGCCTCTTATCGACCGCGACAGCCAAGAACTGCGTCCCGGCGAACGAAATAAAACCGGCAAACACGGCAAGGAAGAAGTTACCGCCAAAGCCGAGCACGCCAAAGAACGCGACGGCAGCGAAGAAAAGGCCGATTATGGCCAAGTCCTTTCCCGAGAAAGCCTTCTTAGCATTCGGGTCCGGCTTCCGCGCCCCACAAGCCGGGCAGACTTCCGGGTCACCCATGCGCATCATTGCCTCCGCGGCCTCATCACCTTCAAGCTCGACAAGCTTGAGCTTTTCAACCTTCATTGTCTGCTCCTTTGCTCGATCAGTCACGACTATCTCATAGTCGATTTCAATTGACGGCGCAACGTTTTTCGAACATAGATTTCTGCACGGCTTTCCGAGCAACAATCATACGCGATTGGGCTTGAAAATCGACGATACGGAAAACGGACGTTTAATCGGAGGCGGGAATTGCCAAAATCAGATTGGCGCGTTGTCGGCAAGGACAACCATGCACGCGAAAGCGTGGCGGATATGATCAAAATTGATTGCATCACGCAATCTCAGGCTGAGGACTTCGCCAAACGCCTTAATGACGACGAGGGCGAATATGCAAGCCGCTGGTATGTCGCTCAGCATCGCGATGTGAAGTTGTGGCGCGGAATGGAGGAACTGGTTTGACTTCCATCGGATACGCCCGCATCTCCACCACCGACCAAGACCTATCGCTCCAGCGTGACGCCCTGCTCGCGGCCGGCATCGATCCAGAGCGCATCTACGAGGACCAGATGTCCGGCAAGCGCGATGACCGTCCCGGCCTGGAAGCCTGCCTGAAGGCCCTGCGCGAGGGTGATGTCCTGATCGTCTGGAAGCTCGACAGGCTTGGTCGATCCCTGCCGCATCTGATCCAGACCGTCTACGACTTGGAAAAACGCGGCGTCGGCTTTCGTGTGCTCACGGGCGCCCCGATCGACACGACCACGGCGAGCGGCAAGCTAGTGTTTGGCATATTCGCTTCGCTGGCCGAATTCGAGCGTGAGCTTATTCGCGAGCGCACGATGGCCGGCCTGGCGTCAGCGCGCGCCAGGGGGCGTGTTGGCGGGCGCCCGCGGGCAATGACCAAGGCCAAGGTGCGATTAGCCGAAGCCGCCATGGGCAAGCCCGGAACCAACGTCGCGGCGCTGTGCGAGGAATTGAAGGTCAGCCCAGCGACGCTGTATCAATATGTCAGCCCGAACGGCGAACTGCGCGATGCTGGCAGGAAGGTTGTGGAGGGCCGCTAAGCGGCGGCCTTCCTATTCTCAGCCGTATGGATCGGCGCGATCGCGAAGAACCACGCAGGCGACACGTCAAGCGCCTCCGCGATCTCGGCGAGCCGGTCTGACGGGATGCGATTTTGCCCCGTCTCGTATTTCTGGATCTGCTGAAATGTGACGCCGAGCCGTTCGGCCAGTTCAGCCTGTCTCATCTCTCTTAGATTTCTCATCTCCCGAACGCGCAGGGCAATCTGAAGCCCTCTTTCCGTCATGCGCATAGGCTTGGCCATCTCAACCTCCGTGTGATTCGTTGTCGCTTGGTTATAACACGCACAGGTTGCGCAAATCTTACAGTCACGCTTTACCGAGCGTTAATCCCCATCTGGGATAGATGGCTGGCGAGGATTGGTGTTGCGTTCCTCGCTTTCGGCCATTCGGTAAGCAAGCGCCATACTTGAGCCGGGCGGATGATATCCGCCATATTGATCGATGGCTCCACCCCTTTCATCGACGGGGCTTTTTCCCTCGCTTAGATCGTATTCCTCTGCTTCTGACCAGCCGCATGCCGTGCAGCCGCGCGGGCCGTAAATCACGCCAACTCCTATGTCTGCGCTATCCTGCCATGTTTCTCCCCCGCATTTGGGGCATGGATCATTATCTCGTCCGTACATTTTCCCTATTCCCTATTCGCCGCCCGCATAAGCTGAGCAGCCCTTTTACGCGCCATTCCGGCGAGCTGTTCCACGATCTCGTCGGGCGGCTCATAATCGCCATGCGCCCATCGATGGATCTGCCGGATGTTCTTTTCCAGCGCGCCGGCCAGCGGATTTAGCCAATACTCGCCAAACATCAACCTGGCGCACTCGACAAGCTTGCGCTGATTGAGGCTTTTGAACTCCGTGATTTCAGGCGGCGGATGTCTCGGCATCAAGGCTCCATAAAATTGTGTCCAGACCGTCAATATCATAGTGACAATCTGGACACAATAATAGCGTTAGGATGCCAGCAGGCGCTCAAACCGTGCTCGGCGCTCGGCAGCCTCGGCGGCTTCGAGCCAGATCTTGCGCATATGGCCACGCTTCTGCGCTGCGCGCTTGCGTGCCCGGCTGGCCAAGCCTTCCCAGTCGTTGTCATGGCGATCGAGACCGTTAGCGCGATCAAATTCCTGCTCGGCGGTCAGTGGGGCGTTGTCGTTTGCGTGGGTCATGGGATTGTCCTTGTTTTTGGTTAGTTGCGAGGGAAGGTTGGGACCGAAGCCCCTTAGTCTCTGGAAACGGCAATGCCGTATGCTGCGCCACGGCGAAAGGCCAGAAACAGGACATTAACTTCGGCATCCTGGTACACCGCGCCCTTGCTCCACATCGCCTTGTCCTCCTTGTCAAGACGCCCGTTCTTAAAGCGAGGCTCGTGCTTAAAAGCCCGCTCAAAGGCGTCCATGATTTCGTAGTGCTCCTTGGTGTGGATCTGCATCTCTCATCTCCGTTTCCGTCATCTCGTCCTGTCATCATCATATAGACAATTCCCGTTCTGGTTGCAAGCAGAAAAATTCGCAGCCATGACGATTTTTTCGCTTGCGAGGGTGAGAAAGTCGTGTCTATATGATGATGACAACGGCGACGATGACATGACAGACGGAGAAGATGACGATGACATCGCAAGAGATGATGAAAGCCAAGCTGAAGCCGGGCTATTGGTTCGTTAATGTGGCGCCGTTAGGCGAAAAACCGATCTGGACCGAACAAGTCGCGCCGCACACCTCAACGCACTTGTTCGGTTACGAGCCGAGCAAGTTGCTTGCGAAGCAATACAAGTAAGGTGGAGCCTAGCGCCATCGTTTGCCCTGCAATGCGATTTTTATGATGGAGACGGATGATGAACAACCTCAACAAAATGCCCGCAAAGAAGCTTCACACGCTCATCGTAAAGCGCGAAGCCGAGCGCGACGCAGCTCTCGATGCAACAATAGCGGCTGGCATGGGCATGATGCGGCACAATGAAATCGAGCAGCTCGCCAAGCTTAGCTGCCCGCCTTACGAAACTGAGATCGCGCGCCGCTATCTCGCCACGCGGGCAGCGTGGCTTGAGGCTGTCAAAGAACTCGACGCACGCAAGCGTTATCACGGTGGCGACAAGCCGATTAAGCGGTCGGCATGGCTCTAAACCAACCGCCTAGCCACCCACGCCACACATTCCACCCAAGCAGCCCGGCGATCAGATCCTTGCAAACCAAGGCTGATCGCCGCTTCCGCATCCGATGGCGCATCATCACTTGTCATTTGTTGTACAAAAGTTGTCAAAACTTGTAAATCGCGCGAATGTAACGAAGTCTTACATTCAACATGCTGCCTGATCTCCTCACGCCATTCATCAGGCAAATGCTGCATGTCAACACGGCTCGATTGCACGCGATCTCCGGCATAATCAGAACCCCTCGGATTCCCCGCAAGCCATTGTTCACAATTGACAAATTGCTCTAGCGCGTTGGCCTCTTCATCTGTCAGCGCACGGTCTAATGGCGTCAAACGCGCCTCGATCCAAGACGGCCTTTCCGCCTCAGAGACCTCCATTGCTTGTCTGACAAGTTCCAGCCTGACAGCCCGAGGCGTGAGAGGCGTTGCATAGCGCGCCCGCCATACTGGCGCGCCGGGAGTTGCGATGTTGTCATGGACGACGCGGCGATGGCGCATTATTTGGCCCTCATTCGTCCGGCCTTCCCGGAAGGCTTTTCGCTAAGGACTTAACTCGCCTATCGCATTCCAGCGCAGCCTGCATAGCCACATGAGCGCGATATTGCCGACGGGCAGCGGACTTAAACTGGTCCCACGCGTTCACCTCTTTGTCGTCCGGGTCAAATCCTTCGGCTGCTGCCATAGCTTTCGCCATCGCCTCGACAACCTTGTCTTCGTCTTTCTGCTTATCCATAAAATCCCTCCATCAACCTAAAACCCATCTCAACCCAGACGTGCAATCATCCACCTATCGCAACTCAATAGGAGGATTGATCATGCGACGCATCCTGAAAGCCTTTGCCATCATCGCGGCCGCCGAGCTGACCATGTGGATTGCCCTGGCCGCTGTGGCCGTTATCGGGCAGATGGCCCTGTAGAGCCTCCAGGAGCCGCGAAAGACCTCTGACCCTTGTGGTGTAGCCGAGAACCTCTTTCGCGGCTCCACGGCTCCTCCCTGGCCTTTATAGGGCATATCTACCAAAAAAGCAGATCCTCACCCGGCGCCATCTGGCGAGGAGTCTCGTCGCCCGCTCCCCTCCGCAGCGTCGCGCAATACCCCTCATGCCAAACCTTGAGCGCCCGAGCATCGCTCAGCGCATTGTGCGGTGTGACCGGCGCAAGATCCCCCGACCTAAGTAACCGCATGGTGCATTCGATCGGCATGCGATGTCCACTCATGGCCCCTATGCGCGTCATACAGGCCGACAAGTGCTCGAAGTCGGCCGGCCAGTCCGCGATAAAGCGGCATCGATCCAAGGGGCGCAGGAACGCCTCCAGGCTTGCCAGGAAGTGCTTATCGCCAACAGGCTCCTGCCGCAGCACGGGAATAACATTCTCCCAGACCCAGCTATCGCACGAATGCCGCTTGGGCACCTGGCGAACCTGATACCATTCCTCGCCGGCATCAGTGACAATCGCCATTGAGATCAGATCGCCGCCAAGGCCGTTGTATTCGCAATCCAAATAGGCTCGGGTCATAATTCGCTAATCTCCAGCAATTTCGCATTCGGAAAATACGTCAAGCAATCCTTCAAAGCCCGCCTCGCCTGGCTACTCTCAACAAGCAAATCCTCAAGCGCTTCAACATTCTGACGCGACGGCAACTGGAGCATATCCTCGATCATGGGCGTGCTCCAGCCCATAGTCGCCAGATAGCTACGGATGCGCTGACGAGATTTGGCTTTGGTCATGGCTTCCGCTGAAAGTAGGGTGCGCCCTTCATAGGGATGAAAAGCTGCAACCCATGCTTTTGCAGCCAAGCTATGATTTCGGCGAAATCCTTGTCATACGGCATTACCGCCACTCCTCCGGTATCCAGCCATTCATATGCCGCTCCAAACACCCATCGTGATACAGCCCACGCTCCCCACGCCATAACCTCGCCGGCTCATGCCCGAACCACACAGGGCGTTCATGCGAGCAAAAGCCCTTCCCGCATTCCTCGCACCGCGTGAGCAGCCTGCGCTGCATTGCCCGCCAAATCCTTGCCGCCCAGTTCATGAGATGTCCTCCGTTGTGACTGCCGGGATTGTGCGGGATGGCGGGTTAGCGCGGGGTTGCGGGGGATTGTTGGATTTTATGGATTATCGCCAGTCGAAACGGTGTTTTTGGGCGGCTTCATAGGCACGATCAAATCGACTAGAAGAGAACGGCCATTTGTCGTTGTCCGCAGCATCATTCTTGGTGACCAGCGTGTACCACCCATAATGGCAATCGAAGTTTGGCGCTTCCGTTCGCGTTAGCCAAATGATGTCATCGCGCCTCCTGTCGGGAGCCAGCCACCCCATGTGGTCCTCTTTCGTTAGGGCGAACAAACAATCTCTGGAGCCATCGCATCCAGGATCAAGGAGCCGCTGAACATCGGCGACTCTTGGTCCAATCTCAGGAGATCCAATGGCCACATAAAGCCTCTTGCCCGATGCCTCTGAAAACCGGGCCATCTTCCCAATGCAGTCGTCGTCAGGCATCACGCCCTTGATCTCAAGGAAGGCGTCCTCTCTCGGTAGCAAAAAGTCTGGGATGTACACTTCATTCCCAAATTGGAATGCCTCCGATTCATAGCGCCACGGGATCCCGGCAATATCAAAGAAGATTGACCATCTCGCCTCCGTTCTGGATCGGAAACGAACTCCGTTATGCATTGTCTCGATTGAGTTAATCCTCGCCATCAAGGCATCCTTTTTACGTTCGGTTACCGGTTACCGAAGTTACCGGATTCACTATCGCGGCTATCTGATTTGTGTATGGCTATTGTATACAATTACCAATTTTCAATCCTCTCGATATTCAATCCGGTAACTTCGGTAACCGGTAACTTTGTTAGTTTCCAAAGGTTTTAGAGGAATTATAATCATTTGGCTGATATATCAGCCGTTTCTGATTTCGTGGTACTCGCGCAGCCATTGGGCGTTTTTCTGGACGACCAATGCGGCCTGCATCTCCTCAAGGGCGTCCTTTGTGCAGCGGCCACGGATGCCCGCCGCCTTTGAAGCCATGCCGTCAACTTTGAATGTCTTTTTGGTCATCTTCGACATGGGCGCACGTTTAAGCGCCCATATGTAAGCGCCCTCATCCATCTCCCGACCATAAAGCTCTTGATGCAGCGTGCTGACTTGCTCGCGCAGCGTGCGAGACGCAATCCAATCCCCAGGCCATTGCTCCAAGACATCCTGAACAATTTGCTCAACCGGAGGTGTCTGCGCTTCGAGCGATCTCTTTTTGATTTCGTTCATCGTGGTCACGCGACCGGGATTGAACGTGCTGATATCGATCGTTTGCAACCAGTGCCGACAAGCAGCGACGAACTGCTTATCCTCCTGCGCCGCGTACAAGCGCTCATAGTAGGCCGGAGACTGACGCACGCTTGGGTTCTCAACTATCACAAGGCGATTGTCGTCTGTATCGAATGCGATAGCCTCTTCAAAATTCGAGAAACACAGCCACCGCGCGAAATTGTATTCCACGTGCTGACGCTCGCACTTCGGATTGATGTGGCGATGCTCGGGGTTAACCAGCTCGCGAAGCTTGGTCCCGCGGCGATGTCTTGCCGCACCGCCTGGCTCATATACCTCATTAAAGATGAGCAACAGCTTCTTGCTCATCTGATCGTTGTAGCGCCCCTCAAGAATAGCCTCCATGTCCAGATCGGGCGCCACATATCGGCGAAGCATTCGCACCAGCATGCTGGCCAGCCAGTTGCGACCGATGCCGTGCGTAGGCGTGATGTGACAAAAGAAGTGATGAGGCAACACACCCGGCCTTTGGAAGATATGCGCCAGCCACATCGTAAAGTGCTCACGCTCGCTCGCGATAGGGCAGAGGTAATCAAGATGCTCGCGGAAGGGGGCGGACAGCTCAAGCCAGTTTTCTGGCGGATTGTAAGCCGGAAGTCCGGCCCATGTGTTCAGTCCACTCATTCCGTTGCTTGTCGCTGGCACCGGAAGGTCACAAAAAACCGGCCCCTCTGGCAACCATGTTTGCGCATCAGCCGTCAGCCTGTCGGGATGCTCCCGCCACAATGAAAACGTCGAGACAACCTTTGGCTGGCCACGATTTGACCGCGGAGGAATGACGGATTTGCTTGCCGCGAGAAGCGCAGCAAAGTCGTCAGCCTTCATGACAACCTTATCGCTTATCCTCGCCGCATACCGGCCCGCCGCAAGCCACACCATGTCTTTCAGCATGCCGTCGAGCGACATTGTTTTTGTGGCTCGATCGCCACGAGCGTCTTCATCAACGAGCCTGGCATTTTCATCCCGCTGCCGCTGTTGACGTTCGTAGTGCGAGCCGTCGAGCTGCCTCGACTTGTTGTACTCCCTGGCCTTCGCTAAATAAGCCCTCACGCCGTCGTTGCCGCTGGATTGCATAACGGAATTGACATCGATATCCCCCGCGCCTTCCGATATGCGAACGCATATCCCCCGAGCTGATAAAGCGGCCGCAAGCTCTGGCGCATTGTCCCGGCCGGCTTTGTTATCGTCCTGCTGGATTATGACGGTTTTGATATGCGCCGGCACATGCTCAGCGATGCCGGGAAGGCGATTTGCTGTGCCAGCCGCCCATGCATCAATCGTCAATGCCTGATGGGCTGAAAGCGCATCCTCGATGCCTTCAGATATAAACAGCGTTTCACAGCCGGGAACATGGGCGACGATCAGCGGGTAATTATGATCGCGCCCGATCGTGATTTTTTCGTTATTTTTGGCATCCCTGGCCTTTCCAGCCCCTCCCGGCTGAAGATAGGTCAGGTGAACTCCGCCAACCTTGTCCGCGGCCACGCCAAAGGGAACAAGCATGCATGGGTGGTATTCAGGCTTGCTCGGCGCCAGGAATTTAATTGTCGGATAGAGGCCGCACGAAATTCCGCGCGACGCCAGATAGGCCGGGACAATTGTGCCTTGAGCCGGCTGGCTGCGCCTCCACATGGCAATTGCCTTTTCACGCTGCCTTTCAGCGTCGGCGGCCTCCAATGCATCGCGCTGACGCTTGCGCTCCTCTGCTTGCCTTCGTTGCTCGGCAAGGTGCTCATCGCGCGCAGCGCGCTGCTGCGGCGTCTCTTCTCTGCGAACGCCAATCAACTCGACGCCGATAATCTCGCGGATCCAGTTGCATGCCTGGATGACATCCATGCCGCGGCATGCGCAGACGACATCGACAATGCTGCCTGATCCGCAACTGCAATAATATTTGCCCTTGCCGAGATCGAAGCGGAAGCTGGGATTTAGATCGACGCCATTCCTATGGCCGGCAGGCATCGGGCAATTGATATGCTGGTTGCGCCTATGACGCTCAATCCCCAATGCATCCAAAACATCTTGCTCTCTGCCGGCGGCGAGATGCTTGGTTTCCGTGACAGCGCCTTCGCCCCACGATCCTGTGCGGCGGAACTCAAGCACCGTGGCTGGCTGCGCGGCCCAATCTGGCGTCGCAGTTTGGCGGCTCGAAAATGGAATAATTTGTGGGCCGGCGTCGTTGAAGTCATACATTTATGCATCCCCATAAAATCGGGGCGCAAAAAGGCGCTTGCGTCGAACCCTTAACAGCGCTAAAAAATCGGTGCTAAAGCGATTTTCGTGGCTTGAGGGCTGCGACACAATCGGCCCGGTCACCATGCCGGGCCATTTCCTTTTTACGCACATCTCTACAACCCGACGTTTTAAGCTGAAACGATATTTCTGTCAGCAAGATTCAACTATGCGAGTATCACCAAACCCTGTTCGGCTCTCGTAATGGCCGTGTATAGCCAGCGAGCGCGATCAAGTGGCGTCTGCCCCAATCCATCATCCCAGACGATCACATTATTGAAGGCGCTTCCTTGGGCCTTGTGACACGTAATCGCCCATCCGAACGTCGCCTCGGTCAGCAGTTTCTTTACCTGCCAATCCTTGTCGTGCCGCTCTGGATCGAACGCAGCGTGATCGAGAAAATGCCCCTTGTAGATCTTCAGCCGCGGCGGCTTGTTCTTGCGCGGCTTGCCGACAAGATCGCCTTCATCATCGGTCACGACCGCCGAGAAAAACCGCTCATCCTCATCGGCGATATCCTCCAGCGTAAGGAACATGCCGTTGATCAGCCCGATATCGTTCTGGTTCTTCAGGCAGATGATCTTTTCGCCGTTGCCGGTCGGGATCGCGTCAGGAGAGAAGCCCGAACACATGCGCATGTCGTTGTTGAGCTGCAAGCGCGTGGCGTTCTTGCCGCAAATCACCTGATCGGCCTTCAGCAGATGCGCCGTTGAGAGATCGCGCTTATGCATCTTGGCAACGTGGCCGTCATATTGGCCGTATGGGATCCAGGCGCCCTCGCGCGCCATGGTGGCGAGCCTGATGATCGGGCTTTCTTGTGCCTGTCGATGGATTTCCGTCAGCATCACATCGGGCTGAGCCTGTGTGAAGGCGCCCTGTCCACGGATCGGCGGGAGCTGGCCGGGATCGCCAAGAACGAGAATTGGCTTGCCGAAGCTCATGAGATCGGCCGCCATCCGCTCATCGACCATGCTGACCTCATCCAGCACGATAAGCTTGCACTCGGCCGCATCGCTCGACGGATTGAGCGCGTAGCTAGGCATCTTCATGGCGGCGAGCTGCTTGCGCATGGCGACAACACCGGCCTCAGCCGCATAGCGCTCCTCGCCAAACAACGCACGCAAATCATTCTGCGCCTTGGCGATCTTTTCCGCGAACTCGTTGACTTCCTCTTCGGTGCTTTCGATGACGCTATAGATCAGGCTATGGATGGTTCGCGCCATCGTGCCCTTGCGACGCAGGACGAGAGCAGCCTTGCCCGTGAAGGTCGCTATGACCACTCCAGGCGTGCAGTCATCACCGCCTTTGCCGGCCTTATGTGTCTCAAGCCCAAGCTCTTCTAGAGCAAATTTGAGCACAGTCGATTTTCCTACGCCGGCATAGCCAAACATTCGGAAAATCTGCTGCTTCTCGGTATCATTCTGATACCAATGCTTGATTGCGTCGATCGCGCGCTTTTGCGTGTTTGATGGGGTTATGTTTGTCATTTTGTTGTGTACTTCGTTATAGACCTGCGTCACGCGATCCCAATTACGCCAGTCAAACACTTGCGACCTCGATCCCGCGCTGAGACAGCGAATAGCTCTGCGGAGGAATGCCGCGGCCGGGCAAAAGCATGTCTTGATTGGAAATGACAAGCTTCTGTTCGATCAGCCGCTTGAGCCGGCCGTGCCCAACATTCTGGCTGCTTTCAAGATAGGTCTGACCCTTGAGATCGATGCCGATAAAGCCGCATGCCTGGATGGCGCGAAGGGCCTTGATATCCAGGGCCGTCACGCGGATTTTGCGAGGTTTTTTCATTTGTCAGCCTACGGATTAAAATGGGATCTCGTCGTTGAAATCGTTCGGATCATTCTTCTGATGCACCATCGATCGCTGAAACCCGTCCACGCAGGCTTCAATGATCCGGTCGATATCCGCTGGCGTCCGGTTGAAGAACGGCGCCATCAGGCCAAGCTCATTCAGCGTTTCGGCGAGGTTCTTTCGGGCAGCCTGTATCGCCCGACGCTCGCGCTCGGTTTTTTCAATCATCCCTGTGTTTCCTTGGGTTGCGCGCAGAACGCCTATGTCCTGGCAGCGCTTGGAGCAGAATTGGTAATAGGGGTACTTATGCCACTCTAGACGAAAGCAATATCCGTACCCCATGGCCTTACGCTGACAGATGACGCAGTAGACTAGCCCATCAGGATCCAGCCCAGCCGGTCTCGTTCCTCTGGGCGCTCCGCCACGCGATACGAGGCTAGCTGGATCCAGCGCATGAGCGCGGCTGTGATCAGGCCCTCTAGATCGCGCTGCGTGAGCGAAGCGACGGGACGGCGCAGATTTCCGCCTTGTATTTCCAGCCATCGTCCGGCCGCCTTCGCCGCTTCGCTCACTACGTACTTTTCCCACTCATCATGCTCAAGCCGTCTGGCTTGCCGTGTCAGTTCAGCGTTTAGCTCTCGCCAACCGCTCACCTGTTACGACAGCCAGGCCGGCGCCGGAGCAGCCGCCTGCGCGGGCTGAGACTGGCTTGCCCAGCTATTGCCAGCATTCTGCGCGGGGGCATCGCTTCCCCATGCCGGCGCGCCGGAAGCTTGCGCCTTCGGCTTCTTCGGCTGGGCATTCACCGGATCAGCCTCGACGCTTTCACCGCGCATGATCGCCTCATAGTTCGGCTCGCCGCGAATGACGACGTTGGCCAGCCGGTTCTGATCGCGATAGCCCGGCTCGCCAGGCTCGATCATGATCCGCGCGGCGAACTCGATGCCCTGGAGCTGAGAGAGAGACTGTATCGTCCGTTTCTGCTTGGCGGCGTCGCTCATGTCCTTGGGATCGATGCCGGTTGCGCTCTCGATCATCGCGCGAAAGGTGCTCTTGGAGATCTTCCAGGCAATCGACTGCCCTTTGTCGTCCGTCTTTCCGCCGGCAACTGTGAAGTTCTGCCACAGCCGCTTGCGGGCATAAGGGCCGGACATCACGATCAGCTCACAGTCGAGCATCTTGGCGTCGCCGCTCTTGGCCGAACGCAGCAATCCCTTGTCGGCCGGCACAGCGCCGTCAACGCCGCCGGGGCGGATCTTCAGCTTCAGCCGGGCAAACGTCCCATCGGGGATAAGCTCGCCGATCGGACCCATTTGCGGCTCTGCGTCATTGAAATCGAACATCACTTGTGTTCCTTGTTCCTTAGTTTTCGATTGAGTTGATTTTCGTTAGCAGGGCGCCGAGATCGGGCGCCTCTGTTACGCTCAGCCTGCCGGAGCGATCTTTGGCAGGCAGACCAAAGGGGTTTGCCTTCTGGCAAACGAAGCGGCGCTCCACTGCTTTCTCGTCAAGCACATAGGCGTCTTCGCCCCGTGCGAATGTGTGCATGGTGATGACCTGATCGACAATGCCGGGCAGCTCCCTGCCGGCCTTCGATCCCTCCATCTGCGGAACCCATGATTCCCGGTTGAATTCGTCCGTCACCTTTTCCAGCAGGCCGACAAAGATCACGACCTTGCCTGGCGCGCGTTGAAGGTGCTGGAGTGCATTGATGACCTCGCGGGCAAGCAACCCATAGGCGCCGCGCGTGTCCGGCTTGCCAGTCTTCTCCGACATGGCTTCCGGCTGCTGCTGAGCGTATTTCATCGCCAGCCGCGTCAGCACCGTGATGCTGTCCACGAACACGACCGGAAGCCGGGCGTATTCTTCGATTTCCGAGCCGGCATAGAGCGAGCGAACATGCTCATAGTGGCTCTGGCTGTAGAACCGATTTCCAGCCGCGGCACGATCAGGGCCGGCAATGAGAGCTACGAGATCCTGAAAGTCAGGGAAGCTCGATATCGGAATGCTGGGGCCGGCGCCCGCCCATGTGTCAACCGACTTCAGCCCGCCCTCGATGT
>Ga0105147_100043_pt1 | contig 16667 bp, 23 predicted proteins | sample RS_189metaG_FD_91501 | JGI IMG/M metagenome (GOLD analysis project Ga0105147, IMG submission 91501) | Switchgrass associated microbial communities from Austin, Texas, USA, to study host-microbe interactions - RS_189 metaG | ecosystem: Host-associated > Plants > Roots > Rhizosphere | place: USA... | reverse complement strand
GTATCATAATAGCTAATTATAGAACAAACGCGAAAGCCTCGTCGGCAGCTTCCGCGCCTTTGCTCTATAATGCCATTATGATAAATAGCATGCTAACGCTTCTTCAGAACATCAGAACAGGAAAAGCAAAACTTGTATTTGTCCCACAATGGGTTTATCAATCCTTGAAACTTTGTTCAACAAGTACCCTTTCTATTGTTGATTATCAAAATCCTCAATCTTTTGCTCTAATTGAGGCTCGCATTCTTTATAAGAAGAAAAAGCAGGAATGTTAAACGGCGTAGAGTCTTTATTAATAAAATCGAAAACCTCTCTAATCCGTTTATCGGTTCTTTGCAAACATTCATACAGGTTTTCAGAAGTAAGATTCTGCATTCCAGTAATTTGATAAGAAAACACAATTGAATATTCCATATTCATATCGTTTGTTAATCCAGCTAAACTGTATCTCATTTCTGCGTATATAATTACACTATATACCTTTGTTGGGACTTTGATAATGGTAATATCCCAAAAGTTTTCAACTATTATTTCGCCACTTAAAAGTGGCGAATTTGATTTTATAGAAACCTGTTCCATTAAACCATCCTTTATTATATCCATAGTATAAATGTTTTGTGTTCCACAAACCTACCCTACACATATATGAAAAACAACCGTGTATTCACGGTAGATGTATTTCATTCTCATTTTACTAAATTTGCTAAATCAATACACTGTGTAGTAAAATAGTGTACTGTAAAAATATTGGTGTTGTAACATCTTATTGCTACTCAGAATAACCACCTAAGTAAAAAAGCAATAACACAAAGATGTGATACAATACGCCAACATGGCGTAGCTGTACCCTTTGTGTTATTAGGCTGTGGTTAGCCTTGAGTAGCGAAGGACTTATCAGCTACGCTATTTTTTTAAAACTCAAAATAACCACACAAATGAGTACACAATCATCCCAATTCCTATGGGCAATATTCATGTTCATTATCACTGGTATCGCAGCAGACATGATAATAGCAATCGCCATGGGAGTCAACAATCTTTTATACAATTCTAATATTTGGATTGTACTCCTATCGCTTATCCCAACACTTGTTGCCTTTGCATGGATTTCATTTTTTGGATTAGCGTATGGTCTATCTGAAATAAATCGCCTTATCCCTAACCGAACCCTAAACCTGATTGCCAAGATTCCGTTATGGCTCAGTGTAGTTGTTTATATACTTTATCCAATTATTGTATGGCTCAATTTTAAACCTTACACAACTGCACATATTACTCTATGCCTATTAAATACAGTATTTGGCATTCAAATGTCAAAAAGAATAAAAGACGCCTTGCGTCTTTACAAAATTGAAACCAATTAAAAACCACCAAATAATGAAACACACCATTTACCTGCTACTTGTAGCAATGTTATTGAGTTTCCTGGGCTTCGCCCAGTCAAGGAAACAATACCCTGGCAAAACCCATAAAACATCACACGGAGGGTATTACCGTGGCGGCAAGGGCTCGTCGCACAAAGGCGGTAAGTACGTTAATTACCGTACCGGGAACAAATATGGAAAACACAAAAAGTAAAACGATTACCCTACTTTTGTTTGTTTTGAAGGTAGGAACAACAGATATTTAACGTACTGGCGTTAGCTAATTCTTGTAACGGAAACTTGGCAGTTTAGAACTTACTCAAGAATGGCTCCAATGCCTACGCTACGGCGTGGGCCTGTAGTCTATGTGAGTAAAGGCTCTGCCAAGTGCCTCGTTACCGTAGCTATGGGTTCCACGCTATTTTATTTAACAACGCTCCACCAGTTACCCAAAGAGCATTAATATTCTTCTCCTATGCTCGAAGAAGCTATCAGTAACTTCAAAAATAACACAGACGTTTCACGCCTCGGCCGAAATCTGCGAAACCTCATACTCCATTACCAAACCGTCGTAAACGACGGACAACCATTCAATATGGAAGACCTGCTCACCGATATTCTACCGCTGTTTGAACTGCTGGACAATATAGAATAAGGTAACTTTAACATTCTATGGAATGGGTTTTGTATGTATATAAACGCAAGATGGGGTTGTACATATAAAATGTAGTCTTATCTTTGCATTGCGGTTGAGAGAGCTTCATTAGGTTCGTTGAAGTAAATTACTTCACTCGGCTGCATTTTTATTTTATGCACTTACTGTATTTAGATGATTCAGGTTCTGTCAGTACAACATCGGAAGAGTATGTTGTATTAGGCGGTATTTCTGTTTTTGAAAGTACAGCATATCACATATCGAGCGAGCTCGATAAACTTGCTGAAACAATTGACCCTTCAAATCCTTCTGGCATTGAATTCCATGCATCGGAGATATATTCTAGGCGCACTGCCCCATGGAATAAAATGACGCCAGATGAAGCAAGGGGTATAATTAAGGCTGTGCTTAGAATTATAGCAAACTCGAATAATTCTACCAATTTATTCGCGACCGCAGTCCATAAAGCTTCTTACCCCGCCGAAGATGGGCTTAAAATGGCTTTTGAAGATATGTGCCAACGGTACGATTGGTACTTAAGTAAATATAGCTTTGAGGGTGAGCGTCAAAAGGGATTATTGATTTTAGACCAAAGCTCATATGAAACCATATTACAAGACTTAGCTAAGAATTTTAGAAAATCAGGTACACAATGGGGGAAAATAAAACACTTAGCAGATGTACCCTTCTTTGTAAATTCCAAAGCCTCCAGAATAATTCAACTTGCCGACCATATTGCTTATGCAGTATTTAGAAAATATAACGCTTATGACACCCAATATTTTGATATAATAGCCTCTAAGTTTTATCAATCTGATAATATTGTACATGGACTTACCCATAAGCAAAAGATAAATCATACCTGTATGTGTCAAGCGTGCTTTAGCAGAAGAATTAGCAAAGATGTAATCCAATCTGCACCACTATAATATAGCTTAAACATAGTATATTGAGTGAAACACACACTCATGGAAAATAAATTCGCTTCAATAAAGGAAGAATTGCATTATTTAGAACCTGTACGAATTGAGAAAGCTTTATCTATCATTGCACTAATGAATAGCGCCAAAGAGCTATCACAACCTTTAGAACAAACTAAAATAGCCAGACTTATAAACAGGGCTAAAAAATTAGAAAAAATGCAAAGCGAACCAGCTATGATAGTTGAATTTTATAAAATCAAGGCATCGTTCAACAAATTACTCAATACCATTCGCTAACCTTTCTTTGTATATAGTATAAATACACCAGTTCCAGTCAAAGTTTTTAACACAAAACTCTAACTGGACAACACTTTCTATTTTTACATTATTATAGATAGTATCACTATCGTATTCACTACGAGAGGTAACAGAATCCTCGTTCAAATACATATCTCCAAATAAGGTAAAATAATCATTCTGCGGCAACAGAGATATTTCAATTCTTTTATTGTCAAACCTGAACTGCCAATCTCCATCCTCATCTTTAACAAACCCCAACGACAAAAGGTAGCTTTCACATGCTACCAACAAATCTTTTTGACCAGTGCCGTTATTGGACTGTTCACTCATTTACGCAGGCTACATTAACTCTAATCAGTTATGGAATACATTCTGTGCTATGCGTTCGTTCTATAATTACGATTATCGTTAAATACTACGGTCGGTAAAAGAAAAAATTTACCTCCCTCCGTATTCAAGCCTTCGGTAACATAATCGAAAACATTATAGAACAAACTAAAACGCCTTATCATCACCAAAGATATACATTGTTCCGAAAATAACAAATATTAATCTGCACTTTTTTCTGTACTTGTTACATAAGTCACTATAGCTTCCAGTTCTGCGTATTCTGCATCATCAGCATCTTCACTTATATAAGTAGCCTTTAGCCATCTCCCATATAGTACATCTCCATCCGTTAGTGGTGCTGTGGCTATAATAGGCAGGTTCGGGTCCTGGAAGGTATTCAGGTCACATAAAAACTCTGCACACCAAAACCTTTCCCTGTTTTCCCACCACACTGCCAATAGCCTGCTTTCCTGTTCTGTTTCAGTTACAATTACAGGACATACAAACTTATGCTGGCGGCAATACACTTCATTATATAAGAATTTTTTTACTTTTTCGGGCGATATATTGGTGACAATGGTTATTATCTTTTTGGTCTGTACCCCAAAGAATTTGTTGAATACCTGCGTCTGTCCTACGACTCCCCTGTGCGACCACCAATGTCCATTACTGAATGTGAACATATTCTTCCCCGTGTAGTAGCCTTCGAGCTTCCCATAGTATTCAGGAGCAAATGCTGGGAATGCTTTTAGTATGCCTGTATCCATGCTCACACATATTGTTTCTACTCCTGCAGGTACTATATCCTGTTGGTTATTTATGTATAGAGAAACGGGCACTGGTTCTCCTCCTAATAATACAGGTTGTGCATGACAAGTAAGATAATACTCATTATACTTAGGGTCTATACCCCCGTAAAAGTAGAACAGGTAAGATGGCAGCGGTACTTTGTTCTGCAGGTTTATTGCAGCTATCTTAGCATTCAGGTAGCTCTTGTATCCCGGTTTGCCTTCCCGTGGCACTGAGGCGTCTAAAGCGTTAGAATAATCGTGGAATATCAGGGATGCTTTGTTCCTGTCCAAAAATACAACTATGCCCTGGCGCTTGCGGATGGTATTAATGTCTGCTGGCTGGCACCCATAATCACCTCCTATTTTCCTTTGTGGCTCTCCAAATAAGTTGGGTGCCGATGGCGCCGTTACCTGGTTGTCGTTGTTTAACCTCAAAAGCGTGTCATTATACCCTACTATAAAGTTGTTGTTTTCACAGATGGCCAGCAACGTATTTATTTCAGGTAGTATCACTACTATATTACCCCATTCCTGCTCACTGAATAACTTTGTATCTGCATCGGTAAAGTACCCCAAACCATTATAAGTGCTTCTGCTGTTTATAGGCCCGGACAAAGCGACTTCTGAGCCTAAACATTGCTCCCTTTCATTTGGGTTCTTGATGTTTATACGGCCCCTGTTCGCGCAGTGTGTACCCCAAAAATCCGAAGGGCTTGGATGTTCATAAAAGTATGGATAGGACTTCACATCTACCGTCTTTGTAGTCACTCCGTTTGTGGTGGTAAAGGTAGGTATAGGAATGTCCCTGCCAATGAAATAAGAGTCGAAGTAGTTGAATGACCCTGTCACCACATCAGGTATGCCATTGGTCACGTTTATTACCGGGCAAATCTCGTAGTATATGTGGTTTGTCTGGCAGTCCTTTTGCCTGATGAATTTGAATAACGCCCCCTCTTTCAGGTCTTTTAGTTCATCCACATAGTCTATCACAAAGTAGGTACCCTGCTTTTCATATTTTACCAGTGCTGTAATAGGCACACTATACCATTGCCCGTTGCCGTTTAAAATAAATTGTACGGTATCGGTAATGCTTGGTGTGGCATCTCCATCTTCTCCATTATATAAAAACTGCCAGTTGGCATTCGTATTGAAATTGTTCTGCAGGTTGTATTCAGCTATGCTTCCGATGTATACCCTTATTTGTGTGGGCGCTGCGTTATTTATATTGCCGCCGCCGTCTACAAACTCTACCTTATCTGCACTCCAATTTAAAAAATCCTGCTGGTTCAGGTTTTCAGTAATACAGAACATCACTTTCCTTATTTCATCGGGGAATGTTATGCCTGTCATGTCAAAGTTTATGGTAGAAAAAGCAAATACCTTCGTCTGTACTAATGAGGGTATATTTACGAAGTGGCTTTCGTCGGCCTGAACAAACGAATGGCGTCCCATAAAGTCATACATAATGATACCTAATCCATACCTTCCCCCTGTCTGTGGGCCGTAGTTGTTAGTGCCCAGCACATAGGCTTCCAAATCGTCCAGCGTCGTAATGCGCGGTTCCCCGGTACATGCCTGGTAGTCTACTGTAAAATGAGGGAAGCAATACACGCACCCTTCACCACATTGTAAAAGCTGGCATCCCCCTCTTTGTGAAAAAATAACATCATCCTGGTTCGCCGGTGGAATAGAAAATGACCCCGTTCTGTTATGTGCTATGAGGCGATAATGGCCATTTGCGTCTGTAATAACCCACTGGCACTTTGTTAAGAGTACCAATACACCTCCTACACCAATGTCGGGGTTGTCGCACAGTAAAATATCACCTTCTATTATTCTGTGTCCTGCTTCCGGGAACTCGTTTTCTCCTGTATACAGGTATAGTTTGTCATGCTTTAAATGGCCTCCTGCATTGAAGTTATCTATGGCCTCTTCACTTTCCACAGTCTTCGTGCCGTCGCTACAGGTGTCATAGTCAAAACTTACCTGCTGCTTTTTCTTTATCCCGGCAGAAAAGTAAAACCCGTTGTGGTCCGTAAAGCCTCCGTCATGTTGTTCGCCGGAGGTACCTGATGTATCTATAAAGCACATCTCAATAGGTATGTTTGAAACCTGGTCTTCATACAGGTACCCATCCAGCAAAGTACTCGCATTTGTGCCTACTATAGGCAGTTTGTCATTGGTAGTCAAATCCCATATTATCAGGCAATCGGCATCATTTTCTGATAGATGGTCACCTTCACATACGTTTATCACTAATTCCTTCACGTACTGCTCAGTAAATGTATTCGTCTTCGCCGTGCTAAGTACTGATTTTCCGGCAACATAGGTAGAGGTCTTTTGATAGTCACCATCCGATAATTTAGCCTGGTGGTTGGCTATCCTGAATATATATTCCCCCGGTGGTACGTCAAACTCCCAACGTTGCCAAAAAAACTGGAAATTAGTCTGGTCTGTTAACGGCTTTACCTGGCCACTGGTCCATGGAGCACCGGGGAAATACAATACCTGTTTTGATACAGCCTTATAAGGTGTCCCTGCAAGGTACCCTATCCATCCTTCCTGTCCATCAGCAAACACTTGGTCATAGGCCACAAAGTTGTTTTTAGGACCGTTAGCCTGCCCCCAGCCTGCTTTGCCATTATAGTATCGTGAAGGCGCCGTTACACCATCAAATACACTGTACACCTCTGCGTATATTATTATCTTTCTCAATGCAGTTACCGTACAGTCACTACCGGAAGGCGGTGTTACATAATATGATATTTTCGATAGCTCCTCACATTTTAATGGCTCAAATCCACGAATGTTATTTGACAGTAAAAGATTGTTTTGCAACGACACTAACCCTGAACTTATCTTAGGCATCGGGTTTTCTGTCCTGCTGGTTTCCGATTGCGGTATAGGCTGGCAGAGCTTATCGCCGCAGAATGTATAGGTAATCGTATTAGTTACTGCGTTGTAGTTCAGGTCGGGGTTTATCTCACGCTCATACCATCTTACATTTTCACAGTTGTTCCATTTGTCTATAGTGTCATATTGGTACCAATCAGCATCCGTAACTGAAGCCACATTATTTCCTGAATCTTTCCGGAACTCTATGATTATCTTATTAACCAATGGATTGCCACTGTCAAATGTCAGGTTCACGCATCTTGTAAGGCCATTGCTGCCGGCAATACACTTGCCTCCCACCAACGTAAAGTACATGTCCGATATTATCCCATGCTCACTCTCTCGGCCAAAGATGTCTATGAACTTTACACGCCACTGCCAGCCAAAATAGTTCAGGTTGTTCTGCAGTTCATCCTCTTCATCGTTGGGCACCTCTTCTATAGCTATACAATCCATAGGGTATGGTATCCCCAGGTTTATAATATCACATGGCCTGTACCCTGCTTTGTTAAAATATGGGAAATCTGTTCCGTTGTACGAATTAGTTGCAATGGCATCTTCTACACTTATGAATCTTTGAGGATTGTAGCCGTCCGTGAATATCAGGTACTTTACGCTCACATCCTGGTTCAGCACTTTATCAAAAACACAGGTAACCTCCAATGCGCAACGCCCCTCACTTATAGTATGACGCGGATTATATTGAAAATTCAGACATGCGCCTTGGTACACTATTTCTGAAACACCGTCATTGCCCCTTATACGGTATATGAAGTGATTGTTGGCGCTGTTATATACGAATACATACAGTTCATTCGTTTTTTGGCTTTCAAAAGTACCTATCACAAAGTTATTGCCAGCAGGAAAATCAAAATCATCACGGCTATTACTTCCTTCAAAAGGTGTCAATACATTAAAGTTGGAACCTTGGCCGGTAGATGATTCGGTATTTTTAGAAATGTCATTTTTTAACCCTTTCTGAAAGACTGTACTTTGCTGGCCTACCCTCAATTCATCATTGTCAAGGTCTATGCCACCAATTAAATTGTTCTTAGATGGAAACTGCGCCATTGGGTACACATTATTTAGCACCAAATATAAGCAAAATAGCAGACCCTATAAAGAATCTGCTATTGGTGGTGCAACTACTTGTGCCATTGTGGATCTCGTCTGATGTAACGGTAAACTTCCATGTGAATGTTGCAATACAGACTATTCGTTAACTTGTTTTACATCTAAGGGCAATTGAGATGCGGCGATTTCTCTGCCAATAGCAGATATCAAAAGATGCATAACCCCTATTTGTATTAGGCCACTATCATCGGCCCTTTGAATCTGGTCACACTCTGTTTTATCCCCTGCGGTATACAGAAAATAAAATGTTGCGTTCCAAGAAGGGACACACATCAATTCAAACCCATTACGAAATCTATTTGAAATTGAAAATTTCATGTTTAGCAGATTACTAATGTCGTCAATAGTAATTGCTTTTTCTTTTACCGGCAGCGGTTCATTATTTGCTTCTCGTTGCCTATCAATTACCCTATCTATACAATTGGAAATATTGTTAAGGTGTGGTCTGCCTACCCATGATAGACGATCTTCAAGATTGGTGGAATTTATTGGGATAACTTCCATACGTTTTATAGAAGCGTTATGTCCGTTGCCAGGCATATCATCAAAATGCACAAAGGCAAGTTGCGAGTCATGCATAAAATCCTCTCTCCATGATTGCACCATTTCATCGAGTGCATCCTCTGAGGGTTCAAATTTTACTTCAATTACGGGTTGGTTTTTAATGTGCTTGCTTAACGCAATGCGAATACGGCTTTTCATAAATACTGAATTTTAAAATGAATGAATGAATAAGTGCAAATATAGAAAACCTTATTGGCACAAAATGCATTTTACTGCAAATAAAAGGGTAACTATTATTAATACCTATCTGTATTATCTACAAAATCTCCATCAGAATACCCGCAGGAAGTACACCAAAAATCTATAAAGGTGCAAAAATTACATTCCCCAATACACTCTTTAGGCCAGCCTTTGGGCCATACCTTCTGTCTGTTTTTCTCCTGCTCTTCTGTAAGTTTGTGTGTGTTGTTTGCTTCCATTATGGCCCTTCTTCATAGTTACCCAATGTTTTTTCACTTACCGTTTGCCCTGCAGATGGTATTCCATCCTCACATATATTCACTACTTTAAAATCGTAATTAGTGTCAAATTGTAGGTCACGGAATATATACTTCGTGTTGTTGTCGTAAAAGTTGCCAAACCCTATTGGCTCATCTCCTTTTATCCATATCCACTCATTTGCATTCTTAAACTTGTAGTACAGCCTGTTTGATATACTGTTCGCCGGAGATGCCCAGGATAAGGTAATGCTTCTCGTGGTAATATCTGATGCAACCAGAGACGTTATATTATCACCGCAACTACCGGTTATCTCTATACACTTGTATCCTCCAAATACGGCTGTTTCTCCTATCAAAAAGTTATCTATTACCGTTCCTTCTGTTGCCATACCTACTTCTGATGAATAGCTGAAACAACTGGTAATACGCAAGTATGATATGCTGGATGTATCCTGTGTTTCTATCACCTCTACAACAGAACCATTGCCTATGGTAAGCACATTTACCGTCGTATTATTGCTGATGGTTATTTTGGTTATTGTAGATGCCATTACTGCTATCTCCTCAATAACACCTCCTGCATCTATAACTATCTCATCTGCTGTGTACCTGGCTACAAATACCGGATTTGTTATTGTAGTAGTGCTACCATTGTAATACACATTAAGCGCAGGAAACTCCAACGGGTCTATACAATCCAATAAGCTGTACATATATACCCGGTTACAGTCAAATTCATCTGTATTCTCAAATAAGAACTGGGGCACATCACTATATGCCTGCAATACCACATCGGCTCTTTCTGCTTCTGCACAGTTAAAGCCTTTCATCTTGTCTATTATACAGGTCTTGTCGTCTGCAAATGCCACTGGTGGTTATTTTTTTATAAAAATATGATATTTTATTAGGTTTCGTCTTCTGATTTTGAAAAACGTTCTTTAAACATTTGCAGGAAATCATGTTTCTGCAATTCTGCACCCTACCCGCGTCGAACACGGGCATTGTACCGTATAGGGGTTATGGAATTTTCATAAATATCATCCAAATAGTTTTACCAGTTTTACCGGTCATATCGCCAAACATAGGTCTTACGGGCAGCATACTTATTATTTCAGATGTCTTTATGTTAGCCTCGTTCCACTTGAAAATTAATGTCCCCCAATCATCCAATACTCTCCACCCCTCATTAAACCCTTTAACTATATCTTCGCGCCAAGTTTCTTTATTTAGCAACCCGTACTTTTTATTTATTACACCTTTCTCACTGCCATGTGTCAAATGTGGGGGGTCGAATACAACCATTTTAAAAGATTTATCTTTAAACGGCATATTTCTAAAATCACCCAAAACATCAGGGTTAATACACCAATTAGGATTCCATCCGTTTGGGAATGCCCCTTTATCAACTTGCCTTATATCCATAAACAAAATATTAGGATTTTGCTTATCATGCCAAAACATTCTACCACCGCAACAAGCATCTAAAACAATCTTGTCTTTCATTATTTTATTTTAAAGTGAATAATTAATTACCATTGTAAGGGATAGGGGTTAGTTGGTTAACATTATGCCAGTCCCTTTATAGTAGGGTATTGCCTCAATTGTTTCTTTTAACTTTTCCATAAATGGCGTTAATAGTGATTTATCCATCGCCATTACTGCCTCATAAATATTCCCTGTGTCATCCCCGGGGAATCCATTGCCATCTGCCTGATTAGCAATAAGGTCTAATATTTCATCAACATCAGGTACTGAAGCCTTTACGGGTTCTTTCTGAACGAGTTCATATTTTATACTTCCATCCCATGCAGCTTCATTCAAATGGCGTGGAACAATACCGGCTAAAGTATTCATTGGTTGAAATCCTTCGCCTACTATGAAATAGTGAGTGTAACCCTGTTCTATTGCTTCTTTAACTGTCATAATTTGATTCTCCATCTTTTCAAATGCTACTTACGCAGTAGCGGCGTTTGTGGTAAAGGATATTTTTATAACTTTCCATCCCTGTTTTTTACTCTTTAAGCTGATGCCAGTGGATTTTTCAAACTTTTCTTTTGCATCTTTTTTCAGAAAGCAAATACAGGAGTAGTCAATATGCTGCCTTCCTTTTATTTCAATTACAGGAGCATACATTACCGTTGTTTTATTCAGTTCCATACCTTTACTATTTATTGGTTAATGTTTATTTTAGTCATTCTTCCTGTACAGTAATTCCCCCATCCTATCTACATACCTCTTCACATCTCTTACTCTCATAAACTTATAGAATAACTGTGGGTCACTCTCCCCGCTCCTTTCAAATTCCCTTTGCAATATATTCAACCACTCGTCTATAGTAAAACCTGCTTTTTCTACATTGCACTTATGGCAGCATGGCTTTAGGTTTATCTCGTAGTTATTCCCGCCTAAAGAATACGGCACTAAATGGTCCAGTGTATAATCTTCGCTATCCACACAATAAATGTCTTCCCCGCAATATACGCACTGGTGAATGTCCCCATGGTATATTCTCCTGTAGGCATTGATAATCCCCTTTCTTGGCAACGCAGTGCCTGATGCCTTTTTTGTTTTTTCAGGCTTCTCTATTGGCTCCTTTGGCTTTTCTGCTTTCTTTTTAACAATGAGTTTATCACACACATACCCCATTACTGCATCATGCAACATGGTTTTAAAACGGCGCTTCTGCTTTAGTTCTATTGTGGCCTGTATTTGCTTATTCCTCCCCCATTTTTTATTAGCCATAGGCAAGTAGTTTTTCAGTTGTGTTAGTCTGTCTGTCTATTTCATTGAATGCTTCAGTACATATTTTAAGTAGGTCATCACCACAGATATACCCTTTTCTGCTATGGTGTACAAATCTGCACTCTTCCTTCCGTTTTGCTTTCTTATCGGTGCCCGGATAATATACTCCCTCTTCATAAGATGGGCACATGCCTTCGATACACTCCTAGAACGCTTTGATTCACCTATAATATCCGCTATCTTGGTAGCACTCACCATTGTCTGCCTGTACTGGTACATACTCAGCAATATCCTCATGCCATAGAAGGTACACCCTGTTAAAGATGTAAGAGATTCCTCAGAGCCTAATATGGAATTAACCAGTATAGACAAATCCTTTGTAGCATCCTGCGCATCCTCCAATTCTTCACTAAATGTCCTTATCCTGAACTTTGACAACTCCTCTTTTAGCTTCACCCATGAATAGTCCAAAGTGTATATGCCGGAGTGTGCATTCTGTGCCATAATCTGTGTCATAACCAGCATATCACGCGACGACATTACAAACACCTTTTTTTCTATCATTTTCTTTACGACGGCCACCCTCTTTTCTCCTGAGTCATATTGCCCTGGCACATCCTCTGCATACAACTCACGCATGTCTTTCATATTCGGTGCCACCACCACACAAAAGGAATGCCCCAACCTGGTTAGCAAAACCAACCGCTTTTCCAAAGATTCATTTTCTGCAAACCGGCGCATATTCATTTCACTACGAAAATGTATTAGCTCACTACTGCTCAGGTTTCTTCGTTGCTCATCAGAAGATAAGCGCATTACATGGAATATATACTTTTCAAGTTCTGTATCTGTTATATAGTATTTTTTTGCTGCCATCTATTTTTTGTTCGTTATCGTATCAAATAATTGCTTGTTCCACCTTGCATCTTCCAGCGCATTGTGGGCATTCTTTGGCTCCGGGCAATTCATTTGCTTCAAGTCCTTGTCCAGTCCACGCTCATCCATCATTTGCTTCAAGTCTCTGCAATACATAGGGAACCCTTCAGGCAAGTTAATCATCCGGCCAAACATAGAACAGAATAGTACCCAGTCATAATCCGCATAGTATGCATAGAATGTTGGCTGACACGCTACCATGTCTATAGAATAATTGTGCTTCCTTACGTTTTCTTCACTAAACCAATTTGCCGGTCCGGAATATAACTGTCTTTGAGGATTAACAAACGCTTCAATATCATGCCGAATATGGAAAATAGATTTACCATGCCATTTAATAAGGTTTTTCATTCCTTTATAAGTAAAGGCTATTGACTCGTAATGGTATGTTTTGGCATACATTGATTCATTCCTATACAAGTCATCATGTAAGGACTCCAATACGTTCTTTCGTATCCAATCATCTTCCCATGCTTTTTTAAGGTCCATATCCCTGTTTACTGCATAGTATTCTCGGCCATCATCAGCTACTATACCTATGGATATAAGGTCAATGAAGTGCCTACGTTTGCCAAACAGTGGCTTATAAAACCCTTCAAGAAACTCTGTGTCTAAAAAGTAATTCATTTTTAAAATATTTGGACAATTATTTATTTTTTACATTCTCCATTTCTTCATGAAGCGATAAATGATGCGTTCTGCACAACCATATAACATCCAAAGGTTTTTTATAGTCCTTATGATGTGCCTCCGATTTCTCACTGCCGCATATTAGGCAATTTTCTTTTTTGACTTTTCCTCTTTTTACATATACATGTAGGTAGGCCCTTGCATTTGACTTTTCCTTGTCAGATTCAGATAATTCATGGTATTTCTTCCTATGACATCTGGTGTATTCACGATGACATACCCTACAGTATCTATATCTATTCAACCTTTCAGGCTCAAGAAAATTTTTACATTTCGAACAAGTATTCTTAATTCGTCCTTTAATATTTCTTTTTCTCATTCCGTAAAAATACAGTTAAAATGTTCATGTGAAACATTAACGAGCCACGTGGAACGTTTTTTATTCAAAAGTTATTTCAATATCACCCCTTCTCCATGCTGCATACAAGTGTGCATAGCCCTGCTTTATTTTTTCTTCTACTTCCTTATGGCTTATATACCCATTACAGGCCATATCGCTTAGTTTAAGGCAATACTTGGCAAAGTATTCTACACTTTTATTAGTGTCCGGGTCTTCTGTGTTTTTTACTGCTTCTATTGATCTTTCAAGCCACTCTCGTTTATCCCAGGAATTATGCACAAATACCATCTCTCCGTTATGCTCTTCATATCTTGGCTCACAGGCACAGGTACTGTCTTGGGTGTGTAGGAATATGTCGTCTGTTGGGAGTACGTGATAACTCATACGAAATTTGCCTTTACCATTTTATTGTCGCCAAGTTGAGTTATACTTACATGGGAATAATCAAAACACACTACTCGGTCTCCCAATAACCCCCAATTACTATATTTTACGTCCCTAAAAAAATCAGGTATGTTTTTGGGATATTTCGAAACTTCAGTTTTTGTATTGCATTTTCTTTGAAACATTATCCTGCCACACCTACTCAGCATACCCACTGGGGCAAACCATTTACTTAATTTAGGTATTCGAGCCACATGTTGCCAAATATTTGCCTCAATTACATTAGCATTATAATCGCTTAAATCAATTTTAACTACAAATCTTTTGTCAAAGCTATATTCAAAGACACATCTGCTAACTCCATACCCTAAAAGTTTACCAAGAAAGAAATCGCACATTTCAAGAGAAACTATTTTATTTCCAACAATGCTATTGACCATAGACTCCCAGTCGCTATTTGTATGTATTGCTTTTGATGTATTCATACTACATTCTGTTTTGTTGTTCCTCCTGCATTTCAATAAGCCCATTGTTTATCATTTTGGCTATGCTTACAAGCCTTTCCATATTCTCCGGGCTATCAGGGTCGTCTTCTATTTTTCCTGCCGCTATCATAGCGCAAAATACATCTTTGGCATACCCCATAGCAAATGTGTAGGTTTGCCCACTGGCATTCATCGCTGGCCGTGCAGATGGTGTTCCACCGCTGGAAGATGGCAATATGTGGCCTTCCTCTATTTCAGAGTTAATGCCAGCCGCTATTGTTACGTGAAACTTTACCACTTTATCTTTTACAAACTTAGTTTGCACCTCACTATTTGGTTGTACATATTCGCCCACGTATAGCTTTCTATTCGGGTCATGGAAATACACTTTGAATACATAAAAAGGTACGCCAGGGTACTTAGACTTTTTTATTTGCTTAGGAGGCAATACATCCACTACTAATAGCTCGTAGTTGGTGTTTACAGATAATGGATGTGGTGTGTTGTTTTGAATGTGTGTGTCGCTCATGTTGATATTTATTTTACTTTATTGATTTAAGCTTTTTTTCAATCCTCTCAATTGCATGTAAGTTCTGATTCTTTAATTCAATCCATCTATAATAAAAAGAATCACTCACCGGAAGGTCAATTGCAAGTAACTTAAAAAGCATCTCATATCTCTTTTTTAATGTGTATCTTAACATACATCTTGCTATCCATTTCATATTTTTTTATTTTAAAGCGTATTGTTTAGTAGATTCTTTTATTTTATCCATACGGTTGCCATACTTACTTTGCAGGGTTTCCTTGGTAGTCTCCGGGTTCTTAGGGAATACTATAGTCCTGTTGTCCAGCCTCACCCCTGTACTCATAGGACGATGCTCAGGTATCCTTATCTGCTTTTCATCATTCATCCATGGCTTTACCCAGTTACCCCCACATCCCGGCTTATTCCTGTTTGCTGTTGCTGCGCCGGTGGCTTTCTTTTTTACAGTAGTTTTTTCACTTTTTCAGATTTTGGTTTGCTAATAATAGCACGTTTTGACCTGTCTATATGGTCCGCTAAAAAGCTGAGTTCCAAATTAGAAATATTACAGTTCATTTTATCTCCATCCTTAAACCGGATACAGTAATTGTCCGGGATAGGCCCATTTGCCTGCTCCCATACATGTCTGTGATACAAAACCCATCCTTTACCAGTGTATATGCGCTGTATGTATTCTCCTTTTATGAGTATGGCCCTTACCTCATTTAGCAATGGCCGTTGCTTACTGCTTATTTCATATCCTTGCTGGCGCCAGGTTCTTATTGCCTTTTGGAAGGCACTCAGGTTTGTATTAAAGTGATTTGCTATTTCTGAGATGGATTTGGTCTTCCGCATCTCTATTACCTGGTCACGGATAGCATCCGTCCATTTAGAAGGTTTTCCAGCCATGTGTGTTGTGTGTATTTTTGTTTAAATATTTTTCCCAATTAAAATGCCTATGAGTGCAATTATCCAACCCAAAATCATACCTATGTTAACTTGGCTTGATCCATACCTTTGTATAGCATCTCTTTCTGGAGTACCTAATGGGGCTATGCGGTCAATTATTTTTTGCGCATCCAATAGCTTCATTATGCTTCAATTTTATCGTAAAAAGACACTTTCAGGTTAGGTTGCTTTCTGTCCATCTGTGTGCAGAATACACGGC
>Ga0105147_100041_pt1 | contig 17468 bp, 32 predicted proteins | sample RS_189metaG_FD_91501 | JGI IMG/M metagenome (GOLD analysis project Ga0105147, IMG submission 91501) | Switchgrass associated microbial communities from Austin, Texas, USA, to study host-microbe interactions - RS_189 metaG | ecosystem: Host-associated > Plants > Roots > Rhizosphere | place: USA... | reverse complement strand
TGAGGCCGAGCAGATCCTTCGCCAGCATCCCAGCGCCAAGCTGTGGGCTTTCGGGACATCAGTCTGCGATATCACGCACGATCCATCCCGCCTCAATGGCTCGATATACGAATGCTTCGCCGGGCTGGATCTCGATAAGGACCAGCTTCACGGCACTTATATCGGCCGTGCGCTTGCCGAGGCCGCCAAGCTCAATCCCGAGCGTGTCGCCGTGCTGTCGGATGGCGGGACGGAAGACAGATCGCTCCTGCTGCGCATCGCCGACAGCATGACAGGCACGATCGACGCCTATTACTGCCATCCAAGGCGCGAAGAATACCAGCTAGAGCACTATTTTGTGTCGGCCGATGAGATGTGGCGGCGCTATTCGCGTGGAGCAAACAAAAGCCTCATGCAGGATCTGGCGCGCCGCGGCGGCGGTCGATTTGCCGAATATCCAGCACAGGGCATTCACTGCGAGGTCAAGGACACGTCAATGAGCCATCAGCGCAAGGTCTTCGCTTTCGGTCCGCAGGTCGATATTCAGGCGCCTCAGAATGAGGTCCATCGCGTCACAAGGCGGATAGACATCTATCACGACACTGAAATCCACAATCACCACGGCGAGACGCGTGAATTCACTCACGGCGAGCCGGATAGGGTTTCCATCGAGGCTGGCAGAGCGCAGGTAAGCGTCAATAGGCCCGATGGCTATCACATCGAGCACCATGAAGCGCCCGAGCCGGCACGGGGGCTATGGAAGACGTTGCTTCTCGGTCCCGGCCGGTCGAGCTACCGCGGAGAGCTGAAAAGCGCTCCCGCCTTGCCGGCGCCGACGGATCAGTCCGTGCGGATGATCGCTCATTTCAGCAAGGACAAGGTGGCGCGCTAATGTCATATGAAGACGACATCCGAGCCGAGCTTGCCCTCACATGGATCATGAAAAGCCGGCGCAAATGGCTTGAGAAGGAGCTAGCCAAGATTTCGGCAGCCGGATCGCCGAGAATTGAGATAAGGCCCGATCTCGCCGCGCCGCAAAGAGCCGCAGAAGCCCCGAGATCGGCGGAAGGCCAGATCGCGATCGACGGATCTCCTGAATTCATCGCCGCCACGGAGGCCGCTCTCCGCAAACTACAGGGCACGCCGTCTTGGGTGCTGGCGACGAAGTTAAAAGGTATTCGCCAGGCTAACGAGGGGGAGCTTACCGGGGAGGTGAGCGGCTATTTGAGCGACGGCATATTTCACGCTGGCCAATCGATATGGCGATCCAGCGCAGTCGAATATGCTTCTGGCATTGCTCATGAAGGCGCTCATGCCACAAGGCCGGACTTAACCGGCACGGAAGCGGAGAAAATGGCATTCAAGGCGCAGGTGAAAGCGTTGCGTGAGATGGGCGCGCCACAAAGAATAATCAGCCATTATGAGCGCAACGCCGCCAATCCAACGCATCATCTCGACTGGACCGGCCCGAGGCGGGCGGCATAATGCATATATTTTTCAGCACCCTGATGTTTGGCTCTTTTATGCTGTTCAGCGTCGCGCTTGCCATATGCTGCACGCCTCTCGCAATCGCATGCGCGATCATATCCCTGGTTTCGGCGCTAATTCTAAGAGCGCTAAGCGATAACCCGGCACAGCCCCTGCCAACACCAGAAAGAGCGACTCATTATCAGACGGACTACCACCACCATTACACCAATCCGACGCATTACCATCACGGCAGGCCGGGCAGATGACGAGCTATCTTATTGCGATCGCGCTCACTATCGTTTTGGGAATCATCCTGTCAGCGATTGCGTTTCAAGGACCAAATGCATTTCCGCTTGGGCTTTGCCTGATTATCATGGGCCTGACACTCGTTGGCGTCATAGGCCAGAGCTGCAATTGCCTGTCCGCCAAGTCCGGTAGCGCGTCGTTGTTCGACCCCAAATCATGGGGCTTTATACCGCGCGGCCGAGACCCTGGGATTGGCTACATGCGCTCAATAAATCCATGCCCACCCGAGACAAACCTCGGACAATACGGCCCGGCCGCCCGCTATGACGGTATATTGATCACGGGAAGCCCTGAATTCGTTGGGCGGACAGTCGCGGCGCTACGTCGGCTGGACGGGCTGAAGAGCTATCGCTATGCCCTGGCGCTGAAGACGATCACGGAGGCAAGGCTTGATCGGCTCACGCTTGCACAGGTTACGGGACGGCATGCCGAAGTTGACCCGCGCACATCACGTATGAGCTGCACGATCTATGCCGGCGTAATCGTCCACGAGGGCGCGCATGTCATTCATGGCGCCGGACATGGCCCTGTCTATGCTGCTCAAGCAAGGGCGCTCGAAGAGATGGGTGAACCTTATGCCGCCAGGACAGCGACGCAAATGGCTTCGAAGTTTTAACAGAAGGAGAAGGCATGGTTGATCAAAAAATCTGGAACCACCCGCATCATGTCGTAAAAATTGACAAGCACGGCAATGAAACAGTCGTGGCTCAATATGATACCGGCGTGAAATCAGAAGGCGATGCCCTGACATCTGGCTGCCTTGATCCAAAACACCGTTACGAATCCAGATACGGCGATGCATCCGATCGCCTGGAGCAAAAGACGGGCTGGTTTGGCGGCAGGAAGCCTCGATATCAGGTAACGGAAACCGATCCGAGCGGACAAAAGGAATGCTGGGGCAAGTTTGGCGATCCAAAGCGGGCGGATTTGGCCCGGCGCGGTCTTGAAGGGCATGCCGAGGGCACGAATTCAGCCTGCAAGGCCAAGGTCAGGAAGTTCTGGAATTTCTGACCGATTGCACATCCGCAAAACCACAGCTTGCACGGGAGGGCGAACAGGGGTAGGCATGGGCTTGGCCGTAGTGCCAATACCTTCCTTTCTGCGCGAAGTAGGCTTTGATCAGCCGTGAGATGCAGTCAAACTTAGCCCCGCCCTTTTGGAGCGGGGTTTTTTTCGTTATCGGCAATTCACCGTTTCCATCGTGATGCAAAGCGCGTCCTCATAGGATTTCGCCTTGAATATCGACTCCTCATAAGCCTTGATATCCGCTTGACTGACGCCAACCTTGCGCATGGCGTCGGATACACGGCCCATGACAGAGAGCACATTGCCATCCTGGCCGACAAGCTTAACCGTCACATTCGGGAATTTCGGCGTCATGAATCCTCCTCGATCAATCGCGACTATCTCATAGTCGATTTCAATTGACGGCGCAACGTTTTTCGAACATAGATTTCTGCACGGATTTTCGAACGACAATCATATGCGATTGCGCTTGGAAATCGACGATACGGAAAACGGACGTTTTATGGAGGCGGGAAAAATGAACGAGAAATTTACACACGGGCCTTGGAAGGTTTTCATTGACGACACAGGCGGAAAGTTGACGGGTTGGCCGATCTCGATTGGCGCGGCCAACGAAGAAGACAAGTCGATTGTAAGGCCGGGCGGGCATTACCCCTACGAATGGGATGCCTCAATGAGCCAGACAGAGGCCGTTGCCAACGCGCATCTGATTGCCGCTGCGCCGGATCTCTATAAGGCCCTTGATGCTGCCAAGAATGCTCTGCGCAGCTACCAGTACGGAAACGCCAGCCCTGAATTGGCCGAAGCTATTGCCGATATGGCGGATAAGGCGCTCGCTAAGGCGGAGGGTCGCGAATGACCAGCTTAGGCTACATGCGCATCAGCACCACCGACCAAGACTTATCCCTGCAACGCGATGCCCTGCTCTCGGCAGGCATCGACCCGAACCACATCTACGAAGACACGGCATCCGGCAAGCGCGATGATCGGCCCGGCCTGGAAGCCTGCCTGAAAGCCTTACGCGAGGGTGATGTCCTGATCGTCTGGAAACTCGACAGGCTGGGGCGCTCGCTCCCCCATCTCGTCAAGACGGTCTATGGCCTGCAAGAGCGCGGCATAGGCTTTCGCGTCCTGACTGGCGCACCGATCGACACGACAAGCTCGGCTGGCAAGCTGGTGTTCTCGATCTTCGCTGGCCTGGCTGAATTCGAGCGATCGTTGATTGTCGAGCGGACTGAGGCGGGGCTTGTCGCAGCTCGCGCCAGGGGGCGCATCGGAGGCCGTCCAGCCGTGATGACGAAAGCCAAGGTCAGGCTCGCCCTGGCATCGATGGGTAAGCCCGAGACGTGCGTGACGGACTTGTGTGCTGAATTGGGCGTAAGCCGGGCGACGCTATATGCGCATGTCACGCCCAAGGGCGAGTTGCGCGAGGCCGGGAAGAAGGTGATGGAAGGCCGTTAAGCGGCCTTCCTATTCTCCAGCGTATGTATCGGCCCATCCCGGAAAAACCACGCAGGCGACACGTCAAGCGCCTCCGCGATCTCGGCAAGCCGATCAGACGGGATGCGATTGATCCCCGACTCGTATTTGTTGATCTGCTGATATGCGACGCCGAGGGTCTTGGCCAGACTGGCCTGCGTCACATTCCTGATTCGCCGTATTTCCTTAAGGCGCTGGGCGATCTTCAGTCCATGCTCCGTCATGCGTATTGGTGTTCTCGACATTGCAACCTCCATATGATTCGAAAATCATATCACGCCAAGGTTGCGCAAATCTTGATGGATCGATTTACCGTGCATTAAACCGCGCGGCTTAGACAGGATGGGCGGGGATTGGTTTAGCGTTCCTCGCCCCTGCGAAGATGTTCCAGAAGGCTCCGGACAGCTTGCTCCAGCCTTGCACCGTCATAAACGCGGACGCCTGGGCCGCCCTCGATCTCCGCGAGCTGACTGCGCGCTTCATGGGCAGACACCTTCCCCTCACGTCGTTCAGCGGCTAACTTTTGCAGCGCAAGGGATTTGCCTCGCTGCCGATCGCAATGCGCAAGCCAGCGCTCGCATTCGGCCTTAGCCTCTTTGATCCTCATATATTCGCCACCTTCATAAGCTTCACGGCCTTCCGACGCGCCATCGCGCCAAGCTGCTCGACGATCTCGTCAGGCGGTTCGTATTCGCCGGACACCCATCGATGCACCTGGCGATGATTGACGGCCAGCGCCTTTGCTGCCCTGTTTTGCCACTGCTCGCCGAACAGCTCCTCACACAGCTCGACAAGCCGGCGCTGATTGTCGCTCTTGAACTCCGTTATCACTCGCGGCGGATGTCTCGGCATGCATGCTCCTGATTTGCGTCTGGATTGTCATTAACATTACGACAATCCAGACGCAATAAAAGCGTTAAGATGCAAGCAAGCGCTCTTCCCTGGCGCGCTCGGATGCGTGCTCGGCGGCCTTCATCCAGATCTTGCGCTCATAGCCGGTCTTCGTCATTGCGCGACGCCTCGCCTCGATGGCGAGCCAGGACCAATCACGACTGGCGCGCTCCAGGATGCCGTTCGCACGATCGAATTCCTGCTCGGCGGTCAGCGGGGCGTTGTCATTGTTGGCAGTCAGGTTCATGGGATTTTTCCTTTTTGGTTTTGGTTTTGGTTGAGTGAGGCGAGGCGCTTAGCGCCTCGGCCATTCGACGTAGCCAAAATATTGGCCCTTCAATTCGTCCGCTTTCTTGCGGACATCTTCTGCGATTTCGGTTGCTTCTACCGTCCCTTGTCTCAAATCATAACGACGATCTTGCCCGACTTCGCAAAACCAATATTCGCCATCAACCCCTCGCCGCACGTAACGGCGAAGGATCTTCTCGGGCGCATAGTTCTTAGATTGATATGTGACTTTCATGGCTTCCCTCACCCGGCGAACGAGATGGCGACACGCCCGTCACGGCAAAGCTCGATATGGCCTTCAGGGCGAAGCCATACGCAGACACGGTATTGACGAAGCGCCTCGCGGATCTTCGCCAACTTCTTGGCGCCGCTCTTGCAACGAAGCGCGCTCTTGACAGCCTGAGCCGCGTGGTAATCACCGAGGCCGGTCGAACCCATATAGGATGCGCCTTCGATAGCGTTCATGATTTTGCGGGTCAGCGTCATCTCTCATCTCCATCCATTTAGCGTCTCGTCTGTGTCGCTATGATTACGACAATCACCCCAAGCCGTCAAGCAGAAAAATCTCGCTATGGTTGAAATTTTTTCGCTTGCAATCGGTTTTGATGTGTCGTAATGATAGCGACATCGGGAACGCGGAACACAAGACGGAGCAAGGGAAATGACCACAATCACAATCCTCGGATACGAAAAAGAGTGCAGCTGCGATCATTGTGGCCGAGACCTGATCCACGGCGTTCGCACATCGATGTACGGCATCATCGGCGCTGATTGCTTTAATCGCCTCATCAAAGCTGATCGCAAGCGCTTCAGCGGCAACGGCAAGCCGGGCGCAACCTACACGCGGACCCTGGCCAAGATTGCCGAGCGCGACTCGCCCGATCAACGCCAGCGCATGGGATACGGCCCATGGCACTTCGTTTTTGAATTGGCCTGACAAAAGGGCGCCTAAGCGCCCGCCAAACCTCAGTCACAGAAAGCACCCTAATGTCCCGTAATCTTCTCACGGAAACCCCTCCCGATAAATGGGAGGGGTGCGACCACTTAGATTGCTTGCCAGAATGCAAGCCTTGGGATCCGCATTATCACTGCGGACGCCTTGCTGAGATGATGCGGGAAAATCACACCAACCTCCCCGCCACCTCCGCAACGCACGCCACCCAAGCTGCCCGGCGATCCGAGCCGGGCAGGCCGTGAGCAATCGCCGCCTCAGCATCCGACATCGGATGATCGCTTGTCATTTGTTGTACAAAAGTTGTCAAAACTTGTAAATCGCGCCCGGGCAAACGGTGCTTACGCACCACGTGGTTACTTATCTCCTCTCGCCATTCATCGGGCAAATGTTGCATATCAACACGGCTCGATTGCACGCGATCTCCAGCATAATCCGAACCCCTCGGATTCCCCGCAAGCCATTGTTCGCAATTGACAAATTGCTCCAGCGCATTGGCCTCTTCATCAGTCAGCGCACGGTCTAATGGCGTCAAGCGCGCATCGATCCACGACGGCCTTTCCGCCTCCGAAACCTCCATAGCTTGTCTGACAAGTTCCAGCCTGACAGCGCGAGGCGTAAGAGGCGTTGCATAGCGCGCTCGCCAGACCGGCGCGCCGGGAGTTGCGATGTTGTCATGCACAATTCGACGATGGCGCTGCATTTGATCAATCCCCCTAAACCCATCTCAACCCAGACGTGCAATCATCCGCCTATCGCAACTCAATAGGAGGATTGAACCATGCGACGTATCCTGAAAGCCCTTGCTGTCATCGCGTGCGCCGAACTGTCATTGTGGATCGCCCTGGCCGCCGTGGCTGTTATAGGCCAGATGGCCCTGTAGAGCCTCCAGGAGCCGCGAAGACATCCGCCCTATGTCCAGCGGCTCCAAACCCCTTTCGCGGCTCCACGGTGCCTCCCTGGCCTTTCTAGGCCCTATCTACCAGAAAAGCAGATCCTCACCCGGCATCATCGGCTTTGGCGCCTCCTCACCCCTCAACGCCGCGCAATGCCCCTCATGCCAAGCCTTGAGCGCCCGAGCATCGCTCAGCGCATTGTGCGGCGTGACCGACTGGACATCCCCAGACCTAAGTAACCGCATGGTGCATTCGATCGGCATGCGATATCCACTCATGGCCCCTATGCGCGTCATACAGGCCGACAGGTGCTCGAAGTCCGCCGGCCAGTCTGCGATGAAGCGGCATCGATCCAACGGCTTCAGAAACGCTTCCAAGCTCGCCAGGAACGATTTATCCCCCACAGCCTCCTGACCGAGCACGGGGACCACATTCTCCCAGACCCAGCTATCGCACGAATGCCGCTTAGGCACCTGGCGCACCTGATACCATTCCTCGCCGGCATCAGTGACGATGGCCATTGAGATCAGCTCGCCGCCAAGGCTGTTGAATTCGGTGTCGAGATAGGCCCGGGTCATCAATCGACATCCTCTGGAACCGGCTGAAAAACCCATTCAGGGCAAAGCGCGCGATATCGCTCTATATCTGGATTTCTAGCTCTATCCTCAACTTCATCAGGGTCGAACGCCTCAGCAAATTCTTCCCACGTATCCCAAGCCATTTCTCCGCTGTGCAATTCAAACCGATCCTTAACCGTACACCACCAGGCAAAACGCCATCCGGTTTCCGCATCTCGTAAATCGATAAATCGCTTCATTGTTTGATATCCAATATCTTCACACCGGGGAAATGCGTCCTGGCATCCCTAAGCAGCCTGCGCGCCTCGCCGCTCTGAGCCAACAAATCCTCAAGCGCCTCAACGCCCTGACGCGCTGGCATGGCCAGCATAGTCGCGATCTCGTCAGCGCTCCAGCCCATAGTCGCCAGGTAATTACGGATGCGCTGACGGGATCTGGCCTTGGTCACCGCCACTCCTCCGGTATCCATCCGTTCATATGACGCTCCAGGCAGCCATCGTGATACAGCCCACGCTCAGCCCGCCACAGCCTCGCCGGCTCATGCCCGAACCATATCGGGCTTTCATGCCCGCAAAAGCCCCTGCCGCATTCCTCGCACCGCGTGAACAGCCTCCGCTGCAATCTGGCCAGCAGTGATTTGAACATGATCGATCTCCTTGGGTTGACGATCGATTGTGCGGGATGCCGGGTTAGGGGTGGGTTGATGGGGATGGTTGGATTTTAGGTTTTGCCGGGCATATTTACGGCGGCTCGCGCTTCGGCCCATTTAACCAAATCGTCGAAATGCCCCAAGTCAGATGTCACTTTCCCGTTTGGATCGACGATTGCCCAATCGATCCCCCTTCCCCAATTTTGCACTCCCTTGACGCCCATCGCCTCCACGATCGGCTCGCCCGATCCAGCCCAAACGCACCACGCGATGATGCCAGTCATTTCGATGCGACCATCTTCAGGATGGCGCCGAGCTAAATACCATCCCGGGTTTGCTTGAATCGAAATCGGTTCGCTTCCGTCATCCATTAGTTTGATCTCCAATTATTATTCTGCCGTAACCAATTCAGGCCGCTTTAGCTCTCTCGCCAGAAAAGCGATAAGCACCGCCTCCGCATCAGCGTCAGCGTCCCTGAGCTTCTTTAACCCGACACCAAGCGCGAAACGTTCGCCGTTCCAGCAAAGGCTGAAAGCCGTCCTCCTGATGCCACTGCGTGACCGAGCTTGTGTTACGCAAAGATTGATCCACCCGCTTTCAGTCCAATCCTTCAAGACCCAGATCACCCAATTTTCGCAGCGCCATGCCCGGTCATGCAATTGTTTCACAGCCAGCCCTCCTCACTTATTTTTTCCTCAGTCCCTCCCCCAGGCTCCTCAGTAGTTCCTCACTCCAATAAGGACTGGAGTGAGGAACTACTTTTCCTAGGGTCGCCTAAGTTTTCCTCACTCCAACTGAGGAACTGAGGAAAGCCGTGAAACATCGCCCTACTCATCGAACCAATTCCCGCACACAACCCACTCCAAATCGCGCCCTTGCTTAGTGTCTCGCCGCGCCTCAACGAGGATCGCCCCGCTCTTGCGCCACTGTTCAATCATCCCTTCAATGCGTCGCCTATCCCTATCTTTTTCATGATCCAGATCGAGCTTTGAGGCGACGAGGCGCCCAAACCACGCAGGAGACCTCTTGTCATAGCGCTGCCCCTGCCCGACGCGCAGCTCCCTGAACACATCGTCAAGAAGGTCGCGGCTGACATCTTCAAAGAGTGATTTCGGCTTTACCCGCGTAACGACACCGACCTCATCGGCCTTATTCTCTTCATTGCCATTATCCAGATTGACGCTTTCCAACTTGAACCAAGTGGCCTTATTCACGGGCGGCGCCATATTCGACTTGCTGTCGCCGATGCGAAAATAGCGCCACTCCTGGCCCTCTTCCGCGCCTATGGCAGCAGCTTCATCAGGGCTAGCCTTGACGAGCAATTGCGCGTCTCTCGCGGCATCCTTGAGCGCTGAAGCACCGCGGCCATCCTCGACCGTACGTTCATGGCCATTGCCCTTGCGCATGTGATGCACTAGCTCAATGGAGCAATTGCCGAACTCGGCGATCTTGCCCCACTCCTTCACGACCGCATCAATCATCGTGTTGTCGTTTTCGGGAACGGAATGCGAGCTGATGAACGGATCGAACATGGCCACATCGACCTCTTCGGCGCGGATAAAGGCCGTCATGGCGTCAACGATCGGCTCAAGGATCTGAAGCGTCGAGCGCTCAACCGTGCGCGCGAGCTTCATTTCGTAATCGCGGCCGGACACGAGGAACAGACGCCCCTTAATGTCCTCCGGCGTGATGCGATAATAGAAACGGGTCGCCTCGAAACGCCGCTCGATTTCCTCTTGCGGGTCTTCGCCGTTCCAAACCAACACATTGAAGGGCCGCTTGACTTCCATTCCGAGCAAAGGCTTGCCCGTGACCATGGCCAATGCTTCCGCGAGGCAAAGCTGAGTCTTGCCCGTCGCGCCGGCCGCGAAGCGCGCTGAGACGAACTTGCGAATCAGATGCTTCCCATAGAGCCAATCGCGCGGCGGGATGCTTTTTGGATCTTTGCACTGATAGCGCGGGAATTTGAGCTTCGCCGCCATCGCCCTGACATCAGGGCCGAATGGGTCTTCCTCTTTTCTACCGGGAAGCGATGGCGTAACGCCAGGCAGCGCTATGACGTTCTCTGCTGTTTCTATCGGGTTGGACGAAGAGACTGCTGCTGAAGCCTGCGCTCTTGCATGGCCTTCAAGAAGCCCCCGTGCGATAGCCGAGACATCCGGTTCGGGTCCGGCATATTTAAAGGTTTCTGGCGGAAGGCGCACATCATCCCCCGCCGCGCGTTTCAGACCGCTTTTAAGGCTTTCACGAAATTGATGTGGGCCATCGTCCTTTATGAGGCCATTAACGGTACATGCCGCGTGGCAGGCGTCATATACTTCCCTCTCCCCGAGAACCTTGTGGTGGACCCAATTCCCGACTGTGCATGCGACGTTAAATAAGGCGGGATTGCGCCCACCCTTTGTTGCCATCGCCAGTGAATTGGCTTCGGACTGAAGCGCACCGATGGCATACGCGCGCAAGCGATAGTCGCTAACTTTCGATGGATCTACATGCGAGGGAGGCGCGGCCGGGCGAGGAACGGGAAGCCACTTTTTCAACGCTTCATCAAGGCTCGGATAAACGTCGAGCGGAAGTTCCGGGTGAACCTCGACCTTGATCGTGAGAAGGGTCTCAGGCGTTAGCCAAGCATATGGATTGCCTGTGCCGGGATGAATAGTCGGCGGGATCGCGGTTTGCCCATTAATCAAAAACTGAACTATCGTGCTTCCGTCTGGTGCAAGATAGTTCTTGCCGCGCTCCATATCGAAGCCAGCAGGGGCACGATAAAACAGTGTCATTCCACGCCGGCCAGCCTTGGCAACGACATACGCCGGAAGGACAGAGAGAATTGCTGCCGTGATCTCCTGATCGTCCGTGTCGATATCGACGATCACGAGGCGATTATATCCACTCGCAACCGAAACGCCCTGATTCTGCGCTTCCTGATTGATGGCCTCGACCGTCATTGGCGTAGAGCGATAGGCGTCCCAACCAGACTTCATGCACTGCTTTTCGCCGGCCGCTACAGGCATCGGCGAATAGCCGTTCTCCAGCAGCTTCAGGGCATGGCTTGCGAAGTGCCAAGGGCGCGGTAGCTTCCATGGCGGCGGCGCGGACGATGCGGTAGAATTTGTGCTAGATGACTGGCGCTCACGCCATGGCTTGTCCGCTTTCATGCGTACCTCTTTGAATTCGAGGCAGCAAAAAGGGCTTGCAGCAGACCCCAGGGCGCGTTAAGAAATCGCTCGTCAATATGATTTCTTCCTCGCCCTACGAGGAATGATGCAACAGGCCCGGTCGGCAAAACCGGGCTTGTTCCTTTTTGGGCCTCAATGATCCCAAGCAGCCTTATACGCAAGAACATCTCAATTTTCCACACCTTATGCGAGCATCGCAGTCAAAACGGCGCCTCGTTTTGCTCAATCATCCGCTGCAAAGCCTTCTGGCTGCCGACAACCAGGCGCTTGCAGAACTCCTCCCACTGCGGCGGGCGCAGCTCGATCAGGTTGTAGACGCCCACCTCATCCAGGTATGCGCCGGCGGCATCGCCACCCTCGGCGATGGCCTTTTCCTCGTATGCGTCGAGCGTCGTATTGGGCATGTCGTAGACCTTGGGCAGGAGGGATATGCATTTGGGATCGGAGCACGCCCAGACATGGCGCTTGCCACGAAAGCCATAGCCGTTCGGGCCTGCATGGGCGCGGCAGACGGCGCATAGGGTTTGCAGGGCGTTTTTCATGCCGTCTCTTCCTCAAGCTTTGGGTAAGCTAGATCGGCCGGCATCTGGCGGCGAAAACGCCAAGCAAGCTGCGTGAGGTAAAGCGACTGCTTTGGAGTTAGTGGTTTTTCAGGCATATGCTCCGCATGAAAAATCATGTTTTGAGCAAATCTCTTGTGTCCCGAGCCAGGCAGGAACGTCACCCCCTTAAAGACTTCGGCAATCTTCTTCTCTCTTGGCGTCATGCCGCCACCTCCACGCGCGCAGGCAGCCTATGCGCCACCACGCGCCAATATTTGCCCTCAGGCTTCACCAGGATCTCACGAGGTGGCGCAAGATCGCCCAAGCGCTCCAGGGCTTCCGTGACGGTCAATGGCACTGGCCCGCTATGCCCTGCCATCTTGCGCCACCACGCCATGGCCATGCCGCGCGCGCGCTCGCTCTCCAGCGATACCCACTCGTCATAGGATTGCAGGCCGCAGCGATAGCTCACACGCAGGCTGTCTGGGCGGCCTGGCTTGGTGTGCCGGGAATAGGTGACGCCGTTGACGGTCAGCCATTTGGGCGGGGTGATGGAGGCCATCACGACCGAATGGCTATCGGCGCGCGCTTCGTGCTTGGGCTTTTCAGGCGCCGGGTAGACATATCCGCAATCCGGGCACGCCCTGCACTGGATCGCGATAAGCGAGGCGCATTCGGGACATTCCTTGGCACGGATGTCTTCCGGCTTGATTTTTTCGATATCGCCGCTTGATCGGTCGCGAATATTAATCGCATCCACGGGGCCGTGGCGGGCCACCACGCCGGCATAATCGAGGATCAGGCAATCTGCCTTGCCTTCAGCCAACCGCGTCCCACGCCCCGCCATTTGGACGTACAGGCCCGGCGACAACGTGGCCCTCATGAAGGCCAGCATATCGACATGCGGGACGTTAAAACCCGTGGTTAGCACCTGGACGTTTGTCAGGCAGCGGATATGGCCAGCTTTATAGGCGCGGATGATCCGATCGCGTTCGCCCGTGGGCGTTTCGCCAGTGACCGTCTCGCATGTGATGCCATGGGCACGCACGGCCTTGCAGACCTCATGCGCATGATCGACGCCGGCGCAGAACGCCAGCCATGCGCGGCGATCGCGCCCGAACTCGACCATCTCTTCGACGGCCTCTCGCACATTGAGCATTGAGATTTTCTCAAGGTCGCGCGCGACGAACTCACCGCCCTGCACCTTGACGCCTGATGCGTCGATGCGCGTGTGCGTGGCCTTGGACACGAGGGGCGACAGAAACCCGTCTGCCACCCCATCGGCTATGCCGTAGGAATAGACGACCTTCTCGAACAGCGCGTCTTTGCCTTTCGCCAAGTGACCGCTGTCCATCCGAAAGCATGTCGCTGATGTGCCGAGAATGCGCAGATCAGGCGCCTGCTTCTGAAGATCAGCCAGCAACGTCCGATACATGCCAAAGCCGGCCTTTGGCCACAAATGACACTCGTCACCTATGATCAGGTCGCGCGGGCCGATCTTCTCGCCGTGCTGGTAGACCGATTGGATAGAGGCGAACAGGATTTGCGATCGCGTATCGCGCCGGCCGAGCGAGGCACTGTTCACCCCTATGGGCGCCTGTGGCCAAAGCCGCATCATCTCCTGAGCGTTCTGAGCAACCAGCTCACGCGTATGCACAAGGCACAGGATGCGAAGATGCGGCCAGCGTTGCAGGATTTCCTTGCACACGGTCGCAATGACGATCGACTTGCCGCACCCCGTGGCCAGGTCGATCAGGGCGTGTCCGCCACCGTCGTTCCAATGGTCGTATAGGGCGTCTATGGCGTCGCGCTGGTATGGGCGTAAGGACAAACTCATAAGAGCCTCCCCTCGCGACGAGCAAAATCGATTGGGTCGGAATGTCTTTTTGAACTATTGCAAGATTTGCAAAGAAGCTGCAGGTTGCTTCGACAATTGGACCCACCGCAGGCCAGCGCAACGATATGATCAATCGTCAGCGGCCCCTTAATTTTGCAATAAGCGCATCTTCCCCTTTGAAGACGCCTAATTTCTTCAATGTCAGCTTTGGTAAAACTGCCTTCACAGTTTCTTAGGACAGCCCTTCTCTTGTGGCATTGCGCGAGAGCTGCGTCCCAATTGCTTTCTCTCCATCTTTTGACTGTAAGGTAATTAGCTTTGGGGTTATTTGCACGGTACCTTTTCCCGCGCTCCCTTTTTAATTCAAGATAGCGATCTCGATTTTTGGCTTGATAAGTAATCTGCCACGTCTTCCCACTTTTCTTTCGAAAGCCCTTAGCGCATTCGCAGCACTGGCCGTTGCCGGTAGTGCGTTCAGCGATGTGTCCATTTCGGCATGGCTTTCCCGTGTCGTATCTCACGCATCCGCGCGCTTTGGCTTCGGCCCTGCTTTTTGGGAGTAAATCTGCGATCATGCCAAGCCCTCCGCAACCATAATCGCCCGGCCTATTTCCGTGATAATTTGCGGGACGACGGAATTTCCGTAGGATCTAATTTGCTGTGCTCTGGCGGGAACCCCATTAACCAGCAGGTGAATTCCGCGCTTAACACGCCTCGCGCGCCCTTCGGGATCGACGAGCCATTCCGAGCCTGCCCAGAATGAGCCACGCTCATCGCCATCTCGTTGAGCGGCCGACTGTTCCGCGCCATTGTAGCGGGCGACGCCTCGCAGCTCTTCCAATCCCGCGCGCTGGCTGTTGGCCAAAGCGCCCTCGCCACTGTCGCCAGTCCCACATGCATCTTGCTGCCGTCCGGCCTGATGCCCGTCAGCGACGTTCCCTCCGGCCCCTGCTTGCTGCCTGATGCGTCCCCCGTGCTTGGCGTTGGCCACATCACAAAGGCCACCGCGTCCGGCAGATCGTTCGATCTCGCTGGGTTGAGAAAGCGTTTCGGCTGCGCTCCCCGCTGATCTCCGTCCCTGCATTGGGGCGTTGGCCACAATGAACAGTCGGGCGCGCTTGTGCGGCGCATCGACGGCGCAAGCTGGAATTTCAAACGGCCTTGCTTGGTAGCCCGCGTTTTCCAGGTCAGCGAGCACTCCGTCGAGCGCCATGAATCGCTTGTCATCAAGGCCAGGGACATTTTCGCCAATAACCCATCTTGGCTGGCAATCCCGGATGATTCTAAGCATCTCAGGCCAGAGATCGCGGGCGTCGTCTCGTCCCTTTCGTTGTCCGGCGAGGGACCAGGGCTGGCAGGGGAAGCCTCCACAGATGACGTCCACTTCAATTCCATCTCGGGAAAGAGCGGAAGCTGTAAGAGTTCGAATGTCGTCATAGATTGGCGTCTCCGGCCAGTGTTTGCGCAGGACCGCGCGGCAATAGGGTTCGATTTCGCAAAATGCGGATGTGTGGAATCCTGCACGCTCAAGCCCGAGCGCAAAGCCTCCGATGCCGCTGAAGAGGTCGAGAACGTTCATCCCGCCAACCCCAGCTTGCATTCAGGCCGCGCCCCATGCCTGAGCAGATCGCAATAATCGCAAGCCCAGCGCTCACCAGAATTGGTGATGACGCATCGCGCGGGACGATGCGTCGAGGCTTTGCGCAGAAATCGCGCGTCAGACGCCAGGGAAGCCTGCGCAGCAGCAGAAAGCGGCTTTATGGGGGGAACTGTGTATCGAGGGATTTTGGCCATGGGCGTGCGTCCTTCGCCCGGCTAATGTGGCCAGAGCGGATAATATGGGATCTGCTGAGAATGGAGGCTGGAAAGCTCGCGGCAATCCAGCCTCCCGACGCTTACGCCGCGCGCGTCTTCCAGGGCTTGTCCTGCGCCGCCGGAGCAGGCTTGGCGGCCGGAGCGGGCTGGCGGGCCTGCTGGGCGGGTGCCGACTTCACCGCGGTCTCGCCGGGCTTGTGGTAGCGCTTGATGACGTTCTTCGGCCCATAGGTAGCATCAGCCTTGACGCCGAGCGTTGCCTCGAACGGGGCGAAGAGCAGGTCTTCGGTCTCGTCGATTGACGGGCGCCCCATGGCAATGCACAGGTCGGCAAGCTCACGCCGGCCGATCTTCTCGGCTTCCGCGCTGGCGTTCTCGATATTGATGAAGCCCCAGATCTTCCGGTTTTCATATTGGCCGGCGACGATCTGGCAGGTGAATTTCAGGCCCTTCCCGCTCTTCGTCGGAATGACATCGGCTTCCGTGACCTGAAGCGTCACGCGGGTGCCGGCGGGGATGACGGTGAATTCGCCGCGCTCGCTCTCGGGCACGTCGTTGGCGTCAAAAGTGTATCCAAGCTGAGACATGTTTTTATTCCTGCTTTCCTGTGCCGACATTATCGGCTGAGATGATTGGGAACTGGTTACGCGGCCTTCTTCGCGTCCGGCAGATATCGCGCCAGCGAGGAGATGTGCGGCGCGAGCGCCGCAAAGCCCTCGCCCCTGCGATACAGGATCTTCTCCGGCATCGAATAGCGATTGCCGGCAACGAAAGCCGGACGTCCTTCGGTGTGAATCCAGCGCGTTGACCCGCCCTTGCCGATCACCCGATTGTTGTGTTTGTTTTTCGGGTCTTCCTTCTCGACCGTGACATCCTTCTTGATGAAGAGGATGGCGTCCATTTCGCGCTTGATGCGCGCCGCGGCGGAAACCTTCTCGGCATCCTGCAATGCAACATCGAACATCGAATAGGACTGCGTTTCCGGATCGCCGAAATTCTTGGTCAGCGAATGACCGAGCAAGACAACGGACATCCCCTTGTCGGTGCGCAAGTCGTTGAGCGCGCTGAGCGCCTGTTCCCAGATCGGGATCGCCAGCTTGTAGCCCTTGCCGAAACCGAAATCCTCGATATGCCCGACGCCGTCGCCGATGCGGCAGACTTCCGGCCAGATCACACGGCTTTCCAGACTGGACGTTGAGTCGATCACGACTGTCTTGAAATCGTGGTCGTCGCTGTAGAGGACGCCGATCGCTTCGAGGAATTCGGCGTAATTGCCAATATCCCAGCCGTGCAGCTCCAGACCTTCCGAGGGTCCGCATTCAATTCGCAGGAAAACAGGATCAGGGAACTCCGCGGCAAGCGATGTCTTTCCAATCTTTTCCGGCCCATAAATCAGCAAACGTGGAGGCAAATCCGACGCTCTGACGGTCTTCAATGTCGATAGGCTGATGTTTGACATTCCTTCTTTCCTTCTTTCACCACTCTTCTGCTCTTCACTTCTTCTCTTTGCTTCGTGTGCGCCGCGCACTTATCCCGGCAAACAACCCCCTGCGGGACATGGCGTTACTGACGCTTTTGATC
>Ga0105147_100037_pt1 | contig 17620 bp, 16 predicted proteins | sample RS_189metaG_FD_91501 | JGI IMG/M metagenome (GOLD analysis project Ga0105147, IMG submission 91501) | Switchgrass associated microbial communities from Austin, Texas, USA, to study host-microbe interactions - RS_189 metaG | ecosystem: Host-associated > Plants > Roots > Rhizosphere | place: USA... | reverse complement strand
GCCCTCGCGAGGGCACAAGCCCTGGTGTAATCTGCACCGGCTCATACCTTGACAAGTTAACCATTCCATGCCATACCCGTGAACGTGAGACCCACCGTGGCTCGCGATCACGAACTTCGCCATATCTGTAAGCCGAGGATCGACCGCCACTACCGTCTCACACCCTTTCAGGGGCAGGACGATGTATGTTAAGCTGTGGGACGATCAAGGCCAAATGTGGGAAGTGACGCAAGACCGCGTCGCTGAACTCGTGATCGTTCGCGGCTGGACTCAGACACCGCCTGACCAAACTCCAGAAACAGTTTGGGGTGTCCCTTACAACACCGCTTTCCGTGAGCGGGCTCAACGCGCAAAACAAAAAGACTAAAAGGGAGTCGCGCTGTGTCGGAAACTAATTTCACGCTCCCAGAATGGGTGCGCCTTGAACTACAGGGCATTCGCGCCGCGTGGAATGACACGGCGGTGCAGCTTGCCGAGGTCGCAACGCAATTGCGGACTATCGCGAATAATCACGACGCACTCGAAGAACGTCTTGACAAAGTCGAGACCAACGTGCGTAAACTTCAGGATGCGGAACTCGCACGCAAATCGGCCTGGAGTGGTCCCCTACTCGTCGTCGCTTTCTTCTCAGCGCTCACTCCCATTGCCGGTCTCATTTGGGCGATCATGCAAATCGTCCAACACCTGCCGCTCGGCTAAATGTGCTCTCACCCGACAGACATCCCAGAGGCGGCGGACCAAGAGTCTGCCGCCGTTTTCATATCGGAGCTTTTAATGTCCGATGTTTTCGAAGGCGGTTCTCCGCCAATGACAAAGGCGGCGCGTCGTGCGGCCCGCCGTAATGAGCAGAATGCTCGCGAAGCTGCGAAGCGTAGTTCGCCGCTCAAACCCAAGACGCCAAAACAGGCGGAAGCCATCACGGCTTTGAAGGAGAGCGAGCAAGTCTTTCTCGTCGGCGGCGCTGGCACCGGCAAGACCTATCTCGCCAGCCGTCACGCGATGCGGAAACTCCTTGACGGCAAGACCGACAAGATCGTCATCTGCCGCCCGACCGTGGCGAAGGAGAAGCACAAGCAAGGCTTCCTCCCCGGCGGGCTCGAAGCCAAACTTCGCCCGTGGCTGGTGCCCGTGCTCGACGGCATGGTGGCCGAAGCCAGCAACACCATGATCGACAAGCTCAAGAACGATGGGCGGTTGGAATTCCTGAGCTTCGAACACATGCGTGGCCGGAGCATCCCCGACGCCGTGATCATTCTCGACGAGGCGCAGAACTGCGACCTCCAAGACCTTCGGATGTTCCTCACCCGCACGGGCGAGAACTCTCAGGTCATCGTCTGTGGGGACCTCGATCAAATCGACATTCCCAATTCCGGCCTGGAAACCGTTCTCGATATGGTCGAAGACTTCGACCTCGACGCCGACATCATCGAATTCGGCCCCGAAGACGTGGTCCGCAGCCGCGCCGCCGCCGGATGGGTTCGGGCTTTCAGCCGCTCCCAGCCTTGACAAATTAACCATAATCTGCCATAGCTGGGGATCATGCCCGGGGTCTGTCCGGGGCTACCTTTCCCCTGGGGCGAGAAATGGCTTTCATCGTCGAAGACGGCTCCGTCGTTGCCAACGCCAATTCCTACGTGACCGTGGCCTACGCCGATGCGTATCTGGCCGCGAACATCCACGTCTTCGCTACCTGGGACGCCCTGCTCGACGCCGACAAAGAAAACCTCCTGGTCTGGGCCACCCGCGAACTCGACAACCGCGTGCGGTGGAAAGGCACCAAGACCGACCCTGACTCCGCCCTCCGCTGGCCCCGCACTGGCGTCTACGACCGCGACAACAATCTCATTCCCGACGACGAGATTCCGAAGCAACTCATGGACGCGGTCTGCGAACTCGCACGCTTCTTCATGGCTTCCGACCGCACGGCGGACACCGGCAAGGAAGGTCTGAAGGTTCTCCAGGTTGACGTGATCCGTCTGGAATTCGACGAGTATTTCAAGACGCAGACTCTGCCCGACGAAATCGGCTTCATCCTCTCAGGGCTCGGCTACATCTACGGCGGCGGCGTTCGGTTCCCACGCATCGTTCGGAGCTAAGCCATGGCGTTCAAAGCTCTGATCGAAGGACTGGTCAAGCAGGCGATGGTCATCGTCGATGACCTTGCACTGAAGATCGACTACGTGCAAATCGGTGCGCCGACTTACAACCCGACGACTGGACAAATCGACGAGAACGAAGTCGAAGTCGAGGACGTGACGGCGGTGCTCGCTCGCTTCAGCATCAACGAAGTCGATGCCGAAGTCATTGTGACCACGGACTACAAGTGCCTGATCGCTGCGCTCGATCTTCCCGGCGTCACGCCTGGGATCAATGATCGCATCCGCAAAGCCGATGGCAAAGAATACAACGTGCAGCGCATCATGGGCGTGCCCGGGGAGTCTCTGCATATCCTCCACGTCCGCGAGGTCTAATGGAAACTTCGCTTTCCATAAAGCGCCCATAACGTAAAGCCAAGTTTCCATGAGCATCTTCAAAAACCGCTCGGCGTTCTCCGCCCACATGAACAGCTACCTTCCACAAAAGAAGGTGGAGTTTGAAGAGCGCGTGCGCCGCATCGCGACGCATATCCACGAAGGCCTGTTGGCGAAAACCCCCGTCTGGCAAGGCGAAACCATCGCCAACTACCAATGGTCTATCGACGTGCCGATGGCGACGAAGGTCGGCTTCGTCTCTTCTCCTGCGGACCCTGGTCCGACGAACACGATGCCGCTCGGCACCGAACCACGGCGTGCGCCTAACGAAGCCATCGCGAACGCGAGCTTCGCGAGCATCAGCTTCAAAGGCAGCTTTGGCCGCGTCATCTACGTGACGAACAACGCCGAACAATGGGGCGGCCTGGAAGCAGGCGGCTTGCCGTTGGCTCCGCTCCGCCAGCGTTCGCCGCAAGGCATGGCCGGTGTCGTAATGCAAGAAGTCAAGTCTCGTCTGGAAGCGGGGCTGCTCTAATGTCACTCGAAGCCCAACGCGCTTATGTCGAACAACACGTGGCTGACTTCATGGCCGCGAACTACGTGGGCGTCCCCGTCGCCTACGAGAACGTCCCGTTCGTTCAACCCGATGGGGTGTTCGGCTCGCTCTTCATTATGGAGGGGCAGAGCTTCCGCGCCAACCTCGGCAAGACCTACGTGATCCGGCACCCCGGCATCATCCAGTTCGACGCCTATCAGCCGGAGAACACCGGGACCTCCACGGTCAAGGTTCTGGCCGAAGCCATCGGCGATCTTTTCAAGGAACGCGGCGTCAATCTCAGCGACGGGTCGCGGCTTGTGTTCCGCACGCCTTCTCTCCTACCCAGCCCGCAGGCCAAGGGCTTTGCCCGGCAAATGGTCCGCGTCGGATATTACCGCGACGAAATGGTGACAGCATGAGCCTAGAAACCCAACGCAGTTTCGTCGAGAGTCGGCTGGCGAGCTTCATGGCCGCCAACTACCCAACGACCCCCGTCGCCTATCCCAACGTCCCCTTCAACCAACCGGACGGCCCTTTCGTCGAACTCGGCGGCGGGGACGGGCAGAGCTTCCGCGCCAACCTCGGCAGTCAGTATACCGTGCGGCACCTGGGGGTCCTGACCCTCAGTGTCCATGTCCCGGAGAACACGGGCATGGTCTTCGCCAACGGCCTCTCACAGGCCCTGGGAGACCACTTCCAGGAGCGGGACCACACCCTTAGCGACGGCGCTCGGCTGACCTTCAGGGCCGCCGGGCCGCGTCCCCAGAAGGGCCAGAAGAAGGGCTTCGCTACTGTGATGGTCACAATTCCCTATTTCCGGGACGAACGGCAGGCGTAAGCTACCTCCTGGGCCGGTCTAGGGCTTGACAGAGAGCCGAAATATGGTTAATTGGGCACTCTGATCTTATTGTCGGGCTGCGCCCGAGGTCCGTCCTTTTGGGAGACACCACATGGCTTTCGCCGACAGCAATCGCGTCTCGCTTCGCTACATCATCGAGTCGCCTTCCGCCTGGGGCGTCACCCCGGCCAGCGGCGTTGTCCGCGAAATCCGCCTGACCTCTTCGAGCCTCGCGGCTTCGAAGGAAACCGTCACGTCTGACGAACTCCGCGCCGACCGCATGGTGTCGAGCGTGGTCGAAGTCTCGGCGATGAGCGGCGGCGACATCAACTTCGAATACAGCGCGGGGTCGCAAGACGACTTCCTCCAACAATTCGTGCTCGGCGCGTGGACGCGCCCGATGGGCTTCGACCAATGGCGCGGCAACGTGCTGTCCTGGGTTGACGGCACGACCTTCCGCATTTCCGGTGCGGACTACACCGACTATTTCACGGCTGACCGCCGGATCAAAACCGAAGGCTTCGGCGACAGCCGCAACAACGGCTACTTCGAAATCGCGAGCGTCGCGTTCTCGGGCGGCAACACCAACATCACCATCGACGCCGCGACCCCAGCCCCTGTGGCGGAAGCTGGCGGCGCGAACGCTCGCCTGTTCGACGCCAACGACGTGATCGTGCTCAACAGCACGGGCATCAGCGCCGTGGCTTCGACGAACACCATCGCTGGCACCGGCCTCTTCGCCGCTGCTCGCGCCGCCGGTCAACTGAATGCCGGTCAGAAGATTTTCGTCAACGGCCTCGGCTATGCCGTGGGCTCGATCCTCTTCGACGAAGTCGCGACGGATGTCGAAATCGAAATCGACGACGGCGTCAACACTCCGATCAGCTACACGGCAGGCGTGGACTATGTGGTCGGCGCTTCGGCCTCTGACTCTGCTGCGGCCCTGGCCGCTGCGATCCGCGCCAGCGTTGCTGCGGACCTTCTGAACCTGAAGGTCACTGTCGCCACGGACACCGTGACGCTGGTGAACCTCAACAGCGTTGCTGGTTCGATCACGGAAGTGGCCGACGCCGATGGCAACACGACTGTGACGGACTTCACGGGTGCGTCTCCGACCGCTCGCGGCTTCTTCACGATTCTCAGCGTCACCGACGACGCCATCGTCACCGTGGAAGACATCACGGCTGACGCCGCTTCCGGCCAGCCTGTGACGATCAAGGGCTCGATGCTCCGCAACCCGGGCAACGTCGCCGCCATCGTCGCTCAGTCGATGTCGGTCGCCACGAGCTTCAACGACGTGGACAAGCACCTGCTGCAAGACGGCCTGCGGAACGGTTCGTTCTCCATGGAAGTCGCTTCGGGTTCCATCGTCACCGGCACGATCTCGATGCAAGGCCGTGCGACGACCTCGCACTCTTCGACTCCGTTCCTCGAAGGCGGCAGCTACGTGAACCTCCAGGCTCCGGCCACGGAAGTCATGAACGCCACGACCAACGTCGGCAACCTGACGAAGGACGGTTCTGCGCTGGCGACTGCTCTCCAGTCGATCTCGCTGGAAGGCGACGCGAGCCTCCGTAACCAGATGGCCGTGGGCTCCAAGTTCCCGCGTGGCATCGGCACGGGCCGCTTCAGCCTGACGGGAACGATCCAAGCCTACTTCGAGAACTTCGATCTCTACGACCAGTTCATCGCACACGAAACCGTGTCGCTGGGCTTCTCGTTCACGGACATCGACACCAACACGTATTTCTGGACCCTCCCGGCGATCAAGATCACGTCGGACCCTGTCGCCCCCGGCGGCATCGACCAGGACGTGATGGAGCAATTGGAATTCACGGCGTTCCGCGACGCCGCGACGGCCTGTATGCTCCAGGTTGACCGCTTCTCCAGCGTCGTCCCCGTCTAAGCGGGCAAGTAACCTTAATTTCCGCTTGACATCGGCGACGGGGTCTGCTAACCATAATCGGTCAGCCCCCGGTCGCGGTTTCTCGTCTTCTCTCCGCGACTTTCTGATCTCGTGGGGCCGTGCTGTCGGGGCAGCGCGGCCCGCTCCACTATGGACACCAAATGGCAAAGTCAAAACTCCACGCCCGCTTCAAGACCGTCGAAACGAAGGAAGAAGAAGGCGTCTGGGCAGAATTCGGCGACGGCATCGCCGTCCGCATCCGCCGCTTCAAATCCCGCGCCGTGCAGGACTATCAGAAGAAGCTCAACCGCCCTTACGCCGACATGGTTCGGCGCGGCCCGCTTCCGCAGCATATCGCGGAAGACCTGATGGAAAAGCTGATCGCTCACGCCGTCATCGCCGACTGGCGCGGCGTCACCGACGAAGAAGGCGAGAACGAACTTCCGCCGACTGACGAGAACAAGCTGAAGATCATCAAGGAACTCCCGGAGTTCCGCGACGAAATTCTCAGCGTCAGCTTCGAACGCGACGGCTTCCGCGACGCCCTCGACGAGGAAGCGGAAAAAAACTAATCGACTTCCTGAAGTGGACACTTCAAGCCGGTGCCAAGCACAGTGACTGGTTGAAGAAGCTTCAGGAAGAGGGCAAAGAATTTAAGTCCAAGACGCTCGAAGAACGGCCAGACATTTTTCCAGACGTTGTCTGGGTTTGGAAGTGCTACGAGTTTGTGCATCGCTCGCGTCATAGCGGGCAAGGTGGTCCTCTTCCGATCACGCCTACAGAATTGTGGGCGTATTGTCAGATGCGGGGCATCTACGAAGAAGAAGAGCTAGACTTTCTTCTGCGCATCATCCCCAAGCTCGACAATTGGTGGCTGGAGGACTTCTACAAGAAGCAAGCGCTTGAACGCAAGAAGCGGGAAGCGAAGGCCAAAACAAAAGCCCCGTCGAAGGGTCGCCGCTAATAAGGCGAGGCAATGGACGATAAACTCAAACTTGGCATTGACAGTTCGGGCGCACGTGCTGGTGCGTCCGAGTTCGAAGGCGCTATCCGGCGCATCGAACGTGCCTTGGATCGTCTGGATTCCAAAGCCACTGGATCGCTGGGTCGTATGCAAGCCGTCGCTGGTCGCGGCGGCTTTGCCAAGATCGCTCGCGACATGGCGGCGATGGCGAACGTCAACTTCAAGACGACGAACGTCAAGAACCTTGAAGCCATGGCCCGCGCTCTCGCGGGCTTCTCTGGTCCAAGCTCCAATGCTGTTCGGCGCACCGCTGAACTCTCGCTGGTCCTGAACAGCTTCGGACGCGGGCGCGGCCTCGCCGGGCTGCAACAAACGCTCGGCCTGATCAATCAATTCCGTGGGCCGTCTGCGGCCAACGTCAAAAATATCTCTGCAATGTCGATGGCGTTGAACTCGCTGCGGGGTCCTGACCCCACGGCGGCGCGGCGCATTGGCGATCTCTTCATGATGCTGCAAGGCTTTGCTCGCATGGGCAACGTCACGAGCGGCATCGGCCAAATTCAAAATGTGCTGGCTGGGATTCGCGGCCCGACCCCTGCCTCCGTCCGCAACCTGACGGCCTTCGGGATCGAACTCCAGAAGCTTCAGCCGCCGCCGGGCGCTCAGCGTTTGATCGCAGTGCTCAACTCGATCTCTCGCGCTGCGGCCAACCTCCGTGGCGTTCGCTTTCCAAACCTCGGCGGCGGCTTCACCAACATCACCAGCGGAGCCGTGCGTGCCACGGGCGCTCTGCGCGGTCTTGAGAATCAATTCAACGCCAGCTACCAAGCCGGGACGCTCTTCCGTGGTATGCTGGTCTCGCTGACCGTTGGTCAGTTCACGCGGAGTCTCATGGATGCGAACGCATCCGTTATCGGTTTCCGTGCGTCGATGGGCGCGTTCGTTGACGACGCTGCCGAAGTCGAGACAATGCTGGACTTCGTCGGTGAAGCCAGTAACCGGATGGGTGTCGATGTTCTCGTCGCCCAACGCGAATTCCCAAAGCTCGCCGCAGCGATGATGCTGTCGGGCCGCAGCGCCGATGAAGCGCGTCGTGTGTTCGAAGTGTGGTCGGGCGCGATGCGCGTGCTCAACCTCGACGCAATGCAGCAACGCAACACCTTCATGGCGTTGCAGCAAATGTTCTCGAAGGGTCGGGTCAGCGCCGAAGAACTTCGTCGTCAGTTGGAACAAATTCCTGGCGCGTTCAACCTGATGCAGCAAGCGATCCGCCGCCGCACCGGGGACGATAACTTCAACCTCGACGCAGCGTTGGAGCGCGGCGACGTGCGTGCCGACGCGGCTCTACTGCTGACGGAAGAAATGGCGCGTCTCTACGAAGACCGCGTCGCCCAAGCGCTGCAAAAGTCCACGGCGCAGATGACGATCTTCCGCAACGCCTTCACGCAGTTCCTTGTGACCGTGGGCCAAAGCGGTGCAGACGCGGGCCTCGCGGATGCCTTCAGCCGCGTAGCGGAAGCCATGCAAACCGCTGAGTTTGAAGACTTCGCCCGTCGCCTTGGCGAGAGCCTTGGCAACGCCTTCCGCATGTTCGGCGACGGCTTTGTGTGGGCTGTCGAGCACGCGGACGAACTCATTGCCGCGTTCAAAATTCTCCTGGGCCTGTCCGTCGCCCAGTCGCTGATTCAAATCGGCACCGCCGCTCGCGTCATGGGCCTGCAAATGCTGGTCGCTGCCGGGCAAGCCAACGCCATGTCTGTGGCCCTGGCTCGCAACGTCGTGGCCGGTGCCGCGTCCGCTGGCCGTGGCGTTGTCAATATGGCGTCGGGGATCACCACGGCGCTCATGAGCATTCCAAGCGTGACGGGTCGTGCATTCGCGGGGATCGCCCGCCTGCCTTCGATGCTGGCCGGGGTCGGCCCCGCTGTCACTCGGAGCATTGGCGCTATCGGTCCCGCCGCGACCGGCGCGGTTCGCGGCCTCGGCCCGCTCGCGACCTCTATCCTTCCGCGTCTCGTCGGTGCTTTGCGGGTCATCCCCGGGCTCGGCATCATCGCGACCCTCGCGGGCATCGCCGTTGAAGGCGCGAACGCCGCCGGTATCTTCGACGACTTCGCGAACAAAGGTCTGAGCTTCGGCGACATCATGACCGGCGTGCTCGGCGAACTCGGCGAAAACCTCGGCAAGTTCGGCCAATGGGCTGGCCGTGTGTTTGCCGGTATCTGGGAAAAGATTTCCTCGTTCCTCGGGGCCGTGTGGAACGGCTTCAAGAACGTGATGAACTTCCTGATCAACATCACGATTGCCGCCGCTGCTGAAATCATCGCGAGCTTCCAAGAAGCTGGCAACGCCATCGGTGGATTCTTCTCCGACATGGCGGGTGCCGTAGGCGCTGCTGCGACGGGCGACTGGGATCGTGCGGGCCAACTGGCCGCCGATGCGTTCACCGATGGGCTGGACGAACGGCTGGCCCGTGACGCCCGGCGCTCGCGCCGCATTGCCTCGATCATGGGCACCGACAGGTTCCAACAAGCTGGCGACATGCTCGGTGGCGCTCTGCGTGGTATCAGCGAAGGCACGGGCTTCCAAGAATTCCTGCGGCAGTCTGCGGCTCGCGCCGAACTCGCACGCGACGAACGCGCTGCTCGCGACGCTGCCTCTGGTGCTGAAGACCCTGGCGGGTTCGTTACCGATCCGATTGATCCGAACTCGATTGACCCTCTGGGCTCTAACCCAGACGGCCAAGGTGGTGCTGCACGTCGCCTTGAGCGTGAAGCCGAAGCTCGCCGCAAGTGGCTGGCTGGGATGTTCCCCGCCGTCGAGATTACGGAAGCACTGGCCGAAGCCCAAGAGAAGCTGTCGGAGTCGATGGCGGAAATCGCCGCTGCTGGCCTGACGCAAGATCAAGTCATGACTCGTCTGCGGGACAACCTGCGTGCCGAGTTGAACTTGCTGAGTCCTATTCAAAAGGCTCTCTACGATCTCACGCTGCAACGTGAGCGCTACACCGCTGCGCTTGAGAACAACCTAATCTCTGAGCAAGAGCACGAACAACTGAATCGGCGTGCTCTTGAGTCGGCTAGCCAAAGTCTTGGACTCTACACTGATCGCGAACAAGCGTTGGTCGATTATCGCAATCGTCTCGACGATCTCCTGGCGCTGCGCGGCACCGAGTTTGACGTTGAGAACCGTATCCAAGTTGCGATGGACGAAGCTAATCGCACGTATGCGGAACGCATCGGCGCGATCTCCGACACCACGGCGGCGATGCACGCTTATGAGCAATCTCTGCTCAACGTCGCTGCGGCAATGGCGAACATCGAAGGTTTCTCCGGGGGCGATGCCGAACGCATGACGCGCCGCGCTGGCCGCGACGCCATGGGTTCGATTGTCGGAGCCGACGACGAAGACTTCCAAGGCCGTATTGCCGCGCTACAACGCCTTCGTGAAGAAGGTGCGATCACGGCGCACGAATATCAGAACGCGATGGCGGAAATGACGGCGAGCACGCTGGAATTCCAAGTCGCGACCGGCGACGGCACTTACGTTGATCAGTTCCTGGCCGGTCTCATTCGCATGACTGAAGGCGCTCGCAACATGCAAGCGACCATGGGCAACCTCATGACTGAGGCTGCGGCGAGCATCACTGAAGGTATCGGCAATTCACTGGCCCGCGCCATTGTCTACGCTGAAGACCTTCAGTCGGCTCTCTACGATGTCGTGAACCAAGCGCTGGCCCAGTTGATTTCTGGCTTGATCCAGATGGGCATTCAGATGCTGATCTCCAGCATGATCGGCCAAGCTGCTCAAACGGCGGCGACTACTGCTGCGTCGAGCGCTGGTGCCAGCGTCGCCAGTTCGTGGGCTCCCGCCGCCGCCGCCGTGTCGCTGGCGAGCTACGGTGCCAACGCGGCTCCGGCCATGTTGGGCATCGGTGCCACTTACGCCATGACCTCGGCGCTGTCTATGGTCGGCGGTGCGGTCGGAGGCATGAAAGACGGCGGTCTCGTGCAGGGTCCGGGGACCGGCACTTCGGACTCTGTGCCGAAGATGCTGAGCAACGGCGAGTTCGTGGTTAACGCCCAGGCGGCTGCGGCCAACATGGGCACGCTTCAAGCCATCAACAACGGCAACGCTGGCGGCGGCCAGGGCGGCATGGGCACCGTAGAGGTTAACGAGGCCCCTGTGACCGTGATCGCCAGCTACGACCCCGACGCAATGGTCGGGGCCATGGGCAGCGTCCAGGGCGAGCGCATGATCATGACCGTGCTCGGCAACAACGCCGACAAAATCCGCAACCTGCTGTCTCGTTAATCCTTGACAGTAACCACCTTTTAAGTTAAGAGACCACGATGGCCGTCTATACTGGAACCGCGAACGACTGGAAAGACCTTGTCGCCGAACTCCGCGACGCTGCGGTTCTCGAAGGTTGGACAGAACTCGACTATGATACGGACGGGGACGATGAAGTCTCCGACATCCTCTATCTTGAGGGTCCCGGCATCACCATGGACGAAAAGGTCTATGTCCAAATCCGCACACACGCCGTCGTGGACGATCTCTTTTACGGCTGGGAGGGCCGCTGCGCCGTTGCGTTCTCGCCGGGTCTCGACTTCGAAAACCAGCCGGGCGTCAGCCCCGCGACGTATATGAATCTCGACGACGCGACGATCAACTACACGTTCTACATCAACGACGGACGGATCATCATCATCGCTCGGATTTCGACGTTCGTGATGTCGATGTATCTCGGCTTCTTCCTGCCTTTCGCGAACCCCACGGAATATCCGTATCCGCTTTACGCCTTCGGCAGCAACGCCAGCATCAAACGCTACACGAACGTCGTCAATCAAGATCGCGGTCTCGCAGGCCCTGGTGAGAACTGCGCCTATGTCCGCGCCGCTGGCGGCGCTTGGACCCCAGTTTGGAACTACAACGACAACGCAAGCTTCGAAGTCCCGCACGACGCGAACGGCTACAGCCTGTGGCCGCTCTACACCGGGCAAGCGTCTTCGGCTTCCGACATCAGCCACAACATTGACCTCCGTCCTCCGCAAGGCGAGACCGATGCTCACGCTTTCTGGCCCGTGCATATCTTCGGGTCCGATGTCGGTCTGGGAATCATCGGCGTCCTCGACGGTGTGTTCTATGGTCCCAACGCAATCCTGAATACCAGCGACACCGTTGACGTTGGCGCTGACACCTACACGATTTACCAGAGCATCAACCGCGCTGGCACCACCAATTTCTTCTACATCAAGGAAGAGTAATGGCCTACGTCCTCCACGCCGACGTAACTGACGTTGACGATCTCGCCGGTCGTTTGGAAGCATTCGCCGTTGCCAACGGTTGGACGCTCGACGACGACTCATGGCCGAACAACATGAGCCTGCACAACGGTGCGTGCTACATTCACTTCCGCCGGGAAGTCTTCAACCAGAACGACGCCAACGGCATCAACCGCCAAGACAACCGGATGGTCTTCCATCTTTCCACCGGATACGATGGCGCACAACCAACGGCGTCTCTTCGGTTCAGCGGACAACCCGGTTCTCTCGTCACGGCCACCGATGATGCCGACTTGCTGCGGACCAACGACCTCACCGGCCCGTTCGAAGCCGTCCACCTGTTCGCTCCAGACACGGGTCCCGCCTACATCTACATGGTCATCGAAACCAGCAAGAGCGCTGGCGACGGCTTCTTCTCGCACGTCTACTTCGGCGAAGTCGATAAGATGGGCATGTCCTATACGCCGGGCGGCGCGTGGGCAGGAGCGACGTTCTATCAATGGTATCCGGCCCCCATCGGCGGCCCGGGCATCAACGACTGGAGCGAAAGCGGCAACATCGGCACCCACCACATTATGTTTGGCCGCGACCTGAGTGCCGGGGACAATCAAGTCCATGTTCGGATGGATGGCGCGATGGACGGCATTCCTATCACTCGCTCCCGCGTGTGTCCGCTGTTCACCCGCCACCGTGATCCCGATGATCCTTGGACCGACTCTTCTTCTGGCGGCATCATGGACGGCGTGTTCAACGTCGGAGCCAACCCAGTCAACGGCGTGACTCCGCTCATGCCGATTCCCCTGATCATCGCTCGCGAGAGCGACACCACGATCTTCTCTGTGATCGGCAGCGCTGTCGATATTCGCCTGTGCTCGATGGCGGGCCGCACCGCCGGGGAGGAAGTCACCTTCGGCCCCGACACCTGGAAGCTCTTCCCAATGCGCCGCAATCAGCCTTCCGGGCTAATCACGATGCCGACTTCGCCCGCAATCGACAACACGTCCGGTCGCTACGGGTTCGCCATCAAACTCCTTGATACCTAATCATGCCGCTAGGCGTCGTCTTTCCCGTCGCCGAATACGCGGACGTAAACTACACGGCCACGTATATCGGAGCAGGTGACTGGAACGACGAGTTCCGGGCAGAAGACGGGCTTGTGACTACGGACACCGACGAACAGAACCTGGACTTCGGTGAAGCCAAAGGTATCGGTGTCCTTCACGAGGCGATGCTCGGCGACTACTACTATCGCATCTATTTCATCCCCGGCTCTCGCCTGACTGTTCGTAACCCGAACGTCGATGTCCCAGTCCCATACTTCATCTGGAACGCCTATTTCGAACCCAACGAAATCACGGCACGCAACGATGTCAATGCCGATGGTCTGATCAACACCGCTATCGTCACTGAAGAATTCCGCCGGTTGGAACTCCGCGAATTCTCCATCACGTTCACCGACGACGCGCCGCTGACGGTGGACGCCGACTACGAATACGAATTCACGCTCGGCATCGGCACGCTGAACGTCATCGCTCTGCGTATCGGTATCTTCGCCGACCGCCCGGAAGCGCCAGCGGAGCGCCGCTTGGTCTACATGACGGACGTGCTGAAGTCCTGGGATGGCACGGAGCAACGCATCAGCATCCGCGACGAACCGCGTCAGGAACTGAGCTACGAATACTTCCTGAGCACGGAGACCGACATCCGCAGGTTCCGTGAACTTCTGTTCCGTGGTTTGGGCTCGGAATATGCCATGCCTCTTTGGGGCGATGGCACGGTGCTGGCCTCAGAACTTCTACCCGGGGCCACCACGCTCGATGTCGATCTCTCGCTGGCCGACATCTTCGAAGAGGAATACATTCTCGTCGAGGCTCCAACCGGCGAGACCGCGCTGTTCCGCGTCGTCGAAATTGACGGCAACGAAGTGGACATCGACACCGTCAACGCAACGACTTTCCCCGCAGGTTCTGCGGTGTTCCCGATGACGCGGGTCCAGATTGAAGAAGGCGCACGGCTGACGCAATATCCCGTGAACGCTGGTAAGGTCCGCCTGACTGGGGTCGCTGTCGAAACCCGCGCCCTCGGCGGCAACGGCGGCAACCTGATCACTTACAACGGCATCCCAGTGCTGGAGCAAGTGCCGCTGAACAACGACCAAGTCGAAGAAGCGTTCTCTCGTATGCTGGAGACGTTCGACTACGGCGGCAAGATCGAAGTCTATTCGGCGCAACTCGTGTCGCGGATCGCCGGTTCTCGCACCTTCTGGATCGAGACCCGCCAAGATCGTCAGGATATGAAAATTTTCCTAGACGCGATCTCCGGCCAGCGCGTTCCCTTCTACTGCCCGACGTTCCGCGATGACCTGATCCTTCACGCGGACTCCGGCAATCCGCGTTTCCTTCTCGTGAAGTCTGGCACCGAAATCGGCGACAACTTCCTGAACACCTACTTCGACGCCGAAGGCTTCCGCGTCATTCGCGTGAAGACCACGGCAGGAATTTTCTACCAGACGATCCTCGCCGTCGAACAGTTCGACGAAGACGTGATCCGCCTGGAACTCACGGAAGACTTCGACGGCGTGCAGACGAACATTTCGCAAATCAGCATCATGCGTCTGTCTCGTCTGGCCGCCGACACCGTGGAAGTCTCCGACTTCCTTCTCGACTCTGAATTCACTCTTGCGATCACGACGACCGAACAATGAGCTATGTAGACACAGAAGTCTCGGTGCATGATGGTCGGCCCATCGAACTCTACAAGTTCGACGGCCCGATCAAGCGCTACACCTACACTTCATACCACCGCGACATCGAATACAACGGCGATGTCTATGAAGCGATCCCGATCTCGCGTTCGAACTTCACTGGAGGTTCGACGCAGGACCCTCCGAATCTCGACATCGAAATGCCGATTGCCAAAGAAGTCGTGCAGGACCACGGCTTCCAGATTGCTCCGCGTTCGCTGGCGCTGACGATCTATCGCCGCCACGGCGAGGCCGGTGAGACCGTGATCTATTGGCAGGGCACCGTTGGCGCTATCTCGGCCAAGAACCGGACGGCAAAGCTCCGGGTCCCCAGCCTGTTCGCAACGCGGATCGCTCAGTCGGTCCCGAACATCTTCTACCAGTCGCAGTGTAACCACCCGCTCTATGGGGTCCGCTGCGGCGTCCTCCGGGCCTCCTTCGTGGTCTCGACGACGGTCGTCGGCTACTCGGGCTCCCCGTTCGTATCCGTCGCTGCCATCGGCGGCCACCCTGACGGATACTTCAACGCCGGGGAAATCCTGCGGCTTTCGGACGGCGAGCGCCGCCTGATCACCAGCCAGCAAGGCGTCAGCCTGAGCCTGAACTATCCCTTCCGCGAACTCCTGGTTGGGGACGCGGTCGAAATTTACGCCGGATGCGATCATACCATTGACACGTGCAAGGCGAAGTTTAACAATGTTGTGAACTTCGGCGGGCATCCATACATCCCAACGATCAACCCATTCAAAACGAAACTGAGCTAATCCATGTGGATGCTTCTCTTCGTCGTCGTGCTGTTCATCGCGAGCATCCTGCTCGCGCCGAAACCTAAGCTCGAAAACGCGAAGGCCGCGAGCCTTTCTGACTTCTCGTTCCCGATGACGGACGAGGGGACGCCCATCTTTTTGTATTGGGGCCGGGTCAGGATCAAGGCTCCGAACGTCCTGTGGTATGGCGACTTCTTCGCCGACCCCATCAAGGAAAAAGTCAAGACCGGGATGTTCTCTTCGAAGAAGATCACGGTTGGCTACCGCTATCACCTTGGCATCCAAATGGCACTAGGCCTGATCACCGGGGCCGGGCCTACGCTCAAGCGCCTGTGGTGGGGTGACAAGGAAATGTGGGTGGGCTCGATCACGTCGGGCAACATCACGATCAACGATTTGTCGTTCATGGGCGGCCACAAAGAAGGTGGTGGCCTTCAAGGCGTGATCGAATTCTATCGCGGGACGTTCTCGCAGCTTCCCTCGGCTTACCTGGAGCAGGATCGCAACCTCGGGGCCGGTGACGTGCCCGGCTATCGCGGCCTGACGCACTTGGTCTTCCGTGGCAACTCGATTGCCGCCACCACGAACCCCATCACTGGGGCCGTGACCAATCCCAAAGCGTTCATGATCGGCGAACGCCCGAACCTCGACCCCCTGAGCGTCGAGATTGAACAGATTCCAAACGGGCTGGGCTTCAACGCCGTTGGCGACGAAGGCGACGCCAACCCCATGGAAATCGTCTATGACCTTGTGACCAGCGACTGGGGCCGCATGGCCCTGAATTCGTCTATCCTCGACCTGACGAGCTTCACCAACGCCGCACAGGTGCTGGAGGATGAAGGTCACGGCATGTCTTACATGGTGCGCTCCAGCCAGGACGCCCGCGACGTGATCGAAGACATCCTGAAGCAAATCGACGGCATGATCTACGAAGAGCCGACGAACCGGAAGCTCACGATCAAACTGATCCGCAACGATTACGACATCGACGCTCTGCCGATCTTCGACGAGTCGTCGATCCTGGAAATGACGGAATACGCGACGACGCAGTGGGAAGACACCTACAACCAAGTCCGCGTGATGTTCCCCGACCGCGCCAGCGACTACGAAGAAAAGACGGCGTTCGCACAGGATTTGTCGAACGTGTCGATGCAGCAGCGCGTCCGCAGTTCGGAAGTGACGTTCGCTGGCTGCTACACGGCGGAGCTTGCCCAGTTCCTGGCGAGTCGCGAACTCAACTACCTCTCGATCCCCATCACGAAACTCCGCATCGTCACCGACCGCAAGGGCGCTCAACTGCGTCCCGGCCAAGTGATCAAAATCTCGTGGCGCGAATACGGGATCGAGCAGCTTGTCTGCCGCGTCCAGCAATTTGACTACGGCGAACTCGACAACAATCGCGTGGCTATCGACCTCGTGCAGGATCGCTTTGCGATCTCCAACACGATCTTCGCCCCGCCGCCGCCAACCCTGTGGACGCGCCCGCAAACCGATGCGGAGCCTATCGAATTTGCTCGCATCATCGAACTCCCGCGCTTCATCGTGGACAAGATTGTCGCCACCGAAACCGCTCTCGGCGGCGACGGCGACTCCGCGTTCCTCGGCTATTTCGGCGTCCAGCCTGCGGAGACCACGACCTTCTTCTCCGCAGAAGTCAGCACCGACGCTGGCGAGAACTACGCCACCGACGTAGTCTCTGGTCAGTTCAACAACACCGCGACTCTCGTGAACGATTACACGATTGAGGGCACGGACGAATACGACACCAGTGGGACCGGGATGTTGATCACCAACATCAAGGATGCCTCCCTGCTGGAGAACGTCTCGGCGGGCGAAGCCGCGACGGGCCGCAACATGATCTTGATCGGGGAAGAGCTTCTGATCTTCCGCGACGCCACGTTCGTGAGCACTGGCGTATACCGCCTGACGAATATCTGGCGTGGCGTTCTCGACACCAGCCCTCGCGATCACGAAGCTGGCGACCGCGTTTGGTTCTTCAACCAAGAAATCGACAATTTCGGCGAGAACTTCTTCGAAGGCACGGAAAGCCTCGAAGCCCGCATGTTCGCCCGCAATGGATTCAACTCGCAGGCTCCAGAGAACGG
>Ga0105147_100017_pt1 | contig 35920 bp, 46 predicted proteins | sample RS_189metaG_FD_91501 | JGI IMG/M metagenome (GOLD analysis project Ga0105147, IMG submission 91501) | Switchgrass associated microbial communities from Austin, Texas, USA, to study host-microbe interactions - RS_189 metaG | ecosystem: Host-associated > Plants > Roots > Rhizosphere | place: USA... | reverse complement strand
AGGTCGGCGCCCGTGAGGACGGCGCGCGTGAGGTCGGCGTCCGTGAGGTCGGCGCCCGTGAGGACGGCGCGCGTGAGGTCGGCGCCCGTGAGGACGGCGCGCGTGAGGACGGCGTCCGTGAGGTCGGCGCGCGCCTCAATAGCCTTCTTTACCGCTAGTCCAACCCTGATACCGAAATAGGTGTTCTCGTCGGCTTCGATTTCAGCTTCGAAGATGACTGAGCCTGTCCATCGATTTCTGATTGCGAATTTCATATCTCGCCGGTTCCCGAAAGGCCCGGCCGCTGGGGCAGCCGGGCAGATGATTGCGGTCTCAGACGCCGGTTAGCGGCGGCTCATCATCGGGTTTCGATCCACGCCCCTGGAGGAGCGACTTGTGGGAGGGAGGTCCCTGACCGTTCTCGGTGACAGGGAGCATTTATACACGCTATAGCGTGCACGTCAAGCGTATTGAACGCAAAAGCGTGCATAACCATATACGCATAGTTACTTAGGCACTAGTTTACGTTAATTTCCGTAATATGATGGAGGCGCGGGGTGTTGGCGCAATGACGCCAAAAAATTGGTGAAGGACGGCGTTCTTATGACTGATCTAATAGTCAAAATTCTAATAAAATTTTCACAAGTCTCTGAGAAAGATCAGGAAATTGTTATTGAATTCGCCCGCCGGATGGCTGAAAGCTCTCAAGAAACGTCAGAACCGATTGCTGCTGCTCCTCAGAAAGTCGAGAAAGATGCTGAAGTAGCAGTTCCTGTTTCGGCGACATCTCGGCGCCAGTAACAATGTATGTGATGCTGACATTGATCGTTCGGCATATCGCGACGACGCTGCCGAATTGAGGTTCTTTCCAGTCCTTTGCATTAAGTTGGGACAAGAAATTGTCGCCAAGTCCGGATGCTTTGCTGATGCTGCGGAATGACGAGCCGTGTTGAGCTTTATAAGCCTCAACAGAATTGATCAGCCTGACAAGCCAATCTGGCCTCTCGTTCGCCATGTCGCCTCTATACGCAAACGTCCCATCGCACCCCGAATTTATCACGTCTCACGAAATAGCGTGTGTCCTTAATAGCGACCGCTTGACGTGCACGCTATAGCGTGTAATATGCACGCATGAACGTGCAACTGATTGTCGAGATCGACGCGTTCCTCGCCGAGACTCGAATAGGCGAGCATCGCTTTGGCATCCTCGCAGCGAAGAATGGACGACTGGTGGAGCGTCTTCGCTCTGGCGGTCGCGTATGGCCGGAGACGGAGGAGCGCGTCCGCGCCTTTATGGCGAAACGGCGCGAATCCCGTCCGCAGGGCGCATCGCAATCTCGGTCCAATCGCGTGCCGGAGCATGCGGAATGCTGAAGAGATCACCTCGCTCCGGGTCTGTTTGTTCTTCGCACGGCAAGCACACCTGAGTCGGCCGGGCTGCTTTGCTTCTGGGGAAAGCAGCCCGCCTTGACCTTCCGGTCTCATCCGAACGGGCCGGGTATCGTCTGTAAGTAGCGTCAGTTGCGTTTTGTGTACGGCCCGGAATGCCACTTTCCGGCCGGGTGTTTTGTAATGCCGGAAGCCCTTCCCCGTTTGGGCTTCCGGCACACCTCAAGGGGCCGGACATGGGGAAAAAGCAACCGAAAATCGAAATCGAGGACCGCCCCGAGGGAACGAGGGACGAGGACATCCTCTGGCTCCGCCGCGACCTGAACTGGACCGGGAAGAGCATCGCGCAGGCCCTTGGCGTTTGCACCGCCACGGTGAGCAAGGTGTTGCGGCAGCATGGCGTTTCGGGAGCGGCCAAATGACCCACCACGCCCCCAACAGCATCGACCCCATCGTCGTCTCATCCCGCCGGTTTGAAGGCCCTGATCCTGCCCAGCCCAAATACGACGGGTGGAAGGTGATCCTCATTTGGCTCGCCGTCGCCATTGTGCCTTGGGCGATTATTGGCGGGTTTATCTGGAGTGCGGGCCTATGAGTTCGCGCCTGGGCGGCAGCTATCGCATTTCCGTAGGCAAGACCGGAAGGCCCGTGGTGGTCGAGGTGCGCAAGCGCAAAGACGTATGCACCGAACTGAAACGGAAGAAGAGTCGGCGCGTTCGCGTTGTCCGGCGAGGTGCCAAATGCGCGAGCTGATCATCGACAGCCCATCGGCGGAATCGAAATTCATCGCCATGCCGTCCGGCCTCATCCTGCCGCGCCGCGCTGCGGAAAGCGAACTACGGCGCCATCGGCGACCAAGAGCCATGGACTTCTTCGCCGGAGCCGGCGGCATGAGCCTGGGTATGATCCAGGGCGGCATGGAGGTCGTCGCCGCAGCGGAGTGGGACTGCACAGCCGCAGTCACCTACATGGCCAATCTCTGCCGCTATGGGGCCTTCACGATTCACTTCGTCACAGAAGACGACCGCAAGCGGCTCGAACGCTATCTGAGCAAGGAGTACGCCCGGGCCGGCATGCAGGTGGATGGCGGCGCTATCGTCGCCGACGGCGCGCTCCAGCGGAAGCCAGTCCCTCTTGCCGGGCAAGGCTACATCTCCCATCAGGGAGCCGATTTCCCCGGCGTGAGCCACATCTTCTTCGGCGACATCCGTAAGCTTTCGAGCGCGACCATCCTTGCTGCCCTCGGAATGCAGCCCGGCGAACTCGACTGCATTGCCGGCGGCCCGCCGTGTCAGGGCTTCAGCAAGGCTGGCAAGCAAGACATCTACGACGAGCGAAACTCCATGATCTGGGATTTCGCACGCTTCATCGTTGAGATGAAGCCGAAAACCATGGTGATGGAGAACGTCCCCGAGATCGCCAAGCTGGTCACGCCAGAAGGCGTCCCGGTTCTCGATAAGTTATGCCGCATCCTGTCAGACGGCGGCTTCGGTGGCTATGACGCTTTCCAGCGCTGCGTTGATCAGCAGGCCGGACGGATCGGCCTCATCCGCGCGCACCAGGCGCCGAAGTCAAAATCTGCAGCGGCGCCAACCGCTGACCAATTCGACATGTTCGGGGGTGAAGTGCCTGAGGTGGCGGCATGACGGCGCGCATCATCTCCACCGACCCCTATGACGACTTCATCGCACGCAAGGGCGTCGCCGCGCCGATCTGCGGCCTCACGAAAACGCCCGCGCTGCCATCGGTGCTGAAGCCGTTCCAGCGCGATCTCGTGATCTGGGCTCTCCACCGCGGCCGGGCGGCGATATTCGCCAACACTGGCCTTGGCAAAACGATCATGGAATTGGCGTGGGCGGACGCCATGGCCAAACACACGGGCCACCCGGTTCCGATCTTCACCCCGCTCGCGGTCGCGCAACAGACCGTCGAGGAGGCTGCGAAATTCGGCATCGAGGGCGTCGGCTATGCCCGGAACGCAGCCGAAGCGCGCGGATGGCGCATCCCGGTCAGCAATTACGAGCGATTCGACAAGTTCGACATGGGCGAATTCCAGGCCGGAACCTTCGATGAAAGCTCCATCCTGAAATCGCATGACGGCAAGACGCGGGCGGCGCTGACCGAAGCATGCCAGGTCCTGCCGTATCGGCTCGCATGCACCGCGACGCCGGCGCCGAACGACTTCGTCGAACTGGGCAACCACGCCGAATTCCTCGGCATCGGCTCGCAGAAGGAAATGCTGTCGATGTTCTTCGTCCATGACGGCTCCGTGCGGGCCGGCGGCGAAGAGGGAGAAGGCGGCTGGCGCCTGAAGGGGCATGCCCAGCGCGATTTCTGGGCATGGGTCTCGTCCTGGGGAGCATTCGTGCGCCATCCGCGCGACCTCGGCTACGACGAGCCCGGTTATGACCTGCCGCCGCTGCGCTACCATCAGGTGACCGTCCCAGTCGAATATGCCCCATCGGACGGCATGCTGTTTCCGATGGAGGCGCGGACGATGTCCGAACGCCTCGGTGCGCGTCGCACCAGCATCCCACAGCGTGTCCAGGCGGCAGTCTCATTAGTGGGGACCACGGTTGCATGTGGAAGCAAGAATATAACGAGCGCAAGAAGCAGAGATACCGCGCCGATCCAGAATATCGCGCCAAGGTCAGAGCCGCATGCCGAACGCCCGAGGAAAACAAGCTCTATATGCGAGCCTACTACCGGGCCAACAAAGGAAAGTGGAAAACTCCGCTCACTGAGCAGCAACGAGATGAGCGCAACGCAAAGCGCAGAGAACAATATGCTCGTGACCCCGCATTGCGAGCACAAATCAAGGCGTACAACAAGAAATACGCTGCCGCCGGACATAAACGCAGCAAACGGATCGTCCGAGAATTCGGCATCACCGAAGAGCAATACGCAGCGTTTCTGCGGAAGCAAGAAGGCGGATGCGCTATTTGCGGTAAGCCCGAAGCCGACACAAGGGGACACCGACTGCACATCGACCATTGCCACGCAACAGGATTCGTCCGGGGACTGCTCTGCGCATCATGCAACATCGGAATTGGAAAATTCCGGGATAATACCGACCTCCTCGATCGCGCCATCGAATACATTCTGGAGGCCCGCAGAGCCATGGACGATCTGGTGCGGGCTGAACAGTGAGCAAGATGCGCTAGCGGCGGCATTCGGCGATTCCTGCATTTCCATCTACGGGTCGTTGGACCCGGATGAGAAGGTGGACAGGTTGCGCCGATGGCTGTGCGGCGAGCGTCCCATATTAATCTCAAAAATTTCGATCTGCGGCTTCGGCATAAACATGCAGCACTGCCGACGGATGATCTTCGTCGGCATGAGCGACAGTTTCGAAGGATTCTATCAAGCCGTTCGACGCTGCTGGCGGTTCGGTCAGACTGCGCCGGTCGATGTCTACATGATCGCCTCCGAACTGGAGGGCGCTGTGGTTGCCAACATCCGCCGCAAGGAAGCCCAGCACGAGGCGATGGGCGCGGCCCTCGCCGAATTCACCCGCGATCTGACCATGGCCTATCTGCGCGGTTCGAACACGCGCGCGAAAGCCCAGGTCTTCAAGACCAGAATGGAGATGCCGGCATGGCTGTAGCGCCCAACAACATCATCGCGCAGGAGTTCGGCAAGCGATTCGCCCTGTATCACGGCGATTGCGTCGAAGTCGCGCGGCAGCTTCCCGACAACTCGCTGAAATACACGATCTTCTCGCCGCCGTTCATCTCGCTATACACGTTTTCGGATGATCCGCGCGACATGAGCAATTGCGCTGATGACCGCGTTTTCTGGGAGCACTTCCGCTTCCTGGCGCGTGAGCTATTCCGCGCCACGACGCCCGGCCGGTTGGTGTCGATCCATTGCATGCAGCTTCCCACCTCGAAAATCCGCGATGGCTTCATCGGCTTGCGCGACTTCCGCGGCGAGATCATTCGCCTCTTCCAGGAAGAGGGCTTCATCTATCACTCCGAGGTCTGCATTCGTAAAGACCCGGTTTCCGCGATGCAGCGCACCAAGGCCATCGGCCTGCTGCACAAGCAGATTTGCAAGGACTCCTCGCTGTCGCGCATGGCGATCGCTGACTATGTGGTGAACGTCGCCAAGGCGCAGAGCGCGGACTATGTGGTCTCGCTTCGCAAGGACGGCGAGAACCCCGAACCTGTCGCCGGCGCCTTCGATGCCTATTACGGGTGCGAAACCGCGCCCGACGGCATGCTGATCACCGAAACGGGCAATCTCCGCACGGCGAACGGTCCCGGCGATCCATGGTACAGCGTCGCCGTCTGGCAGCGCTATGCGGAGCCGGTGTGGATGGACATCGCGCAATCCGATGTCCTCAGCCACAAACTCGCCCGCGAGGAAGAAGACGAGCGGCATATCTCGCCGCTCCAACTCACCGTCATCCGCAGGTGCATGCAGCTTTGGAGCAATCCCGGCGACGCGGTGTTCTCGCCCTTCGCCGGTATCGGCTCGGAACTTTACGTCGCGCTGGAGATGGGGCGGCGCGCCATCGGCGCTGAGCTGAAAGAGAGCTATTTCCGCCAGGCTGTCCGGCATCTCCACGAGACGGAGTCAGCCGTTGATGCCGGCGACCTGTTTTCTCGCATCCAGAACGAAGACGAGAGGGCCTTGGCCTGCGCGTAGGTGCGCAACGGGGGAAGTTCGCGGCTGGGGCTGCGTAAAGAGGGGGAGAGCAGTGACCGTAAACATCACCACAACACCGCCAGCAAAACTGGTCTGGGTCACGCCAGACGCTGAAGCCTTGCTGGTGCATATGGCGAGGGTCTCGAACCCGAAAAGCCAGGAGGCTGGCGAGCAGCCGGAACGCTTGATCCGCTATCTCATTCGGAACAAGCACTGGTCGCCGTTCGAGATGGTCTCCGCCTGCGTTGAGATCAACACCACGCGCGACATCGCCCGGCAAATTCTCCGGCATCGCAGCTTTTCGTTCCAGGAATTTTCGCAGCGCTACGCAAAGGCGGATGACCTTGGCGAGCGGGTGTTTCGCCCGGCCCGGCTCCAGGACGAGAAAAACCGCCAGAACTCACTCCGCACGGATGATGAAGACCTTCAGAACTGGTGGCACACCGTCCAGGACGACATCGCCGACCGCGCCCGCGCCGATTATCGCGCCGCGCTCAACCGTGGCATCGCCAAGGAAGTTGCCCGCGCGATCCTGCCCGAAGGCATGACACAGAGCCGCCTCTTCATGGCGGGCACGCTCCGATCCTGGATCCACTATCTCGGCGTTCGCATCGATCCAGCGACACAGCTTGAGCATCGCAATCTGGCGTTCGCCATCATGGATGAACTGCGTCCGCACCTGCCCACCCTATTCGCTGACTTCGCGGTCCGGGAGGTGACTCATGCCTGAGGCCATCGACATGGTGAACCGGCCGCCGCATTACGCCGGCGCGCGCTGGGAGGCAATCGAGATCATCGAAGCCCTGGGCAACCAATTCCGGCTGGGCAACGCCCTCAAATACATCTTCCGCCACAAGAAGAAGGGCGGGGACGAGGATCTCCGGAAAGCTCGCTGGTACCTGGAGCGGGAATTCGCGCAGGAATATCCCACTGAGAGCGACACATTCGATCTCCCCTTCTGGCGCGCTAACGCCCGCGAATTTGCCGCGAGCTTCGACATCGGCGACGTGGACCTGATGAACACGGTCGCGTCGATCAACGGCGCGTGCCTTTCAGCGTGGCGCTCTGATGAGCCTGAATGGCGCACACACGTCCATGAAGCGCTTGCCCACCTCAACGCCTATCTGCTGCGCCACGCCCAGACAGAAGCCGAGGTGGCGTCATGAGATACATCTTCGGCACAATCGGCATCATCGCCGCGCTCGGCTTCGTCGGCTATGCCTGCGTCGTCTCTTTTCATACGGCAGCCGGGATGACGATGCAGTTCCCGGCGCTCGCCGGCGCGGCTGCGGCTGGGCTCGTTGCCTGGGAAGCCCTCGGCGCGCTGTTTGTCCAACAGTGCTGGCGCAACGGCTCGCGGCTTCTCGCCATCGGCGGCGCGGTCCTGGTGCTCGCGGCGTCGGTTTATCTCCTCCGCATCGATCTGCGCTTCCACGTCACCGGCCAGTCCGACCTTTCGGCCGCCCGCGAAGCCGTCATCGAAACCCGAGACATGATCCGCGAGGAGCACGCCAAGGCCATAGCACGCCGCGACGAATTGCAGAAGGTGAAGACGCCGACCGCGTTCCAGAAGAGCGAGCTTGCCGCCGCGTCCCGGCGCATTGCCGATCTGGAGCCGCGTCTGTGGACTGCGGAGACCGTCCATGCTGGCGGTATACCCGAGGCTGGCTGGGCGTCGCGCATGCTCTCCGGAATCTCGTCTGACCGCCAGTGGTGGGCCGATGCGCTGATGGTCACCGGTCTTCTGTTCTGGGCGCTGGCGCGCATGCTCGCCCTTCCGGTCGCAGTCGCTTCCATGCAGATGGCAGCTCCGAGCCGCAGGGAAGCCCGTACAGCCCCGAACGCAGTTCCCGCTCCCGACGCCGGTCTCATCGTCGTTCCCCCAGCCCCTGCGCCAGCCCTGCGGGTGGAAGCGCCTGTTCCAGCCTTACCCGATGTTTCGGGGTGGCGCGAGGATTTGAAGCGGAAGCCGGCCGATGCCGTTGTCCTACATTCCGACGATGTAGGACAACCCGAGGCGCCGGAGCCAGTCCCGGCCGCGCCCGTCATCGGCCCGCACCTCGCATACAGCGCCGATGATGAACCGCGCCGCCCGACGAAGGGCGAAAGGCGGTCCGTTCAAAAAAAAACGATTCCCGCGCCGGCTGAAGAGGCGGAGCACAAGACGGTGGAACTATGGGCGGCCGAATGCTTGAGCGCCAGACCAGACCGCAAGTCCCCGCCATCCAGCGGCGACTGCCATGCGAGCCTTCTGGCCTATTGCGAGAGGGAATGCGTCGCCCCGGTCGATCAGGTCCGCATGACGCAGATTCTAACCGAAATCCTCAAGCCTCAAAAGGTCAAGGGCCGGTATCCGCGCAATGCGAAAGAGAGGATTTGGCCGGGGTGGAGTTTAACGATGCCGGCGGCCGGGCGGCTGCGGGCGAGCGCGTAGGGGGAACACAGAGATGAAATCAAAGCGCATCAGCAAGGCTGAGCACATCGAACGCATGGGAGCGCGGGCAATCCGGCGCGCCCACGACGCACAGCGCATCCAGACGGATTACCGCGATCTTGCCGCCATGGAGAAGGTGCGGAAGGCGCGGCGCAAGAACGGCGTCGGGCGTCCTCCCCGCAAATACCAACATGCGGAGGCGGCATGAGCAATCTCTGGATCAACCTGCGCCTTTGGTACTGGCACCTACAGATCAGCAGGGACAGGCCGTGGGTGGCGTTCAAGTTCAACCGGTTCCGCTGGGCGTCCGGGAGATGCTCGCCGTGGATCGAGATGAACTGAGGGGAGATTTGGTGAGAGGCGTTCCCGCGCCTCTCAGCCGAAACAGTGGGGCTTCGAACCTGCCCGAGGTGTCATCCGAGTTTCCCAGCCCAGCCAAGGTGTGAAACCGGATCGACCAGTCAACCAATCAGCGGTCGCGATGACCGTGAAAGCATGAACGCCTACATCCAGAAGGACCGTTCAATATGAATGGATATATACCACATACAGCCGGTGTACAAGCTGTTGATATCCCACATGCGGTGCAAGGTGTGGAAGACCTCGCACCCGAGGACATCTTGCCCGACGACTTCCGCTTTCTCGCCCCCGAAGATCAGACGGTAGAGGTCTCCTGCTTCTTCGCGCGCCGAAATCGCCTCACGCCCCGAGACATGCGCACCCAGACCGCGATCATCGTCGCTTGGGAGCGCGGGGAAATCTCCGGGTTCGATGCTTTCGATCTCCTTGAGGTCAATGAGGTCCTTCCACACGACGACATGCTCATGGCCTATGCCGCCATCATGCGCGCCAGGACGGCTCTTGAGGATGGCGCGCAGTGCAGCGGTTTCCCCTCTGTTCGGAGGGCTGGATGATGCATGGGGCTATTGGGCATAACTCGCGCCCTACGCGAGAAGAGCTGGAGCTTGCGTTCAAGGAGCGCACGCGGGCGCAGCGGATCAAAGATGACACCCCGTTCGATCTGCGGTGGCAGTGGGAGGTGTGGCTGTCGGAATTGCCGCCGACGGCGAAACTCGTCGCCTTCGCAATTCGCATTTATGCCAATCCAGATGGGTCAGGGAGTCGCCCATCCCTTGACACCCTGGAGCAGCTCACGGGGCTTTCCCGCCGTTGCATTCAAGACAATCTGCGCCTCATAGAGCAGCGCTTTGTGGGCAAGGAGCAGGGCAAGGGACGCACGCCAAACCGCTACACGCTCATCATCCCAGGAGAGACCTTGCAGGAGTTGGCAAAGGTCATCGATATCCGTAGCAGGGCAGAGATTGCCACACAATCCCCCCGTAGCGAGGCAGCCAGTAACCCACAAGACGGCGATGTAGCAGGGCAATCATTGCCTCACGAGACCGTAGTAGGGCAAACGCGAGACCGTAGCAGGCTACTGGTTGCCCCCGACATAACTATAGACCTAACAAAAAACAAAAAGGGGGAAGCCCCCCGAGATGGGTCGATAGCGAAAGTCGCCTCGGCGCTCGCAGCGGGCATAGCCGCGACCATCGTGCCTGCTGCCGCTGCGGTGCCCATCGATCCGCCGGCGCAAGTGCTGCACGACGTGGCCGAATGCTGGCACACGCCGAAGGCTCGCATGGAGGCCACGCTCAATCCGCACGAGCGGTTAGCACAGTTTCAGGTCTGGGCGACATCGACCGGCCTTGTCGAGGTCACTGGCGAATTCCGCGACGAGTTGGCGAAAGAATATCCGCTGGTGGATCTGAAGTGCGGATTGGCCGCAGCCGGCGCGAACGTCAACCCGGCGCTTGGCGCTCTCAACGCCATGAAAACCATCCGGCGACAGTTCGGTTACATGCAGCAGGACGCCATGCGGCGGAAGCCATCTGCGCCCGTTGCCGAGCCCCAAGAACGCAGGCCAGACCATATTCCGGAAGGCATTTGGGCGAGACTCCAGGCCGATAAGGCCAAGGCGGCGAGGGCTTTGCGATGACGAAAACGGCCCACGACCTATGCGCCGAAAACGGGATTTCACTGAAGTCCTACGCCATCGGCAAGCACTGGTCCACCTGTCCCAAATGCTCACATCTGCGCAAAGGGGCAAACAAGAAAAAATCCTGTCTGGGCGTGAAGATAGACGGGATCGGCATCCAGTGGGTTTGCTTCCACTGCGAAGACAGCGGGCACGGGTTTTACGAGGATCGGAAGCATGATGCTCACGGGGTCGGACGAAAAGGCTTTCGCGGATCGCGGCCTGGACCTGGAAGTGGCGACGCGGCTCGGGGCGAGGTTCGAGGCCGGGAAGTTCCTGTTCGACTACCGGAGGGGCGGCGAATTTCTGTTCCGCAAAATTCGGACGCAGGAAAAAGAGTTCTGGATCGAGCCGAGAGGCCAACGGTTGCAGTTCTGGGGCCTCGAAGAGGTGCCCGTATTTCCGTTGCGACCAAGCGAACCCTTGGTGATCTGCGAGGGTGAGTTCGATCGCGTCGCGGTCATCCAGTCGTGTGGCGGATATGCGTTGAGCGTGCCGAACGGCGCGTCCGGAAAGCGCTCGGAGGGCGATATCGTTATCGCCGAGGACAATGCCTTCGCCTACCTATGGGAGAACGAGCGCATCGTCCCCGAGGTCGAGCAGTTCGACCGCATCGTGCTCTGCACCGATGGCGACAAAAAGGGGATGGCGCTGCGCGATGAACTGGCGTTGCGCATCGGTGCAACCCGTTGCTGGTTCGTCACCTATCCGCACGGCTGCAAGGACGCCAACGACGTGTTGCTCCGCCACGGCGCGAAGGCGGTTCAAGATTTGATCTCCGGCGCCAAGCCCATGCGGCCCGGTCATCTCGTCAAGCCGTCCGACATTCCGCCCCGAGCCATGTCGGTCACGCATTCCAGCGGCTGGCCATTCCTCGACGAGCACTTGATGCTGGAGCGTCCAGAGTTGATCGTCGTCACCGGCCAGCCAGGCCACGGCAAGGGGCAGTTCATCCGCTGCCTCACGATGCATCTGGCCGAAGCCCACGGATGGAAGACGGCCTATCTGACCCCGGAAGATCCAGCGCACCGCGTCAAGCGCGACATGCGCCGCTTTGCCCTGCGGCACGACCGGTTTCCCGGGCAGGATCTGGTGCGCCGGCAGTTGGACTGGATCGACGAACATTTCCGCATCTCGACGCCCCCGGAAGACGAGCCGATCACCATCGATATGGTTGAGGCGGAGATGGAGAGTGCGGCGTTGCACCATAATTGCCAAGTTTTCGTCCTGGACCCATGGAATGAGGTTGAGCACTCGTTCAACCGCGGCGAGAGTGAAACTCAGTATATCGAGCGCACGCTTCGCAGACTTTTGCGCAAGATGCGGCGGCTTAATCTTGTGCTGATCATCTCGGCTCACCCGACGAAAATTAATGATGGGGACAAGGTTAGCCTTTACAAAATATCCGGGTCTGCAAACTGGAAAAACAAGTGCCAACACGGCATTATCATCCGCAAGCAGGGTGACTATTCGAACATCATAGAGCTTGAGGTCGAGAAGTCGAAGGACTGGGAAACCATGGGTAGACCAGGAACGCTTTGGATGGAATTCGACCGTGATAGGTGCGACTACGGCGTCGCTGCAAGTAACGGCTAGGTTTGCGTCATGGGAAAGTTCAGTATCGAGCAGGAGTATGGCGGCACCCGCTACCGCTCGCGCACCGAGGCGCGATGGGCCGTGCTGATGGACGCAGCTGGCGTTGGCTTCCAATACGAGCCCGAGGGCTACGACCTCGTTTCGGGCTGGTATGTCCCGGATTTCTGGGTTTCCGGCCTCAACATGTTCCTCGAAGTGAAGCCCGAGGATTTCGAGATCGGTCCCGGCCATTACATCCGCGAGCGCTTCGTCGCCGAGGATTTGGCGAGCCTGAAGAAGAGGCCGGTTCTGGTCGCCTGCGGCTGGCCGCGTGAGGGGATGGACCTCGTGTATTTCGAGCCGGACAGCATCGGGCCTGATTTGCGGCCGATCTCGGATTTCTTCCGCAGTTCACACGCGATCCGCCACGCGAAATCCTACCGCTTCGACTGGGCGACACCGGCCCGGGCACGGCAGGTGCGCGACATGATCCGTGGCGCTTCACGGCGCCTGACAGACTGGTGATTTCCAACCGAATTGGGGAGAAAAAAATGTCAGAAGAAACAGCAGCGGCGAATCTGCACCAGAGCGCGAAGGACCATCTCCGCGCCTTCGTCGAACGGATCGAGCGTCTGGAGGAGGAGAAAGCCTCCCTCGCCTCCGACATCAAGGAAGTCTACGCCGAGGCCAAGTCCAACGGCTTCGACACCAAGGCGCTGCGCAAGATCGTGAGTATGCGCAAGAAGGAAGAGCATCAGCGCCTTGAAGAGGAAGCGATTTTGGCCACTTACATGGCAGCCTTAGGCATGCTGGCTGACACCCCTCTCGGCGAAGCGGCGCTCAGGAGCAAGTCCCCGTCGAAACTCGAAATGGCGGCGGCGTAGATGAGCCGCACCCGCCATCTCAAATGCGCTCGCGAGGCAAAGCGCGACGCCGAACGCTGCGGCATCAGCAACGTCCGCATCGACTACAGCCGGGTGCATCTGGTCCTGCGCGGAACGGTCAACGGCGCGCCGGTCAATGTGGTTTTCCCCAGGTCTCCGAGTGATCAGCGGGGACGGCGGAATAGCATGGCGCTGATGCGGCGCTTGGCACGCGGGGCATAAGAATTTCAAACCGAGGGGCACCATGACAGGAAATCAGGAATTTTTCGACAGGGTCGGCACGCAGACATACCCGGCACGCGCCATGGGCACTGAAGTCGCCGGCAAAGCTCCGCACCCCATCGCGGATCACCCGACAGTGGCCGCGATGACCGGCGCGAAGCGCTGGGCCGCTAACCACGATGTGTTCTGGGGCGCGACGCAGACCTATGACGCTCTGCCGGCGGGTTTCTACCGCTGCGGCTTGAGCGTGAATGTCGGACCGGTGCTCACCAGGATCGCCGTAGAGACGGATGCCCTGATCGAACTCCCGGACGACGATGGGGTTGCGATCCTCTCCGAGTTCGAGGCCTTCTGGAACCTGGAGGCCGAATTCCGGAAGCGAGGTTTTCTGTGCAAGCGCGGATACCTGCTTTGGGGTCCTCCGGGGTCGGGCAAAACGACTCTTCTCCAACTCATGGTCAAGCGCCTGATTTCGAACATGGACGGCATCGTCATCCTGGTCGAGAACCCGCACGACGCCGCACAATGCCTCCAGATGGCCCGCCAGATCGAGCCGCGCCGGCCGATGATCGCCATCCTCGAAGACATCGACGCGCTGATCGAGCGTTTCGGCGAGAACCAGTTCCTCTCGCTCCTGGACGGCGAAGCGCAGGTTGACCGCATCGTGTTCATCGGATCCACGAACTACCCCGAGCGCATGGACCGCCGTTTCGTCGATCGCCCCTCCCGCTTCGATACCGTCCGCTACATCGGCATGCCCAGCGCCGCCGCGCGCCGGGTCTATCTCCAGACCAAGGAACCAAGCCTAGAGGGCGACGAACTGGACGCCTGGGTCAAATCCAGCGAGGGTTTCTCCATCGCCCACCTCAAGGAGATGATCATCGCGGTGCGATGCTTCGGCCAGCCGCTCGGCGAGGTGACGGAACGGCTTGAGGCGATGCATGCGCGGCAGCCGACGAGTGCGGACTCCCCGGATCGGCAGGGCATCGGGTTTTCGGCACGGCGTGCAATGGCGGCGAACGGAGCAATGCTTGGCGCCACCGGGAGGCGCGCATGACCGGCGACGAGTACATCCAGTCCATCCGCGACACGGCCCAGCGCTACATCGAGGTGATCCGCGATCCTGCCGCTCATCCCGAGGACGGCTACCGCCGCATGCAGCACTGGGAGGCGGTCAAACAGAAACTCAGCGCCCATACGATGATCGCGCTCTGCGACCTCTGGCTTGACCGCCGGACACACGACGCGGTGCTGAAGGCAGCCCTGCGTCTGGACGACCATGCCATGGCGTCCCGCAACGAACTGGACGCAGATCTGCTCGACCGCCTCTGGGACGCCTGCGAGAAGCATCGGGCTCATATCGCAGCCCAGGACAGCGGGGACAGGGCGCCGGCTGGCGAAGAGGCATCGGCTGCGACAGTCGAGGCGTAGACGGGTTTCGGGGCTGTACGGGGCATCTGAAGGCTTCTGAGATAGGGGGGGAATATGGCAAGGGGCCGGCGAAGGCCGCATAAAGCGGACAACGAACGCCATGTGGAGGAACTGTCCCGGTATCTGGAGCGACGCGGTCCCGGGGATGAATGGCACGCGCCGACACCGGAGCGCGTGGCTCGTGCGCAGGAGTCGGAGCGCCCCATCAAACCCAACGTCATCCTAACCGAGAAAGGGAATCCCACCGGCCATTGGAATTGGCAGATCACCCCCGTCATGGACGAACTGCACAAGCGTGGCACACTCACCGAGGAGGAGTGGGCCGCAGCGATCCGATATATGCGCCACTACGCAGGATCCAGGCATAAGGGGCCGGCGACGTCGAAACTCCTGCCAGTCTATGATCGCGGTTTCCAGGACATGGACCCGCTGGAGCGCGCGATGGCCTTCGGACAGTCAAGAGCGAGAGCAGAGGCCGCCGTCCATGCATTCTTCCGTCCATGCCTCCGCTGGCTGGAGAAGGCCGCCGAGGATGAATGGCCGCTCTGGAAGCTCGGGGAGATGTATTATCCGGCGCTGTCGCGGTCGCAGCAAAGCGCCAAGGCTCCCGTCGTGCTGCATTTCACCTTGGCGATGCTTGCCCAGCATTACGGCATTGCCCATCGGTTCACTGCGGTCGATATCGAGGTGGCGGTGCGAACGATGCGGGTGACCATCGAGATTGAGGAGAAGGTGTTGCGAAGCTGTGGATAAGTTCGATAAATCGCTGATTCCTCGACGTGAAACATTGTCAAGGCGAAATTTCTATGGTACGCAATTCGGCAATGCTTCGAATTGCGCCTTGAAGCCAACCGGACGCAAAATCTTTCACCAAAATCAGATGATTTGAGCCGTGGATTACTGGTCCGCCGATGGCAAAGCGCTTTGCGTTTAGGTGTAAGGGTGGATGATGCTCGTCGAAGAAATCATCACGCTGGATAATCTCTATCATCCGCACACACTGGAGCACTACCACCCGGAGTGCTGCTGTGGATTCTGCCTTGACGTCAGCATAGCCAAGGCTCGGCGCGAACAGGCGGCATTCTGGCGCGATCTCCGACGAAATGGCCGAGGGCGTCTTGCGAGAGCGCTCTGGAAAAAGCAGACGGCGATATTGAGCGGCCTTGCCGATGATTTCGCCAATCGGCTGTTTTCTGAGCCATCGTCCGATCAGACCGGCGGGCTACAAGCGCTGTTGGCTGTGGAATAATACGGGTTCGCTTTGCGTTCAGATGCGAACACCCATAGCCTCATACGAATCGCTCATCAGCGGATCATGTTTGCGTCGCGTTCTCGAATCGCCCCAGCGCATACTCCTCTGCAGGGGAACGCCTGACATTCGAGCTTGCTCCATAGCGGGATGAATGCTGCATCGCCGCGACGGGCACGGACGGTTAGCCGGACAACCAGCGTTAATTCCGGGCTGCATGATCCTCTCATGAGCGATTTTTGAAATTCTGGCGGCCCCGAAAGGGGAGTAAGGACTTGGTGCCTGGGATAAGTTTGTCCCGCGCGCGTATACACCGTTGAGCAGTGGGCGGGGTCCGAAAGACTGCACGTCAGGATGCATATCTGGCGGCGGAGTGGAAGCAGACACTCTGATGGGACAAAGCGGAGAGGCCGGGCCGGGCCTTACCCAAGGGTACACGCTTAGAACGTCGGCCTTATGGCGTGTGAAGGTAAACTCGCTCGCGAGAGCGGGGTGGCAAGATTCCTGATGAAATCCGCATGTGGGCTTCGGGGTTCCGAGACCTTTAGCCGGCCTAGCGATCGGCCCGCCAGAATTTGCCCCCTCACAGCATGCTGTGAGGACTATTCGGGTTCTGGCCCGTTGAGCTTTGAGCGTGGTGCCGTCCGGCCATGGTAACGGGCGGAAGGAAAGCCGGGAGTGCCGTCCCGGCCCCGCTCCTCGCCAGGGGTTGTCACGGGCAACCGGCACGGCTCCTGGCATCCATGAAATGGCGGCGGCGTGGAAAATCGGGGACACGCAACCCTGCCCGTGGCGACGCGCGGGATCAGGGCACCTCAAGGGCCTCTCAGCATGCCCGGCCGGATGATCTGAGAGGAAATCCAAGCGTAGCCGGGGTTACGACCGGCCCGCCATAGTGCATTTACTGTCGCCCTTGTGGGCGTGGATCGAAACGAGCCTGGCCTAATCGATGTCGCTGAGAATTAAAGCTCGTGCTTGCGCGGGCTTTTTTCTTTGCGTCAGCGGAGCGCCACAACCTCTCTTGGAACATGCTGAACACCGCCACTCTCATTGGCTACCTTGGTCGCGATCCATCTGAGCGCATCGGCGATCGCCCGCTCACATTCCAAATGGCGACATCCGAGCGTGTCAAGGATAAGACCACAGGCGAAACCCGCGAATTCACCGAATGGCACAACGTCGTCATCTTTGAACCGGGGTTAGTGGAAGTCGCCGAGAAGTACCTCCGCAAGGGCAGCAAGGTCTATGTCGAAGGTCGCATGGCAACGCGGAGCTATGAGGATCGCGACGGCATCAAGCGGACGGTAACGGAGGTCGTGCTGCGCTTTCCGCGCGCCCGGCTCGTGCTTCTGGAACGCCGCGAGGGCGATCGGCCGCCGGCCGCCGCCAGTGAAGATGGATACGGGGCGATGCCCGAAACGGATCACCAATATGCCTGAAATCAGCAATACCGGCCTTGCCATCCTGGTGGTTGGCGTGTTCGCGGCTTGGGCGCTGTCTGCCATCCTCGTGCGGCTGACCGAGATGCAGGCTGCCATGGCGGACGTTCCTGTCATCGAGGATGCTGCCACTGCCATGGTCGTGCAGTTGCGCGCTGCCACAGTGACGGATGGCGCCATCGGAACGGACGCTGCCATGGCGGTGGCACAGCCGAGCGAGGCGTAAGCGGCGCTGCCATGGGTCTGATCCTTCCGAACGGTCCGTCCTTCGCGTACTGGAGCGACAACCTCACACTGCCATCCGGCGACGGTCTGGACTATGGTGCGAGCCTTGTTCCGGGCACTTCGAACGCCGATGGCAGTGCCGTCACCCTACTGCCCGCACTCGCGCATGACTGCGAATATCTGGTGCTGGCGGTCTCGGGCTTCGCGCTTTCCGGCGCCAACACCTCGGCGCTGATGGACCTGCTCGTCGATCCCGCCGGCGGCACGAGCTGGAGCGAGATGATCTCCGACCTGCTCTGCGGCTATACCGCGGCGATGGAATTGGACGGTAGCACGGGCGGCCCCGTTGGCCCGCCGCTGATGTATCACTTCCCGATCTGGCTGAAGGCGGGAACCTCGATCGGTGTGCTGGCGCGCTGCGCGCACAGCGCGGCCGTGGCCCCGCGCGTTATCGCCTATGCGGCGGGCGGCAATAAGAACCCCGCCTCCTGGTGGTGCGGGCAGAAGGTCGAAACGGTCGGCACATTCAATGCCGCCGCCAGTGTGGGGCAGTCGCATACGCCGGGTTATTCCGTCGCGGTATCGGGCACGGCGGATAACGGCTCCGGCCTCATCCGGGTGACGGTTTCCTCCACGAGCGGATGGTCCACGGGCGATGTCCGGCGCGTCAGCGGCATTTCCGGCACCACCGAGGCGAACGGCACCTGGACGATCACCGTCGTTGATGGCACGCATATCGACCTTCAGGGCTCGACTTTTGTTAACGCCTATGTCTCCGGTGGCACCGTGACGGGCAATTTTTCGAGCTGGACAAGCCTCGGATCGCCAACGGCGCTGCGGGCCGGGGCGCTGCAATACGCAGCCCAAGGGCCGGGTGGCACGACGATGGCTGGCCGTGTCTATCGCTATGAATTCGGCGCCGGATCGAGCCGGATCGGCCCCTGCCTTTATCGAGGACAGGGCAGCCTGGAGAACGGCACGCATTTCTTCCACGGCCCGGTGTTCTGCGACATCCCCGCCGGCACGCAGATGCAGGTGCGCGGCCTGTGCGGTTCGACCAGCGTAACTGGCGCAACATCGGATGTGGCCGCCTATCTTGTTCAATAACGGAGGCTTGCAGTGACAATAACCGTCGAAGCCTTCACCGGCACCGAGACCGTCGGCACCACCGAGCATTCGATGACGACCGACACCGCCGGGCCGGATGTCGACACCACGGCGGGCGTGTTCCAGGCGTTCCTCGACCTGAATGCGCTGGCCGCCGGCGATGAGTTCGTGTTCAAGGTCTACGAGAAGGTGCGCACCGGCGACACGCAGCGCCTCGTCTACACCGCGACATTCGCGGGCGCGCAGGCAACGCCAATCTGGGTCTCGCCGTCTCTCATTCTCGGCGTCGGCTGGGACATGACGCTGGATAAGATCGCCGGCACGGATCGCGCCATCAACTGGCGGATCAGCCGCGTCTCATGAGCTGGCTTTATTCGCCGCTCCTCCCCGGCGCAGCACAGCAGCAAGCAGGCGGCGCGGCAGCGACGATCCTGCCACAGATCATGCAGCAATCCCATGGAGACGGCCAGATGGGCGTCAGGCGCATCAAGGCCGGGACAACGGATGTCTCGGTCGTCATTCGCATCGTCAGCGCCACGGACGGCACTCCGGTGACCAATGTCGTGCATAACACCAGCGGTATTGATCTTTGGTATCGCCGCGAGGGTGCGGTCTCCGTGGACATCACTGAGGCGTCGCTGTCCGCGCTGAATGACGCGCATTCCGACGGTGGTTTCCTGCACATCAACGATGGCTGGTATCGCCTCGACCTGCCCGACGCGGCCTGCGCCGCTAGCGCCACTGGTGTGCAGATCGGCGGTGCGGTCACGGGCATGGTCGTCCTCGCACCCTATATCGAGCTTGTCGCCTATGATCCCTACGACACCGTGCGTCTCGGTCTAACGGCGCTGCCCAATGCCGCCGCCGCCGCATCCGGCGGGCTGTTCACGCGCGGGACCGGCGCGGGACAGATCAACCAGTCCAACAATGGGCGGATCGATGTGGATGTGGCCGCCATTGCGAACAACGCCATCACCGCCGCTGCGACGGCTGCCGACTTCTCTGCCGAGGTGAATGCCGAAGTCGTCGATGCACTCGCCACTGACACCTATGCCGAGCCAGGCCAGGGCGCGCCTGGCGCGACCATCTCGCTCGCCGCAAAGGTGGGCTACCTCTACAAGGCATGGCGCAACCGCCACACCCAGACCGCCAGCGAGTATGCACTTTTTGCCGATGATGGCTCAACCAAGGACCACGAAGCCGCAGTGAGCGATGACGGCACGACCTTCGTCCGCGCGGAAGTGACGACAGGGGCCTGATGTGGCTCTCGACAGCGCACTGAAGCGCGGCAGCGCCATTAACGTGGCCTCGCCTTGGCGAGGCATCCTCCCGGCTCCGGACGGCACTGTTGGGCAGCCTGATCGCCAAGTCGTGGCCTTGCATTACAGCGGCATCGCTGCGGCCCTACCGCCCGAGCCATCACTTGCCGGCTGGCCCAGGATCAATTTGGGCATCCGCATCGGCCTCTAACCCATTGGACATTGGCGATGGTCACCCCGCAGGACTGGCGTAATCAGAACGCCGCCAACATCGTTCGGCCGGGTGAGGACATCGTCCCCATCACGCCGTCGGACTCCGCGGAACTGCCCGACGGGTGGTGTCGGGCGATCCGCTGCGTCACGGACGGCACATTCGTCGGCATCACGATCAGGGGCAACCCGCGCACCGTGACCATGGTGGCCCAAGAACTGCTCCCTGTGGGGTTCCGCCAGATTCTGAGCACCGGCACGTCAGGCACATATCAGGCGATTTACTAACATGGATCTGGTCAGAGTCGCATATCGGCCCAAGATGTCGGGCCAGGCGCCCGGAGCGCAGTTCGGCGCGCAGACGGCCAACCACGGCAATAGCGCGGCTCCGTCGTCCGCGTCGCTGAGCAACACCGCTGCTGGATATGCGACCTTGGGCGGCCGATTCCAGTTCGCGGCGGTTGGCGGAGCCGACACGGATTACGCGCTGTTTGCCTATCAGGTGCCATCGACGCATCGCCTCGTGGTCGATCGGATCGGTATCTCCACGGTCAACACGGGCGCGGCAGTCGCCACCACGGCCACGATCCTCGATTGGTCGCTTGGCATCAACGCCACCGCAGTGAGCCTCGCCACGACGGATAGCGGTGAGACTTTCGGCCCGCGCCGCCTGCCGCTGGGGATGCAGTCCTTCATCGTTGGCGCGGCCATCGGTGCGGCGGCGGCCGATCTCGTGCGGGAGTTCCCGGCAGCGCTGCTGATCGAGCCCAGCCGGTATCTCCATGTCATCCTGGCAATGCCCGTCGCTACGGCCACGGGATCGCAGGTTATTCGCGGCGATGTCGCCATCAACGGCTGGTTCGAACCGACCGGCTCCATTTACGCTGGCGGGTAAGACTGGCAAGGTCGCAGAACTCCGCGCCATGCGGGAGCGTCAGCACGAGGCGCGTGTTCAGAGGGCGAGGTCAGCACCACCATCCGCCGCCGCTCCGTTAATAACGAAAACCGCCGCTGAGCGTCCGCGCGTTATTAACAGCAAGGCCAAGTCTAACGCGGAGCGCCAGACGAAGTGGCGCGATGACAACCCCGAACTCGCACGGGCACGAGCACGCGACGGTATGCGCAAGCGCCGCGCCAAGGCAAAGGCCGTCACCTAATCCAAGAAAGGACGCATCCGCATGCCCCGCAAGAAGCCGGAGACGGGTGAGAATTCACCCCATTCGATGGCCAGGCCGAAAAAGACCGGCACAGCCTCGAAATCACGCACCGAGGGCCGGAAGAAGGCATCTGGACGGGTGAAGGGGGCAGCGGAGCAGAAGGCGGCTCCAGCGGTCATCCTGGCTGGCGATGATAGCGGTGGCGAGGAGACTGCGGGGCGACATCCGGGCGGGCGGCCGACGAAATACCGCGCAGAGTTTGCGGATCAGGCCCGTAAACTCTGTCAGTTGGGCGCGACCGATCTCGACATCGCCAATTTCTTTGAAGTCGCCGTCAGCACGATTTACGCCTGGAAGATCACGCAACCAGAGTTTTCCGAGGCCATAAAGCGCGGGAAGGAGGTTGCTGACGATCTTGTCGCCGAGAGGCTCTTTGCCCGCGCCACCGGATACAGCCACGACGCGGTGAAGATTTTTATGCCGGCCGGAGCGAGCGCACCTGTCTATGCCAACTATGTCGAGCATCACGCGCCGGATACGACCGCAGCGATCTTCTGGCTGAAAAATCGCAGGCCAGATGAGTGGCGAGATCGGCAGGAGTTGACCGGTAAGGGCGGCGATTCTGTTAAAGTGGAGATCACGTGGGCGGCGTAAGGCGGATCGTTCTGCCCTACGCGCCGCGAGCGCAGTTTCTTTCGTATCATAACCGGGCAGAGCGTTTTTCGGTCATCGTCGCGCACCGCCGCGCGGGGAAGACGGTCGCGACGATCAACGACAAGATCAAGCGCGCCGTGCAGTTGGCGACCCCTCACGGGCGATATGCCTATGTCGCGCCGTTCCTCTCGCAGGCCAAAGAGGTTGCGTGGGAATATCTGAAGCGCTTCGCCGCCCCGATCATCGTTGACAAGAACGAGGGCGAGCTTTGGGTCGAACTCATGAACGGCGCGCGCATCCGCGTTCATGGGGCCGACAATCCAGACCGGCTTCGCGGCGCCTATCTTGATGGCGTGACGCTCGACGAATATGCGGACATGCGTCCAAGTGTCTGGGGCGAGGTCATCAGACCGATGCTGGCCGACCGGCGGGGATGGGCGACGTTTATCGGCACGCCGAAGGGCCGGAACGAGTTTTTCAAGGTGTGGGAACGCGCCCAGATCGATGCGTCCTGGCTCGCGGTGATGCTGAAAGCTTCCGAAACCGGCATCATTCCGGCGGACGAGCTTGAGCAAGCGCGCGGCGACATGACGCCGGAGCAGTATGAGCAGGAATTCGAGTGCAGCTTCACCGCCGCGATCATTGGTGCCTACTTCGCCAAGGAAATCGCCGATCTGGAGCGTCTTGGCCGCATTTGCGATGTGCCGTATGACCCGCTTCTGCCGGTCCATGTGGTCTGGGACCTCGGCATCAGCGATTCTACGGTCCTGTGGTTCTTCCAGGTCACTCCCGGCGAAATCCGGGTGATCGACTTCTATGAGAACAACGGCCAGAAACTTCAGCATTATGTGCAGGAGATCGAGGCTCGCGGTTACAAGCAGGGCGACGATTGGGTGCCGCACGATGCCCGCGTCCGCAGTCTCGACACCGGCCGGACTCGCGTCGAGACGCTTATCGCGCTTCGCCGCCGCCCGCGCGTTGTCAGCGACCAGAAACTGATGGACGGCATCAACGCCGCACGGCTGGTGCTGCCGGTGTGCTGGTTCGACCGCGACAAATGTCGGGATGGTCTCGAAGCGCTGCGACAGTACCGCGCCGATTATGACGAACAGGCGAAGATGTTCAAGGACCGGCCGCGCCACGACTGGGCGTCCCATGCGGCAGACGGATTTAGATATTTGGCGCTCGCCTACCGCGAGATGAAAGCGCCTCCCGCCCCTGATGAGAAGCAGGAACTTATCAAGGCGCAGCAGGCGCGGATCAAAGAGCGGCAGAAGAACAAGCGAAAGGCAGCATGAACTATCCCACTGAAGACCAGATCGACCGCGCGGCAGGGCTTCTCGCCACGATCCGCGAGAACGGCAACCGCCGGCCGGGCGATGAGCATATTGATCACAACATCGAAATCCAGTTGCGCGCCCGCGCCACGGACATGCTGGTCGTCATGTTGAACCAGGATCACGTTTTCCGTGGCTGACCGATCCGAGCTAACCCAAACGCGGCTCAAAGAGCTGCTCGACTATGACCCCCTCACGGGGGTTTTTTATTGGAAGAAGACCCGTGCACGCGGCGCAAAAAAGGGCCAAACCGCCGGACGGATCAGCCAGAACAAGACTGGCCAGTGGTATTGCCGCATCAGAGTCGATCAGAAACTCTATCTCGCGCATCGATTGGCATGGCTTTACTCATACGGAGAGTGGCCATGCCAGGAGATTGATCATCGGGACAATGATGGCCTGAACAATGCCCTGAGCAATCTCAGGGCTGCATCGCGCGGGCAAAATTCCGCGAACACAAGACTTCATGCGGATAACCTCGTTGGTTTCAAGGGGGTGAGCAAACGAGGGAGGCGGTATGGTGCCAGCATCGTGCTGAACAAGCGCCGCATCCACCTCGGGTACTTCGACGCTCCAGAGGAGGCCCACGAGGCTTACATCAGAGCGGCCGAGTTGTATTTCGGTGAATTCGCGAGGGCGGCGTGAACGAAAAGCCAGAAACGCCCTCACAAGTTTCTCCTAAAGACGCAAGTTTTTGGTTGAGCGAGATCGAAGCCTCCAAGTCCCGATTGGAGGGTTGGTATAAGAAGGCCGATGAAGCCGAGAAACGCTATCGTGCGGACGAGAATGACTCTGACGAGCTGGAGTTTGGCGCTCTAAATATTTTGTGGAGTAATATTGAGACCCAGAAGGCCGCGATCGGCGAAGATTTCGGCAAGCCGCAGGTCACCCGCGTAAACATGCCGGAGGACGACGGCGGGCTCGCCCGGCAGGTCGCGCTGGTATGGGAGCGGACGCTCGCCGCCGCGGTGCGCGACACGGACGACAACCACGACATCGCGCTGGCCGTCGGCGATCTGTTCCTGCCCGGCCGGGGCCAGGTCTGGTTGGAGGTCGAAGCCGACGACGCGAACTGGGTCCGGGCCCCCATCGTCCGCGTGCCCTATTGCGATTATCTTGAGGGCGCGGCCACGCGCTGGGGCGGCGTCCCGTGGGTCGCGCGCCGGCATTTCTTCACCCGCGACGAGCTTATCAGCGAGTGCAATCTTAAGCCCGAGGACGCGGCCAAGGTCACCCTAGGCGTCCAGCTACCCTACGCCGGCAAGGCAGAAAAGGAGACTGGCGAGAAAGGCAAGGAGCAGTTCAAACGCGCCGAGGTCTGGGAAATCTGGGCGAAGTTCCCGCAGAAGGCCCGCATCTACGTCGCGTGCGGCTACAGGGATAGCACGCTCCGCTATGACCCCGACCCGCTCCGCCTGAAGCATTTCTTCCCATGCCCGCGCCCGTTGCTCGCCAATGGCGACGAGGCCAAGCCGCCGCTCACCGACTTCTCGCGCTACCAGAACCAGGCCGAAGAGCTTGACCGCATCTGCCAGCGCATCTTCGTCCTGACGGAATGCCTCCGCCGCGTTGGCATCCACGACAAGGAATTCGCTGAGATCGGCGACCTTGCCGAGGTTGAGGAAAACACCACGCTCGCGGTCGAAAACTGGGCATCGCTCCAGCAGAAGGGTGGCCTCAACAAAATCCAGGAATGGCTGGACCTCGTTCCGGTTATCCAGGTGCTTGTCGAACTGCACAAGCAGCGCGATACTCTGATCCGGCTGATTTTCGAGCTGTCCGGCATCTCCGATCTCGCCCGGGGCATGACCGACCCCCAGGAAACGCTGGGCGCGCAGATGCTGAAGAAGTCTTTCGGCTCTGGCCGCTTCAAGCGCCGCGAGACGGAAACCCGCCGGTTTGCCGCCGATGCCTACAGCCTGAAGGGCGAGGTGGTCGCTGAACTTTTCTCCCGCGAGCAGATCCAGGAGATGAGCGGCATCCGCCTGCCGCTGCGCCAAGAGATCGACAAGGCGAAGCAGATGCTCGCCATGCTCGCTCAGCAGCAGGCCGCGCAACAGGCAGCAGCGCAGGCGCAGCAGCAGCCTCAGCCCGGCGGTCAGCCCGCACCGCAGCAGATGCCGCAGCAACCGGCACCCCCGCCGCAGGCGCCTCCACTGGCCCCGGAAGAGATCGCCGCGCTGACCAAGCTCGCGCAGACCCGCTGGAGCTGGGAAGATGTCTCCGGCGTGCTGCGCAGCGATTACCGCCGCTGCTACAGCGTCGAGGTCGAGACCGATCAGAGCAATTTCGCCGACGAGGAAGCCGAAAAGCAGGCGCGCATCCAGTTCTTCCAGATGGCCATGCAGGCGCTCCAGCAGGTCGGCCCGATGATCGCTGGCAACCCGAAGTCCGGCGAAATCTTCAAGCAGTTCATCCTCTTCGTCATCGGCGCATTCAAGTCCGGCCGCGCGATGGAAGAGGGCATCGAGCGCGTCATCGACGAAGGCATCCAGATGGCGGCGCAGCAGGCCGGCCAGCAGCAACAGGATCCGAAGGCCGTCGCGGACGTCCAGATCGCACAGGCCCGCGTCCAGGAGGCCATGGTCCGCACGAAGACCGCCGAGGTCGGATTGCAGGAGGCGCAGGTCCGGTTGCAGCAGACCATCGTCGAAGCACAGCGCGCTGGCGCCGACATCCAGAACGAGGCCATAGCCGCGCAGGCAAAGGCAACCGAGAGCGCAGCGAAGACGCAGGCGTCCGTGGTCGCCAGCCAGGCCAAGGCGCAGGATGCAGAAACGAAGGCGGTGCAGGAGCAGCAGAAGGTCATCGCCCAGCACGAGGCGAACGCCGCGAAGCGCGAAGCCCACCTGATCGACCTGACCAACAGGGAAGAGAAGCTTGAATCTGACCGCAAACTGCGCGCCACTGCGGAGGAAGCGGTTTTGCAAGGGCCGACACGGAAGTCGGAAGAGGACGCGGCATGACCGATACACCTCCATGGGAAGATGACGCGCCGCCGCTCGCCCTGACCGAAGCACATCTCCCGGCGCTCGCTGCCGCGATCCACGCTGAAGGCTACCGGGTCATGGTTGATACGGAGACGGGAGAGGTGAAGCTGGAGCGCGGCGAAGCGGATGGCGAGGATCTGCGCGCTACCGCTGGCCGCCTCGCCACGGAACTCGCCGCTGGTGACTTCTCCGAGTTCCATCAGAGCGGCGTCATTATTGATCGGGGCTTCTACGATGCCGCCCTATGGAACGAAGTCCATCAGGTTTTAGCCGACCGACCCGAGCACAAAGAATTCCGCGCGCGTCTTCAATCTCAGCAACCGGTCTCAGGCGGTTCTCAATGAGCATGTCTCTCAGCGGTCTCGATCTCCCCTGGCTCAAGAAAGACCGCCCCTGCCAGCCGGGCCGCTACCGCACCGATCCGAAGACGGGCGAGTCCGTGACGATCCAGGAATGGCGTCGGCGCAACCCGGATGAGCGCAAGCGCGGCGAGGTCGCATCGCCTTATTTTGTGCCCGACGTCGATGCGGCCTACGGCGGTTCCTGGAAGAGCATCATTGACGGGACCGAGATTTCGTCCCGGTCGAACTGGCGTGAACATAACCGCAGAAACGACGTCGTGGATGTCGGCGATAAGTATTGGTCCGAAGACGGCGACGACATCAAAGCCACCGAAGAGAAGATGGGCTACGCGCCCGAACTCATTGGCTCAAAGGACTTTTACTGGGGCAAGGATAACCCAGCCTTAGACTGACCTCGAACCCGGTGCATGGCCTAACGGCCCCACCAGAAAGCCTCCTCCACATGGATATGCAGCCCGCGTCGGCTCCCCCGACAACCCCTCCGCATGCCCCGAGCCCGGCTCCGAACGGCGCGACACCGCCAGCGGCACCAGCAGCGCCGGAACTCGTCAACGAGAACCGATCTGGGCATACCGACCCGTTCACGCAGGCGTTCAACAAGGCGACGAACAGCCTCCACGCCCGCGCGCAGGAGCGCGAACCCGAGCCGGAACTGGAGCCGCAGCCGACGGAAAGCACCGCCGAAGCCAAGGGGGCAGCACCGGACCGGGCATCGCAGATTCCCGGGGCCGTCCAGCAGGAGGCTGCGCTGGAGCCGCGCCCATACTGGAGCCGGGAGCGGAAGGAAGCGTTCCGTTATCAGCCCAAGTTCGTCCAGCAGGAATGGCTCGATGAGGAGCCGGCGCCGAACGCGCGCTGGTCCGATGCGACAAAGGAAGCCTTCGCCAAACTCCCGCGCGAGGCCAAGGAGCTTTATCTCACGCAGATCGCCGACATCGAGCGCGGCGCAAACGCGAAGCTTCAGGCCAACGCCGCCGAGCGCAAGTTCGCTGAGGAAATTCGCGGCGCGGTCCCGCCGCATATCCGCGCCTATATGACCCAGAAGGGGCTGAACGAGGCGCAGGTCTTCACCACGCTGCTGAATTTGCAGCAGCAGTCCATGCAGGACCCGGCGGGCTACGTCCGCAATTTCGTCCAGAACAACAGGCTGAACCCGGCCGAAGTCTTCGGCATTGAGGCCAAGCCCGCCGAGCCGCTGACGATGGATGCGATCCGCGCGCATCCCGAATATCAGCAGCTCGCCACCCAATTCGACGCCCTGCGCCGCGAAGTCCAGCAGGAACGCGCGCAGCGCGCCGAGGCAGAAGACCGCCGGATAGCGGCGGAAATCGAACAGATCTTCCAGGACCGGGATGGGGACGGGGAACCCCTATACCCCTACATCCGGCTCCTGGCCGATCCCATGGCACGTATTCTCGACTCTGATCCCGAGCTGTTCGGCTCCATGGCCACCAGAGATCGTTTTGCGACTGCCTATCGCATGGCCCTTGAAGAGTTCCCCGAGCTGAAGCCCCTGAGACGGCCGGTAGTGCCTCCGCCTGCTGACGAGCAGGTCGTGAAGGACGCCCATGCCGTGGAAGAGGAAAAGCGGGCCGGGAACCTGGAGCGGGCAATCACCCCCAAGTCGCGCACTCCCTTGCCACCGTCCAATGGCGCTGGCAAGACCGGCAATCCCCTGGATGACGCCATCCGCGCGGCTGAGCGAAAACTTGGCCTGACGAGGTAAACGAGCCATGGTGCAGCCCAACAGCACCTTTGACGAGTTGGCGACTCTGACGATCTCGGAGTATTCGCCGACGCTGAGGGATAATGTCAGCAATAATATCCCTCTCTATGCTATGATGAAAGATGCCGGCGCGGTTGAAGAGGTCGACGGCGGCATTTATCTGCTTGAGAACCTGGACTTCGGTGACAACCAGACGTTAAACTAAAGCAGTCCAATCTAGCTGAATGTGGAAGATCAGGAGAAAATTTAAACTGGTCCTCTAGCCAGAACTTGTCTTTGTTGCATGTCCGGCAGAGGGTTTGAGCGTTGTCCCGCGTGTTGGAGCCGCCTGCAAACTTCGGAACGATGTGGTCGAGTTGAAGGTTTTTAGTCGACCCGCATCTCCGACAACACGGTTCCATCCATTCTCGTTTTTGCTTTGCGGTAAATGCGCCGCGCCCGCGATCAGTGCCATAACGGCGCTTCCACTCGTGGGTGCAGGTGATGTTGCAGAAGTGCCGCCTGTGCTTTTTGACCTCCCATGGAGCGCGTTCGAGGTCAGATTTGCACCAAGAGCACTGGACGATCATCGTCTTCTTCTGTCCTAGAGCATTACAAGCGTTGGAGCAGTATAGTCCCGCCACTCGCTTTGCTCTCGCCTTGCCAAGATAGAAGTTCTTGCCGCACTGAGCGCATTTTCGGTGTTCCCCGTCAGTTTTAAGAACGCCGCGACACGCGAACGAGCACGTCAGAATTTCCTTCTGCCGTTTGATCTGCGATGCAGGTCGGTAGAAGGTTTTCTTGCAAACAGGACAGCAGTATTCAAGGCCGGTTCGTTTTCTTCCCATGTCTCAGTGGTAGCATAGTTGGACTTGGACGTCTATAAACCTTCTCTGATTGACTTGGAAATCCTGGCAAGGATGACAGGGCGGAAGAAGTTTTGAACGACTTCACCGTGAACGACTGAGTGAGAAGGCACCAATATTGGTGATGCGACAGTCTGAACACTGGCATAATGCGGATCACGAAGCCAGTGAGGGAGCGCCGAAGAGCCTCCCCGCCGCCGAGAGGCGGTCAGTAGCGCTACCGTTGGCGCGAAAGTAACAGCCCTGCAAATGGTTCAACGGCTACGAAGAACTCTCCATCGCTCCTTCGGACTTCGCCACCACGGCGCATTTCGACTGGAAGGAAGGCGGCGGCAATGCCGTGTTCTCGCACCGCGAAGTGGCGCAGAACTCCGGCCCGTCCAAGCGCCATGATCTGATCAAGGGCAAGATCAAGAACCTTGAGCGCACGATCATCAACAACCTCGGTGCCGCGCTGTTCTATGCCGGCACCGAGTCGAGCGGCAAGGCGTTCGGCGGCGCGCAGTATATCATCGCCGACGATCCGACCACCGGCACGGTGGGCGGCATCAACCGCGCCACTTCCGGCAACGAGTTCTGGCGCAACCAGGTGATGGACGAGTCCGCGGACTCCATCACCCTGTCGGCGACCACGATCCTCGATGCGATGGAGCTGCTCTACATCCGCTGCACCCGCAACTCGGATGTGCCCAACCTCTGGGTTTACGGCAACACCTACTGGCGCTTCTTCGCCGGGGCGGTGAATGCCAACCAGCGTTACATCCGCGAGAGCACGGCAGCGACGGTGAAGACCTCCTTCCCGTACTACCTGTTCAAGAACACCAAGGTGTTCCACGACCCGAACGCCGGAGCCACCCGTGGCTACGCGATCAACACGGAATACTTCAAGATGAAGGTCCACAAGGACCGCAATCTTGAGCCGGACAAGCCGCGCTATCCGGCGACGCAGCGGGCGACGGTCATTCCGATCGACATCATGGCGAATATCACCTGCAGTAACGCAAGTCTGCAGGGCGTCATGCAGCCGTAAACCTCTGGCGAGAAAGGAAAAACGGATATGGCCGCACAGGCTGCTTTGCCCACGCCGGAGATTTACGAGCCGGCGGGCGCGGACGTGCTGAAGGTGCACTCTACCGCGCAGTTCAAGGTTGGCGCCCGCGCTCGCGGCGCTGACGGTCAGCAGTATATCTACTGCAAGTCGTCGGGGTCACATGCCCTTGGCGCTCTCGTGGCGATCGACGAGGACAGCGTGTCCCGTTCGGCGACCACCACCAACGCAACCGGCGCCAACCGTCCCGGCTGGCCACAGGTGGCGTTTGCAACCCAGCAGTACGGCTGGGTTGCCATTGCCGGATCCAATCTCTACGGCAAGCAGAAGGATGGCACCGCCGCCAATGCGCAACTCTACACGTCGACCTCGGTCGGCATTATGAGTTCGGAAGGCTCTGCGGGCAACCCGCTGACCGTCCTGGGTGCCAAGGCCGTCAGTCTGTCCTCTGGCGCGGGGGCGGCCTACGAGATCATGGTTCTGGACGGCGCCAAGTTCGTCGAAAAGGGCATCAAGATCACTGCGTAATGATCCGGCGCTGGGACGTAATCGCCGGGCTGTGCAATCAGCACGGCTTATGCATTGGCGCCGAAATAGGTGTTGCGGAAGGGCGGTTCACAGCCGCCCTTCTCGACCTTTGTCCAGGTCTCGAATTGATCGCTGTCGATGATTTCGCGCCCGGCTACAGGACGTGGACGGGCACCGAGTGGACTCGGTTTGATCAACAGAGCAACCGATCTCAATTCAACGCGATCCTCTCTCGCCATCCTGACCGGCTTGGTTTGCTGGAAATGACGTCCCTAGCGGCCGCCCGGTGGCTCGCGGACACACTCGATTTCGTCTTCATAGACGCCGACCACACCTACGAGGCCGTGAAGGCCGATATCGCCGCATGGCGGCAGAAAATCCGGCCCGAAGGTTGGGTCACCGGCCACGACTATGACCCGCTGCGATTTCCCGGCGTCGTCCGCGCCGTCGAGGAGAGCTTTGCCGATTTCACCCTTGGAGATGACAGCGTATGGATGGCGCAGGTCTGATCAGACCTATTGAGTTCGTTATGGGGGTGAATGTCACCTCCGATGACCGCGTTCGCAATATTCGCGCGAATGCGGGCCGCGATCTGCCGTCAGTCGGCTTCAAGCGCGTCTGCATCTGCGCATCCGGCCCCAGCCTTGCGGACCATGTGGAAAGCATTCGCGCGCGCCAGGAAGCCGGGTGGCACGTCGCGACCATGAACGGGTCGCACAATTTCCTGATCGAACACGGGATCGTCCCGGACCTATTCTTCATGGTCGATGCCCGGCCGATCAACCTGCCCTTCCTGCGACTCGCCAACGACCACACCACCTACATCATCGCGTCCCAATGCCAACCTGAAATCTTCGCGGCGCTCACCGGCCGGAAGGTGCTGCTCTGGCAGATGTTTCATGATGCAGCTGGTGTCGACGCCATTCACGAAGCGCTGGGAGAGCGCCGGGCCTCCTGCTTCGTCGGGGGCATGAATGTCGGGCACTCCTGTCTCCCGGTCATCTGGGCGATCGGTTACAAGGACTGGGCGCTCTTCGGTTATGACGGGTCGATGCGCGGGGCGGATAAGCACGCCTTCCCGCAGGCGCAGAATGACGGCGAGGCGGTGGAAGAGTTCTTCTGGCCGATGGATGCGGCCGGTGCGGAAATTCCCGGTGTCACAAAGCACTACCTCGCGACGCCTACCATGGCGCATAGCGCGCAGTGTTTTCCCGATCAGGTCACGAAATTCCGCAAACTTGGTGTGACGATTGAGCTTTTCGGCGAGGGGCTGATCCCCGACATGGTGGCGGCTCTGGCAGGGACGGACGGCGCGGTTACGGCAACGCGACTCCACGACATGAAGCCTATCGCGCCCGCTCCGCGCCCGCGCAAACGCGCAGTGGAGCGGCTCCCTGTCGTCACCTTCAAATGGGCTGGCCATATCCCCTACGGCGCGTGCGATGTGAATGTCTGGGGCGCGCAGGTTGATCGCTGGCTGGACCGCACCTCGGAATTGATCTGTGTCACAGATGATCCGGATGGCATCGATGGTTCCATCCGCACAGTCCCGATGTGGCGCGATCATTTCGAGAGCGGCCGCGATTGGCACCGGCTGAAGCTGTTCACCGAGGAAATGGCCGACATGATCGGTCCGCGCTTCGTGGTCATGGACCTCGATACCGTCATGTGCGGTCCGCTCGACCCGTTGTTCGACAACGATCACCCATTCATGGCCTGGCGCGACCCGAGTCGCGATCAGTATTGCACGGCACTGTTCATGATGGATGCCGGCGCGTTTCCCCATGTCTGGGACAGTTTCGACCCGGACGCTGCGTTGCGCCTGCGGCAGTCGGGACTGTACGGAGGTTACGATCAGGCGTGGATTTCCTGGGTGCTGCCCGGCCAGCCTCGTTGGACGCGGGATGACGGCGTTCTGAGTTTCCGGGTGGATATCCTGAAAGGTCGAGGCCTGAATTTCGGTCTCCATGACCGTCTTGAGCGCGGGATCGGCGAGCTTCCGTCTGGCGCTCGCATCATCAATTTCCACGGCAGATACAATCCGCGCGACCCGGAAGTGCAGCAAGCCTGCCCCTGGATCGCGGAGCATTGGCAGTAATCATCGGCACCAGTAGCACGAAAGGCTAAGACGATGACGGATGTGATCGATCCCAAGAAACAGTGGTTCGATGTCCCCGACAGCAAGACTCGCGGGGAAGACGGCAAGATTTTCTACAACGTTCAGGCGCGGTTTGCTGATCACCCTGCGCTTGATCCTGTCGCATCGCGGATCGCGGGGCATTCCGTTCATAAGCTTGTCCCACAAGTGCATATGAACGTGAAGAAAAACATCTTCGGACAGAAGACCGTCAAGAATTCGACATCGGTCGTGTTCCGTTTCGACAAGGGGCGCGACGAGACGTTCGTTACGGGGCAGGTGGTAGGGCCGACGGGGGCGATGGTCCCCAACCGCGAAGGCAAGAACGGCATTTCGAAAGCCGATTTCGACCGTTACGTCGGCCTGATCATGCGCTGCTGGGACGCGTGGGAGCACTACCAGTCCTTCCGCGAGGCTCCGGCATGGCCTTTGGAAGAGGAGGCGATGAAGATCATCGCGGGCAAACCGGCTTCGGCGCGCGGCGTTCGTCTTGTGGTCGATCGCGAGGGAAACCTTGCAGAATACACCCCGGCGGGGGACGAGGACGACGAGGAATTCGATCCCGATGCCGACGTTGAGATGCCGCAGCATGTCGTTGCGCCAAGGTCGGCGGCCAAGACTGCTGGCCGCAAGGTCCGCGCGGGCTAACGGGAGTCTCCTGTCCTATGACCTTGAATTTATTGCAAATTTGCGGTCGCGCTCTAAGTGACATCTCCAGCTTCAATTCGCCTACGTTCGTTGTAGGAAACGCCAACGACGGCACGGCGGACACATTGCTCGCCGCCGCGCTGAAAGTCGGCGAGGAGCTTGCCAGGGACTACGACTGGCAGGAACTCAGCAAGACGGCCACGGTCACGACCAGCATTGGCGACTCCACCTATGCGCTTCCCTCCGACTATGAGCGCATCGCGCCCGACACCATGTGGGACGCGACGCAGAGCCGGCGCATGTACGGCGCGAAGACGCGGCGGCAATGGGCGGAAATCACCAACGCGATTACGTCCAGCGGGATCAGCTATCGCTGGCGCATCCACGGCAACCTGATCCAGCTTGATCCGGCCCCGGAGAGCGTGTTCTCGTTCAATTACGAGTACTTCTCCAAGATTTACTGCACGGACAGCGGTGGCACGGACCGCGCAGACGGCTGGACCGACGATACCGACCTGCCCAAGCTCCCGCACGACCTGTTCGTCGCCGGCATCCGCTATTATTTCAGCGACAGCAAGACCTTGCCGCGCGCTTCGCTGGCCGGGGCCGAATATGACGCCATCATCAAGTCCCGGCAGAACAAGAACAAGCCCGCGCAGGCGGTGAGCTATGCATCCTCCGTCGTGCCGCCGCGCGACCGCATGCGCCGCGTTCTGAACATCCCTGAAGTGATCCCCACTTAGGATGTCCCTCGCTCAGGCCCGGCTCGCGCAACGGGCAGACCCCCGGCAATATACGGAAGCGCCGGAAGGACAGTCGATCCAGATCCCGGCGCCAAGCCTGGGGATGAACACCCGCGACAGCGTGTCCGCGCTCGATCCGCGCGAGGCCAGGCTGATCCGGAATATGATCGCCGAGACCGGCCGGCTGCGCATCCGCAAGGGCAAGACCTCGCATCAGACGGTGACGGGCGCGACATCGATCGGGTCGATGTGGACGCATGAGGGCGTCAGCGACGATGTGCTGTTGGCGGCGGCCGACGGTGAAATCTGGGACGTCACCGGCACGCCTTCGGCGCTGACGTCGGCCAATTACAGCCTCAATACATGGTCGATGGCGCAGCTCAACGACACGACAATCGGCGTCAACGGGACGGATACGCCATGGGCCTTCGACGGTTCGGCAGTGGGCGCATCGGGGCTGTCCGGCTCCGGCCTCACCATCGCCAACCTGCGCACCGTGCGCGTTGTCGGCACGCGGCTGTGGTTCACCGAGGAGGATTCGGCGGATGTCTGGTATCTCGCCCCTGCGGCGATCACCGGGGTGCTGACGAAGTTCAACCTGTCCGAACAGACCAAGGGCGGATATTGCGTCGGCATCTACGCCTTCGGCCCGTATACCGTGTTCGTCATGTCCACGGGCGAGATCGTCGCCTATCAGGGCGATCCGGGGTCGGATTTCAGCAAGGTCAAGGACTACAAGGCCCCCAAGCCGATCGGGTATGATCCGGGCCTTGACGTGGCCGGCGATCTGATCCTCATGACCACATCCGGGCCGCTGCCCTTCGAGGCGATCGCGGCGGGCCTCGCCTTCGATACGACAGCGCTCCAGTCCTGGGGCAAGATCGCGCCGAGCTGGGTTGCCGATTTCGAGGCATCGGGCAGCCAGGCCGGTTGGAACGCGGTGTTCTTCCAGGGCCTCGTGATCCTCAACGTCCAGGTCGACGCGACGACCTCGAAGCAGTGGGTGTTCAACACGCGTGGCAAGGCGTGGAGTTACTTCGACGGGCTCGACGGCTATGCGTTCGCCGAACTGGGCGGCGTGCTGTATTTCGGCGACAAGGCGTCGAACACGGTCTGGTCCTATGCCGGCGGCACGGATGACAGCGAAGCGATCATCGCTACCGTGCGCGGCGGGTTCTCCAGCCCGTTCCAGGCACAGGTCAACGGCCAATACACCCTCGCCCGTATGAATGTCGCCGCGACCGGCGCGGTCAACGGCCAAATCCAGGTCGATGTGGACTATCAGGAAGCCGGCATCGAGGCCCCAGAGGTGCCTTTGTCGTCCTCCGGCTCCGGGCCGTGGGATGAGCCTTGGGACGGCCCATGGGGCACGAACGGCGCGCCGATCCTGCGCTGGTCGTCGGTGAAGGGGTTCGGGCGGGCGGTGGCGGTTGTGCTGCAGTTTCACAGCCGGGCGGACGATTTGCAGTATTTCGCCTGTGATCTCGTCGTCGCGCCAGCGGGAATTATCGGTTGACCGCGCGGCTAGTCACCGGCCAAGACGCCCGCGTCGCCGAATGGGCCTTCAAGACCTGGGGCTGCAAGCCATTCCATCTCGATCTGGCCGTCGGCCTTGCCGATGAACGCGGAGAGCTTGTCGGGGCGTTCGCCT